>Ga0116111_1001720_pt1 | contig 14644 bp, 10 predicted proteins | sample June2015DPH_8_10_FD_89720 | JGI IMG/M metagenome (GOLD analysis project Ga0116111, IMG submission 89720) | Peatland microbial communities from SPRUCE experiment site at the Marcell Experimental Forest, Minnesota, USA - June2015DPH_8_100 | ecosystem: Environmental > Terrestrial > Soil > Wetlands... | reverse complement strand
GACCATCTCCAGGGCGGCCCGGCAGGCCAGACGGGGATGCTCCGGCTGGACCAGGGGGGCGCCAAACAGGGCCATGACGGCATCCCCCATGTACTTGTCGATGGTCCCTCCCTGGTTGATGATGATATTGCTCATGGGGTTCAAAAAGTCTTGCAGCAGCCGTACCAGGGATTCCGGATCCAGCCTTTCCGACATGGCGGTAAAGCCCCGAATGTCAGCGAACAGAATGGTGATCTCCCGGCGCTCCCCCCCCAGACGCAATTGCTCGGGATGCTTCAGCATCTCATGGACAATGGCGGGAGCCACGTAAGACTCGAAGGCCTTGCGGATCCGCAAGCGTTCCCGCTCTTCCGCCAGAAGCCGCTGTATGGAAACGCCCACGTAGCTCAGGACCACCGCCAGAAGGGGGTAGAAGAGCTCCAGATGCAGGTCCAGGCGGCTGAACACGAGATAATTGCAAACCGTGTAAGCTCCGATGATCACCAGGGTCAGGATAAAGGCCTGGGGCGCCGACAGCCGGGGCAGCACCAGCCCCAGCAACACCACCAGCCCCAGAATGAGGAGTAGCATCAGGGGCTGGCCAAAGGGGGGATAGCGAATAAAATTGCCCTTGAGCAGATTATCCATCACCGTCCCCTGAACCTCCACCCCGGGGAAGATGCCGGAGAAGGGGGTGACCCGGAGGTCGTAGATACCCACCGCGGTGGCCCCGACGATGACGATTTTGTCCTTGAAGACCCGTCCGGGCACACTGCCGTCCAGCAGAGAGGCGGCGGAGTAAGTGGGGATCGTCCCGGGCTCTCCCAAATAATTGATCTGGACCCGGCCGTGACGGTCCACCGGGATCTGTTTCCCACCCAGGCGAATCTCGTCCACCCCCAACAAGGAGAGGGTGATGGCCAGGGGCGGGCGCCCCAGGTAGTGGTCCACGGTGACCAGGGCCTCAGGGGCAAAAAAATCGGAGCCGTAGAGGATGGCCAGGGGGAGCCTGCGAACCGTGCCGTCTGCATCCGGATCCATATTGAAATAGCCGTCCCCGGCGGCGGCCTCGATCATCACCGGCAGGTTGAGCTCTATTCCGGCGGCGCCCCTGAGGGGCACCTGGGACCTTCGGTTATCCAGGATACGCACCAGGTTATAGGTGGAAGCCTGAACAAAGACGGAGCTCATCAGCCTCTCCGGCGACACCCCCTCGGCGGTCCACCCCACTCCCCGGAAAAAGAAACCCAGGATGGTGGGCGGACCCGCCTTGATGACCTCCGCCAGGCGGCGGTCCACATCGGCCCGGCTGGCTTCCTGATCACACCAGGCCAGGATTTCCGGCGAAGCCAATCCTTTGCGGGCGATATCCCGGCGCAGGTTGATCACCGCCTTTAGGGACTCGGTTTCCTGTTTTTCGGCAAAGATGATATCCAGGGCGATGACCCGGGGGCCTGCCCCTTTCAGGACCTGGAGCAGGCGGGCCAGGTCCTCCCGGGACCAGGGCCAGCGGCCCACCTTTTTTAGACTGTCGTCGTCGATGGCCAGGATGACCACCTCCGGAGAGGGCGGCCGGCTTCCCCGGAAGCGGAATTTCAGGTCATAGAGCTTGAGCTCCATGAATTCGGTAAAGTTGGGTCGCCAGAGCACTAAGAGCCAAACCAACAGGGTGATCCCGCCCAGCCAGCGAACTATGGGAGATTTAAGAAAATTGGCCAGGGGGCCGATCATGGCTCGAAAGTCTCCTGTCTTCCAGGGCTGGGGTCCTTCGGGATGCAGCTTAAAGGCGATAATCCTGGAGAAATAATAACCGGTTTTAAGGTGCGGCGATAGCCATTTTTTTCCGGAGAAGCGGTAGGGGGCGGACGCAAGGGTCTGGTCCACGGCCTCGAGGGCGCCAGGGTCATCAGAACAGGGGGCCCGGCCCGGTCGGAAGCCCCGGTTTCAGGCGGGGGGCCTGAGCCGGGGCTCCGGGCCCTAATCAAGGCGCGGTTAACCGGCCAGTGATGGTTCCGGAGGTATCCCCTGTGCCGCTACCGAAGGTAAAGGTCAAGGCCCCGCTGGGAGCGATACTAACCACCGCCGCTCCCTCCCGTTATTATGAATCGGGGCGGCCTCGGACTCGGGCTAACCATGGGCGGGGCCAACCGCGGGGTAATCGCCAGATTATTGAAGGTGGCATTCACCAGATTGGTGACCGCCGGGCTCACCGCATCGGGAAGGTTGGCCGCCGGACATAGGGGAACCCCGAAGGAGGTTAGGGTCTGGGGACCTTCGTCTAATTGCCGCATAAACAACTGCCGGTCTTCCTCGGTGATGGTACAGGGGAGGGTAGGTGGCAGGCCCCGGCCCACCACACTGCGCTGCATGTCCTTCAGCTCCACCGCAGGGCCCACTTCGGGAAAGATGTTAGCCACCCGCACCAGGCCGTGAAAATCCAAAAAAGTGGTATCGTTGGGGTTCAGGCGGATACCCACGTCGGTACCCCGCACCCCCATCACCGCGGTCTGGGTCTTCACCAGAAAATCCGGCTCCCGCACCTTGAAGACCTGGGTGACCACCAGATGGGCCAGCCCCTGAAAAAGTTGCAACACGGCGCTGCGCTTGCCCTTGCCGGGGTCGAACAGGTATTCCTCTATGGCAATCCGGCTCTCCGGGGAGATGGTCACCGTGGTATTGTCCAGGAAGGTTATCTGGGCCCGGGATAGCGACTTGGTGCGCAGGACATCTCCCGGTTCCACCCCGTCCTGGACCTTGGCCGCGGTGGCGGGCAATTTGCCCCCTTTCAACAGTTCCACCCTGCCCTCCACCCGGGTGAGCTTCCCCACCACTTCGGCCAGGGAAACGGATGGCAAGGCCAGTAGCAGACTAATTGCCATGATGATCAAGTGCCGCACGACGCCCTCCCGCCTGGAAGCCGAAACCGCTGCTCTGAAACCTCAAATGGCGATTCATTAAATCAATAATGGTAGCTCATCTGACAGCCGACGATGTGCCGGGTGTAATTGTAGAGGGCGATGTTGGAGTTATCCCGGGTAAAGAAGTAGTGGACGTTAAAATCCAGACCCTTCCACAAGTTGTAAGTAATCTGCAAGCCGGGGATCAGGAGCTTGTCTTCCCGTTTGTCATTGAGGACAAAGGGATTGCCGGCGATGTTGTCCACGGTTTCCCCGTTGAAGAACCGGTGGTCGAAGGGTTGGTAGATGAGGTTCAGGAAGGCGCCGAACTTCAGCTTCTGGGTGGCCGGGTAGAGGGCGGCCAGCAGCAGGCCGTAACTGGAGCTGTCCCAGTTGCTGCCGGTGGCGAAATAGTGCTCATAGCCGAAGCGGGCCTGGAGAAAGCCCGTGCGGTTCTTGAAAAAATAGTAGGCGCCGGCGCTGCCGCCCACGTCCTTGGAGCTTTGGTTATCCTGCGGCAGAGAGATGGGGAACCAGTAATATTGCCGGTTAAACCTGGTCGAAAACTCTATCCCCAGGTGCTCGTTTAACAGATGGAGCCAGGTGGGATTCACCAGATAACTGGTGAAATATTTGTCCGTATGGACGTCCACATAGTTGTAGCTGAAAGGCAGCCAGACAGAGCCGTCCTTGTAACTGTAAGTGGGAATGACCGCCGCATAATGGCTCATCAGGTCATAGTTGGAAAGGCGGGGATGGAAGTTTGAGAAAAAGGAGTACTGGGTCAGGACGCTGAAGGGCTTCCCGGCGTTGAAGTTGTATTCCAAGGTAGCGGTCTCGGTGAAGGCCACGTCCCCCCGGCCGGACACCTGGGCCGCGGCCGCGCCCCCCGGTTGCAGGGTGACGTTGGAGTCGAAATCGAAACCCGTGGTGACGGTGGCCCGGAAGGGTTTGGTCTCCTGCCAGCGTCTCTCCAGGAGCCCCGCATAGCGTTGGGCGAAATCCGCGGTCTGGCTCTGGGGATTAAGGGAGACGGCCTCCTCCATGGTATGCTGGGCTTCCGGCAGGCGGTTCAAGGCGGCCAGGGCCAGGCTCGCCTGAAATTTGGCCGCCTGGGCCACCTTGGGGTCGGCCTCGGCCCGGCGGAAATAGTCCAGGGCCAGGCTAAATCTCCCCTCTTTGGCCTCCGCCATTCCCCGGAGGAGGGCCACCTGACCGGGCTCAAAGCCCGTGGGCTCCAGGGCCTGCAAGAGAGGCAGGGCTTCTTTGGGTTTGTCCAGGGCCAGCAGGGTGTCGGCCAGCATGAGCTGGATCCGGGGCAGGTTGGGACGCAACCGCAAGGCCTCTTCCAGGTATTCCCTGGCCTTGGGGTAATTGAGCCTGAGGCGGTGGGTCTGGCCCAACAGGAAGGCCTTTTCCCAGGTGTGGCTCCCCTTCTCCCAGGCCTCGTTCAGCTCCGCCAGAGCCTCATCGTAATTTTCCTGTTGCAGATCCCTGGCCGCCTTTTGCACCAGCACATCATCGTAAGGGCTGACCCCTAAAGCCGGGACGCTGGCCAGGAGGACCCCTACGAGAATTAATGCCGGTGTCAGCCATTTTGGGCAGATCTTCACCCGAAGGTTCCCCGATCAGTTAGATTTTACTCCCCGCCCAGTCCTCTCCCCCGCGGGGGGGAGAGGTTAGGGTGGGGGCTCGGCCGGGGTCAGGTCTCCTCAGCCACCCGGCTAGTGTCTCTGCAACGCCAGGATCGGTCCGGCGGGGTTCCCCGACGTCCGGCCCCCGGGAGTGGCGCCGGAGGCCGCCCGCAGTGCCATAAGACGTTGCAGGTGGCGGAATCGCCAGGCCGCCTGCAGATTAGCCGCTAAGGCGGGATTGAAGGGTGTCCCGGGCTGGGTCAGTTGCGCCGCCCCTTGGATCCTGGAGCCCAGGGAAGTCCCCGTCAGCCGGGTGAACCTGGTGGACAGGAAGGGGGCATTGGCCCCGGCGCCGGCCGTGGCGGCCCACGGCGATGCGAGCCAGGCTGCCCGCTGGAGCCACCAGGCCTGGGCCGGTGAAGTCAGCCCCATGGCCGCCGCCCAGGGGGCGGTCGCGGTAGTCGTCCTCGTCAAGGGCGGATCGGTCTGGTTCCAGGTAAAGCCGCTGACGGTCATGGGGTTGCCGTTGATGGCGCCGGTAGCCCACCCCAGGGGAACGGTGACGGTGGCCGGTAGGTTGCTACTGGGGTCGGTATTGATGGTGAAATTGTTGTAAGGCACGCCGAAGGCCACGTTGAACCCTATCGAGTTTCCGCCGTAAAAGTTGCCCGTGGCCTGGCCGTTCATGATGCGATTGGCCGGGCCGATGACGGCGCCCATCATATTAAAGGAACCGGTAAGCGAGTCCGAAGGAAAGGCGCCTAATTGGGTGGTGCCAGTGAGGTTTGTAAAGCTGCCCGTGATGGAATAAGGCGACGGTAGACTGGTGCCGCCCGAGCCGCCCAGCCACATGGTTCCGCTTAGCGAACCGGGGGTGGTAATGGTGCCAGTGTAAGTGGAGGTGGGAGTAAATTGAAAGCCTCCAGAAAGGTTTTCGTAAAAGGAACGGGTGGTCAGGCCGGAGCCGGTGGGCGTCGCCGCCAGTATGGCGTTTATAAAGGGTCCGTAAGAACTTGAGCCGGTAGCAACCTGGCCGATCAGATTGCCGGTGGTGGGATCATAGGTTACTTGCGTTACCCCTGGTACGGAGGTGCTATCCACAGTCACAGTGGAACCCAGCACCCCATAGCTTGGCTGCCCGCCGTACCAGGGGAAAACCGCGCCTGAACCATTCAGGGACATCGTCCCGCTGCCGCCCGTGGTAAGCGTCGTCGGAAGACCAGAGAAGCCGTTGCCCCAAGTCAGCGCCAGGCTGCCATTGGTAGGAGTGGACACCCCGTTGACGGTTTGGCTGTTGGTGTTGGTAGGACCACCGGTCATCTGGCTGGTGTTCAACAGGATGGGGTTAGACCCCCCAGACACCACCTGGTAAGTTCCCGAAGCGCTCTGGGAGACGGGTATGCCAAAGTACTGGGTCATGGTCCCCGCGTCCGTCAGCGTCGGCTGGCCCGCCTGGGTGACGGTACCGGTATAATTGAAAATCAACTTGCCGCTGGGGGTAATGGTAATCGGCCCCGTATCATTGATGGTTTGCCCAGTGGCGGAAGTGCCGCTGAAGGTGCCGGTGCCCGTGAGGGTATAGCCGCCGAGCACACCGGTGACCGTGCCGGAGAGGGTCCCGGAAACACTGGTGCTAACGTTGTTTCCCACAGTAAAGGAACCGGAACCCCCGGTCACGGTCAGGGTGCCGTTGTCAACGTTGCCCAGGTACGTGCCCGGGTAGACGCCAGTGCGGGTACCGAAGCCTTGACTCTGAACACTGGCCTGGGTCGTGCTGGTGGGGTTGATATAGACCATGTCTGTCAATGGGATGCTGAAGCTATAAGTGCTGGCCGCGGGAATCGCCTGGGCCGTCTGGCTCCAGGTGCCCTGCTGCGTGAAAATGCCGGCGGGGGCCGGTGAAACGGCATTATTAGTATTGGTGCCGTAAAAGGTGGCGGAGAGGCTGCCGTCCAGGTTGATGGTCACCGGCCCGGCAAGTGTGTAGGATGTGCTGCTATCCCCCTGGCCGCCGGCGATGGTGGTCATCACCCCGGTTTGCGGCCCTCCGGCCGTACCGCTGACGACGCCCTGCATGCTGGCGGCTAAACTGCCCTGGTCGGCGGGAGGATAGTAGCCGGCCACCGGCGCGGTTTCGGTCATGTTCAGGGTGGCGGAAAATTGCCCCGGATAGACCCCAATGCGGGTGCCCCAGATGGGATAGCCGTTGAGGTTGGTGAAAGTTTGTGTGCTGCTCCCGTATCCCACGGCGGCGGCGTCGGTCTGAGCCACGCTGCCCACGGCCGTCTGGCTGAAATAGGTGCCGGGGGTGCTGGTCCCTGAGCGGGAGGCGTTGGTCGTATTGCCGTTGACGCCGGTCCAGGTGCCGTTATCACTCCAGGTCGCGCTGCCGTTCGGCGCGATGCTGATGGTCCCGGAGGCGGAAGACAACGTGGCTCCCGTGGAGTTAGTGCCCGTGGCGGTGAAGGTTCCAGTCAGGGTTTGCCCCTGGATGCCGCTGACGCTGCCGGAAAAGGTTTCAGCCCAAGTTCTGGTAATGGCGCTAATTGGGCTGGCGGAAGTATCGGTACCGGAGGCGCTGAGGGTGAAATATCCCGGGTAAACCCCGGTCAGTTGCCCCCAGCCACTCGCATTTACCACGGCGCTATATCCGGCAGCGGGGTCAACGAGGGTGAAGGTGCTATACCCGCTCATGGTCATCAGGAACGCATAAGCGCTGGAGATCGGGCCCGGGGGCGGGGCCGAGGCCGGCGTGATGAGCGGGTTGTTTGTCGGGTTATTCAGCAGGGGATTCTGGGTGAAGAGGGCGATGGCCGGGTTGTTTATCGGGTTATTCACCAGGTTATTCTGGGTGGAGTAGGTTGCCGGCACTGTGCCGCCGCTGGGGCCGCTGGCCGGATTAGCGCCCAGGGCCCCGGTCTCCAGCGGCGAGACGATGCCACTGTCCCCACCGGAGATGCTGCCGCCACCGATGGCCGAGGAGGTCGCCGGCACTGTGCCGCCGCCGGTGCCCGGGGAGGTGCTAAACTGTATCTTCAATTGCTGCAAGTCCTGCTGGGTGATGGGCAAAGGGAGGGTGGGGGGCAGGTTGACGCCCACCCGGGTGAACTGCATCCCTGTCAGCGTTACTTTTCCCGGCACTTCCGGGAAAAGATTGTGCACCTCGGTTGTGCCCTGTTCATTATAAATGTCGGTGTGCAGGGCCGTAAGCTGGGCGTACCAGCCGGTGCCTCGCACCCCCAGGACCCCGGTATGGGTCTTCATGATGAAGTCTGGCTCGGTCTGCAAAATCTTAGTCACCACGAAGTGCACCATACCCCGGAAGACCTCGACCGTGGCCTGGCGCTTGCTCTTGGCGGCGTCATAGATGTATTCGTCGATGGCCACCCGGCTCTCCGGCGCGATAGTCAGGGCGGTGTCATCCACGAACCGGATCTGGGCTTTGGAGAGCGACTTGGTGCGGACCGCGTCCCCTTGCTCCACCTCATCCTGGACCTTCACCGGGACGGCGGGGAACTTACCCCCCTTCATCAAATCCACCGACCCTTCCACCTGTACGAACCGGCCCACCGGCACGGCCTGGGCCACCGGCACGGCCTGGGCCACTAAAGGGAGCCCCAGGGCAAACGCCACCAGCACCATCAAACCTGCCAGATACCTGCGTTGCATGTCACTCCTCCCGGCTGCTGCCAAAGCTCAATAACGATAACTCAATTGCACGCCCACCATGTGGCGGTTGTAATTATAGATGGTAACGTTGGAATCATCCCGGATGAAATAATAGTGGAGGTTGCCTTCGAGGCCCTTGTAGATCTCGTAGGACACGGTCAACCCGGTGGTCATGTCCTTGTCGTTACGCTTGCCGTCATAGGTGAGAGGGCTTCCCCCCAAAAAGCGGAAGTTATAGGGCTGCAGCATCAGGTCCAGGAAAGCGCTCACTTTCAGGCGGGGGGTGATGGGATAAAGGGCCGTCATTAAGAGGCGATAACTGGTGTTATCCCAGTTGGAGCCGCCGGTGAAGTCATGTACATAGCTGAACCGCGCCTGGAGGCAACCTTGTTGATTCTTGAAGAAATAATAGAGTCCCAAATTGCCCCCGAGATTGCGGCCGCTGCGGTCGTCTTGAGGGAAGGAGATGGGAAACCAGTAATATTGCCGGTTCAGGATGCCGCCCACCTCCAGCCCCACATTGGGGGTGAGGAGATGGAGATAAGTGGGGTCCAGGTCAAAGGCGGTGAAGTACTTAGCATATTGCACGTCGGTATAGTTGTAAGTGAAAGGCAGCCACAAGCGGCCGTTTTGGAACTGGTAAGTGGGAGTGAGGCCCACGGTGTGGCTCAGCAGGTCGTAGTGGTAAAGGGTGGGGTGGAAATTCTGAAAATAGGCATAATTGGTCAGGAGGCCGAAGGGGCCCTGGGGAAACAGGTTGTATTCCAGGTAGCCGCCGTACGAGAAGGCGGCGTCGCCCTTGCCCGAAACCTGCGACGCGGCGGCGGCGCCGCCGGGCTGCAGGGTGACGTTGGAGTCATAATCGACGCCGGCATAAACATTGAAGTGAAAAGGGCGAACCTCCTCGAGGCGCTTTTCCACCGCTGCGGCATAACGCTCCGCGAATCCTGCGGTGTTGGTTTGGGGCGCCAGGTTGATGGTCTCCTTGAGGGTTTTCTGGGCCTCCTTCAGGCGGTTCTGCGCGGCCAACGCCAGGCTCGCCTGCAGCGTGGCCTCCTGGGCCAGCGCCGGTTCCGTCTTGGCCTTATCGAAATATTCCAGGGCCTCCTTGTAACGTTTCTGCTTCATAGCCACCAGGCCCTGCATCATCGCCGTCTGGGCCGGCTGATAGCCGGCTTTCTCCAACTCCTGCAGCTGGCTCAAAGCCAGGTCCGGCTTATCCAGGGTGATCAGGGTGTCGGCCAGCAGCCGCCTGGCCTCCATATAGTCCGGCTTCAGGCGGACGGCCTCCTCGAGATAGTCCCTGGCTTTGGGATAATCGAGGAGCTGGCGGTAGACCACTCCCAAATAAAAGGCCTTTTCCGGGGTATGGGGCCCTTTCCGCCAGGCCTCGGTCAGTTGGGCCAGGGCCTCCTCATAATTTTCCTTTTGCAGATTCCTGGCCGCCTGCTGCACCAGCACATCATCGGAAGGGGTGACCCCTAAAGCCGGGACGCTGGCCAGGAGGACCCCTACGAGAATTAATGCCGGTGTCAGCCATTTTGGGCAGATCTTCACCCGAAGGTCCCCCGATCAGTTAGATTTTAGCCATAAGTTGCTAAAAATCTTCCAAAACCTGCGGCTACAGCTTTCGTTTCTCTAAACCCATTGGCAGGGTAGCAAAAATAAACCAAAAATCAAATAATTTTTTAAAATATTTTATCAACAGGATTTAGAACTCAAGTTTCGCACCCCTGAATTCAGTACACAGGCGGGACGCCTATGCTACCTGGACTTGGTAGCATAGTCCTCTGGCCGCCAGCGGCAAACGCTAGGTGTTTCTAACCAATCACTTCAAGCTCTCAGCCAGGACCATCGCCGATATCTACAAGGAGCGCTGGCAAATCGAGATTTTCTTCCGTTTCATCAAGCAGGGCCTAAAGATCAAGGCCTTCATCCGCAACTCGGAAAACGCCGTGCTGACTCAGATCTACACTGCGCTCATCGTCCATCTCTTGCTTTGTTATCTCAAGTTCATGTGCAACTTGAGTATTACATTGCAAAACTGCATCAGGATACTACAACTCAATCTTTTCAGGACCTGCACCTGGCAGGAGCTCTTCCATCCGCCAGAGAAGATAGCTACTAATATATGTAATTCTAATCAGTTAACCTTAGCACTGGCTTAGCCGGACAGAAATGACAAGTTTTTAGTTTTTCAAATATATTATTGTCGATTTCCAAAGACAAACCCGCCATGCCATGAGGTTAATCGGAGCTTGCCCACGGCAGGTTTCTCTCAATGGTGGGCGGGAGCCGCCCCCCCTTCCCCGACTTGGTGTCCTGTGTGGCGTGAGAGGCAAAATATCTTGCCACGAATGGAACTTATTGGTGGAGTAAGTAAAATTGAAGGTATGAAATGGAAAGGTGGAATTTTCAGCGGCTTAATAAGTCTCTAGTCATAGCAGGTATGTTCTATTCATCCTCCCCCATGGATAATGAGGCCGGACCAGAAATAGGGGTGCGGTTCTTGGGCCCGGACCGCCTGGCGTGCCGCCTTTAAGGCCTCGATCTTGGGTTTGCCTTCTATCAAGGCCTTATAAAAGGAAGTGTAAATCTTCACGTATTCCCCCACCGGGATGTGCCACAAGGCCACTCGCAGCCAGGGGCGACATTTTTCATTTTAATTTTAGCCGCTTATGGGCCAATTTTGTCATAATTAAGGAAATTCTCCCCTAAGAATCAGGTAATCCCCGATTTACTAAGATGGGGAAATCCACCAAGATATGGGCAGCATCAACGAAAGGGCAAATTACTCCGAACTCACATGACATCCTCAACCAGAGACCGCTATGGCCATAAATGAAAAATTCATTGAGGAAATCAACCCCCCTTCCTCGGTCACGTCCGGCCAAGGCGTCCCCTCCTACTCTTATACCTCCGCCGCCCCGCCCGTAAATCTGGGAACGGCACCCGGCACGCCCGAATTCCTGAGATTCGAGGACCTGGTGCCCATGGGAAATCCTCAGGAAGTCCTGGAGGAGGTTAAAAAGATTGTCCACCTGATGTATCGGGTCTTCAATTTCAATCCTGTACAGGCTGTTTTTAAAGACGTGGTTAAACTTTTTCGCGGAAAATACCCGGGATACCGCGCCTGCAACACCAGGTACCATGACTTGAAGCATACCACCTCCTGTTTGCTGGCCATGGCCAGACTCATACACGGGGGTTTTGTCCAGGGGACGGTGATAGAGGAAAGGGACGCGGCCCTGGGGTTGATCGCCGCGCTACTGCACGATACCGGCTATATTCAAACCGCGGAGGATGATGACGGAACCGGCGCCAAGTACACTATGGTCCATGTGGAGCGCAGCATAGAGTTTATGAAAATATATTTCGCTCAATATGGATATTCTTCGGAGGATTTTCTCTTCTGCAGAAATTGTCTGAAATGTACCGGCCTGGAGGTAAAAATCGGGGAATTGGAATTTATCTCCCGTAACAATGAAACCTTGGGGCAGATGCTGGGAACCGCGGACCTGCTGGGACAAATGGCGGATCGGGCCTACCTGGAAAAACTTCCCTTTCTTTACCATGAATTTAAGGAAGGCGGCGTTCCAGGTTTTGCCGATGAACTAGATTTACTGCAAAAGACCCCGGCTTTCTGGGAGTTTACCCAAAAGCGGCTTGCAGGCGAATTGGGAGGGGTGGACCGCCTCATGCGGGACCATTTCCGAGTCCGTTGGGGCATCGACCAGGATATAGACCGGGAGATTGTGGAAAGAAATATCGCATATTTACAGTTTATTTTGGTAAATCACGGCGACGATTATCAAAGATACTTGAGACGCGACGGCTTGATAAAAATCTTTCAGGAAATGAGAAGGCAGCGACCTGCCCCCAGTAGCAGGCGGGAGCCTATGCTACCTGGACTTGGTAGCGTAGGCCTCTGGCCTATGTAGTCAGTTATTAACGGAAGCATGAAAGGGGTTCCATCTCTATCCCCTCTCCCCCAATGGGGGACGACACCGGGTGAGGGGGAATTTAATCTCTTTCCCGCTCCCATTAATACTTGGTGCGAAACTTGAGTTAGAAGTTTCACAAAGCCACTAATGCGCCCTCTGAGCTGTTTTCGAGATTCGTAGGCCCGTCGAAAAACTGGTTTTATTCTGGTCCTGAAAAAAGTGGCTAATCAAGAAAGGTATTAATATCGCTATTTTTTCGCTTTCCAGGAAAATAGAGCCAGCGGGGCGGGCCGCGGTAAGCGCCCTTTGCTGCGGCCAGGGACGGCCACTATTATGGAGGGCCCCACCGCCTAAAGGCGGCAGCCTTGGTGCCAAACGGGGCGCGCCCGCAGGTGCGCCCCACTGTCTCCTGGGCCCCGGCCTGGCGAGCCGGGACGCCTGCTCACACCCTGGGCTTGGCCCAGATTTCCAGGACGGAGAGCTGCAAGAAGCGTTTGGAGGCGGCGCTGCGAATAATGGCCACCGCGTCCCAACCCCGGGCGGTGCCGCCGACGGCCACCACTTCCTCTTCCTCCGGGACCAGGCCGGCATCCACCGCCTCCATGACGATCTCGCAGCAGACCTTGAGGCCCTGCCCCAGACGCCGCAGGGTATTGGCGATCAACAGGGTGGGGGCGCTCCCCTTGAACTGATCGGCAATGGCGGTTTCCAGAGAATGGGTGAGGATGGTGGCCTTCAGGACCTTGCCTCCCAGGCGGGTGATCTCCTGATAGTGTTCCGGCAGAAATTCGTCAATATTGGGCCCTTTTAAGCCCACGGAATGGCCCACCACCACCAGGTTGGCGCCTTTGCCCGCCAGGCGCCGGGCCGCCTCGGCGCCGCTCACCCCGGTAGTGGAGGCCACCACCAGGTGGCGGTAGCCCTCGGCCACCGCCTTCTCCAAAAGATCCTGACAGGCCGGGGTGTTCTCGGGCCCCACTTTCTCAAAGTACCAGGTTTCCCTACGGATCATGACACACCTCCTCTGCTCTAATGGATTCGCCTTAGCTGAAAGCTGACTGCTGAAAGCTGACTGCTAATTCACCCCAAATCATCGGGGAGAATGACCACTTCCCGCTCCAGGGCCACGCCCTGGGTGCGCCAGACCCGTTCCTGGATCTCGGCGATGAGGGCCTTCACCTGGGCCGCGGTGGCCTGGCCCTGGTTAAGGATGAAGTTGGCGTGCTTCCGGGAGACCTGGGCCCCCCCCCGCCGCAGCCCCTTGCAGCCGGCCGCCTCGATGAGCAAACCGGCGGCGGGCCCGGCCTTGGGATTTTTAAAGACGCTGCCGCAGTTGCGGTAATTGGCGGGCTGGCGGGCCCGGCGGGCCGTCTGCAATTCCCGCAGGCGCCGCCGCACCGCCTCCGGCGGGGCCGGGTTGCTCAGGAAAAACTCCGCCTCCACCACCAGCCAGTGGGGGAAATAAAGGAGCCGTGAGGAACGATAGCCCAGCCCCAATTCCCCGGCCCGAAATTCCAGGAGCTGGAGCTGGGGGGTGGCCACCCAAACCCGGCTCAGCACCGCGGCCAGGTCCCGGCCATCCGCCCCGGCGTTGAGGCGCACCGCGGCGCCCACGCTGCCGGGGATGCCCGCCAGGAATTCGAAGCCCGAGAAACCCAGGGCCGCGGCCGTCCGGGCCAGGCGGGGCAGCGACACCCCGGCCCCGGCCCTGAGGGTGTCGCCGCGGCGCGAAAGAATCTGGAGGCTCCGGGCCAGGTGCAGGGTGAGGCCGGGGAGGCCGGCGTCGGCGATCAGCAGATTGGAGCCCCGCCCCAAAAAGAACAGGGGCCAGCCCCGCTCCTGGGCCAGGGCCATGAGGCGGAAAACCTCTTCCAGCCCCGCCGCGGTCGCCAGATAATTCGCCGGCCCGCCGATCTTCCAGGTGGTCAGCGGCGCCAGGGGGTGATTTTCCAGGATGACCCCTTTCATGGCTTTTGGGTTAATCTCTCTTGGCGCCACGGCTCGTCTTCAGGCATGGAATTGTCCCCAATAAAAAATGGTCACCTAGCTTCCGCGGCAATTATATCAGTTTGCCGGGTACGAGCGTTTACACAATGACTTTTTCTCGGCGGGCGGGTTCCTTTTTAGCTTTAGCAGGCTGATGTTTGGCTTTTTTCGTCTTTGGATGTACCTTAAATCTAGTCTGAGATTCATTGACATTGCATTCTTGTCTTAGCTTCTGAGGAGTGAGAGAAACTTTATATCCCAAAACATGCAGGATATCGGCCACCGTGCGCAGGGTAAGATTACGTCCGCCGTTCAGCAATTGGGAGACAAACCCTTTGGATTTGCCCAGGCGGTCGGCCAGTTCTTTCCTGGAAACCTTCTCTTTCTCCAGAAGTTCACAAAGCGTTTCCGTGACCTCCATGATCAAGTCTCCCTGGGCCATCAATTTGGCAAACTCCGGGTCTTCCAGGTACTGGTCCATCAAGGTCTTTTCAGGTTCTCTTTTCGTATTCATCGCGAATCCTTTTCATCCGCT
>Ga0116111_1001713_pt1 | contig 14704 bp, 10 predicted proteins | sample June2015DPH_8_10_FD_89720 | JGI IMG/M metagenome (GOLD analysis project Ga0116111, IMG submission 89720) | Peatland microbial communities from SPRUCE experiment site at the Marcell Experimental Forest, Minnesota, USA - June2015DPH_8_100 | ecosystem: Environmental > Terrestrial > Soil > Wetlands... | reverse complement strand
GTCCCCAATGACCATCCAGTCCAAATCCACTACGTCTCCGCGCATCGGACCACTGCGCGTTAGGCCATACTTCCCGTCGACGATGGAAATTGTTGAGGGAAGCGCTTTGTTGATTTGGTAAATCACCTCGTCGAAGTAAGGGTGTAGTTTCAGGCGCAAGTCTGGCTGTTGAATCACTCCCCACTGGTTCTTCATGGAAAGACTCATGCCAGTATTGCAGTGCACCTTGGGCACAGGCATGGTGATGAACAAGTCGGTTTCATCCAGCAACAGAGTCGGCAGCGGTACCGACAGGCGCCGGAGCCGGTAACGGAAGGAAATCGGCCGCGATGCGACGTGAGAGAGATTGACGATCTGGATACCGTATCGCTTCGCCATAGCGGCGATCCCGGTTGCGGTAAACACCTCGTCCATCGAGAACCGGTTATATCCCCCCGAGTCGGATTCGCAAATGACAATGTGATCTGTGTAGTTCTTGAGATAGGCAACCAGAGCCTCAACCGCCTCCGGATTGGTCATCACACCTTTGCGGAAGGTGGGAAAGGTCAGATTTGGCTTAATAGCAATGCGATCGCCGGTTCGAATCTTGTCGCCCTTTCCAATAAAGTCGAAACCGCGAGCGATCAGTCCTGAGTAATCATCCTTCAACTGTCCTATGAATATCTTCATCCAGCCGGCCCTGCGGTCTGGAGGATTGACGAATATACTGCACACATCTCGGTATAGAATTTCTCGAATTCAAAATTCTCCAAGAATTTCTTGCGAGCATTGCCCCCTAATTCTTGTCGAAGGGTCGCATCTTCCAGCAGGCTCCCGAGTGCGGACTCTAGTTGCGATGGGTCCCCGGGGTTAACGAGAATCCCACTTTTGCCGTGGTCGATTTGCTCCTTCGTTGATCCGCAGTTGCTGGCGACCACGGCTTTGCCCATCGCCATTGCTTCAATGACAACTCCACTGAATGCTTCCGGTAGAACGGAGGCCTGAACTGAGATGTCGAGTGCGGCGTAGGCAGTCTTGATGTCGTCCACGTCGCCCGTGTAGATTACCTCGTTGTTGAGCCCAAGTTCCTGAATAAGATTCTGGACGATGTCGAGATGACTCTCATTCCCAGGAAAGGGACTGCCAATGAGCATGAACCGCGCGTTGGGAAATCTTGACTTTATGCCTGCGGCTGCCTTGAGGAAGACGTCCTGTCCCTTTCTGCCGATTTTGATCCTCCCCACCAGCCCGATAAGCGGATTGCCATCCAGTTTGTAACGAGCGCGAAAGTCGTTGACCCGGCCAGCAGGAATCTCAGGAAATTCAGCCGCAGGAAAGCCGTTGTGCAAAATAAAAAGCTTTTGCCGCGCCCGCGATAGCGTAAACTGCTCTGCCACCACGTGTGAGACGCATATGATTCGTGTGGAGAAGAACACGACAAACCGTTGATACCGCTTCCACAATGCGCTGAAGTCCCCAAACACTTCTCGAATGTGCCAAACATGAGGAATTCCACAAAGCTTGGCGACGATGCCAGGAGTGAGAATCAGCGCGGTATTTGTGTGGATAATATCTGGCTTGAACTTGCCGGCAATGCGCCCGATTTGAACAAGAGACACTACAAAGCTGAAACCCAGCTTTAACCATCCGGCAAAAGTTGCATATTTTCTTCTATCGATGACCGCGAGCTGAGGGCATACCCGCACCGTCACGCCCGCGTTTTCCAGTGCGGGCCGGAGTGGACCGTCGTCCCCCAGTATGACGTACACGAAATTTCCGTCCTGAACGAGCCTGGTAGTCAGCCGAAGGAGAGAACGGCTGGCACCGTAAAGGTCAGGCGGAGTGTGAGTGAACAGAATTCTCATTTCCTACCTGATATTCATTGATGGTGTATAAGAACTTCCCGCTGGCAGAAGACCGTATCTCCGCCACCTTCAATACGTGAAGTTGGGCGTCTGTACCCAGCACGGCTTTAAGATCGCGTTCAAGAAGCTTAACTGTTTCTAAGTAGCCCTCCGGAGATGCGCCCATCTCAAGTTCGAGTTTGAGGGTGAACTCGGTAGCTGAGCGCTGAACGAGTTGAAAGCGCCTTACCACGCCCGGGTTATGCACAACTCCGATCAAATGCCGGATGTAAACAGGCGAAACATAGCCGCCTTTGGTGCTGCGCAGGAATTCGATTGTCCTGCCCTCGACTCTCGCCAGTAACGGAAAGGGCCGACCGCACTCACAATCGCGATTGTCCATAACGCCCACGTCCCCAATTTCATAGCGAATCAAGGGAAAGAGACGGTTGCCAAGCAGGGTTACGAGGAGGCGCCCGGAGCGGTCTGCGGGAGCGGGATCTCCGCGATCGTCGACAACTTCGAGAATAAGGTTGTTTCCGTAAACATGCAACCCGCCCTGGTCACACTCGCACGCAATACCTCCGCAATCGCGGCTGCCGTATTGATTGTGAATCTGTGCTTGAAATGCATCTTGCAAGGCTGTGCGCGCTGAAGGCGTCAAGGTGCCAGCGCAGGACATAATCCCCCGGAGCGGTTTCATATTCATGTGCCGATCCTGAGCAAACCTCGCTAGCTCTACAGCGGCATCGACATATGCCATCATGTGCTCCGGAGCGGTGGAGTTGATCGTGGAAATGTGCCTCAGTATATCTCGCTCCTCCATGCGGAAGGCATTCAGCCAAATTTCATCGGCAAGGTAGGCCTGTGCGCGATCCTTCCATGAGGTACGGGCTTGGTTTATTTCCTGCATGCTTCCCCAGAGGCGGAAGTAGGGGGTTCCCAGCGGAAAGCCACAGAGGGAGCGCGAATATAGTCTGCCTGCGCGACCACGGTCCCGATATTCGCGATCATGAATCACTGTGGTAGGTACGCCCGTGGACCCACCCGTCTTTACCGCAATCCAAGAATAGGCAGCCTTACGCTTGGCTCCCGTATATTCAAGCCGCAACTCCTCCGTCATAAGATCGGAAAAACTTGCTCGTACGTCTGCCTTGGTGAGGATCGGGAAATCTCGAAGAGCCGGGCGCCTTTCAGCAACTCGCTCCCGGTAGAATGGCACCGCAACGGCCGCGTGTTCGAGGATCGACTCGAGCCGGCGCTCCTGGAATTGCCGGAAATCCTGTGGCCGGGCACGTTCCAGACGCAAAAACTCATGAAAGTACTCGTGAACGCGAGAGCCAAGCGCACGTTGGGAGGCGAAATAGAAGAAGGGTTTGGCTTTCACGCGGCCCCCTGAGCCGCTCGAAGCTCGATGTGACCCTTCCATCCGGGAGACGGCCGAAAGGGGTGCAGTACCGGGAGAGAGCGGGTCCCCGTGTATAGGGTCTTGTCTAGAAGGATGGGAACAGAGCTTTCCTCAAAGTTGCCCCAGACGGGATCGTCGAACTCCCGGCGATGAGCCAGCATGGGGATCTTGTCCGGTTCAAACCCCATCAGCCGCGCCATTACAGTATCCATGAGAAAAGGGTCTTCCGCGGCAGCTATTATTCGCAGTGGGACGGGCAGCGGCTGCAGCGGACCGTTCCCCTCTCCCGCGACAATCCCGTCCAGGATGGCAATATACTCGCGCTGCGGCACTCGATCCAAGCGTCCGTCGGATGCTCGGGCATAGCGGATAATGCGGTTGAGGTCATAGATCATCCGCCACACGGTATCGTTGCCGTACCAGGAACCCGAGCCGATATAGAAGTTCCGGTCCAAATTTCCCGGTGTGCCTTCGACCCGGATGCCTTTAAGTTTCTTCAGGACACGCCAACCCATCCGAAGGGTGGAGAAGGCAAGCCGGGAACGATTCTGCACCATGCTGCGCAATCTGTTCTGGAGCACGAATAACTTAGGGAGATCGGGTGGAAACTCATCTCCGCCAGAACCCTCACGGCCTTGCCGATGATGGACAAGAAATGCCTTGTTACCGTTGATGCCCACCAGATTCTTGAGGGCTCCCGTTACGCCTGATTTTTGGTGGGTCTTCATTTTCGGAAGATTGATGAAGAGATCACATTCCAGCGCGCTCTTGGCAATCAGGTAGCGATGATAGCCCGAATGATGACTGCTGGTGGTTTCTTCCGGACTGTAGTCAGATACTCGAAACCTCTCGGATGAATCACTGATTTCCTCGAGGTGGCTGTCACGGTCGAGAATTACTTCCTGATATCCGCGGGGATCGCCGGCACGATTACCGTTGGACGGTACCATGAAGCCGGACTCCAGCCTGAAGCGCTCGCGACGCAGATCGCAGAACCGGATTCGTGGCTTCCGGTACGGTTCGTATTTTGCGATCAGCCGGTGGATACCAGCTTGCTGCACCAGCAAGTCCCAATCGCAGCTCTGCAGGGGTACATCCCCGACGGTAATTTCCTCGACGGCGGGATACTTTTCCAGGCACGCGTCTACGATCGCCTCGATCAGATCGGAACTGGTCACCAGCGCACTGATGGGGAAAACCGGGTTTTCTTGGTGCTTGACCCAGTTAGGCTTAATCAGGATGCGGCCGAATGTGCCTGCGGGCACGAATTCGGCGCAAAACGCACGCACGTCTTTGCCCGTCTCAAGCGTCTGCACATGACATAGCGCGGAACTGGCGCTCATGCTGACCCTTGCCGGGCGTGCGTTTGCATTGAACGAGCGTAAGAAAACGCGCAGGCGCTGAGGATCAAGGTGGGAGCAGTTATATAGGCTTCGTGTAGCGTGTTGCCAACGGTTGAACTAAGGAGTACTACGGCCAGTGCGAGGAGTGCAGACATATGCCATTGAGCTGCCATGTTATCTCCGAGGGCATCACTTGCCCGCCAACGCCGCCAATGTACACGAAGAAGCGGAACCCACCCCAACAACATCAACACCAAGCCGACCAGACCAAGATCATGAAACACCTGAAGGTATTCGTTATGCGGATGGTATTCCTCGTACTCAGAATCAGGAATGGCCGCACCTACAAGGAGGCGTGCGCTACCTGGCCCCCAGCCGATGACTGGCTTTTCAATCGCGTGTTCGATGGTAACCGCCCAGAAGAATGCCCGACCCTCAGTGTTAATGTACGGAAACTCCTCGGAGAATGCTCCGTCCTGCCCAGTGAATCGATTCCGAAAAGTTGGCACGAACCAAACGACAGCTGTCAGGAACACGGCTGCAGTCGTCACTGCGAACACGATCTTCCGGAACTGCCAAACATTCGCTTGCGCAAATCCCATAAGAATCATCCCCACAAATGTGGCAGCCCTCGATAGGGTAAGAACAGTCGTCGCCAGGCACAATATGCTGATGGCGAGCCCATGCTTTCTGGACTTGGCGGTTGCTCCATAACGCCATTGGGAGGCAGCTACACACAGCACTACGAGCAAATATTCGGAGATGGCTCGGGGATCGATAATTCCTTCGGGCCCGATATCCTCAAGGGTCACGAGACCTGCGGGTATCAGAATGGCATATGCAATAGCGGGGATCGCTGCCGTACACAGGAGGAGCCACCGAGTCCTGCCAATCAAGTCGCTTGAAGTAGTGGCCAAAAGAAAGCTCGTGTAAACGGCCAGCAGAACGGGTAGTGAATAGAAAAGAACATCCCGCAACCCGATGCCGGAGGGTGTACCCATCCAACGTAGCATTACCCATCCAGAGAAAATGAGCAGCCAATAGTAAGGCCCTTTAAATTGCACTCGGCGGAAATTAATAGCTAGAACGGCTATAACGATCGCGCCAACCCATATCCAGCGCAGTCCGGACAGACTAACCGTTGTGCTCCCAACAGTGACACTGTCCGCGTTCCGTAGTATTGAGGAAAACACCGACGTCGCGAGAATGAAATAGAGCAGCACGGAAGGGTACGCCAGTGAGAGGGCCGCCACCACCAGCATGCCACCAGAGGTAACTATGAAGGTAAAATATCCATCCGGCGATATAAGATATAGAAGCGAGAGGCTGAGCGCAGCCGTTACCCACAACCATGTGAAGATCTGCTCTATTTCCGACCGCTGCTTCGTAAGCTCAAGCACGTAATTCACCATCAATAAGGCGAAACCGCTCTTTTCTTGCGACTCGCTTCAACACCTCGTCCTGCCTGGACGGGTCTCCTAGCTCGGCAATAATCGCACACCTACTCGATTGTTTCTAAAGCTGACCATTGCTGGAAGTAGTAGCCGCGCAGGAGTTTTTCCGACCAATACCTGCAGGCAGCGCCGACTCTCAGCACGCCCAGGCATACTGGACGCACCGCCCGAGGCGACTTCGCTAGCAATGGCGAATATTGAGTAACGAGTCGATCCCGATCCTGGTACAACAGTCCACCAACATATTTCGATGTTTTGCTCTCAGACTGCCAGCGAAAATCAGCCAAAAGTTCCGGTAGGTGTTGGAATTGATAGCCCCTGCGAACCAGGCGCAGAAAAAACTCCCAATCCATCGAGTAATGGTAGGTCACGTCGATAAAATTGCCCTCGTCAAAAATACGCCTTTTGAAAAATGACGAGGGAGACGGCACGCAAAGGGTGCGGTGATATAACAAGACGAAACGATTGAACTCGATCTCCCGACGGATCTGGAGAAGGTGCCCCTTTTCATCTATCCACGTGTAATCCCCGTACAGCACATCGACATCCAGGTGCGAGGAGAATGCTTCCGCAACTTTGTCGAAACAACTGGAACGATACAAATCGTCGGAATTCAGCCAGCCAACTATCTCACCCGATGCCATCCTAAAGCCCTTATTTAGTGCATCACTTTGGCCTTGATCTGGTTCCGACACCCACCGGAGGTGCTGCCAGTCGGGTTTTTGCGAATACTCCTGCAGGATGGACACAGTGCGATCCGTCGAAGCACCGTCAACAACAATGTGCTCCAAGGACGGGTAATTCTGATTCTTAACACTGTGCAGTGCTTCTTCAATGAACGATGCCTGGTTATATGAGGGCGTCACTATTGAGATCTTTGGGGCGATCATTGAGATGCCAGCCCCTTTCTTCGACGACTGTTGAAATAACAGTTTGCGTTGGGCTCGGCCCTGAAGAAGATCGCGTCCAACTGTAACAGCCGGCCTGTCTCGGGATCGACAAAGCCCGGGATCAAAGACCACATCTCGAATCCGCGCTCCTCCAAATCGTGGAGCATGGAATGGAAGAGATGTTCCCCATCGTAGAGTGGAACCAGAGAGAGCTCGATCTGAATCCCTGCGACGCGAGCGAGAAACCGCTCCGCCCCTTGCAGCACCTTATATTCGAATCCCTGAACATCGAGCTTCAAAAAAATACGATCGGTGTCCGTCGCGAACTCTGTGCTTACGCTGTCCAGCGTGCGCAAATCCACGACTTCGGAACCGACGTAGCGTGACTTCGTCTCGGCGCGCACATGTGATGGCAACATCGGTAAAACCGAACTGGAAACGCTGTTGCCAGCAAGATTGAGGGTAATTGTGCCATCGTGGTCGCCGAGAGCCATTTGGGGAGAAATGATCCAGTTTGCCTCGCGCCGGGCGCGTTTGCTTAACGTCGAATGAGCGGCGGTGGATGGCTCGAAGGAGATAATTCGTCCGGAAAAGCCCGCATCACGTAGCTTTTCAGCAAACTGTCCGATATTCGCGCCCACATCGAAAACCACGTCGACCTGGTGCACGCGAAGTTGGCGTACCAGTTGAGAATCTTCCGACGAGCGCGGATCGAACTTCTTGATGTCCCACCCGGCACGGCGGAAGCAGTTGCGAAGGAAATGTTTAACTGACATTGAAGGCGCCCGCCCTCCCCCCTGGGCGTTTGGATATTGATCTTAGCTGTGGAAATAAAAAGCGGCAGAGCTGGTTGTGATTCAAAATCCACGACTCCCGGTGAGAGCCACATGGCTGGAGCGAACTACATGCCTGCGGATCATGATGAAATCAGAACCACTTCTTCCCGTGGCGAAACAGTTCGTGCCAGCTTGGTTTTGACCCTCAGCAGATTTAGCGCCGTGACGGCACCGTAGAGCAGCCGTCCAATAGCAGCTCCGACCAGCCCAAAAGGCGGAATAAATAGAGCCACAGCGCCTAGTGACACGATCCCGCCCAACACGTTCACGGTGGACACAAAACGGACACTGCCCAATGCCAGGAGCGTGTAATGCGGGACAATGTTGATGGCAAGAATCAAATGCGCCACCGCCAAGACCGCGAGTACGACATACGCCTGCTGGGCAAACTGAGCTCCCATCCATAGAGTTAGCAGGGGTTTGCCGAATAAAACGAGGGGCGCGGCAAGCGCGACAGAGAGTCCAACGCTCGTCATCAAAGCAAGACGAAAGACCCGGCGCGGGGCGTGAATCTCTCCGGCCTCATGGCGAGAGCTTATGTGCGGGAAAATAAAGTTGAAGGCGGCAGCGGCCAATCCGTGGATCGGCTGCGCGGCCTGAACGCACAGGACGTAGATTGCGACCGGGGCGGTCCCCAGCATCGCCGCTACCAGGAAACGGTCCGCATAGCCGAACACGACTCCAGCCAGTGCCTGCAACCAGCTGAAACAACCGAAGCTGAAGACCTCAGCGAGGGCCCGTCTTTCGAACGTCGGGAAGGGATTCAGCGGGCCGACCACGCGGCGGGCGGCAAAAGCCTGCAGAACGACAATCAGCGCAGACCAGAACAAGGTCGCGATCATGATTGCGACTACCCCGCGTCCGATGGCGGCGAGTACTACGGCCGAAACAACGACAATGCTCCGGAGAAACACGTTCAATTTGACAGGTGGTCCGTAGCGCTCAAACGCGCGCAGCGTGCTCACGAAAACGCTCTCGATGGAGCGAACCAGCAAGATAACCGCGCTAATCCGGATGGCCTGAATGCTGGCGGCGTGGAACCCGGGCTCAATCTTGAAAATGTGATCGACAGCGTAGGGCGCCGCGACCCAAACCAGCAGGCCGAACAGTCCACCCAGGAGAGTGTTGATGGTCAGAGTGGCGCGAATCGTACGCTCGACCCCAACGGGGTTGTTCTGACCACGGTAGGCAGACACGTATTTGACAGTGGCGTCGCCAAATCCGGTGCTGAGTATGCCCATGCTGCCCAGGATCGCGCTCACCAACATCCAAATACCGTATTGCGGCAGTCCCAATTTATGAACCAGGAATGGCGCCGCCACTAGCATGGACAGGGGCTGCGCGATGTACTCCGCGATGCTGTAAGACGCGTTCCCCGCACTCTCGCGGAAATTTCGCGAGGCCCGCAATGCGTTTAAGCTTTTCCCGGTGGAAGACTGCCAGAATTTGCCAACCATGGAAGGCCAGACGATCGCTATCATTCCGGTTCGTCGCCGGATGGTTTGGAGGAGTCGGATCGGTTACGGAACCTGAAATTGGCAACCCGATCTCGAAGTTGGCTCAGGCCTTCGGCCGCGCGCATCGCCAACTGCCGGCGAGGGTCATCGTGTTCTAAAGACTGAATCCTCTCTGCCCCGAAGATCTTCACAACCGCTCCAGCCAGCGACAGAACCGTCACTATGACGATAATCAGCACCCTGGGGGGCCACGATTTCCTCTCCGGCAGGTTCGCCGGATCGATCACATTTACCGTCGGGATCTCCTTCGCTTCCTGGATTCGTGCCAGTTCGTACTGCTGGTTGAGCAACTCGTAAACGGTCTCCTGAATCTTCATGCGCCGGTAGAGGTCGGCCCACTCAACGCCGAGCAAGGGCAGCTTGCGGATGGGTGGATACATCTGGTCGGACTGGGTGGCACCTGAAACCAGCGAGGCGTCCGTGCCTTGCAGCTTCTGCGCTTGGCGCTTGAGCTCGTCGACTCTGGCTTGCAGCGACCGGACGCGAACGTTGTTGCCGGTGTAGATCTGTTCCAGACTCTGCAGTTCCGACTGCGAGGCGATGAGTTGTCCCTGGAGCAGACCCGCAGACTCGACCATGGCTTTGGTTTGTTCCTTGATGTCGAGAGCGGAGTTCTTGCTGGCAAAGGCGCTGAATTGCTTCTCCGCGTCCTCGAGGTCGCTCTTGACCGCGGTGAGGCGCTGTTCGATGAAGACGCGCTCGCGCCGGGCCGAGGAGATGCTGACCTCGGACACGAGATGGTTCAACTCTTCCACGTACGTCTGCGCGAGGTCGTGAGCGCGCTGCGGATTCTTGTCCATCACAGTCAGCGTAATCACGCCGCTCTTGCGGTCCTCACTCACAGCGGTGCGGCTGTTCAGCTTCTTGCGTGCGTCCTGCTTATAACGGGACCAATAGACCTTCTGGAGATTCAACCGGTCAACCACATGATCCTGCACGCTCCGGCTGCGGAAGAGATCGACAAAGAGCGCACCCGAACCTTTCGTCCCCAGCAGGCCTCCAGCCATGGCGGCCACTTCCGGGGACGCCTTCGCCGCCAGCACGGACAGCATAGTTCCGCTGCCGCTCATGGAGTCGGGCGGCATGATGCTGACCGAGGATTCATATTGGTTCGGGATAAGAAATGCGATAACGGTGCCGATCACAAGCGCCCATGCGGCCACACGTAAAAGCCACCGGCGACGGTCCCACAGCAACTGCAGGCTCGCCAAAACGTTTGGCGCCGGTTGAGCCGGTGCAGACTCGGCAGCTTCCGAAGGGGAGGGGAACTCGACCTCGGTGACCGAATCAATCTCGTGAACACTCATGTTCTGTCTCAGACTTTCCACAATGGTGCGCTCTTGTGCCGGCTTAGCTCTGTTTAGCGATCATTCAGGGGAAGAAAGCACGCCAGTGTCCACGAAGGGTGGCTCTTCCCCTGATGCACTCCTGGACGATGGCTCACCTAACTGGCATCCGGCGAAGGAAGCAAACACTCATCGTCCTGCATGCTCACCAGGGAGGAGTGCCTTTGCCCCTGCGCGTATCCGAGTATTTGCAGCAATGTTCCGGCATGATCTTCAATTAGCGCTGACTGTCGCTCGGTGAGCCTTTTGTTCCAACTTCCCACCAAGCCGTGGCGCACAAACCGCCCGGACTCCAGGAGTTCCGGCTTTCCAGAGAATCCTACTTTGGCCATTCGATGATCTTCCTTTAGCCGCATGTTTGACAGGGTGTTATTGAGAACTGCGTTGTGGATGGCTCCGGAATCGACTTGAAGTCCCAGAAAGTCAGCGACGCGTGCTAAGGTTCTCTCGGGATTGGAACGCAGGTCCTCATACTTGACAAGGAGCAGAGTGCCTCTTTCGAATAGAGGCGAGTTCAGCCAGCTCTTCGTGTGAGTTCGCCAACTTCCAAAGGCGCTTGTCCGGCCGCGAACATATCGGTCAAGGAAGTGATCGAGTCCATGGTCTACATAACTGAGACTAGCGCGCTCGTGTTCGTAATTTGACACGGCGACGTCTCGGGGATCACGCACTAGATATACCGCCCTCTGATACTCGACACGATACTGCTCGTGTGTCTTGAACACCTGCCCTCCATTCGCCAGCAGCGCCGGCACGCGGTGGCTCTGAATACCAATGTAGGGAATGGCCGTTTCCACCGTGCCGAAATCGGCTGTTTGTCCTGAAATAAGCTCCGATAACAAGAACCTCATCCAGGTATTGCCCGACCGGGGATACGATGCCAGAAATACGTCGTTGACCCGTACGGCCCGGTGCCGATACCACACAATTGGCGCTCGCATCCTTGTAGCCCGCAACCGTCGGCGCAGGTTTCCTCCCATTGGTCGTATGCCCCCGTGGTGTGAAGTGACATCGTCAAGCCTCTAAATTCCCCGCATGGCAAAGATCGTGGTGTGCAGCAGGATCGCCAAATCCATGAAAAAGTTTCGGTGCTGAATGTAGTAGAGATCGTATTCGATGTTTTCGTGAATCAGGTAGTTGCGGTCTCCGCTGAGCTGCCACAGTCCGGTGATTCCGGGCTTTACCTGCAGACGCTGAGAATGACGCTCGGTGTAGGTCTCGACGATGAAGGGCATCTCCGGACGAGGTCCAACCAGCGACATACTGCCCAGGAGCACATTCAGTAACTGAGGGAGCTCGTCCAAACTCGTGCGGCGAAGAAAGCGACCCAGACGGGTAATGCGGTTATCGTCGGATTTCTTCGGCGAAAAGGCGTAGCTGGGCGCGTTCGAGTACATGGTTCGAAACTTGAACATCCGGAAACGGCGCCCGTTCAGGCCCACACGCTCCTGGCGAAACAGCGCCGGCCCTTTGGAATCGAGCTTGATGAGAAGGGCAAGCAACAGGAACAGCGGCGAGCTGAGAACCAACAGAATCGCGGCGCCGCCGAAATCGCAGATCCGCTTGGTCGCCTCGTAGGTGAAGCGTCTGTGATGAGGGCTGAAGGAAGCCAGTAAAACGCCATCGATGTCCTGAAAGCCAACCGACGGATCGGAGTGCAGGAAGTGACTGGGGACGAAGGACACACGCGCGTTGGCTGCCAAAGCTTCTTCGACTGCCTGTTGAAATTTCTCACGTTGAAGCGAAGGGACGGCGATCACGACCAGGTCGGCAGCGTACTGGGCAACCAAGTGCCGGGTAATTGGACCACCCATCACGGACGCTGAACGGCGATTCTCGTAGCCCAACTCAAAAACGGCACAACCGGCTTTCGCCGCATTGTCATCCACAAAGGCCACCGGTTCCAGACCGAGTTTCGGAGAACGGCGCAGAACCGAATACACACGCCGCCCGGTTGAGCCGGAGCCGTAGATCAGCACTCGCTCCATGCCATAGCCCTTTGAGTGCAGAGACCGCACCAGCAGATACACAAGATGCTTCTGCACAAAGAGGAACAGTGGCACCAGGCCCAGCGCCAGAACCAGCAACCAGCGCGAAAACAGGAAGCTCGTGAAGAAGGTCACGGCAAACACGAAACCAAGCGCCTGCATCGACACGCGGAGCACGTGTTCAGTTTCGCGGACGCGCAACAAACTGGTTCCGCTCGAGTATGCGCCGACGCGGTCCAGCATCAACACAAGCACTGCTGCGAAGGTAGCGGCGACACCAAGAACGACCGATCCAGGATAGTAAAGTTGCCTGCCCCATCCCAGCAGGGAATACAGGAAGTACCCGGACATGACGGCGCCAATGACAGTAATGAAGTCGGCTACCACTTCCGCTATCGTCAGGTAATTTCGGAAACGAGCAGCGGACGTACGGCGCACGATTGGCGTAATCGGGGCCAGATCCGAAGCTAGAGTGGATTCCGCTTTCGGTGAGCTTGTCAGACCGATCGAGGAGTGCATGTTAATCTTTGGCCCTCTCTTTCGCGGTTGCGGAGGATTGTGAGAGTTACGTTCTGCGTTGTCCCGGCAATGCTCGCGGCGGGGAACCCAACTACCGGCCCCAGGATTGCGGCCAGAATGTGACTTCGACTGTCGACGTCCAGTTCGCTTGCGCAGTCGGCGCGAGAATAGGCGCCCGCCATTTTTCGTATTGGACGGAGCCCGACAAACTCAAGTCCCGACGAACCCACCAGTTAACCTTTACCGAGCCGTCGTTTAGCGTTTCTCCAGCAGGAATGAAATCTTTAGCGACCTTGGCGTGGCGGTAAGCAGTTTGGAGTGAACTTCGAGGAGTGAACCAATAGGTGCTCCACGCTTGGAAACCCATCCCCTCTCGTCCAATCCAGTCGCCGATCAGGTTGTTCTTGTTCGTGTACAGGTCGTGGTAAAAAGCGTCCCAATAGAGGTAATCGCCGCGAATGCTCCGCGAGGTCGGAGGATCTGTGTACACGGCTTCGACTCGAAAATCCAATTTTGGCAAGCGCGGCAATCGGGGCATGTAAATCCCTGGCCGCACCGCAATTCGCCGCGGAGTATGGATGGGGTTTGGGCTTGCATCAACATTGAACGGATTACTTTCGGGTAGAAGCCCATCTGCGTATAGCTTGACCCAGTCGCGGAGATGCGGAACGCGATAGGAGAAGTCGAACCCTATGGTCCGCTTACCGGGATTTCGACCGGTCGGATAGTCGAAAGAGGTTTTGGTAGCCACATAGCTTTCCCAGATCGCGCCCAAGGTTAGCGCACGGCCCACGCCGCCGAATTCAGATGTGCGCTCAATCCCGATTTCCCAATTTGGCGAGGGTTTGAAACTGATCTTTTCCCCGTGAATCAGCGGTCGTGCAGGGAATTCGTTGCCGGACAACTTTCCAAAGAATAGGTCGAGTTTCATGGGGCCGAGCCGCCGGAAAATCCAGGGAAGCTCAGAGGGCACAGGTCGGCTCGCCCGGAACATATAAATAGGTTCGGCGTTGTCGCTGAAGAGGAGCGCGCCCCCCTCACCAGGTCCCCACCAGAGGCTCAGTTTCCCAAACGCGAGATTCCATCCGTCCGCTTTAACTGCGGCGTAAGCGTCCAGGAGCGTGAACCGACCTACCGTTGCAAAAGGAACATCTGGCTGGAGCGGGTTTTGGTCAGCGGCAGCAATCGCTTGTCGAGCAGCGAGTGAATAGCCGGGCGCGGACGGTGCATGCTGATACTCACCCCGAACATAAATCGTGAAAGGTCCTGCTGCGCCATAGCCCGAAAAGCCGTCGTAGGTGTTGAACCCCTGTTCAAAGGGCCGTCCGAAGTTGTTGATAATCGTCTGGCCGAAATGATAGCTGTCGTTCAGTGGCGGCCCGCTGATCGATACAACTCGGGTGTACACCGATTCAACTTTCGCTGTCTCATTCGATTTGCCGTCGAGGAGTCCCTGTTCGTAGGCGAATTCCTGCTCGAGCTGAAGTTCAAGTGCGGCGATTCCTGCTGGAGCGCTTTCGTCCACCTCCAGGTTGCCTTTAGCCTCGTTCACCAAGTTCGCGGTTTCAAGGCGAGTCCAG
>Ga0116111_1001709_pt1 | contig 14719 bp, 9 predicted proteins | sample June2015DPH_8_10_FD_89720 | JGI IMG/M metagenome (GOLD analysis project Ga0116111, IMG submission 89720) | Peatland microbial communities from SPRUCE experiment site at the Marcell Experimental Forest, Minnesota, USA - June2015DPH_8_100 | ecosystem: Environmental > Terrestrial > Soil > Wetlands >... | reverse complement strand
CGGAATGGGCATCGTCTCGTCCATCGGCAACAACACGCAGGAAGTGCTGGCTTCGCTGCGCGAGGCGAAGTCGGGCATCGTGCGCGCCGACAAATATGCCGAGCTTGGCTTCCGCTCTCAGGTGCACGGCGCGCCCACCCTCGATCCCAGCGAGTCGGTCGACCGTCGCGCCATGCGCTTTCTCGGCGGCGGCGCCGCCTGGAATCATGTCGCCATGGAGCAGGCGATCCGCGATGCCGGGCTCGAAGCGACCGAAATCTCGCACGAGCGCATCGGCATCATCATGGGATCGGGCGGACCGTCGACCCGGACCATCGTCGAGAGCGCCGACATCGCCCGCAGCAAGGGGCCGAAGCGCGTCGGGCCGTTCGCGGTGCCCAAAGCGATGTCGTCGACCGCGTCCGCTACGCTCGCCACCTGGTTCAAGATCAAGGGCTTGAGCTATTCGATCTCGTCGGCCTGCGCGACCTCGAACCATTGCATCGGCAATGCCTACGAGATCATTCAGGCCGGCAAGCAGGACATCATTTTTGCCGGCGGCTGCGAAGAGCTCGACTGGACCTTGACCGTGCTGTTTGACGCCATGGGGGCGCTGTCGTCGAAGTACAACGACACGCCCGCCAAAGCCTCGCGCGCCTACGACGCCGATCGCGACGGCTTCGTCATCAGCGCCGGCGCCGGCGTGCTGGTGCTCGAAGAATTGGAGCGCGCCAAGGCGCGCGGCGCCAGGATCTATGGCGAGATCGCCGGCTACGGCGCGACGTCCGACGGCGTCGACATGGTGGCACCCTCGGGCGAAGGCGCCGCCCGCTGCATGCGCATGGCGCTGCAGAACGTCAAACCGCCGGTCAACTATATCAATCCGCACGCCACCTCGACCCCGATCGGCGATCTCAAGGAGATCGAGGCCATCCGTGACGTGTTCGGCGCCGGCGAGAAATGCCCGCCGATCTCGGCGACCAAGTCGCTCACCGGACATTCGCAAGGGGCGACCGGCGTGCACGAGGCGATCTATTCCTTGTTGATGATGAACAACGGCTTCATCTGCGAGAGCGCCAATATCGAGAACCTCGATCCGGCTTTTGCCGACATGCCGATCGTGCGCGAACGCCGCGACGGCGTGACGCTCGGCTGCGTGCTGTCGAATTCCTTCGGCTTCGGCGGCACCAACGCCTGCATCGTGTTCAAGCGGCTGGATGCGTGATTTCTCTTCCCGTCATTTCCGGGGCGCCGCCAACGGGACCGGCCACCGGCCCGATGCCAAGGCTGCGTCGGGCCGCAATGACGAAAAAAAGGATTAATGCATGCAGGGTTTGATGCACGGCAAGCGCGGGCTGATCATGGGGGTCGCCAACGATCACTCGATCGCCTGGGGCATCGCCAAGACGCTGGCGGCGCACGGCGCCAAGCTCGCTTTCACCTACCAGGGTGAGGCCCTCGCCAAGCGCGTCAAACCGCTGGCGGCGTCGGTCGACGCCGATCTCGTGCTGCCGTGCGACGTCGAGGACCTGACCTCGGTCGATGCCGTGTTCGGCGAGATTGAGCGGACCTGGGGGACGCTTGATTTCCTCGTCCACGCGGTAGCCTTTTCCGACAAGACGCAGCTCACCGGCCGCTACGCCGACACCACGCGCGACAACTTTCTGCGCACCATGCTGATCTCGTGCTTTGCCTTCACCGAAGCGGCGAAGCGCGCGGCGGCGCTGATGCCGAACGGCGGCGCGATGCTGACGCTGACCTATAACGGTGGCGAGCGCGCCATGCCGAACTACAACGCCATGGGACCCGCCAAGGCGGCGCTGGAGGCTTCGGTGCGCTATCTTGCGGTTGATTTCGGTGCCAGCCGCATTCGCGTCAACGCGATCTCGGCCGGACCGATCCGGACGCTGGCGGGCGCCGGCATCGGCGACGCGCGGATGATGTTCGCCTTTCAGCAGCGGCATTCACCGCTGCATCGCGGCGTGACGCTGGAGGACCTCGGGGGCGCCGGGCTTTATCTGCTTTCCGATCTCTCGACCGGCGTCACCGGCGAAATCCATTTTGTCGATTCCGGCTATAACGTCATCGCCATGCCGCATCCCGACGCGCTGCGGGCCGACCGCGGGCGGACCGAGGACGGCGGGCAGTAGCCCGCGGGCTAGCTCCGAGGCCTCGCTCGGCGCCTCTCCTCTTGCCTCGATCGGCGGCGCACGCCACATCTTCGCCGGTCATGCCCGCCTCACCCGCCATAGACGTCGAGCGCCTGGTCAAAATCTACAAGAACGTGCCGGCGGTCGACGCCGTATCGTTTTCGATCGCGCCCGGCTCGATCACCGGACTCCTCGGCGGCAACGGCGCCGGCAAGACCACCACGATTGCCATGATCATGGGGCTGACCAGCCCGACCTCGGGCCGGGTGACGGTGCTCGGGGCGGAAATGCCGCGGCAGCGCTACCGCGTTCTCCACCGGATGAATTTCGAGAGCCCCTATGTCGAGATGCCGATGCGGCTCACGGTCCGGCAGAATCTGACGGTGTTCGGCATGCTCTATGGCGTGCCCGACCTTGCCGACCGTATCGCCGAGCTCGCCGACGCGCTTGATCTGACCGATCTGCTCGACCGCCCGGCCGGCAAGCTTTCGGCCGGGCAGAAGACCCGGGTGTCGCTGGCCAAATCGCTGATCAACGCCCCGGAATTGCTGCTGCTCGACGAGCCGACGGCTTCGCTCGATCCCGATACCGCCGACTGGGTGCGGGCCCATCTCGACCGCTACCGCCGCGACCGTCATGCGACGGTGCTATTGGCTTCGCACAACATGGCCGAGGTCGAACGGCTGTGCGAGCGCGTCATCATCATGAAACAGGGGCGCATCGAGGACGACGACACGCCGGCGCGGCTCTTGACGCGCTACGGCCGTCGCACGCTGGAGGAAGTGTTTCTCGACGTGGCGCGCGGCGGCGGCGAAGCGCGCGAGGCGGCGCAATGATCACGCGTACCGAGAGCGCGTTCGCCTTCTCGCCGCGGCGCGTCGCGGCGATGATGCTGCGTTACTGGTACCTCCTCCGCTCGTCCTGGCCGCGGCTGGTCGAGCTCGTCTACTGGCCGATGGTGCAGATGATCACCTGGGGCTTTCTGCAGGTTTACGTGATGCAGAATGCCGGGTTTTTTGCCCGTGCCGCCGGCACCTTGATCGGCGCAGTGTTGCTCTGGGACATCCTGTTCCGCGGCCAGCTCGGCTTCTCGATCTCATTCCTCGAGGAGATGTGGTCGCGCAACATCGGCAATTTGATGATGAGCCCGCTGCGGCCGTTCGAGTTCATCATCGCGCTGATGGTGATGAGCTTGGTGCGGCTGTTGATCGGCGTGATCCCGGTGACGCTGCTCGCGCTCCTCTTCTTCGGCTTCAACCTCTATGGGCTGGGCCTGGCGCTGGTGGCGTTCTTCATCAATCTGATGCTGACCAGCTGGGCGGTAGGAATTTTCGTCTCCGGCCTGGTGCTGCGCAACGGCCTCGGCGCGGAGAACTTCGCCTGGTCGATCATGTTCCTGTTCATGCCGCTGACCTGCGTCTACTACCCGGTCACCACGCTGCCGGTCTGGCTGCAGCCCTTGGCATGGGCATTACCACCGACCTACGTGTTCGAGGGGATGCGCGCGCTGCTGATCGAGCACACCTTTCACCCCAACCTGATGCTCGATGCGCTGGGGCTCAACGTCCTGTTCTTTGCCGGCGGCTCGTTCGCCTTCCTCAAGCTCTTACAAAGCGCCCGCCGCCATGGCTCCTTGATGCAGACAGGCGAATAGTCGCAATCGGTGCTACCAACGGAGGGCGAAATTGTTGACCTTCATACGTAACGAATAAGGAAATTGCTTTTATATTGACGGTATGACACACCAACATCACAATGCTGCACTGCAGCGAGCCGGGCAAGGACCATCTATGGCAATCGGAGAATTCGGCGGCGCGCCGGCCGTGCCGGGCAATGGCTTATTGCTGTCGACGCCGCTGTACTGGTTCTACGAGATGAGCCATGCGGCGCTCAATCCGTCCCGGGCGTGGGCCGACGCCACGCGCTTGTTCTTCAAGAACCCGGCCAATCCGCTGTACCATACGACTTTCGGAAAATCGATCGCGGCGGCCTGCGAGGTGTTCGAGCGCTCGACACGCCGCTACGGCCGGCCGGAATGGCAAATCTCCTCCACATCGGTCGGCGGCGAGCGCGTGCCCGTCCATGTCTCGACCGTATGGGAACGGCCGTTCTGCCGCCTCCTTCACTTCGAGCGGGTATTCGAGCACCAGCCGCGCCGGCCGCAGCCGCGGCTGCTCATCATTGCGCCGATGTCCGGCCATTACGCGACGCTGCTGCGCGGCACCGTCGAGGCGTTTCTCCCCAATCACGACGTCTACATCACCGATTGGAGCGATTCGCGCATGGTGCCGATGTCGGAGGGCGCTTTCGATCTCGACGATTACATCGACTACGTGATCTCGATGCTGCACACACTCGGCGGCGACACCCATGTGATTGCGGTATGCCAGCCGGCGGTGCCCGTCATGGCTGCCGCCGCGCTCATGGAGGCGGACGCGGATCCATATGTGCCGGTTTCCATGGTGTTGATGGGCGGACCGATCGACACCAGGATCAATCCGACTGTCGTCAATACGCTGGCCGAACGCCGCGGCATCGATTGGTTCCGCCGCAATGTCATCACCAAGGTGCCGTTTCCCAATCCAGGCTTCATGCGCGACGTTTATCCGGGCTTCCTGCAGCTCAACGGTTTCGTCAGCATGAACCTTGACCGCCACATCGAGGCACACCGGGAGCTGTTCCAGCACCTCGTGCGCGGGGACGGCGACTCGGCGCAGAAGCACCGGGAATTTTATGACGAATACCTGGCGGTCATGGACCTCGCCGCCGAGTACTACCTGCAGACGGTCGAAACCGTCTTCGTGCGCCACGCGCTGCCGCTCGGCCAAATGACGCATCGCGGCCGGCCGGTCGACCCTAGCCGTATCAAGCGGGTTGCCTTGTTCACCATCGAAGGCGAGCACGACGACATTTCCGGCGTCGGCCAGACGGAAGCCGCGCATCGGTTGTGCGTCAACATCCCCGCCGACCGGAAAGCGCACTGGCTGCAGCATGGCGTCGGACATTATGGCGTGTTCAATGGCTCGCGCTTCCGCTCCGAAATCGCGCCGCGCATCGCCGATTTCGTGCTGTCGATGCATCTCAGCGGGCGCACCCGGCGCAATGGCCAGGCCACACGGCTGGCGTACAACGGCGGCAGCACGCCTCCCGACGGTGAGCCCGCCGCCGCCGCCGGCGATTTCGGCCGGACCCGCATCGATTAGCAATCGGACTGAATGCCCGCTTTATCGGGCATAAACGCCGATCCGCCGGGTTGGCTACCCTAACGCCTTGAGAAATCCGGGGGATTTCGAATCATCTGGCGTGAACGCTGCGTCCTGCGAATCGCCAAAAATTTGAAGTTAAATTCATTCCATCAATAACATGCTCTGGGACCTCCCAACTGCCGAGAGCCCAAGATGTTGTATGCCGCGGAGGTCTCCATAACAGAGGCTGCGTCGGCCGCCGGATATGGCAGTATCGCACCGGGGGTTGGGTTCGGGGTGACCGATGCCGTACCGCGCGCTGCTCTATCGCCGCCCGAGTGAGCCTCAGGCGATCGAGGTCGTCTTCGACAGATCGATCTATCTCGTGCGCTTGCGGCGGCACCGGCAGGCGCGGCGCTACACCTTGCGCATTCAGGCCGCGACCCGCGAAGTGATCCTCACCATTCCGCCCCGCGGCACGTTGAAAGAGGCGCGCGACTTCGCGCAGAAGCACGGCGGCTGGATCGCGACGCGGCTGGGCCGGCTGCCGGAAGCGGTACGGTTTGCGCACGGGATCGTGGTTCCGTTGCGCGGGGAGCGGCACCGCATTGCGCACCGCCGCGGCGCGCGCGGTACGGTCTGGATCGAGACCGACAGCGATGGCGAGCGGCTGTTGTGCGTCGCCGGCGAGGCTCCGCACATCGACCGCCGCATCGGCGATTTCCTGCGGCGCGAGGCCAAGCGCGAGCTCGAGACTGCGAGCCTGCAGTTTGCCGCCGATCTGGGCGTGCGGATCAAGCGGGTCTCCGTGCGCGACCAGGCGAGCCGCTGGGGGTCCTGCTCGACGACGGGCGTCCTGTCATATTCCTGGCGGCTCATCCTCGCGCCGAGCCATGTGCTGCATTATCTCGCCGCGCATGAGGTGGCCCACCTGGTCGAGATGAATCATTCCGCCAGGTTCTGGCGCCTGGTCCGCCGCCTCTGCCCGGAGCACGAACGGGCCAAGGTGTGGCTCGAGGTCCATGGCAGCGATCTGCATCGCTACGGCATGTCTAACGGCAACCCCGGGCTCGGTTGAGCATCGCGTCAGTGCGGCGCAATTGTTTGCGCTATGACGTTCGCCGATGACGGAAAAAAGCCCAAAGACAGCTTGGTCGCTACGACGAGCAAAGCCGCCGCCAGCACGATGCGGAGCGCGAACTCCGGAATCCGGGCAGCGGCATAGCTGCCGACCAAAATTCCCGGCACCGATCCCAACAGCAGGGATGCCAAAACATCCAGATTGATCGAACCGAGGAACCAGTGTCCGATACCGGCGACGAGCGTGAGCGGAACCGCGTGCGCGATGTCGGAGCCGACGATGCGCGCCGTCGGCAGCTTCGGGTAGAGCAGAATAACGGCCGTGACGCCGATGGCGCCGGCGCCGACCGATGAGATCGACACCAGTACGCCAAGAACCGCGCCAACGCCGACGGTGATGGCGGCGATCCGTTTCGGCGCGAGACTGCTGATCCGCGCCGCATAGCGGCCTATGATCTTGTCACGAAAGATCAACGTCAGGGCGGTGACGAACAGCGCAACGGTCAGCACGCCGGCGATCAGTTCCCGGGCCGCCGCGCCGTTGATGTCGACGTAACTCAAGGCGACGATCGTCAGGACGGTCATCGGCACGCTGCCGGTCGCCAGCCGCCGCACCACCCGCCAATCGACGGTGCGGTTGAAGCCGTGCACCACGCTGCCGGCCGTCTTCGTCACCGCGGCGTAGAGCAGGTCCGTTCCGACGGCGGTTGCCGGGTGAATGCCGAACAACAAAATGAGGACCGGCGTCATCAGGGAGCCGCCGCCGACCCCGGTCATTCCCACCAGCATGCCGATGGCGAATCCGGCGATCGCGTAGATCGGCTGGAACGCGTGGATCGTATTCATCGCGTGATCTCACCGCAGTCTGCAGCGGACGAGAAAGCCATCTTGATGATCGTGAACCTCACGGTGACCGGGATCATCTGGGCAAAGGCCAGCGCCTGCAGCGCGTCGATCGATCGTAGCCAAGACCGCCAAGCGGCGCAACGCGCCCCACTTTTCGCCCTGAAGCCTTTCGTCAGAGAACGCAGATTAATTCAATTGCGTTGCACGACGATGCCGGCGATGCGACGCGCGCCCTACGGAACCGCTCGTGTTGCATCGCATCAGGCAGCCGCCGCGGATTCCGTCTCATCAAGATGGGCGTTTTGCCGCAGCCGATAACACTAACGCGTGATCCGCATTGCATCTTGGGTGCGCACGCCTATTTTTCGCAAATAGGCCAACCGGGCGGCTCCCCCATCCCCCGACACCCCGCCGCCCGGGCGAAAAAGCCTAAGTTGAGGCAACAACTCAAGAGCCCCAAGCGTGTACTCTGCTTGGGGTTCTTTTTTGTGGCAAAGCCGGATTTTTGCTCTAACGATTTGGCGGCAATGATCTTTTCGGGCAGCCGGCGGCTGCCCGGATCAGCCCCTGACCCGTCATTTTCCCGCTCAGACCCTAATGCTTCACCAGATCTCCAAGCAGACTCGCGGCGACGGCGAGCTTCGATAAGGTAAGGCCGGAATTGGCGATCTCGTCGATCGCGCCGCGGATACGCTCGACCTCGCCCTTGCGCGGTGCGATCCAGGCCTCCACTGCTCCGGCGCCAGCTACGCCATTGCCGATCATGGCCGCGGTGAGCCGGCGCTCGGCGTCGCCGATCGAATCCCGCGCGCGATCGAGCGCCAGCCGGTCGAAATAGTCGGCGATCGGAATGTTGCTCGCCGCGCTGGCGATGCGGTCGAGGCGAAAGAACGTGCCCGCGGCGAAGTAGGTGGCCGCGACTTCGCCGACCGCCTTGCCGGTGCGGTCGGCGACCAGCACGATGTCGGGCGCGGCGGTGAGCGGACCGACATCGCCGATGCGGCCGGCAAGCTCTTCCGGCACGCCTGCCTCGGTCAGCTCCTGCCGGCGCGCCCCGCGCGCGCGTAACGCCTCCTCCGATAAGGCCCCGTCGAGCGCGGCGGCGACCACGGCGATGCCTTCGCGATAGTGCGTCACCACGTCGGCCAGGCCCTTCGTCAGATCGACATGGCGCAGGAACCAGATGATGCGGTCGAGCAGCAGGTCCTGCACCGCCGCATAGAGTTCGAGCTGCAGTTTTCCCGGAATCCGGTTGTCGAGGCCGTCGATCGCGGTGTTGAGCGCGGTCATGCCGTAGCTGTCGCGCACGGCGGCAAAGGCCGATGCGATGGCGGCGGGTGCGGCCCCGGTCTGGTCGGCAATCCGCACGATGAGCGAAGGCCCGCCGCGGTTGATCATGGAATTGGCAAGCTGGGTGGCGACGATTTCGCGGTGCAGGCGGTGGTTTCGCAGCGCGTCGGGAAAGCGCTCGGCGATCGCCTTGGGAAAATAACGGCCGAGCTCGCGGGCGAGGTAGGGATCGTCCGGCACCGCGGACTCGAGCAGGTCTTCGTACAGCGTCAACTTGGCGTAGGCGAGCAGCACCGACAGTTCCGGCCGCGTGAACGGCTGCGAACGGCGGCGGCGCTCGGCGAGCTGCATATCGTCGGCCAGATATTCGACCGCGCGGTCGAGCAGGCCGCGCGCTTCCAGCGTCTGGATGAGCCGCTGCAGGAAGCCGAAATCCTCCATGCCGCGCCGCTCGGCGAGCGACAGCGCGAGCGGCTGCAGGTAATTGTTGCGCAGCACGAGGCCGGCGACGTCATCGGTGACCTCGGCGAGCAGCGCGTTGCGCGCGGTCATCGTCAGGCGGCCGTCGCGGACCGGAATGCTCAGCGCGATCTTGATATTGACCTCCATGTCGGAGGTGTTGACGCCGGCCGAATTGTCGATCGCGTCGGTGTTGAGCCGCACGCCGCGCAGCGCCGCCTCGATGCGGCCGCGCTGGGTCATGCCGAGATTGGCGCCCTCGCCGATCACCTTGCAGCGCAAATCCTTGCCGGCGACGCGAACGGCATCGTTGGCGCGGTCGCCGGCCGCCTCGTCGTTTTCGTCCGCGGCGCGGACATAGGTGCCGATGCCGCCGAAAAACAATAAATCGACCTGGGCCTTGAGGATGGCGCGGATCAGCTCCTGCGGCGTCAGCCGTTCGCCGACGCCGAACAGCTTTTGCGCCTCCGTCGACAGCCTGATCTCCTTGGCGCCGCGCGAAAAAACACCGCCGCCCTTGGAGAAGATCGTCTTGTCGAAATCCTGCCAGCTCGACCGCGGCAGATCGAACATCCGCCGGCGCTCGGCGAACGATCGTTCCGCATCCGGGTCGGGATCGATGAAAATGTCGCGGTGATCGAACGCCGCCACGAGCCTGATTGTTTTCTCGCGCAGCATGCCGTTGCCGAACACGTCGCCCGACATGTCGCCGACGCCGACCACCGTGAACGGCGTCGTCGCGATGTCGACATCCATCTCCCGGAAATGGCGCTTGACCGATTCCCAGGCGCCGCGCGCGGTGATGCCGATTTTCTTGTGGTCGTAGCCGGCCGAGCCGCCGGAGGCGAAAGCGTCGCCGAGCCAGAAGTCATGCGCGATGGCGATGTCGTTGGCGATGTCGGAGAAGGTCGCCGTGCCCTTATCGGCGGCGACCACCAGATAGGGATCGTCGCCGTCGTGGCGCACCACGTCGGCCGGCGGGATGACGCCGGCCGCTCCGGTTCCGATATTGTCGGTGATGTCGAGCAGCGTCGAGATGAAGAGCTTGTAGGCGGCGATGCCTTCCGCCTGAAAGGCTTCGCGCGGTCCGCCTCTCGGCAGATGTTTGGGCACGAAGCCGCCTTTGGCGCCGACCGGCACGATCACCGCGTTCTTGACGTTCTGCGCCTTGACCAGGCCGAGGATCTCGGTGCGGAAGTCCTGCGGCCGGTCGGACCAGCGGATGCCGCCGCGCGCCACCTTGCCGAAGCGCAGATGCACGCCCTCGACCCGCGGCGAATAGACGAAGATCTCGTAAAGCGGCCGCGGCAGCGGCATATCGTCGAGCTTGCGGCTCGAAAACTTCACCGCAATGAGGTCCTGTCCGTCGCGGTCGGGTCGATAAAGGTTGGTGCGGATCGCGGCTTGGACCGCGTTGACGAAGCGGCGAAGGATGCGATCCTCGTCGAGGCTGTCGACCGCCTGCAATGCGGTTTCGATCGAGGAGGCGATGTAGAGCTCGCGCGCCGCGCGCTCATCCTGCGGTACGTCGAGATGCGGATCGAACCGGGTATGGAACAAGGTCACGATCTGCGCCGCGACGGCGGCGTGCTTGCGCAACGTCGTCCACATATAGTCCTGCGAGTAGGCCACCCGAACCTGGCGCAGGAAGCGTGACAGCGTGCGGATCAGCGCGACCTCGCGCCAGATCAACCCGGTCGCGAGCACCAGCGCGTTATAGCCGTCATTTTCCGCGCGCCCGTCCATCACCGCGAGGAAACACGCCTCGATCCGCTCCTTGAGCGCAGTCAACTCGAAGGGCTGGCTCAATGCGCTTTCCAGCGTCATGTCATGGAACCAGACATCGGCCGCGTCCCGCGGTTGGATGTGGTAGGTGCGCTCGTCGACGACGCGGAAACCCATGTTCTCCAGCACCGGCACCCGCTCGGAGAGCGGGATCGGACGGCTGTGGCTAAAGACCTTGAGCCCGGCGCTCGCCGGTTCCGCGTCGTCGTCGCGGTAAAGCTCGACGCCGAGCGGGCGATCCGTGGTCAGCGCTTCGACGAGGCGGATATCGGCGACCGCCGCCGGCGGCGGATAGACCTCGCGGTAGTCGATCGGGAAGGCGTCGTCGTAGCGTGCGAACAGGGCGCGCCAGGCGGCCGGGTCGGGGCCGGCGAGCAGCGCGTCATGCAGGCCGTCGACCCAGCTCCGGACGATCGCCTCGACCGCGCGGTCGAGACTAGCCCGATCGGGCTTCGGCGCTTCGTCTTCGTTGCGTGCGATGATGAAATGCACGCGCACCAGCGGGCCTTCCGGGAAAAACGGATAGAAGGCGCGGACGCGGCCGTTGAAGGAGGCGGCGAGATAATCGCCGATCTTCGCTCTGATCTGGCTGTCGTAGCGCTCGCGCGGAAGGTAAACCAGGACCGACACGAAACGGTCGAAGCGGTCGCGCCACGGCAGCACGCGCACGCGCGGGCGCTCGTCGAGCTGTAAAATCGCCAGCGCGAAGTGATAGAGCGTCTCTTCGTCGATCTGAAACAATTCGTCGCGCGGGTAGTGCTCCAGCACGTTGACCAGCGCCTTGCCGGAATGGCTGTCCGGATCGAATCCGGCGCGGCTGATGATGTGGTCGACCTTGCGCCGCAGATAGGGGATGGCGCGCACCGAACGCGTATAGGCGGTGGACGTGAGCAGCCCGCAGAACCGCCATTCGCCGGCAAGCCTGCCGTCGCGGGCGAAGCGCTTGATCCCGATATAATCCAGCGGCACGCGCCGGTGCACGCGCGAGCGTGCCGCGGCTTTCGTCATGATCAGCAGCTTCGGCTCTTTCAGGAACTCGCGGATTTCCGGCGTGATGGTCACGAGCTGATCGCCGCGCACCAGTAGCCGCATCTCGGGCGATCGCAACAGCCCGAGCCCGGTCTCGAACTTCGGTTCGAGCGCATATTCACTGTCGGTAAAGGCGTAGTCGCGCGCCCCGAGCAGCGTGAAATTGTCCGCCGCCATCCATTGCAGAAACTCGATCGCTTCGGCAATCTCGTCGGCGGGAAGCGGCGGCGGATTAGCTTTCAGTTCCGCGGCAATCTCGTTGACGCGCGCCAGCATGGACCGCCAATCCTGCACGCAGACCCGCACGTCGGCGAGGACGTCTTCGAGCGCGCGCACGATTTCCACGCGGCGCGCCGCATCCGCCATGCCTTCGATATGAATGTGAATGAAGCTCTCGCGTCGGCCCTCGCTCTTGTGCGTGCCTTTGAACGCGATGAGGTTTCCGGTTTCGTTGCGCTCGACCGCGAACACCGGATGGACCAACAGGCGGATGTCGGCGCCGCGTTCGCTGAGCTCGCCGACGACCGAATCGACGAGGAAGGGCATGTTGTCGTTGAGGATTTCAAGCACCGCTATGGCCGGCATCGCGCGGGCCGGCGCGAAGCCTATTTTGGGCGCGCCGGGCTTACGCTCCAGCAGAAACGACCACGCGTGCTCGGCGAAGTGGGCGAGCTCCTCCGGCCGGTATTGTTCGAGGTCGTCGGGCACTGCGTGGCCGAACATCTCGGCAAGGAAATCCGGCGGAATGTCGCGCCGGCGCCCGGCCATTAGCGCGGCGGCCGTTTCGATCAGCGCTTGGCTGGAATTGTCGGCGTTCTCAGTGCGGGGAATATCCTGAACGTTCATATTTCCCCTTTCGGCGGTTAGCGCGATACAGTGCAATACTACTCGCCCGACGCGCAGATGCGCTTAGCATTTATAATCTTACTCTATCGTCTGCCACCTGACGGCGGCATGACAGCAGGGACCCCGACCATGGCAAAGCGCAGCAAAGCCGCCACCGCCGTTCGCGCGACCCAGCCGCGCGCCGGCGCCGCGGCAGACGATGACACCAAGATCACCGCGCTCAACCTGCCGGCGGCGCCGCTTTCCCCGGAAATGGCCGCCTATTTCGCCAAATGCGAGGAAAAGCTCGGCTTCGTGCCGAATGTGCTGAAGGCCTATGCCTTCGACCCGGCAAAGCTTGCGGCCTTCGTCGCCATGTATAACGATCTGATGCTGGCGCCGTCGGGCCTGAGCAAGCTCGAGCGCGAGATGATCGCGGTCGCGGTATCGTCGCACAACCAGTGCTATTACTGCCTGGTCGCCCATGGCGCCGCCGTGCGTCAGCTGTCCGGCGATCCGCCGCTCGGCGAACTGATGGCGATGAACTACCGCGCCGCGCGGCTGTCGGCGCGCGAGCGCGCGATGCTCGACTTTGCCGTCAAGCTGACGGTGGAGCCGTGGCTGATCGAGGAGGAGGATCGCGAAGGGCTGCGTCGTGCCGGCTTTACTGACCGCGATATCTGGGACATCGCCGCCGTCGCCAGCTTCTTCAACATGTCGAACCGCGTCGCTTCCGCCACCGACATGCGGCCGAACAGCGTCTATCATGGGCAGGCAAGGTGAATGAGCGTATCGGCATAGTCGCAGAAATTGCTTATCATCACACTCTCTCGAATCACGAGCTTCGGAGGCGCGCGATGCGTACAGGGATTGCAGGCGTCGTCGCGGGCGGCGCGCTGGGCCTTCTCCTCGCCACGTCGGTCTTTGCCGCGACGGCAAAGCTTTCGCCGAGCGATATTCAGGCGACGTTTTTCAACGGTCAGCCGTTCACCGCCGCGACGCCGTCCAATATCAAATTCAAGATGACGTTCACGGCGGACGGCAAGATGAAGCGCGTCCCGATCGGCACCGGTCACAAAGGCGAGGGCACCTGGAAACTGTCGAAGGACGGCTTCTGCACCACCTGGAAAGGCGCCAAGGAAAATTGCTTCACGGTGGTCGCCGCCGGTGACAACAAATGGTCGGTGCTCAAAGGCTCGACCATCCTGGCGACGTGGAGCAAATAGCCTCGGTCACTTATGCATCGATAGATCGTGGATGGTCGGGTGTTCGCCGGACAGCGGGTTCGCCGGGTCCCAGGCGTAGCGCAAGGTCTCGAACCGCATGGCGCGCGCGTCGAGCATGACCAGGCGGCCGACTAAGCCCTCGCCGAAGCCGACAATCTCGCGGATCACTTCGAGCGCCGCCATCGAGCCGACGACGCCGGCAAGCGCGCCGAGAATCCCGGCCTCGGCGCAAGCGGGCACCGTGCCGGGCGGCGGCGGCTCCGGAAACAGGCAGCGATAGGTCGGATTGGGCTTGCCGTCGGTGCCGCGCTCGTGGGCGCGGATGGTGGTGAGCGTGCCGTCGAACGGACCGAGCGCGGCGGTCACCAGCGGCTTCTTGGCGAAGTAGCAGGCGTCGGAAACGAGATAGCGGGTGGCGAAATTGTCCGAGCCGTCGGCAACGATGTCGTAGCCGCCGATCAGGCTGAGCGCGTTCGCCGCATCGAGCCGGACCTGGTGCTGCTCCACGGCGACGTGGGGGTTGAGCCGGCCGATCATGGCCGCCGCTGTCTCGACTTTCGGCTTGCCCACATCCGGCGTGGCATGGATCACTTGGCGCTGCAGGTTGGAGAGCGAGACCACGTCGTCGTCGATCACGCCCAGCGTGCCGACCCCGGCCGCGGCCAGGTAGAGAATAAGCGGCGCGCCGAGCCCGCCGGCGCCGATGACCAGCACCCGCGCCCGATGAAGCGCGGCCTGCCCCGGCCCGCCCACCTCTTGCAGCACGATGTGGCGGGCATAGCGTTCGAGTTCGTCGGCATTGAGCATGACGTCAACATAAGCTTGAACGGAACCCGCGGCCACCGCTAGCTCGCGCCGGTATTTG
>Ga0116111_1001700_pt1 | contig 14768 bp, 15 predicted proteins | sample June2015DPH_8_10_FD_89720 | JGI IMG/M metagenome (GOLD analysis project Ga0116111, IMG submission 89720) | Peatland microbial communities from SPRUCE experiment site at the Marcell Experimental Forest, Minnesota, USA - June2015DPH_8_100 | ecosystem: Environmental > Terrestrial > Soil > Wetlands... | reverse complement strand
CCGCTGTGAACCAGGGCATGACCCGGGTTCGCCAATCCCAGCAACTCGCGTTTGCCTTCCTCGACCACGCCGGGCTTTCTTTTTGACCTGATTGTCACTGTATTATGCGAGATTCAGTAGGTGCGGTTACGCTCACGCGAGCTGTCGTCCCTGACATGCTTGCCGACGGGCACGGAAGCACCCTGGTCATTGCTTCCATGACCGCCTTGTTCGGTTTCCGGCCAGTAGCGTTCGGTGACAATCTTGGGCTCGGTGTAGAAATTAATCACCGCCTTGCCTTGCGCTTTGATGTCGGCGAATTGTGAATCCTTCATGCCGCCGAAAGGCAGATAGGCCACTGGCGCCGGGATGCCGACGTTTATACCAATCATGCCGCACTCGACCTCCAGCTTGAACTTGCGCGCGTAGTAACCGTTTTGGGTGTAAATCGATGCGCCGTTCCCGTACTTGTGATTATTAATGATTTGGATGGCCTTATCCAGCGATCCCGTCTTGAGAATAACCACCACGGGGCCGAAAATTTCCGTCTCGTGGATCTTCATCCCAGGCTTCACGCCTGTGAAGACGGTAGGCCCAATGAAGTAACCGTTCTCACAGCCGGAAACGACAACGTCACGCCCGTCGAGCGCCAGGGTCGCTCCCTCATTAATCCCTTCGTCAATCATCTTCAGGATGAATGCCTTGGCTTTGGCCGAAATGACCGGCCCCATCAGCATCGCTTCCTCGGCGTATCGGGGATCCAGCGGATTGGCCATGATGACGTTTTTCGAATCCTCGACGAACTTGCGGCAAATCGTCTCGTACATTTCATCGCCTATCGCGACGATGGCCGAGGAAGCCATGCAACGCTGTCCGGCGCACCCGTAGCAGGAGGTGACCATGTTTCGAATCACTTCCTTGATCCGGGCGTCCGGCATCACTACCAGGTGATTCTTGGCGCCACCCATGGCCTGAAAACGCTTGTTCGTCTTGGCGCACCTCTCGGCGATGAGCCGGCAGGTGGGTGTCGAGCCAACGAGTGAAACTCCCTTGACAACGGGATTGTCCATCAGCGCGTTAGCCACAACGTGGTCGCCGTTGACCAGATTGAATACCCCCGGCGGCAGCCCGATTGTGTCAATGTACTCAGTGATAAGCTGCATCGTCATCGGCGCTTGTTTTGAGGTCTTGATCACAAAAGTGTTCCCGGTGGCGATGGCGTAAGGCACAAACCAGAAAGGCACCATCGCCGGGAAATTGAACGGGGCAATCATCGCGAAGACTCCAATGGGCAAACGCAGCACTTCCCCGTCCATATCCAATGAGCAGCCTACCAACTTGTCGCCTTGCTGCAGGACGGGCATGCCGCAGGCCACTTCGCAATTCTCCATCACGCGTTTCATTTCAGCGCCCGCATCGGCCAGCGATTTGCCCATCTCCGCCACCAGCACCCGGGAGATGCGTTCCTCATTCGCCCTGATGATTTCGACCAACTTGTATAGGGGTTGCACGCGGCGCGACACTGGCGTTCTGCTCCAAGTCGTGAAAGCGGCGGCCGCCGCATCGATGGCACGGTTCACCTCGGCCGGCGTCGAGAGCGGTACCTTGGCCATCACTTCACCGGTGCTGGGATTCTCAACATCGGTCAGGCCGCTGCACTCTGCTTCAACCCATTTGCCGTTTATGTAATTCTTGAGTATTCGCATATCAGTTTATTGTCTATGTCTCCTTTCAATAGATGGACACCCGTAATGGTATACCCGTACTTACTCAGGTCAGGTCGGCAAGAGTCGGGCATCCAGCCAAGCCTCGGGGTTCTCTAGCTTCTCTCGTGCGCATGCCAGAAAACGGGCCGCCAGTGCCCCGTCAATCAGCCGGGGATCAGAGGACATTGTGACGGACATGACCTGGGCGACGCCAGAGCTGCGTGCATCGTCCTTCACCGGGGAAACCCAGCGCACCGTGCCAATCGCCAGAGCTGCGGCTTCGGGCGGATTGATAATCGCCGTAAACTCCCGCAACCCGTACATGCCTAGATTGGAGATGGTGATCGAGGCCGGCGTGCCGGACATCCTGCCAACCTTAATCTCGGCAATGACGCGCCGCGAAATATCTGCGATCTCGACCAGGGTTTTCCGATGGGCCTCGGGGACAACGGGAACCAGGAGTCCCCCCTCGACGGGCACCGCGATACCGAAACTAATAAACTCATAGATGTGCAGCCGATCGGCGCCTTCCAGCTGGCAGTTGACCTGCGGAAACTCCGCCAAACTGAGAGCAATTGCCTTGATGAGAAAATCTTTGACGGGCACGTGCGGACCTTTTCCCTCATTGGTCGCCCGAGATACGCGGGCATGTATCTCGGTGAAAGTCGCCACGTCCACGTTGCCAGTGACGTAAAAATGCACCGCGGTCTGCACGCTCTGCCGCAAACGCCGCCCCATGACTTTGCCCATGTGGCTCAGGAGCTCCACGTGGGGACCGCCCGCTGATGTTTGTACCTCCAGAAACCCGAGGACGCCTTTTCCCTGGATACGCCCACCGGGGCCGCTGCCCTTCACTTGGCGGATATCGATACCCTTTTTGTTCCGCCAGTTTGCGCGCCCGCGGCGAGGGCCGGACAGCTCCAGCCTCTTCCTTGGAAGCAGCAACCTCCACAGGTGCAGCCACGGCTGCTACCTGCCTTGCCCGGTTCTGCCGGCAGCGGATCGCCCATGTCGTAGATATAGGCTATCAAGGTAGAAATGCACGCATGCGCCTTCTTTCACCAGGACTAGGTTCCCATCGGCGGCGGCTTCGACCTCCAAATTGGCCTTGTCAGTCTCCACCTCAAGTAACACATCGCCCTTGTGCCCCGCCTCTCCTTCACGCTTTCGCCACGCAATGATGCGACCGTCCTCTCCGGCGATGCCCACGCGCAAACTCTTAGCTGGACCTTCCCCGCGGCCGCGCTTGTTAATCGCCGCCTTCAGATCCCGTCACCATTCAATTTCTTTCCATCGCTGTCCCCTTAGTCACGGTTGGTGATAGGCTTCCAGGCATTTCCAGCCGGATTCGAGGAACTGCGATAGGACGCGTTGGGACAAGCCGAACGTGATGAACTCCTCTGGTTTCATAGCATCGGGTTCATAGGCCCGCGCGAACTCCGGGATCGTCAGCAGCCGCCGCACGACCTCTTCTGGAACGGGGATTCCGATGCGGAGTTGCCGCGGCGGATCAGCTTTCAGGAGGGGGGCTTGAATCGATGGATGGATGGAGAGTGTCATGTCCGCGCCCGCCAGGTCTTGGACATGCGGAGCCCCGCGCATGGCGGCCGGCAACAACGTGGCTTCGTAGCCCCGTTCCTGAAAGATCGCATAGGCGCGCTTGGCGACGGCCAATCCCGCCTGCCGGATGTCCGCTTCGGTGACGTCCGCGCGCCGGTCTTGGGCCACATCGCGCAGGTAGTCGTCGAGCCGGCCGATCATGAGTACGGCAAAACATCGGCCCGGTTTGACCACGGCTTGGCGAGCGCGCGCCAGCCCGCGACGGTAGCGCTCGGCTACAGCGATCGCTTGGGCGACGGTGAAGCTGACCGTGGCCGTCACGTTGATTCCTCGCGCGGCGGACTCCTCCAGCGCGTCCAGCCCGGCGGCGGTGACCGGCAGTTTGACGGCGACGTTCGGTGCCCAACCCTGAAACCGCGTGGCCATGGCAAGCATGGCGGCCGCGTCGCCGGCTTTGCCGGGATTGACCTGGGCGCATACGTAGCCGGCGCGACCGGCGGAGCGCTCATAGTATGGCTGGAGCGTCTTGGCCGTGCGCCGGACGACCGCACGCAACAGTTGTTCCGCGTTTTCCTCGGCGGGTAGGTTCAGCGGGATGGCTTTCAGTTCCGCCGTCCACTTGGCCGGCGCAGCGCTCAATGCCCGGTTCACCAGGAGGGGGTTGGTGGTCACACCGGAAGCCCCATTGTCCAACCCCTCGCGCAATTCGTCAGGATCGGCCGAGTCATGCCACCAACTGGTGAGAGTTTCGCGCGCCAGCCAAGACAGATAGCTCCCCTTAGTCACAATTCCTCCTTTGTGACGGTTGCTGTTATACAGATAGCTCTCTTTAGTCATAATTCCTCGTTTGTGTCGGTTGCTGTTTGTTATCCGGTGAACTGTCGCAGTTCGCAGGTTTCACCGTCGGGGCCGTAGAAGTAGGCGTTCCACACATGCGGCCGGTACTCGATGGGCGGGCTGTAGAACTCCACGCCCTTTTGCCGGAGGCGCTGGCAGTCCGCGTGGATGTCTGCAGAGGTAAAACCGAGGTGGGTCAGGCCCAAATCCGCTTGGGTGCGGTCCGGCGTTAGCGGCCGTCCCCGGGGATCGAGGTATTCAAACAGTTCGAGGGTCAGGGCATCCTGCTTCAGTTTCGCGATGCGGGCGCGGCAGCCGGGCAGTCCCACGACGTTGCCTAGCCCGCCTTCGGGCGGGCACTCGATGACGTCCGATTTCTCAAATCCCAGCAGGTCCACGTAAAAGGCCATGGATTTCTCCAGGCTCGAAACGCTCAGCGCCGCGTGGTCAAAACGGATGTTCAATGCCATGGGTTGCCTCCACGATGATCTCGCTTAGTCCATCACCATTCCACCGTTGACGTCCAAGATCTCGCCGGTGATGTAACGAGCCTGGTCCGAGGCGAGAAACGCCACAGCTTCCGCCACGTCCTGTGGTTGCGCGAATTCCTGCCAGGGTATGGCGGCGGTGTACGCGGCCCGCACCTCGGGACTCCAGCGCTCAGTCATCTCCGTGACAGTCGGCCCCGGCGCAACGGCGTTGACGTTGATGTGATACGGCGCCGCTTCCTGCGCGAGGGACTTGGTGAAACAGATTACGGCGGCTTTGGAGGCCGCGTAATGCGCTTGGGCGGTGGCCCCGCCAGTCTTGCCGGCTGAGGACGCGATGTTGATGATGCGGCCGGTGCGCTGCTCGCGCATGAGTTTGAAGGCTTCGCGCCCCACCAAGAACGCGCCGCGCGCGTTGACGGCCATCACTTGGTCCCATTCAGCGGCGGTAATCGCCTGGATCAGCGCGGTGCGGAAGATGCCGGCATTGCTGACGGCGATGTCCAAGCGGCCAAAGCGTTGCCGGACGGTCGCGAACAGCGCCCACACCGACGCTTCGGAGGAAACGTCAGTTTCCACGCACGCGCCGCGCTGCGGCGCCATCAGCCCTGCCGTTTCGCTTGCGCTGCTGGCGTCCACGTCCGCGACGACCACGCGCGCGCCTCGGTTGGCCAGCGCCAGACAGATCGCACGCCCAATGCCCTTGCCGCCGCCGGTCACAATCGCGACGCGGTCGGTCAGATGCGCCAGATGTTCCACGCGCTCTTTCTTGATGTCGGCGATTGCAACCAACTCGCAGCCTTGGGTGGCCTGCTCACCTTTCGCATGAAAGGGCGCAACCAAGCCGGCGCCCAATAAGCCAAAACGGACCGTTCTGAGTGGCGTCACTTCGGCCTCCTTCTCAGGGAATCAATATGCCCTTCAACGCTCGCTGGTGGTCCATTTCACAAAACACGAACTCCCACTCCGTCAGCGGCCTGGCATGCGTGACAACAGCCTCTGGAGTCATCCGTCCGGAAGCGGTGAGATGAATTGCCTTGACCCAACTGGTGTAACTGGTAGACATACAAAAGAAGAGGTCACAAACTTTGAAAGCCGCTTGCTTGTACGGAAAAACGATGGCCTGATCGCCTGGTAGTCCGATGGCACAGATGCGCCCCTTCTTTCGGGCGAGTGACACTGTGGATGCGATTCCTTCCGGAGAACCGGAACATTCCACCACCAAATCAGCGCCGATGCCATCGGTCAAACGCGTAACCAAATCGGCCGGATCCTCCTTTTGCACGTTAACGGCGATAAACCCCAGTTCTTTCGCTTTGGGCAACCGCATAGCTTCGTCGCAGCTGGTTCCGACCACTAGCACCTGGCGCGCGCCGCCAGCCCGGGCAGCCATCGCGGCAAGCAATCCGATAGGACCGGGACCGATGACCACCGCCAAGTCCCCGGCCTCCACCCGCGCCCGCTCTAAAACGTCGTGTACGGCGTTCGCCGTCGGTTCCATGACCGCTCCCGCTATATCGCTAATGCCCGCGGGCAGCTTGTGCAACAACACCTCGGGCATGACAAGATACTCCGCCATCGCACCATCGACCCCCCAGCCCGGGCTGCGCTTACCAACACAGATCTGGATGTTACCGGTACGGCACAGATAGCAATGCCCGCAGGCTCGGTTATGGGGTTCGCCGACTACGCGGTCACCTTCCGCTACGTGCGTCACGCCCGGTCCCAGTTCCGTCACGCGGCCGCAGAACTCGTGGCCGAGCGTCACCGGAGGCCAATAAGGGAACTGGTCGTCGCGAATGTGCAAGTCCGTACCGCAGATGCCAACCGCCTGCACCTGCAGCAGAACTTCGCCGGGACCAGGATGAGGAACGCGGACGTCCCGGAGTTCCAGGTTGCCTGCACCTTTCTGGGTCTTAACCAAGGCTTTCATTTTTCCTCCTCGCCGCAGCACGACCTCCCCAGCCGAAACAACTGGTGAGCGTGTTGGCCAGCGTGTGCTCCATCTCGGCGTCCGGCATGACCACCAGATAATTCTTGACCGGCCCCAACGCCTGGTATCGTCTGCCTTGCTCGACGCAGCCCTGCGCGACCTGCCGGGCCATGGCCGACGAGCCGACAAACGCAATCCCCGCCACCTGCGGGTCGGCCAGCAACGCCTCGCTCACGCGCCGATCGCCGTGCACTAGATTCACCACGCCTTTGGGCAACCCGACACCGTCGATCAGCTCGCAGACGCGGCTAATACTCATTGGCGTCTGCTCCGACGGTTTTGACACTTAGGTGTCGCCCGCTGCAATCGCGTACGGGAAAAACCAAAGCAGTACAATCAATGGGAAAAAGGACGGCGCAATGGACGCGAAGACGCCGAGCGGCAGCCGCACCGTCTCGGTGTCCAGGTCGCTGGCCACGCCGACCACTTTATAGCCCTGGAAGGGATGGGGCATGCCGCAGGCCGTCTCCAAATTCTGCAACGCGCGCTCGACCTCGGTCTCGCCGTCGGGGAGCGACTTGCCCATTTCGGTGATGATCACGCGGCCCAGTTCCGCCGCGTGCGCCTCCAGCTCCGCCCGTTGCCGGAACAGGTACTGAACGCGCGTCGCTGCCGGGGTGCGCCCCCAAGCCGGGAAAGCGGCCCGTGCCGCCGCCACGGCCGCGCACGTATCGGCAGCCGAGGACAGCGGCACTTCCGCCCATGTCTCCCCCGTGCTGGGGTTGGTGACCGGGAGCGCCTCGCCGGCTTTGGCCGCTCGCCAGGCGCCGTTGATGTAGTTGCGCAAGTGGGGTGGGTGCGTAGCGACTAAATCCTCCATTGCCTCTGTTTGGGATCAGCAGCCGTTGGTATATGGTTGCGGTTCGTTATCGTGTCGGGTTCAGACATGGTCTCTCGCCGACTTGGCGAAAGCCTTTGAGCGGCAGCGCCGGACGGTCCGTACCACCGGCCCGGTGCGGGCGTTTTCGCCAAGGGTAGACATCGCTGAGGAGGTAGAAACTACCCAACCCATTTCCGACAGTGCGAAATGTCACGGGGGTTTGATCCGCCAGCGACATTACATCCAGTGTTCCAAAGTGAATCTTCACAGATTCGTTCTACCTGCATGTTCTTGACACACTGCCCACGGTTGCTCAAATCATTTTCCACTTCAGATCGGCCGGGATCCACTTGAGTCAACATTTCCATTCACCGCGTCTGACTGCAATCGCACGGGCGGGTCTTCAGTGTTGAGCGACCTCAGCGATTACGCGAGGCTCTCGTCCCACCTCTTCGGGGGTCCAAAGCGCCAAAATGCCGCACTTCAAACTCATGATTTCGACACCGCTCTAATCTGCTTTCCTCGCCGCCGAATTCCACCTCCGCCAGCACTTTTGCCTACCCCGCCGGCGATGTTGGCGCTGCGATCCTGAACAGCATGGCTCCAAAGAGCCGCCATGTCAGATGAATCTCTGCCAGCAGCAACCAGCAATCTCGGGCATGTTTCACCGGGCGACCGCCCGTCTTTATCAGCCGCTTCTGCAGGCTTGCCAGCGACCAGTTGCCAATCCGCTGCGGCAACACGAGCCGCCGCCACAGGTTCCCCAGGTTGTAGGCGATCACACTCAGCCAGGGCGGCACCTCCCTCGACCGGAACCAATGGCAACTCAGCCGCGTCATCTTCACGGCCTGCTTGCCATCTTTGATCCACTGCTCCGCCGTACCTCTCTTTCCGAGCTCGGCCCCGGGGCGGCTCCCGCTTGTACGCAAACCACTCGGAAACAATCTCGTATAGTCGAGAAAAACCGCCCTGTCAAGCAGAAGTTTCATATGCGGTTTGAAATTTCTCTATTGAAATATTGCCAGTGTGGATGTGTACTCCTCTATTATACCTCCGACGGTCCCTGGTAGGGTCGAGGACTGGCGCCATGCTCCGTAGGTTTGGCCTATCTGTTGCTCCCCGTTTCCTCTGGGAGTGCCTCACCAGTATTACTATGTTAAGTTAGTCTTGAATTTCTCCATCAAAAGACGTAGCATGGGCGCATGAAGCCCATAGCTTGGACTGCCAAACTTTGGAAAGAAAGCGTGACGCAATTGCTTGAGTTTCTGAATCCCCTGATTGCCGGGCTGGGCCGAAGCGAGCGGCGCGTGGCGGCCACGCGCTACGGGGAGGGGCTGCTGATGCCGGGGCAGCGCAAATCGATTATCCCCATGGCCGAGCGGCTGGGCGTGGACTCGCAAAGTCTGCAACAGTTCGTGACCGACAGCCCGTGGGACGAGGAAGCGTTGTGGCGGGCGATCCGCCGGGAGATCATTCCGCATTTGGAACCGCTGGAGGCTTGGGTAGTGGACGAGACCGGCTGGGTCAAGCAGGGCTCGCACTCGGTGGGAGTGGCGCATCAATATTGTGGGGCGGTGGGCAAGCAGGCCAACTGCCAAGTGAGCGTGGAAGTGGTGGTGAGCGACGGGGGGATGGCCGCGCCGGTGGCGGGGCGGTTGTATCTGCCCGAGCGTTGGGCCGGGGACCGGCAACGCTGCCAAGCCGCAGGAGTCCCCGAGGAAGTGGAGTTTGCTACCAAGCCGGAACTGGCGCTGGAAATGCTTGGCCAAGCGCGGCGCGACGGAGTCCCTCCGGCCCCGGTCTTGGGGGATAGCGCCTACGGCAACAACGCGGAATTTCGCGCCGGGGTGCGCGCGCTGGACATGGAGTTCTTTCTGCAAGTCGATGGGCAGGCGCTCAAGGGATGGGACCACGAGGTGCGGACGGAGGTCAAGCGGGTCCGCCGTTACGTTTGTGACGGGGAACCTCCCGCCGCCACCTTGGCGGAGTTGACCGAGCGCATCCCGGAGCACGCGTGGAAGAAGTGCTCCTGGGTGACGGCCGGCGGGCAAACCCGGCGCACGCGTCTGGCTTGGCGCGAGGTCTTTCTGCAACACGACTTGCGCCACGCGGGGGGCGATCTGGAAAAAGTCTGGCTGGTGGTGGATTGGCCGGCGGGGGATCCCCAACCCTACCACTATTACTTGGCCCATCTCCACCGCCTGCCCACCAAAGCCCGCTGCCTGAAACTGAGCCGCTCCCGCTGGCATATCGAACAATACTTCGAAAGTTCGACATGGTGCACTCCTTCGTATGTTATGGAATTTCAAGAGCCAGCTCTTTTGAATCCGCCGTTGGTAGGGTCGCCGTACGTTTCCGTTCGGCCATACATCGCGCAACGTCTGCTCTGCGCATGACCCAAGGTGCGCCCGCACAGGCTTGTGTCGCCGGCAGCTTTCTCAACCGAATCAACCGCAAGACCGTGGTCGGTGTGACCCCGAGAACCTTGCATGCTTCACCGACGAGCATTTCGTTGCGAGCTTGCCGTTCTCCCTCCCGGTGGACTCGAATCCCATGATGGTTGCGGACGGAGCAGACACGCATCGCCGTCCACACTTCACCATGTGCTGTGCGGCTTTGGTTGCGATTCAGGATAGAGGCGATTCGCTCGTCCGGTTCAATCCGCGCCAACCCGCGAATGATCTCCACCAGATCCTTGTTCGTAACATAGCGATGTTCGCCAGTACGAATCTTTTGGAACTCTACCTGAGTATGATCCCCTCCCTGCCAATGCAGTACCAGCCGTATGGTTTCGCCTTCACACGTGGCAATGATTTCCTTCAAGGCAATGCGAAGGAGTCGCTTCTTGTACTCCGGCGAACTGCGCGGATCGGCCCAAAGTCTGGGGAGATCCCGCGCGAGCTCCAATAGCTCCCGTTTCTGTGCGTCGCAGAGTGGGCGCTCGCGACCTTGTTGCAAGCTCATGAGCTCGGCTTCGAGTTGTGCCTCTGTGGCCAGCGCTTGGTTCCATCGACGTTCCAACTCCGCCGCGACAAGTCGATTCGCCGGATCTACGGCATCATATTGGCGTCGCGCGTGGCTCACTTCGTAACGGGCGCGCTCTAACGCCAACCGCTTCTGCTGAACCCTATCGTCGCTGGCCCCCTGCAGCGCTTCGATCGCCTCCAGGGCTGCTCCCAAGCCCAAAGGCGCCAAACCTTGCAGCAGTTGCTCCGATACTAAGCGATCGGCACGGAGCCCGCCGAACATTACACAGCACCCCTGATCGCGATTGAGGATGTACCCTGAGCACTGATACCTAATCACGTGTGGCCGCGGATATTGCGCCAGTAACTTGGCCCCACAATGACCACACCGCAGCAGTCCAGCCAGCAGGGCATCACCCTTTTTGATCGCTCCCCGCACCCCACCACCCCGCGCATTGTCGTTGTCCGTGATCACCTTCTGATTATTCTCATAAACGTCCCAGCCAATGTAGCCTTCATGGTGATTCAAGATCAATACCGACCATTCCTCGCGACGGCGCCGCACCTGACGTAGGACTCGCTTCTGCCCTGCTTCCAGCCGCCTCACCGTCTTGCTGCGTCCATAGGCGTAGGCTCCGGCATAGAGGGGGTTCTTCAGCACGCTGTGCACGGCGTGGTAGCGCGCCGGTTGCCAAAGGATTTCCTGCGCATCGTCCGGTCCACGCAGGATGGGCAATCTTATCTGCTGCTGGTTTAGCCAGAAGTAAACCTGTCGCACGCTGCCCAACTCCGCAAACTTGCGAAAGACCAGATCGAGGGCGGCTCGTACCCGGGCGTCGGGATCTTTCTCGATTCGACCCTCTGCTCCTTTGACGTATCCAATGGCTACTCGTCGAACCAAGGCTCCTCGCTGCGCCATCTGCATGAGGGCCGACTGCGCACGTTCGCGAAACGTCGCCACTTCCATCTCGCTGATCGTACCCTTGATCCCTAACAACAATCGATCATTCGTAAGCCTGGGATCATATATCGCTTGGGCATCGATCAGAAGGACACCGATGATGCCACAAAATTCCAGCAGCGTGTGCCACTCCCGGCCATTGCGCGCCAATCGCGATGCCTCGATACTAAAGACAGCACCCACCTGCCCCTCGCACACCGCGCGCAACAGGCGTTCAAAGCCGGAACGAGGAATTCCTTCTCCGGACCGTCCGAGATCCTCATCGATAACCTCGACGTCTTGCCAACCCAGCGTGCGCGCCCGATCCGCCAGACCATATTGGAGGCGTTTACTTTCCAGGTTGTATTTCACTTGATCCGGCGTGGACTGACGGATGTACACGCAGGCTCGCCGCGCGAGATGGTCTGCGGTGATTTTATGGTTCGTATCATTCATTGCCGCCCTCCTCGTCGTGGATTCTCTTGGCCAGCGCCTGCATCCACTGCCGGAGCGCCTGACGTAGTTGCTCTTGCTCTCGCAAGGGAAGTCGTACCCGGACCGGAACGGCGGGAACTTCTTCTTCGAAAAGTTGTCGTTGGTGTTTGGCCCGTCGGAATGGTGGCATGCTGATCCTCCTCGCGCACATTGTGCACAGAGGAGGACAGACCCGTCACGCTGATGCGGCGTAACTCCAGCAGCACACGCAGCGGCAGATGCGCGGTCCGGGAGACGATCGTGGCGTGCGCAGCCTCCGGATGTGTCATCCAGACCGGCACTGCCAACGGTCTGCCATCCGCGCGGCGCACGACATAGTAGGACTCGTCCTGTAGCTCATAGAGCCTGACGACGGGTAGGGTATGTGTACGCAAGGGATGGAATCGGTAGTAGATCGTTACTTCCGCGGGGCGATGTTGATGGGCAGTATGTGGATGAGTTGTTCCAGCGCTCCAAGGACGACTTGGGATTGGATCATTTCGAAGGCCGCTCTTGGCGAGGCTTTCATCATCATCTGGTGCTTTCCGCCGTGGCTTATCTCTTTATCCTGACCGTGTACCTGCGCCGCAAAAAAAACTTTTGGTGCGACGTGGGAACGGATTCTCCGCACGATCCAGCCCTGGCTGGTGAGATGGACCGGACTCTGTCCTTACTGCGGGACAAAGTTCAAGCAGATTTGGAATGATACCACTTAACATAGTAATACTAGGAGCTCGTCGGAGATAAGGCCGCACAATCCAACTTTTGTCGACACTCGGTCTCCTGGATCCGGATTTTGGGCCTTTGACGCAAGCCCGGCCGCCTAGAAAAGGAGATGGATCGGTTGGGCCAGCGCTTTCAGGCCTTTTGGGGGCTCCATTCGGAGCGGAGGAGTTTCAGCAGGTTGTGGGTGGCGCAGATCATCTGCCCTTCCGCCTGCACTTTCTCCCGCCCGCGCAGTAGGAATCGGCGAAACCCTCGCGCCTCTTTGATCTGCCCAAAAAAGGGTTCCACCACCACCTTGCGCAGTTTATAGACCGCCTGTCCTTCCGGCGTCCGCAGCTTGTGCCGCATCTGCTCGGGCACGCTGGTCCCCGGGGGCGGAGGCCCGGTCGTGGTGGGCCGTTTCTCGCCGTGCTTCTGCCGGTCCGGCGCTACGAACAGATCGATCTCCTGCAACTGCCCATCGGTTACGTTGAGCTCACTGAAATGCCCGTTGTCCGCCGTCGCTTGTAGCGGCGGGATCCCCATCTGCACTTTCACTTCTTTCAGCATCGGGACCAACTGTTTCTTGTCGTTGGCTTCCTGGGTCACCGCCGCCCTAATCCCAGTTCGTAGCAGGATCGCAGCACTTCTTTGAACGTTCGCATGGAGAACCTTTTCGTTGGCAATGTCGTCCTCTGCGCCAGAGCAAGAAAACCCAGTGTAACCACAACTTCAGCCTGCTCGCCGAGCTGCATCCGAGGGTTTCTGCAGTTTCCCAAAATGTCATGGGAAGCGCTCGATCCGTGCATCGGCGGTGGCGTAGTATTCACCGCCGTCACTGCCGATCCTGGCGTGCTGCGGTATGGGATCCTCGATGGGACTTCCTGGGGAGTCAGGGGTTGCACTTCTACCAGTAGACCGTCAAAACGGACGAGTGGCTCCTAATAGACTTGAAAGGCGACTAGAACGAACCCGCTGGCGCGGGGGACGCTTGTCGCGTGCCCACGCTTTAAACCCTCCCCTGCGACCTAAGGAGTAGTGTGAGGTCATAAGGAGGTTCTTATGACCCAACTACGTCGCATGATGCTGGAGGAACTCCAGCGTCGGAATTACTCAGATCGTACCATTCGTTATTACCTGCAGGCGGTGGCGCTGTTCGCCAAACACTTTGGCAAGCGGCCCGACCAGTTAGGACCCGATGAACTGCGAACCTACCAAGCGTACCTGCTGCGCGAGCGCAAGCTGGCGGTGGGGACGGTGGTTGCCCGCGTCGCGGCGCTGCGGTTTTTCTACGTGCGGACCCTCAAGCGACACGAGTTCCGAGAATACCTGCCCTACCCCAAGGATCACCGCCGACTCCCCACGGTGTTAAGTCTGGAGGAGGTCACGCGGCTAATCGATGCCGCGGGGAATCTTCTGCGGCGGGCTCTGCTGATGACGCTCTACGGCACCGGAATGCGGCGCACCGAGGTGTCTCTGCTGAAGGTCACTGACGTCGACAGTCAACGCATGATGATCCGCGTGGAGCGCGGCAAAGGTGGTGCGGGTCGCGACATTCCGCTCAGCCCGGCACTGTTAGAGACGCTGCGCGAATATTGGCGCTGGAAGAAACCCCGCACCTATCTGTTCCCGAGCAGCGACCGCAAACGCGGCAAGGAGCAACCCATTTCCGACAAGACCGTGTGGTACGCCTGTACCGAAGCCGCTCGCCACGCGGGCCTCACCAAGCGGGTCACCCCTCATACCCTACGCCACTATGTGACCTTCCTGACTATGTCTTGTAACGGAGAGCCTTTGCGGATTTTGGCCGGGAAAATCAGGTCGCCCCGTGCAAAGCCCCCGGGCATCACCCGACATAGTTTGTGGCGGTTACAGGCTGTTCCGCAAGGCGAGGAGTCGGTCCCCAGGTTTATGGCGACCCCGTCGTCCATGCGGCGAGCATGTTTTCGCGAGAACTCTCTCCTTCATAGCAATCGGCGCTTCCAGATGAATTTGTGGGATTCCAACTCGTTCGTAACCAAGCCACAAGGCGCGCAGAACCTGCCCGTGAATCAAGTCCCAAGTGTATCCCTGTTTGCGCGCGGATTTTGCAAACGGCCCGATATGCCCCGCAGGGGCGTCCTCCAAGGCTCGCGCCAGAACTCTTTGGGAGTCGAACATACCGCTCACGATGGGCCTGTTTCCACCGGCACGCGGATGATGGAGTGAACGAATACTATGTCGTTGCCTGCTTCCTGCAATGGCCGGAAATACTGGGCCCGCGAGCGATTACAAGACATAGTCAGGAAGGGCACATAGTG
>Ga0116111_1001695_pt1 | contig 14807 bp, 12 predicted proteins | sample June2015DPH_8_10_FD_89720 | JGI IMG/M metagenome (GOLD analysis project Ga0116111, IMG submission 89720) | Peatland microbial communities from SPRUCE experiment site at the Marcell Experimental Forest, Minnesota, USA - June2015DPH_8_100 | ecosystem: Environmental > Terrestrial > Soil > Wetlands... | reverse complement strand
CCATCTCCGCGCTCGTCGGTTCCCTCCCGCTGGCACTCCAAGAGGAGTAAGTCAGCCCGGCCGCCGACCTGAAAAGGGCTTAGTTCCCAGTCTTGCTATTCTGGGAACTGGCCGAAACACATTTGCTCTTTTTAAACCCTAAAGGAGGGGTTTAGATATGAGAACCTTTACACTGAACACGCAAGTGTTCTGTTTTGTCATTGCCGCGCTTGTAGTTGCGGCATCGGCCTACGGCCAGGTCTATGTTCCGACCTCGGCCAACAGCACCGCAATGGTGCAACGCCCCGACGGCACAATCGCCGTCGTGTCACCAGGCTTTGTTGACATCGTTGACCCAGTCACACAGGCTGTGGTTAAGACGATTAGCCTGCCAGCGTTCGGGAATTTTTCTTACCCGACTTGTGCCACCCTGGACACCCAGGGTCGGCTGATAACGCAACTGGGGGCTCCCCCCACGTTTCCCGGTGGCCAAGCCAATGGGTTGCCGGGTGCAATTGTAGTGGATCTGCTTTCCGGAATGGTCCAGGAAACAGATCCGGGTGGTAAGTTTTATACCATCGGCGGCTGCGCTACCGGATCCAACGGCAAGGTGTTGATGACCTCCGATTTTACCAGCACCCCCGCCATGCCCAAGTTGGCGTGGTTGGACACGTCCACTCTTACGTGGACGGTGTTCGGTAACTCGTATGCGCAAGGTTTTACCAGCGCATACAACGTACCGGGAACGGACCAGTTCGTCTTGGTGGACACGGACGGCGTTGTTTACCTGCTAGACGCCACGGGCGCAGTCAAGCAGCTCGGGTTACCAGCACTCCAAGAGGCTGTGGACCTGGGGTCGGTGTGGAGGGATCACAGCTATGACCGGGCCGCCGGCCGGGAGGCCGGAAACCCAAGGAGCCGCTGGGGCTGGTCCCCTCGGCAAGGACAGGCACCCGCGGCGGTCCGCCCATGTGAAAGTCCTCAACGCCGTCTGGAACGGTTCGGGCTACATAAAGCGCAAGACGGCCAACTTCTACGTAGCCGAGGGGCGTGCCGTATTTGCTGGCGAAGACCAACTTCGCCTGATTGAGTCACATCCCAAGAACAGAGCGGCGTCATGGAAGGCGGCGACCGGCTACGAACGCGTGCACCGAATGATGACACTTAGCGAGTTGGCGCATCTTCCGGTGGTACGGCCCGCCCTTCTGATTACGGATCGCTCAAGGCCGGCGCGGCGCAGCTTCGCTGGGCGTAGCGGTGCTGTCCACGTACTTAGGGAGCCAGAACGGTGAACGTCGTACGTCAGGCCGCAAGAGACTTCCGCCTGCCGGACGATGTAACGGAGTTGGATCAGTGGGTGTTATGGCGCGTAGAGTCCGGCAGAGAGGTTCCATATTCGGCTAAGTGGTCCCGGTCTGCCAAGAACCGGGTGGCGCGCTCCGCTCGGTTCTCTGGGGGGGGGAACGTTATACGCCGACGCCCTTTGGGAAATGAGCCAACGGCGAACTGAAATGGGGCGTCCAAGCGCGACTCGCGCGTGCTGCCCGGGAATTTCCGGGGGAATTTGGGGGTGCGGCAGTATCTGGCTGAAGGCTGTGTCACTTAAGACCTTTGTAAATCATTCTGTTAGCCCGTCATTACCAGACGGTTGCGAGCACCATTCGGACCGCCGGAAGTGCCCCGATGAGGTGTTATTCGGGTGCCGCCAGTAGGCCCACAAGAATCGGCCTAAATATTTGAATCAACACTACATAGGCCGGTGTGCGACCGTTCCCGTCACGTCACTGGATGAAATGCCGAAATGTTACGAGCACCCCGTAAGCAACTAATTCCAGGGTAGATACGGAGCTTCAAGAAAACCACAGCCTTTCAAACGGTTTCAGTACGGCCCGCCCGTCCTGAGTTCTGCACTGCTGTTAGCTGTAACAACAAAGGAGATACTTCATGCAAGTTGAAACCTGGCACATCGACAAGTTCATACCCTATCCCAAGAATCTGCGCAAAAATGACGCCGCCATCGATCGGATGGTGGCTTCGATCCGTGAGTTCGGCTTCAAGGTCCCGGTGCTCGCACGCAGCGAGGGAACCGTGGTGGACGGCGACCTACGAATCAAGGCAGCGCGCAAGTTGGGATCGTGGCCCGGCGGCGACACGGCCGGAATCCCTGTGATCCTCTGCGACGAGTGGACACCGGCGCAGGTGAAGGCTTTCCGGTTGATGGTCAACAGGTCGGTCACCTGGGCCGACTGGGACGAAGCCGAACTTACTCGGGAACTCCAAGAGATCAAAGAATCGGGTTTCAACCTCGATCTAACCGGCTTTGACCCTGGCGAAATCGATGATCTGCTGGCCATCCCAGTTGACGACGAGCAGGCAAACGCCGCGCCGCCACTTCCCGACCATCCAGTGTCCCGTCCTGGCGACCTATGGCTCTGCGGCAATCGGTCCCGCCAACACCGTGTCCTGTGCGCCGACGCCACCGACCCGGAGGCGGTTTCACGTCTGTTGGGTGAGCGTAAGCCGTTGCTTATGACAACTGACCCACCGTATGGAATTGAGCTCGACTCCGAATGGCGTGACCGCGCGGGCCTGAATGGCCGCGGACCTGCCGAAGCCAGCTACATGGCGCATCGAACCGAGGGTCACACTGAAACAACGATCTCGGGGGACACCCGGGCGGATTGGTCCGAGGCCTTCGAACTGGTGCCGAGCATCCAAGCCGCCTATGTTTGGCACGCCTCGGTCTTCACCCGCGAGGTTCTCGATGGGCTTCTGAGGAGCGGGTTTCTATATCCTCAGCAGATCATTTGGAACAAGGGTCGGACCGTGCTCACGCGGACTCATTACTGGTACCAGCACGAACCCTGCTGGTACGTTCGGAAAAAGAACGCTCCCTGGTACGGGAAGGCAGGGGAGAACTCGACAATCTGGGACTCGCCGTCTCCGAAGTTCATGATGGGCGGGTCGGACGAAGAGAAGTTCGATCACCCCACCCAGAAACCGGTCGACTTGATGCGACGCCCGATCCTGAACCACACCAAGCGGGGTGAGCTGGTCTACGACTCGTTCCTGGGCAGCGGAACCACCCTGGCGGCGGCGGAACTGACCGAGCGCGTGTGCTGCGGAATCGAGCTGGATCCGAAGTACTGCGACGTGATTATCCAACGCTGGCAAGGGCTAACCAACAAGAAGGCGGTGCTCGACGGCCTCGGCCGGACGTTCGAAGAAGTCGCTGAGGAGCGGCTGACGAAGGCCCCCGGAATCCAGCAGTGCCACGAGAAGATTGCGGCTCCAGAGAGGCGCAGAATTCCGCGCCGGCCACCCGGATCTGGAGGGATTGTACCGGGCGCTGGCCGATTGGTCAGGAGAACTCCCGATACTCACTGGAAAAGGTGACCTGGAGCAGAAAAGCCCGCCGCGGCGCGTGGCCGGGCGGGCAGAAGAGGAGGCGAACAATGTTAGCGGCTGATCGAATACACGCGCTCACCGTCCTCACGCTTGGCGGACTGGATTTTGAAGCCCATCTTGGTGCCGAGTGTGCCGCTGAGGAAGCCGCGGACGCTGTGAGACTGCCAGCCGGTGGCCTTCCTCAGTTCGGCCAGGCTGGCGCCTTTGGTACGGCTGATCAGTTCCAGCACTTTGGCGCCTTTGCTTCCCGGGCGAAAGGTACCGGATTCCTTGGCGCGGGCAGGCCGGGGGGCCTTCTTGGGCTGGGCTGCCTTCGCCGCGGGGGCCTTTTTGGCGGTTTTCGCGCCCTTGGGCGCGCCCTTTTTCTTGGTGGCGTCCTTCGTCGAGGAGCCCTTCTCGGGCGCAACGTGCGCGCCCTGTGCCGCAACGGCGGCGTTTTCTTCGGTATCGGTGGCTTCTAGGTCGGTCATGTTGGTTTTATTGGTCCTTTCTGCGCTTGTTATGCGCGCATGATGATTCATCACTCTGAAGCCGACCGTAAGCAAGTCGAATCTGCACCTGACTCAAGAATTTAAGGGAGAGTTACTAACATGTCTGAACCCCTGATCATGCGGCGAGCACGCCAGCGGGAACAGTTGATTCTCGCGTTGCTACAGCAGCCTGGAATGGAGAAGGCGGCGCAATCCATCGGGATATCTGGCGTCACCGCCTGGCGAATCAGCAAGACCCCGGGATTCCAAGAGGAGTACCGGCAGGCGGGTCGGGAGGCCTTTGCCCAGTCGCTCGGGCGGCTTCAGCAGGCGGCCGGCGCGGCCGCGGCGACGCTACTGAAGGTCATGCTGGACGCCACCGGCCCGGCCGCCAGTCGGGTTCGTGCGGCCGACTGCATCCTGGAGCATGCGGCCAGTGCGCTGGAACTGGAAGACATCCAGGTGCGGCTGGCAAAGCTGGAGCAAATGGAGAAGGATCGGGCCGCGCAATCCAGTGGCGGGTCTCCGTGTGGCCCGGCGTCAGACCTACTCCCCAATGCGTCGGACGGCTGCAGCAGGCTGCAATGAGGGGGGATCTGCAGAGTCTCCCTGACGTGAGCGCAAGTTGAGACGGGCAAGGCACATTCGCTAGGAGGAGTTCACACAACTTGACAAGCCTTCAAAGACGCCTTAAGAGACTCGAAGTGAATCTGAACGATCCGAGCGGTCTCGTGCCAGACTCTCAGCAGTGGTTGGAATACTGGCTTCGGCAGGTCTACAACAGATGCCTGACGGACCAGGAGCAAGGAGAACCCGATCGCATCACGGTTTTTCGCGAGGTCATGGAGCGTGCGAACAAACGCGCTTCTTTGGCCGGTGGGACGCCAGTTGGCCGGCGGGACTCGAGTGATCGACAGATGAATGCGGCTCAGAAACCAGGGTCGGCAAAACGGCCCGGACCAGACTGAAACGCGTCAGACACAACCCTGACCGCGGCCCGCCCCCAAACTGGACCACGAGATCATGCGCCGGGCGGCGACATGCATATCCGAGGAGGAACGCAAGAGGTGGCGGTTTGGCACAAGCTCACGGCTGTGCTGGGCGCTCATTACCTTTCTGCAACCCAGCTTGCCGATTGCGGAGTTCCGCCATCGATTCGGGATACGCCACGGCCGAGGTATACGCCTAGGCGCGGCAGCATGGCGGCGCCCGTGCGGTGGTGATCAAGGGCGATGCGCGGGCGAAACAGTAGAGCCCACTCAGAACTAACCATGTCCGAAACCATCACAAATAGCGGCGCCAGTGGGCAACGCGAGGTGCTGCCGGGGCGACTCGGCAGCCGCATGTCCGTGGAAGAGATCGCACGCCGGTTGGACGTCGGGCGCCTGGCGGTGTACGCGATGCTTGAGGGCGGGGTCATTCCCGGCGTCCGTGTCGGCCGGCGTTGGATCATCACCCGACAGGCCTACGAGCAATGGGAGCGCACTTGTGGCACGCAGCGGCGCTGGACTTGAAAGGCAAACAGAGGTAACGGTGGTGCACTGATGCCGGTCCATAAATACACCTGTCGTGGTTCCGCCAAGACCGCTTGGTTTTATAAATTCAACTTGCCCGGATCAACGCGGGCGAACCGTCACATTATCCGCGGGTGGGGCTTCGCAACCAAGAGGGCGGCCGAAGATGCCGAGCGGGAACGTTACGCCGAGGAACAGCAGAAGATCGAGCTGGCGAAGGCCGGTGCTGGCGTCGCCGCAGCAGCGCCCAAAACACTCTCCATGCTTCTGCAGGAGTTCTTGCGCCTGCACGCGGCGGAGAAGTTGGCGCCGAAGACCATCGAGCGGTATCGCGAACTGGCTGCGTACCTGGCTCCCGAGCTGCTCGCGATGCCAGTCGCCGACGTTACGCCGCTGCATTTGAGTCGCGAGTGGAGTCGGCTCTTGAAGAGCGGAGGACACACGCGCCGGAATAAGACACCGCGCCCGTTGAGCGCGAAAAGCGTCCGGCACATTGCCGGCCTGGTCTCCAGCGCTTTCTCGCGTGCGGAGAAGTGGGGGCTGGTCCACAACAATCCCGTCTCTCGCAGCGAACCGCCGGTTCCGAAAAAACACCGTGGCCTCGCGCTCACCCCGGCGCAGCAGGCATTGGTGTTCCAGTCGGCGAGCGGCCCGTGGTGCATGCCAACGTTCCTCGAAGTCTCGGCTGCCACCGGCGCGCGTCGCGGTGAAATCCTGGCCCTCCGCTGGTCGGACCTCCGGGACGGATGCGCCATGATCGCGCGATCCTTAACCCAGACCGAGGACCGGCTGGAATTCAAGGACCCGAAGACGCCCGAGAGCGTGCGCCCGATCAGTCTGCCGGAGTCCACGCTCACGGCGCTCGACCAGCACCGCCAGCAGCAGACTGCGTTTCGCGCGCAGTTGGGTCCTGATTACCGCGCCGACCTCGACTTGATTTTCGCCAACCCAGACGGCACGCCGCTGAAACCTGATTCGATCTCGTCGACCGTATCGCTGCTGTTCCGCCGGCTGAAGCTACCGAAGGGTGCGTCCCTCCACTCGCTGCGCCACACCCATGCATCGTTGCTGCTGGCCGATGGAGTGGACTTGGCGACCGTATCGGAACGGCTGGGCCATTCCTCGGTCCGCGTGACGGCCGACATCTACTCCCATGCAATCCGCGGACGCGACCAGGAGGCCGCACGGCGGTGGGACAAGCTCATGAGCCCGAACGGCGGGTCGCGCGAAAAACCCACCGGTGTAAACTGACTCTCATGGAAGAGGCCACACGGCATGGATGACGAAGACGTCCGCCTGGGAAGAAATCTCGGTGTTGGAGTGTCTGGCGGTGGAGGCGGCGCGCCCGGTGAGTATTGAGAGAGCAAAAACGCGCTGGCGGGCGACAAAACTACACCGGCCCACCGTGTCTCAAAAAGGGTAAGTTTTGGCATATCGCCGGAACCCGCGCCAATCGCGGGGTTGACGTGTGTCAAATGCCAGGGTCGAAATGGAACGCTGGCCTCCTCGCACGCGGGCAACTTCCCAGATCGGACATATGGCCCGCGTGAGGCCACTTTCCGAGATGCCCGTGATGGCGTTCTTCCGCTCGGAACTGACCACTTCTCCGCAACGGTGAGAAGGGGGGACAAGTTACCTAGTCCAACAAACTCTAGCTATTCCAACGTGAACTCCTTCGGATGCAGGGCCGGGAGCGGGGCGAGCGTGTTCTGGCGGTCGTCCTTCAGCACGGGCACAATCCGCAGCCGCATCCCAGCGACATCCGGAGCACCGTTCTGTTTCGCCGTCGCCACGAAAGCCCGTATGGCGGCGACCTGCGCGTCCAAACGCGTCTCCACTTCGCGCGTCAGCGCCGCGGCATCCTCCCATTGCACCACCGTCCGCCGCGTGAAAACGTGCTGGGCGTCCACCAGGCCTCCGTGGTTCCAGGCCCCCAGGTATTCCAGGCGGAATTGTTCCTGGCCGGGGTCGCGCCAGGTCCCTAAGACTCCCACCGGAGGGACACCGCGCCTGAAGTAGACGTTGTGCGGGCCGGCCACCAGCAGCGCTCCTTCGCTGGGCCGATCTTCGATGTAGTACAGGCCGGCCGGCGGGAAACCCTCAGGCCACTTCGGCGCGGCGCCGGATGCAATTGACCCGCCAGACCCGCTGCCCGGCTCTCGGGACGCGCCCTGGCGGACATCGAAGGTGTGCGTGATCCGAATTTCCTCCAGCGTTTTTGTGAAAAACCGCGCGGACCGCATGCCGAACAGCAGGTTGTTAACCGCCAGCCAATAGAGGTCCTGGTGCGTCAGCTCGTCTCGCATGGCAAGCAGCGTGTCTTCCGTCCCTTGCTGGCGCGAGAGCAGGATCAACGCCGGCTCCCGCCATCGGCGTTCGAACGGCATAAACGCGTCAATCGGGACCGCGCCATCGACCTCGATCAGCGCATCGAACAGGCCCGCGACGTACGAGAACTCGGGGGAAAATATGTGGGCATTGGCAAGCGGTTGGGCAGCGCGGAGCCGTTCCACAAGAATGTCTCGCAGGCCCGGGTCGCGCAGACGTCACGCGTAGTACGCGCCCCACGCTCGGTCCGCCAGGCTTTGGGAGCTGAGGAGTTCTCTCGCGCGGGCCGCATTGGCGTCGGCGGACGGGGTCTGCGCCGGCAACACAAGGGCGGCCGCCAACAGGATGGTCGACAGCCGTGCCGTAAGCATAACGTTGTGCATGCACGGTATGACGGATGACGAAGTACCGCTGTTACTTCAAACTCCTGCGCAAGGTCCCGGCTACACCTGAGCCGCGCTGCGATTCACCTATCCGGCGCCAACTTTAGATCAAACCTGCCCGAGCAGATTCACGATTCCCGATATGTGGGTTTCTCGTACAGTGGCCCATTTGCCAAATGTCAGCATAGTCGCTCTCAGGACCGGCTGCCACGCGGATGCAGCTCAGCCCGAGGACAACGCGAGCAACAACAGTTCTGGTCAGATTCTGTTCAGCTGATCGCGAAGTTCCTTGCCCGGTTTGAAGAACGGGATTCTCTTCGGGGGCACTTCAACGTGTGCACCGGTCTGGGGATTGCGCGCAATACGCCCATGCCGTTGGCGCGTCTTGAAGGTGCCGAATCCGCGAATCTCCACCTTCTCGCTGGCCCGCAGTGCCCGAACGATGCTGTCCAATATCGTGCGAACGACGATATCCGACTCCTTCAATGGCAACTCGACGGCTCGGCAAACCGCTTCAGTCAGGTTCGCCCTGGTCATCCGGAACACCCTGATTGCATCACGGAAAAGAGTATCACAGTGTTCCTTTGTGCCCCGGACGCCGGCATATCCACTATGGTCGGGCACCACGGAAAGAAATGGGCTACTGGGGGCGCAGAGATCACCCCGGCATATTTGAATGAGCGCACGCAGGGGCTCCGGCCTCCGCTGGCTCCGCCGTCTTGCCGTAAAGGTCGAGCCGTTCTGTTTTCGGTAGGCGGCCCAGCGCTTTTCGAGCGTCTTCACTTGCTCGGCCGGCGCCATACCGAATCGGCCGAGCGACAAGATCATGGCCCGGACGGTGACGTCGGGTTCGGCTGCTTCGCCAACATGTCCGCACCGCGAGCACCTGACAACAGGAGGACGGATGTGCCGCTCAGCCCGAATCTGGTGCAGCATGGTGTCGAGCTCGTCGCGCAGCTCAATTAGCTCGGCAAACGGCAGGCCGGCTCGCCACCGAGCCCGGAGGGTCTAGCATCTCTGGAAACCACGTTCTTTGAGGGTCACCAGCGGGCATTTCGCCTCCATTCTAATCCCTCCCCCGGCACTTTCCGCTGTGCCAATTTCGGGCAACTGGCCCGAAACGCCGGCGGGCTACTTCCCCCAACGGGACTTCATGTTCCTTTGGCCCTCACTTCCGCGGCTAGGGCGTGATACGCTCATGTAACTTTCGGCCTTGTTCTCGACGAGTTCACAACGGCTGCGCGGAGTGGGAGGAATCTATGAAGCCCTTGCCAATACTTGGATCGTTGCAGTCTCATTCCATCTGCGAGCTAAATCCATCGGTGTCGAACCTGTGGACTCTCTGACAGTCGGGTCCGCCTGCAAGCCGATAAGGGTTCGTAGCGCAGACGGGTAACCAAGGAACACCGCTCCGTCGTCGAGGAGTACCCTGAGAGAATCACGATGAAGGTCGCCGATGCGTAGCAGAAACCGTCAGGCGGACTTCTTCCGGACGGCCGCCATGTTCATCAGCGCGGTGATATCGGCGTTCGGAGAGATTGAAACGTAGCGAGCGGGAGTCGGCGCGGTCGCCAGTTCAAACCACTGCTCGTTGAGCCGCCCTCCCACGAACAGAAGGAACGTCAGTCCAGGTATCGTAAAGCTGTGGAAGTGGAACCCATTCTCATTGCGGCCTTCCGGAGCGTTCATAAACTCAGCCAGTTTAACCAGGCTCGATATGCGAATGACGAGGATCACACGTGGAGGGAACGCTGCTTCTCCCGTGAGGTAGAGCCGTATCGGTTCCAGATACGGACCGAGATCGATGCCGATGCGACGCCCTTCGTAGCGCCACGTATGGACGCCCGCCCGCCAGAACACGCTCATGGCGAAATAGATCAGCATCTCGCTCTCGGCCGGAGTGATCGCAGGGTTTCCGGTGAGCGAATACACCTTGATGTCCCCGTTCTGCCGATCCGGCGCAATCGACTGGATCGTCGAACGCAACCGAAACCTCGACTCGCCCCGATAGCACTGACGTAAAACCCAGCCCTCACCAAGTCTCTGGAAGCGCGCTTCACAATCTAGGCAAAGTAAGTAATCGGTAACCTGCTTATCAGTGCTGTATGAGTAGCCGTCGCCAAAGTGGACTGGGCCCTGGCTCGTCGCTTTCTTTCGCAGAAGGCGATATATGCCCTTCGGAAGCAGATGGCTATCGCAGAGGGGAAGGCGCCGATGGCATAGCGCGCAAGGCCTCCCGCCGCCCTTGATACGATGGTCATTTCCCTTTGTCACAGTTTGTCCCTGTGAGCTGACTAAGTTACGAACAATTATACAACTTGCAGGGCTGCCACACATTCGAATACTCCCTCTTAACGTGCTGGGGCTCAGGATCTTTCCACTTGCCCGTATTGTCGCCGATTCGTACTTGTGCTTCGGCACACTAGGCGCGTTTGCCTTCTCGCCGGATCCCGTCCGCAATCCACATCCGAAGTTGTGTTTGGTAGCCAACCGACTTCGCCGCCGCGATGTGCTTTGCCGCGGCGATCTGTTCGGGAGCCAGCCGAAGGGAGATCGGAGATTTTGCGGCGCGCGGTGCTCGCGGATCTCCCTGGCTAACGCCGCCGACGGTTTGGCCTGAGGAGCCTCGGATAACCGATCCCACACACCGGCGACAGAATGGCTCTCGAAATATTCTGCGGCATCCTGGTCGGATTGAAACTTGGGGAAAACCGGGGACGCGCGGGACGTTTCCAATGGCTCTCAGCGATTGGTCTCGTGACACGCCCATCCATGAAACGCTGACGCGATGGCCGGTTTGCCGCCGCTGGACGAACGCCCATCTGGAGAAAGTAAACCGCCCGGCGTTCCCGTCAAGCGAACTCGCCGCGCGCCAGGAACGCTGCCCGCAAATCGAGGCGCCGGGCGTCGTTCATGCCGAGCACAACGACAGTCACCCGCCCGATGGCCGTCAGCCCTTCGATACGCGGACCCCGCCAGGCAAAGTGCTCGGTCCACCGGTCGCGACGCGGGTGAAACAGTGGCACGATACGACCGCTCTCCCGGTCGAACCCTGTCAGATTCGGTCCCTTGCAATGGTTACATCGGTGGCAGGCTAAGGCCAGGTTGGTGGGATCGTCGGATCCACCATGCTGCTTCGCAACGATATGCTCGACATGGTGTGCGAGATGACTGTACTCTTGACGGAGCAGGCAGTATTCGCATCGGTTGTCCGCCCGGCGGCGGACCAGATTCCGCGCGGCGGCATCCATCACGCGCCTGGGTTCGACTCCAAGTTACGCAGGGCCTTGAGCTTGAGGATCGCGATGAAGTCTGACGCGTTGACAAACGCCTCATACTCGGCCCGCTCGTCGTCGGTGAGAAGGCCTTCGTTCGCGCGCTCGGCGAGCGCATCTACCCTGTCCTGTACATTCGCACCGATGCGGAACTCAGCCACACGCCGAGCCGACACGGTATCCAGACACCGGGTAAACGGGTCCAGAAGACTGTCAAGCACGCCCGAAGCGATCCCGTCGCTCATGTTCCCACGTTAGCACGCACGGGAGGCGGCCGGGAGATTTGTTCCTCGTAAACGCCGTTCCCATCATCGGCATCGAGCGCCCTGCAAGTGAATCGTCTGTGCTCGGAAAACCGGTGACAGGAAAACCGGTGACGACAGGACGTTCCTGAGCCGGACCGCCCAAGCCGGGCTGGGCAACCGGCAGGCATTGCCCCGGCCACTTGGCATCCACGTCGCCTACCCGTACTCTGTGCTTCGGGAGACTAGGCGCGCTTCCCTTCTCGCCGGATCCCGTCGGCAATCCACATACGGAGTTGTGTTTGGTAGCCAACCGACTTGGCCGCCGCGATGTGCTTCGCGGCGGCGATCTGTTCGGGAGCCAGCCGAAGCGAGATCGGAGATTTTGCGCCGGCGCGGCGGTCTCGAATCTTCCTGGCTAGCGCCGCCGACGGTTTGGCCTGAGGAGCCTCGGACAACCGATCCCACACACCGGCGACGGAGTGGCTCTCGAAATACTCTGCGGCATCCTGGTCGGATTGAAACTTGGGGAGTGGCGTCTTTGCGGGAGAGAGTCTCTTCTTCATTTGCTCTACCTACTTGCGGCGAAAAAGCCGCCGTTCACCTGCGTCCATATCACGGGCGGTGATCACTCGCACAAGGCCACCGCGTAATCGCCGAAATACGACGAAAGCCAGGCGGCCGTCCAGTGTTTCGCCTAACCCGATGTATCGTTCTTGCCCGGCTCGCCTGACCTTGTGGTTCCCTGCAAACACTTCCTCCACCTCTTCCGGGGTGAATTCGTGCCTCTCGATATGGAAGATGTTGTCATCATCCCACTCAAACCCAGAAATGACCACACCGTTATCGTATCAGATTGTATATACAAACCGCTACGAGGCGAAATCCTAGCCGTTCTACTGGCTGTGCCGCAGGCGCCTGACGCCTACCCTTCCTTGATCCACACCACCGAGTTTGGCTGAGGGCGGAAACCCCTGCCTCGCCCACCGCCGCCCGCGGGAGCGGCTGGTGGAGGCGCCGGCTCCGGATCGCGATTGGCCCGCGCATAGTTGGGGACGGCCATCATCGGGCTGCCATCGGCGAACTCGCCCTTGATCACCATCACCCCGCCCAACAGATCCTTTCTCCACTCGGCGGTCAGAGCGGAATCCGGCTTCAGGCTCTTGGTGATATCCTGATCGACTTTCTCGATGCTGTACAGCAGAGGACCATACCGCAGCGCCACTTTGTTCTGATCGGCCGCGATGCGCGTGCCGGCTCTCACCCGCTGGACCTTCAGCGGCACCACCAGCTCGATCTTGTCGCCGGCCTTCCAGGTGCGCGTGACCACCGCGTAGCCCTTCTCCACGGTGTGCGGCACGGCCACGCCGTTCACAGCCAGCGAAGTCAGGCCGCCAACTTCCGGCGTGCTCTGGTAGAGGCTGCTGACGTTGTGGTTCGGCACGCGGACCCGGACACTGAACTGCTTCGCGATTTTGGAATTCACCGTGATGGCCACCTTGCCGTTCCAGGGATAGTCGGTGGCCTGCACCATCTCGACGTCCGTGCCACCCACGTTCTCCACCGTGATGGTGCTTCCCACGAACAGGTTGACATACACGCCATCGGCGCTTTTGGCATACACCCAAGTCGGCATCATGAGCAGCGTGCGCGGGATGTTGCCGACACAACATGGGCAGACGTGCCAGGAGGTTCGCTCTTCCACGGCATCCAGCGGGTTGGTGTAGAAGAAGTGCTTGCCTTCCAGATCCGTTCCGCCCAGTAATGCGTTGAACATAGTTTGTTCGTACAGGTCCGCGTACCTGGCGTCGTGATAGGCCAGATTCATCTTCCACTGGAAGAATATCTCGCCACAGCTCGAGCAGGATTCGCAGTAAGCTCCGTTGCGCAGCGAGTAATTCGGACCGAAGCCTTCCGACGTCTCGCCGCTTCCCACTCCGCCCGTCACATAGTATTTCTTGTTGACAATGTTATCCCACAGCGATTTCACGGCGCTCTGATAATCCGGATCGTGCGTTTCCACCGCCACGTCCGCCATGCCCGAGTAAGTGTAGACCGCGCGCACGGCGTGCCCGACAGCTTCGTACTGCTGGATTACGGGCAGATGGCTTTGGTCGTATTCCTGCCTGTCGCCGGGCGTTACCGCGGCGTTGTAGCGGCAGTCGAGAAGGAACTTGGCCAGCTCGATGTACTTCTGGCCTTTGCCGCCGCCTTCCATGTCGTTCACAAAGCGGCCGAAGCGCACCAGCGCCTGCTCCATTTCCTGGTGGCCGTCGTACCACGGCTTCTTGGGAGCGGGGCCCAGGTTGTTATCCCAGCAATCGGCCAGTTTCTTCGCCGCATTGTAAAGCCGTGTGTCCTTTTTATCGGACATCAGGTAATGGTTGATCGCCGACTCCAGGAAGTAGCCGGCGGTGTAGCCCTCGTGATTGCCGCGCGTGGGTGGGTCCCAATGCTTCAGGACCGGGATCACCTCGGGAGCGTTGGGATCGGGCGGGCCTCCATTGGCGCCTCGGCCACGCCTCGGTGCGGGTATGGTGAAGGCCGTCTGCAAGTATCCATCCGGCTCCTGGGCCGCCAGGATTTTCGGAATCCAGTCTTCCAGTGTCGCCCGCATTTTCTTGTGAGCTTCGATGATTTCCGTGTCGCCCCGCGGATCGATCAGCAGCGAAATGCTCATCGCCTCCACCGTCTGGTGGACCCAGGCGTTGGAAAAGACGTAGCCCTTGTGATAACCGTGCGGCTCGCCGCGCAGTTTCTTCCCGGCTTCGATGAAATTATCGATTCCGCCCTGGCCCTGGGTCAGGTCCGTGCGATTGATCTGGTCCACGCAATGCGGAATCCAACTCACCATGAGGGCCTTCGCGCGGGCATTCCAAAGTGGGCTGTCGATCTTGAAACTCTTGGTGTAAACGGCGTCCAGTTTCTGCGCCGGAGGCGGCGGCTCGACCGACACATTCAACGTGGAGGAGCTCGATGAATCGCCATTCTCAGCGGTAAGCCGCAGCACGTAGGCGCCGGGCGCGGAAAACGTCGCGGTAGTGACCGCGGAGTGCGCGTCGGCGAACGTCACGGCCCCGGGTCCGGAGTATTTGCTCCACGTCACCGTGGGCGCGGGACCGGTTTCGACAGGAGGTGGCACGAAGCCGCGCCCGCCGCGTCCCGGCTGCGGCTGGTCGCCATATCCGGCCCAGCCCCGCAGGTAGGT
>Ga0116111_1001686_pt1 | contig 14836 bp, 10 predicted proteins | sample June2015DPH_8_10_FD_89720 | JGI IMG/M metagenome (GOLD analysis project Ga0116111, IMG submission 89720) | Peatland microbial communities from SPRUCE experiment site at the Marcell Experimental Forest, Minnesota, USA - June2015DPH_8_100 | ecosystem: Environmental > Terrestrial > Soil > Wetlands... | reverse complement strand
TTCTGCTTTCTGCTTTCTGCTTTCTGCTTTCTGCTTTCTGCTTTCTGCTTTCTGCTTTCTGCTTTCTGCCTTCTGCCTTCTGCCCTCCGCGCCCCTCGAAGCAAGCGACCTCTGACACGGACGTTGCTGGCGAGGCCGGCGAGGCTTGCAGTTTCTCCGCGCCGCTTGTTAGCACCTGTTTGAAAGGGAGCCACTCGTCATCGGTTTTGCCTTCCGGCGTGAGCCCTTCGCTTGTCATCCTGAGCGAAGATTTCATGAGCCTTCGGCTCGCCACTATGCATGAAAATGGCTTGGATTCCTCCCGCCTTGCGGGACGGGAATGACCGTCACCCCCGCGAAAGCGGGGGTCCAGTGCTGGCGACTAAGTCGTTTGTTTTCATCGGGCGCTCCGGCTATCTTCATGGCAGCTTTTATAAACGAGGTTTACGTCCGAGCATGAAGATGCTTTAGAGAACGCTGGACCTTTCAAAGACGCCGAATTCACATTGGGACGAAGGAGTCCGCGTGGCAGTTTGGGCGTCGGAGCGTGAGGCACCTCCCATTGTCGCCCGGGCTTTGAGCCCTGAGCACGCGAAGCAGCTTGTAGCTGGCCGTCGCTCCCTCGAAAGGCCCAATCGAATAGCGGAGGCGAATCATGAAAGTACTTCTGGAACGAGTGGCGGGCTTGGACGTGAGCGAAGGCGGGATGGCGCTGATGAATGCAGTGGGCTGGGATGTAGGTCAAGGATTGGATCTCGAATTCGCGCTGCCCGGCGTCGCGGGACTTTTGCGGCTGCGTGCCAAAATTGTGCGCAAAATGCCGCCCGATAGCATCGCCGTTTCCTTTGTTGACCTCTGGCCGCACGACCGTCAGGCCCTCCGTAGCTATATCAGCGGGTTGGTCAGATCGTGGTAGGGGCGGCCCTCATGCCCGCCCATGGGCGATCACAAGGGCCGCCCCTACGCGCTTCATCGTTCATCCTTTTTTCAACTTGGACCAGACCACCGAAGACACCAGTCCAAAAGCCTGTCGCCGCCTCCCCTCACGTGGGCGTCGAATTCTACCGATGAGATAGTTGAAGTGGCACGCGTCGCTGTCTCCCGGGAGGTTTCGATTGGACTTTCGACCGAAGGCTGGTGAGGCGATGCGACTCATCAAGGGACGACCCGCGGTTCCTGGCGCCCAGTGCTGGCCGTGCTTTCCAGCCACGCTTCCTGGCCGCACCAAGCTCTCGCGCCATGACGGGTTGCGGGCGGCATTTGACCCTTCACCCAGGCACAACTTCTTCATACACAAATGGGGCGCAACGTCCACAAAAGACCCACATGATATTTTCAGCCCTGCGCCCATCGTCACATTGACGATCTCCGATTGCCGGTTAACTCTGAGGAAGCCAAATTCTTCAATCGGCATTTGGCCTTCAGGAATCGGCGAAAAAGGCGGGGCCTTTCGGTTGCTGTCCCGCGCCGCGGTGGCGGTCCAACTCCTAATCCTAGTCCTCGTCCTCACGGCGGCCACTCGCGCCGGGGCCCAGACTTCCCCTGAAGCGCAACCGACCACCCGCGACCTGATCAAGATCAATCTTGAAGACCTCGTGAACATGCAGGTCAATACCGTCTACGGTGCTTCGAACTACACGCAGCCGGTCACCCATGCTCCCGCGTCGGTGACCATCGTTACCGGGGAAGAGATTCGCAGATATGGCTACCGTACCCTGGCTGACATCCTGGGCAGCGTTCCGGGACTCTTTCTCACTTACGACAGGAACTACACCTATGTCGGGATACGAGGAATTGGACGTAACGGCGGTTACAACGACCACTTCTTGCTCTTGGTGGACGGTCACCGAACCAATGACAATGTTTATGACGAAGCGCTCATCGGCACGGAATTCCCGGTGGACGTCGATCTCATCGACCGCGTGGAAGTGATCCAAGGGCCGAGCTCATCGATTTACGGCAGCAACGCCTTCCTGGGTGTCATTAACGTGATTACCAGGAAGGGCGAGACAACGACGGGCCTCGAAATGTCCGGCAACCTGGAGAGCTTCGGAACCAAGCAGGGCCGCTTCACTTACGGCAACAAGCTCAAGAATGGCCTGGAACTGCTGCTCTCGACCTCCTTCTACGGAAGCAGCGGTCCAAGCGAGTTGTATTTCAAGGAGTTTGACAGCCCGGCCACGAATTACGGAATCGCCCACAACCTGGATGACGACGCGTTCCGGCAAGCCTTCGGGAAAGTGTCGTTTCGCGATTTCAGTTTGGAAGGGGCTTATGGCACCCGGGAAAAGGGAGTTCCTACGGCGTCCTATGGCACGGTTTTCAACGATCCTCGCAACCGGACGACGGATTCGAGAGGATATCTCGAACTTGTTTACGATCACAAGATTTCCAATCAATGGGAAGTCGTCGGCCGACTTTCCTACGACCAGTCTGATTACCGCGGCGGTTATGTGTACGATTACTCTCCGTCTCAGCCATCAACGCTGGATGTGGATTACAGCAACGGCCAATGGTGGACCGCCGAGGCCCAGCTTTCGCGAGTACTCTTCGAACGGCACAAACTGACCTTCGGATCCAAATTCCGCCGCAACTTCCAGCAGGAGCAAGGCAATTACGACGTAAGTCCTTTCCATCGATACCTGAGTGACGACCGCAACTCCAACATCTTCGGGATTTACGCGCAGGACGAATTCTCCCTGAGCGAGAAATTGATTCTCAATGCTGGCGCACGATACGACCACTATGCCACTTTTGGAGGGACTGCAAACCCGCGTCTGGCGGTGATCTATAGCCCGCTGGAGAAAACCACAGTTAAGTTTGTCTATGGGACGGCCTTCCGCGCCCCGAACGTGTACGAACTCTATTACGCTGCTCCCCCTAACGTCGCTAATCCAAACCTCAAACCCGAGACCATTCGGACTTTCGAGTTCGACGCGCAGCAGTATCTCGGCAAGCATCTGAGCATTTCGGCTAACGTCTTTCAGAATCAAGCTCACAGCCTGATCGGAAGCCAGATGATTGCCGGCGGCTCGATCCAGTTTCAGAACATCAGCTCGGTATTGGTGAGGGGCGTGGAAGCGGAACTGGACGGGAAGTGGGCGTCAGGCGTGAGCACGCAGCTCAGTTACACTTTCGCCCCAGCCCACGATGCTCAGACAGGAAACCTTCTTGTCGATTCGCCACGGCAGATGGCCAAGTTCAATCTCCTTCTCCCCCTTCTCAAGAGGAAAGCGACCGCCGGCTTCGACGTGAGCTACTACAGCAGCAGAAGGACACTGGCTGGAAACGAAGCGAGCGGCTTTGTTCTGCCGAACCTGACGCTCGTCACTGCGCCCGTGGGAAAGGGATGGGAGGTGTCTGCGAGCGTCTACGACCTCTTCAATACCAAATATGGTTACCCCGGCGGTGATGAACACGTGCAGGACATTCTGTACCAGGATGGCCGAACGTTCCGGTTGAAGCTGACGTACACGTTTCGGGGCTTTCACGGTCGCAGCAAATGAGGAGAGAACCGTTGTGATTGCCGATTGCCGATTGACGATTGACGATTGGAAGAAATCCCTGCGCCGCGCGCTGTTTTCATTGGTCAATCGGCAATCAGCAATCGTCAATCCATTGCGCCGCCTCAGCCTGGCCCTTGTGCTTGGAGCACTAACCAGCGCCGGCGGGCGAGCCCAGTCGGTCAGCGAATATCAGATGAAGGCAGCGTACGTTTACAACCTGGCCAAGTTTGTGGACTGGCCTGCGGAGGCTTTCAAGACCGGCAGCGATCCGCTCACCATTTGCGTTCTCGGACAAAGCCCCATCCTGGTTACGCTCAATGAAGCGGTGAACGGAGAGTCGATCGATGAGAGGAAATTGTTGGTGCGGCAGGTTTCAGAAGTTCAACAGGCGAGCAACTGCCACATTCTCTTTATTGCTTCGTCCGACCGGAAGTATTTACAGGCCGTCCTTCGAGATCTGAAGACGCCAGGGGTTCTGACTTTGGGGGAATCAGCAGGCTTTGCCGAGGAAGGTGGAGTGGTCAACTTCAGGCTGGAGGGCAAGAAGGTTCGAATTGAAATCAACTTGAACGCCGCGGGACAGCAGAAGCTCCGGATCAGTCCCAAGCTTCTCAGCCTGGCGCAAATCGTGAAGAAGTAAGAGATCAAACAAGGTGCAGAAAGCCGTGACTCATCGTAGTCTCTCCATCAAGCAGAAGCTCCGGCTCATCATTATGGTCACGGTGGGCGTAGCTCTGGTGCTCGCCTCCCTGGCGGTGGTCGGCTACGACTATTGGGCATTCCGCGCTTCAATGCGGAACGACCTCGACGTTTTGGCGGAGATCTTCGGCTCCAACACTACCGCTGCACTTAGCTTCGCCGACCAGAAGGCAACCGAGGAGATTCTTTCCGGACTTAAAGCGAAGCGGCACATCGTCGGCGCCTGCATCTACTCGCTCGACGGCGATCTGTTCGCCACCTACCGGCGCCAGCCGGAGACGCAGGGCTTCGCATGCCCTGGGCTTCAGCCGGAGCATAGCTGGTTTGAACCGAGCCGGCTGCTGGTGTTTAAACGCATCGTGCTCCGCGGCAAGCCTATCGGGACAATCTATCTGGAGTCGGACCTGGGGGAAATCCAGGCAAGGTTCAGAAGACTTGCGGAGATCGTCTTCGTTATCCTCCTCGTCACTTCGCTCCTGGCGCTCGGACTGTCCTCAAAGCTCCAAGAAATCATCTCGGAGCCCATCGCCCATATCGCGCAGACGGCCAAGATCGTCTCCCTCGAGAAGAACTACGCCGTGCGAGCCATCAAGGAAAAGGACGACGAATTGGGCCAGCTCGTCGATACCTTCAATGAGATGTTGGGCGAGATCGGGCGCCGGGACGAGGAGCTTCTGAGGCATCAGGACCGCCTCGAAAATGAAGTAGCCGCCCGCACCGCTGAATTGGTGGAAGCCAAAGACAAAGCCGAGGGGGCCAACCGCGCCAAAAGCGTGTTCCTCGCCAACATGTCCCACGAAATTCGCACCCCCATGAACGCCATCCTGGGCTATTCCCAACTGATGCTGCGCGATTCCTCTCTGGGAATGGCAGCGAAAGTAAATCTGAGGATTATCAACCGAAGCGGCGAGCACCTGCTGGATCTCATCAACGACATTCTGGTGATGTCCAAGATCGAGGCGGGCCGCATGGTGCTCAGCCCGGTGGCGTTCGATGTTTCCCGTCTTGTGGAAGACCTGGCTGCGATGTTCCGCTTACGGGCCGAGGCCAAAGGGCTTACGCTCGAAGTGTGCGTGGACGGGGAATCGGTGCGGCACATCGAAGCCGATCAAGGCAAGTTACGCCAGGTGCTGATCAACCTTCTTGGTAACTCACTGAAGTTTACGGAACGGGGCGGGATCAAGCTTCGGGTGTTGATGGACCGGAGGAGTGATCACCAGCTTTGGCTCTCAGCCGAGGTTGCGGACACCGGAGCCGGCATCGCGCCAGAGGAGCTGACCGAGCTGTTCCGGCCGTTCGTGCAAACCCAGAGTGGGATCGCGTCGCAAGCCGGAACCGGCTTGGGGCTTGCGATTAGCAAGGAATTCGTCCGACTGATGGGGGGCGAGTTTACGGTGAGCAGCGAGGCGGGGAAAGGGTCCGTCTTTCGTTTTGAGGTCCCGGTTCAAGTGAGCGCCGGCGGCGCGTGTCCGGACCAAAGAGCACACGGCCGCGTGATCGGCCTCGAACCCGGAAAACCGGCGCCTCGGGTGTTGATTGTCGACGACGAACCGCACAACCGGGGCTGGCTGAACGAGTTGTTGACCTCAGTGGGTTTTGCTGTACGCGAGGCAGATAGCGGCGTGGCGGCCATCCGGCTTTCGCAGGATTGGAAAGCTGAGCTCATTCTGATGGATATGCGCATGCCCGGCATGAGCGGGCTGGAGGCCGCTCGCGCCATCAGCACCAATGCGAATGGAAAGCGACCCGTGATCATCGCCCTCAGCGCCAGCGCGATGGATGAGGACCGGGATGCCGTGTTGCAGACGGGTGTCGTGGATGATTTCCTTGCCAAACCGTGCCGCGAAGGCGAGTTGCTGCAAATGATGCAAGCGCGCCTGCGGCTCAGCTATCTGTATGCCAGCGAAGAGGCCCCGCAGACCGGGGACTCGGTGCGTGCTTCGGCGTTCGCTTTGGGCTCCGTAGAACTGAGTGGTCTGCCGGCGGATTTAATTGATGCCGTGTCCGAGGCCGTCTCGAACGGCGACAAAGACCGCTTGGAACAGCTCATTCAAAAGGTCGGGGAACAGGACCTGCAAGCCGCGCAAGCCATGAAGGAGCTCGCGGACAAGTACGAGTACGATGCCCTGACGCGTTTGCTGGAAGGGACGCGCCAAAAAACTGGATAACTGACTTGGGAGGGAAAAAATGATTCAACCCGAGAAAATTAACATCATGGTGGTGGACGATCAACCGGCGAACCTGAAGCTCCTGGAAGAAATGTTGAAACAGCAGGGTTACGGAGTACGGTCGTTTCCGAGGGGCCGGCTGGCGCTCGCGGCCGCGGCCCACTGCCCGCCCGACCTGATTCTGCTGGACATCAACATGCCGGAGATAAATGGTTTCGAGGTTTGCCAACGGCTGAAGTCCGACCCGGTGCTTGCCCGCATCCCGGTGATTTTCCTCAGCGCTTTGAACGAAACTGAAGACAAGGTCAAGGCGTTTCGAGCTGGCGGTGTGGATTACGTTACGAAGCCATTCCAATTCGATGAAGTGCAGTCGCGCGTGGACACTCACCTGAAGGTGAGCCGGCTTCAGCACACCCTTGAACAGCACAATTTTCACTTGGAAGAGCTGGTGCGCGCTCGCACGCATGAACTAGCCGAGGCCAACGCGCGATTGATGATCCTGGACCAATCCAAGAGCGACTTTCTGAACCTGATCTCGCATGAGTTTCGCACACCGCTGAACGGACTGCTGGGAGTCGGGCAACTCTTGTTGGCCGAGGCCAACTCCGGTTCCGAGGGGGACGAGCTTCGCGCCATGTTCGAGGAATCGCAGCGAAGAATCCTGACGATTCTCGATCACGCCTTGCTCCTGAGCCAGATCGAAGTGGAGGCGGAGAAGTTCGTGTGCGCACGCGCCCCATTCGCCGCGGTCCTGACCGGCGCGATCGACAAAGCGGCCGAGTTTGCCCTCGCTCGTGAGGTGAGTTTGGAGGCGCCGCCAGCCACAATAGCTTTCGTGCATGGCGACGAGGAACTGCTGGTGACGGCGCTTCAAGCGCTGCTGGAGACGGCGGTAAAATTCTCCAATCCGGGTGGAACTGTGCGGCTCGCGTGCCAATACACGCCCCACGTCATCCAAGTGACGGTCGAGAGCCGCGGGCGCACCGTACCGGCTCACGCTATCTCGAGGTTTTTCGAACTCTTCGCCATCGGTGATGCCATTACGCCAGGCGGTGATCTCGGGCTCGACGCGCCCGTGGCCCACCGCATTCTCAGCCTGTTCGGAGGCTCGGTCGCCGTTGAGAATCGGCAACCGTCCGGAATACAACTCACGGTGTCCCTCCAGTGCGCTCCGATTCCAGCGGTCGCTGATTCTCAATTGCAGGCTGCGTGAGTCTCGCCCTCGGGCCAAGACTAGTGCGGGGCCGAACTTCTTTTAGTTCGCCAAATATCTGGCCGACTGCAAAATCAATAACGTAGCTGCTGGCCTCCTGCCAAAGACGTTCTCTGCAAGGCTCCTGTCGTTCGCCAAAGCCCCATCGGTGTGAAAACAATTGACTTTTCCCGGCGCTGGCCCTCACCTGGATACCGTGTTCGCGCTGCTCCGTTCGCTGCTTCGTCTTCTCGTTTCGTCTGCTAGCCAAATCATGACCTTTATGCCGTAGGTCCTTCCTCGAGCAAAGGCCCGCGGCACAAAAACGGCGACAGGGCCTCATGCGGCGAAGCATGCCCAGCTCATGGCAGCGGAAGGGCTATCACGTGATTCTCTGGCATGGTGCTGAAATGGCTGTATTGGAAGTAGTGCAGAAAGAGCCGGAGGCGTTGCAGTGGACTACTGGTTTTCCGAGCACCGAGAGGAATGAGGAGCTATCGCTTGCGGGAATTAATCTAAGCTTGCGAACTGGTCGAGCTGCCTGACCGAGCACTCCACCCGACCGTGCCCGCTTCGCCCCGAGTGGGCTTGGTCGGTCACCGAAAACTTGAAGAATATAGAAACTAGTATAGAGTTCTTACCGCGTCCTCGCCGATGACGCCGCCAAGAGTGTTTCCCTTTTGAACCGATGAAATTGGCTTCCTTTTAAGCCGGCGCTGACACCGGCTCTCGATGCGGCTCAACTCAGCCCGTGCAGAAAGGGCACACTGGCTTTCATCGCGGCGCGGTCGTCCATCTCGACAAAGTAGTTCTTCACCCCTCCCGTTCGGGCGGCGGCGAAGGTTCTCTTCCAATCCACCACCCCCTGGCCCAGCGCCACTTCTTTCTTCTCCGTCGGCGACCAGTCCTGAAGGTGCAAGGAAATGAACCGGCCGGGGTATTTCTCGAGATAATCCGCCGCCTGGTAGCCGAGCCGAACCACCGAGACCTGGAACTGCATCTTCACGGCTTCGGGGTCGAGCTCGGCCATCAGCTTGTCGTAGACCAGTTGCCCGTCGAGTTTCTGGAATTCGAAGTCGTGATTGTGGAAGCCGAGCTGTATACCCGCCTTCCGCGTGTGCTCGCCAAATCGATTCGCTTCATCGGCGGCGCGCATCCAGTCTGCCATGGTCGCATTCTTCGGCAACCAGAACGTGGCCACGATCATCTGCTTCAAGCCGAGCTCCTTCGCCCAAGCGAGCCGCTCGTCCAAATGGTCCCTAAACTCGCCGACGCCAAAGTGGCAGCTTTCGCAGTTCAGGCCCGCGGCATGGATCTTCTCCCGAAGCTCCGAGGCCTTCATGCCGGCCAGTGGCCCGAATCCCATGTTCTCGTAGCCGGGCGGCGAGCACATCTCGATGGCCTGGAAGCCGTCCGCCGCGAGTTGCCGCAACGTCCCATCAAAGTCCTTTCCGATTGATTCCCGCACCGGCCAGGTTTGGCACCCGATCGGCAGCCCGAGCGGGTCGGCTTTGAGATCGGCCGCGCCCCGGGTTAAGTATCCGGCTGCCGCTAATCCCATCACACTCGTGCCCATGAACTTTCTTCGCGAAATCGTCCTCACTGGATTTTCCCCCGATCTGAACGGATTGCGTTCGTCCTCAGTCTCGAGCGTGGCGGCGAGCTGCGGCCACCCGCAACATAGCCTTGGGCTCGCTACTCCCGGCAACTGCGGGGAGTTCACGTCGCCACATGGATTTCTCGAGTTGCCTAAAAGGCGGAGGCATCATACCGAAAAGATTCGGTGCGAGCAAATACGCACGCGCCCGGCGCGAAATTGTCGCAAGGCCAGAGTGGTTAGGGATTGCTGATCGCCAATCCGCGATCAAACTGGCGACTGGCAATCGCCAATGTCACGGCGGCAACCGCGCTGCTTGCCGTTTGCCACGTTCCGCCTGCCATTGACCTTGCAGTGCTTTGTTTTCATACACATTCCGGCTTCGTTTTTCCATTAATTACCCATATTTTCAATAACATTTCTGCTATTTATAGCTCGCAGTTTAAGATTTTCGAAGCCGGAAATTCGGACCGCGGAGGTGGAATCTCGGACTTCGGCGTCGAACTCGGATAATTAATGTGAAAAAACGAAATTCGAAGCCACCACGTTATTGAAAACAAAGGAAGTCGATTTGGAACGAACCTAAATACGAAGCTATTTTCAAGCTCTTTTCGACGTAAATTTGCTGCGATTTGGGGCCTCTTTGGGTCCGTTCGGGATGGAGCGAATGGAAATTTCTAAAAAGGGCGAGACTTGGGCTCCCTACGAGTCTCAGGCGAGAACGCTGCGGAGGGCCTAGCGCGGCCTTGGGCCGCAACCGAACTCGGCCGAAGTGGCGAGTGGTCCCGCGGACACGGGAGCAAGTGGCAAGCGGGGAAGATCGAAACTCGAAAATCGAAATTCGAGACTCGGCAGGCGGGTGTTAGTCGGTGCCGAAAATTATCTCTTGACAAATGGGGGCGAGTGGTTATACTCGGAGTAGGAACTGGGAAGAAGGAGTTAGGAGCTAGGATTTGGGTCTGGAGGGTGTTGCCCGTGGTCAGTTGTCAGTGGCGCGCAGAACACTGGGGATTCGTGATTAGGAATTGGTGGACGAGGCGGTGGCCAGGGTCGAGTTGAAAGCAGGGAACTCCGAATCTTGGATTCCGAAGGATGGGGAACGAAGCCGGAATGTCTTTTGGAATGAGTACTATAGGCTTAGCGGTTACGTCACTATTCCCGATTGGGGCGGGACGGCGAGAGCTACGCTGAAAAAAAAGATGTTAAAAACGCGGTTCGAAGCCACTATGTTGTTGAAAACAAACACAAATTCCTTTGGAACGAAGCCATTTTTTAGGTTCAAAGCCATTCTTGCTCGGAAGCTCAGCGCCGCTATGTTATTGAAAGGAAATAAGCCGGCTTTTGTCCAAAGGCCGTGTTTGTGGTTCGAAGCCATTTTTGAGGTTCAAAGCCATTTGCGGGAAGAGGGATGTGAGAAATTGGGATTTGGGGTGGCAGGCTGGTGAGAAAAGACTCCGACGATCTCATCCCTTCTCCCGCCCAGCGGGATCAGAGCTTGCCCTGAGAGCAGCGAACGGGGCAGGCTCTGGGCACAGCGAAGGATCTCGTGTTTCTCCGTGCGCCGCGAAGAAAATCGGATTCAGCAGCACAGCGCGGCAAGGCCGCAGCCAAACTTGTCGAAAGTGGCGAGTGGTCCCGCGAGGCGGGAGCAAGTGGCAAGCGAAAAAATCTTCGCGGCAGAACAAGGTCCCAGCAACTAGTGCTACAGGATACTCACTCAATTGTGGCCCTTGTGATATAGTCGCCGCTGCTGAAGGGTCGGGGGCTTGCCGCGGTACCGCAAGGCGGGAGTGAACCCGATACATGGTGTGATGATGGCACTCGTTGACCAAATCGATAAAGACCTGATCGCGGCGATGAAAGCCAAGGAAGAGTTGCGCCTCTCGGTGCTGCGCATGATGAAAACCGCTTTGAAGCTGAAGCAGACGGAGACGGGCAAGGCGCTCGAGGACGCGCAGGCGCTCGCGGTGTTTCGAACTCTCGTCAAGCAGCGGCACGATTCCGCCGAGCAGTTCCGCGCCGGTGGCCGCGAGGCGATGGCCGCCAAGGAAGAAGCTGAAATCAAGATTGTGGAAAGTTATTTGCCCGCTGCCGCCACGGACGAAGACATGGACGCCGCCGTGGCCGCGGCCATTGCGGAAACCGGAGTCACCAACTCCAAAGACATGGGCAAAGTGATGAAAGCCGCGATGGCCAAACTGGCGGGCAAGAACGTCGACGGCAAACGCGTGAGCGAGAAAGTGAAAGCTAAACTCGGCGCGTAGTGGTGGCGCGCTCGATGTGGCAAGGGGCAAGGGGCGAGTGGCAAGAGAAACTACGCGGCTAGCGGTTAGTGGCTAGTGCCGTTCCAACTTTTTTGGGCAAACAGTTTCCAGCCACTCAGGGAGTCTTTGCGCAAGACGTAGGTGAAATACACTGGCGTAACAAGTTGGAACGGCACTAGTCGCCAGGGACAACAAGCCCCAGCTGAGGGTTACAACTATGAGCACTCAAGTCACCGAAAGCGGAGCCAGCCGAAAGAAGCACACGCCGTATGTGCCCGAAACGATGGAGATGAAGGAGTTCACGGTCCGCGCGGTGCTGATCGGGCTGGTGATGACGGTGATCCTCGGCTCCGCCAATGCCTATCTCGGCTTAAAGGCCGGGATGACGATTGCGGCCACCTATCCCGCCGCGGTGATCGGCATGGCGGTACTGCGGCTCATGAAGGGGTCGCTCCTGGAAGAGAACATCGCGCGAACGGTGGGCTCGATCGGCGAGTCGGTGGCGGCGGGCGCGGTGTTCACCATCCCTGCATTTGTGCTTGCCGAAGTGTGGCCAGTTTTTGACACCGCGCATGCCTACTGGAAGTCAGTCGCCCTGATGGCGGTCGGAGGCACTCTCGGAATCCTTTTTGTTACGCTGTTGCGCCGAGTCATGGTCGAGGACCCGGAACTACCCTACCCTGAATCGGTCGCGGCCTCGGAGATTCACAAGGCGGGCCAGCGGGGATCGAAAGCGGCAAAGATCCTGTTCGCCAACATGGGTTTTGGCGCGGTGATGTACTTCCTGTCGCAGATCAACCTGTTCTGGTACACGCGTTCGGTGCTGGTCCGCATCCCTGCCATGGTGAAGGGGCTGCGGCTCGGCCGCGGGGGCCCGGCCGTGGCCGCCGGCGGGATGAGCACTTTTACGACTCCCGCCATCAGTCCCGCCTACCTTGGGGTGGGCTACATCATCGGGCCTCGCCTGGCGGCTCTCAACTTCGCGGGGGGCGTGGTGGCCTGGGGACTTTTGGTTCCACTTCTCATCTACTTCCTTGGTCCCACGCTGCCGGCGACGCCGGCTGAGGCCAGCGCAATGGATTACTGGGGTGGAATCGCTGGTGGAGTGTGGTACTCGATCGTGCGGCCCATCGCCGTGGGCGGAATGCTGGTGGGCGCTTCCTACACCTTGTTCAGGATGCGTAAGCAACTCGGCGCCGGCATGGCGCGCGCCGTTTCCGACCTGAAAAAATCGGCCGCTGCGCATCAAGCTACCAGCCGTACGGAGCGCGACCTGAGCGCGAAAATCGTGTTCGCGGGCATCGCGCTGGTCTTCTTGTGCATGATCGCGCTCTACTTTTACTTTTCCGGCACGCTCCCCGGTGCCATCGTGGCGGCCGCGGTCATGCTGGTTCTCGGGTTCTTCTTCGCCGCTGTCTCGGGCAATCTGGTGGGAATGATCGGTTCGTCGAATAATCCGGTGTCGGGGCTCACGCTGTGTACGTTGGTGGTCGCGGCGCTGTTGATGGTGGTACTGGGAGTCACAGGCGGCAGTGGTGTGGCGGCAGTGCTGGGAGTTGCTGCGGTAGTCTGCGTATCGTCCGCCGTCGCGGGCGAGATGCTCCAGGATCTAAAGGTGGGACATATCCTGGGCGGTACGCCCGCCAAGATGCAGATCGGCGATCTATTCGGGATTGCGGTCTCCAGTCTGGTGCTGTTTTTCCCTCTCATGATGCTGCACAAAGCCTACACGTTCGGGAGCCCATCCCTGTCGGCCCCTCAGGCCGGACTGATGGCTATGCTCGCTAAGGGCATCGTCGGCGGCAACATGGCTTGGCCGCTGGTCATCGTCGGAATCTTTATGGGTTTCGCCTTGATCATGGTGCAGGTGCGGAGCCCGATGCTGTTCGCTGTCGGCATGTACCTGCCGCTGGAAACCACGTTCGCCATCTTTCTGGGCGGCGTGATCCGCTGGGTGACCGACACGTTGCGTGACCGCCGCGGTTACAACGATGCGCAGAAGGCTCGTGTGGAAAATGCGGGCGTGCTGACCGCCTCCGGACTGATTGCCGGCGAGGCGTTATGTGGAATCGCGATTGCCGCCATTATCGCGCGTAAGCTGGCGCGAGATCCGCACGCCGAGGCAAAACTGTTCCAGTTGGCCTCGGGACACCTCTGGATTACCGGACTGGCGGGCTTGGCGTTGCTGGTCGCGGTTATGATCTGGCTGCCGCTGGCCAACGCGGGCAGACCGGATGAACCCGCTCCGCCGACCGCGATGATGTGACTCAGACGGAGAGGGAAGATAATTCAGCCTTATATAATATAATTAGATTATGATATACGCCATGAGTTACGGCGTCGCGGCGCCCACCGCCACATAACGCATCCCATACAGCGTCTTGCTTTGTCCCGCGAGCGCCTCTCGCCGCACAATCTTCGCCGTGCGTTCCAGGTTTCTGCCTGTCTGCGTGTAAGGACATACGACGGTCACCAAGTCTCCGACCGCGAACACCATCGCCAGCGCCACAGCGAGGTTGCCCTGCGACAAGTTCTCAGACTTGGCGGTTTCCGATTCGCCTCTCGCATTCTTCACCAGAACAGGCAATCTCACCACAAGGCGTTTGACTTCGCGTCTCTCCTCGAAGGGCGACGTGATCGGCGGCGCTGTGCCCATCGAGGGCTGCCGTGGGCGACGGTTGACGTCGGCGAAGGCCCACGGCGTTGTCCTGCGGCAATGATCGCAGAGGTTCTGGATGATGCCCGTGGAAGTAAGGACTTCCGATTCCATGAGAGTCACCGGCCAGAAGAATCGGCTCTTGCAAGCCAGGCATTCGAGCAGCGCGCAGGCTTGTGAAGCATCTTCTGATCGGGTGGAGAAATCGATGCCCCAGATGTTCATCCCTTCCTTCAGGCACTCCACGCCCCATTCCGTGCCCTGAGACGTGGCCAGCCGCGTGGGGCCAACCACTCGAAAATTTGCCGCCGCATCATTTTGCAGGTTGATAATCCGAATCGTCTCTTCGGGCGCCAGCTCGTGCTGTAAGAGGATGAGAGCGCCCTCGCGATTCACCACCAGCGTGCGCGTTTCTTCGGTGAACTCTTGCCCCGCCGGATCCAATCCAGCCACCAGGATTGGAAGCGAGAGCATGATTCTTTCCGATCGTCGGTGTTCTGCTGTTCCCATCGTGTGCTCGCCGATGATTCAGGTCCGAAATGCTTCGGATGCCGGGCATTCATCTTCCACAACTAAGACGCCATTGGCAACTAGATTCCGCATCGCTGACCTCAAGCATCTCGATCCGGTGACTTCACGGCGTTCACCGCTGTGGCGTTGGCCACTGCTGGCCGCACTCGCGCGGGTGTGGTAGGCTTTGAATGATGTCTTCTTACCGCCAGGCCGCCATGTCTTTCGGCCCGCCGATGACGCGGATGGTGAAATACCTCATCGT
>Ga0116111_1001667_pt1 | contig 14928 bp, 10 predicted proteins | sample June2015DPH_8_10_FD_89720 | JGI IMG/M metagenome (GOLD analysis project Ga0116111, IMG submission 89720) | Peatland microbial communities from SPRUCE experiment site at the Marcell Experimental Forest, Minnesota, USA - June2015DPH_8_100 | ecosystem: Environmental > Terrestrial > Soil > Wetlands... | reverse complement strand
TGTCCGTTTCGCTCAACCGCATGATTACCCGGCTGGACGACGCCTTTCAAAATTCCAAACGGTTTGTCGCCGATGCCTCGCATGACTTGCGCACGCCGCTCACGATTCTGCAGGGAGAACTGGAAAATTTCGCTGACGACCCGCGGTTTGATGCTGAATTGCGCGACCGCATCGGCAGCATGTTGGAGGAAGTCGTGCATTTGGGCAAAATCGTGGAGCAATTGTTCACGCTCTCAAGGCTCGACGCCGGCGAAGCACAAACCGAATGGACACGCTTCGATTTGAGCGAACTGGCCAAAACGACCGCCGAACAAATGAGCCTGCTGGCCGAGGACAAGGGCATTTCCATTTCCTGCGACGTTAGCCAGCCGATGCCGGTGAAAGGCAACCACGTGCGGCTCAAACAAGTCGTCGTGAATCTGCTCGACAACGCCATCAAATACACGCCGGAAAAAGGCGTGATTCAATTGCGCGTTCTCGCCGTCAACGGCCACGCCGTGCTGGAAGTGGAAGACAATGGCATCGGCATTCCGCCCGATGCGTTGCCACATATTTTCGAGCGGTTTTATCGTGTGGATCAGGCCCGTTCCGCCGATTCCGAAAGCGCGGGTCTTGGACTTTCCATCGTCAAATCCATTTGCACCGCGCACGGCGCGGAAGTGGAAGCGCAAAGCACCGTAGGCAAAGGCAGCCGGTTTCGCGTCAAACTGCCGTTGTCGAGCAACGGCAAAGTTTCCTGACTGATCGATGAAATTGAACCTTGTCAATCGGCTTAAGGTGCTGCAATCAACCTTGAAGCTGTGGTTGCTCGGCGGGTTGGCAGCGATCTTGATCGTGGCCGTCGGCGCTTTTTGGACCCTGCACCACGCACGCGCGGAAGCCGGGGTCGCGGACAAATCGTCAGTCGTGCCGACGGTGGCGGTAGCGACGGTGGATCGCGAAGATCTTTACAGGGAGGTGACTATTCCGGCGGAGTTCCGCCCGTATCTGGAAGTTGAGCTACACGCGAAAGTTTCCGGTTATGTGAATCAGATGAACGTGGACTTCGGCGACAAGGTGAAGGCGGGACAACTTCTGGCCACGCTTGAAGTTCCCGAATTGCAGGATGAACTCAACAATGCGCTTGCAGTCGAACAACACGCCGAAGCCGATTACACAAGTGCGCACCTTGATTATACCCGGCTGGTCGCCGTAAACAAGGAACATCCCAATCTGGTTGCAGAACAAGATCTGGATACTGCCGAAGCGAGAGACCTTTCCGCTGCTGCTTCCGTTGCCGCCGCCAAGGCGGATGTGAAAAAGTTTCAGACGCTGGTGGACTACACCCGCATCACGGCACCATTTGATGGTGTGGTCACTCGACGTTATGCTGATCCAGGCGCGCTCATTCAGGCCGGCACTGCTTCCGATACCCAAGCCAAGTCGTTGGTGCGTGTCTCGGACAACTACCAGTTGCGGCTGGATTTCCCCGTTTCCGTTGACTACGTGAAGTACATTAAACTCGGCGACCCGGTGGAAGTGCGAGTTGAATCTCTTAATAACAAGCCATTCACCGGCACCATTTCCCGTTTTACACATGATGTGGACATGGATACGCGAACGATGACCACTGAAATCGAGGTGCCTAATCCGAACCTTGAATTGGATCCCGGCATGTATGCCACTGTGGTTTTGAAAGTGGAACGGCGGCCACAGGCGCTGGCCATTCCGACCGAAGCCGTCACGGGTGACAAAAAAGACACCGTTTATGTGATGGGCCAGAATCACGAGATCGAGAAGCGGACGGTGGCACTTGGTCTTGAAACGCCGGACAAATATGAAGTCATTTCCGGCCTGAACGAAGGCGATTTGGTGGTGATTGGCAACCAGGCGCAAATTCGATCCGGCCAGAAGGTGGAACCGAAATTGATACAAACATTTTCGGAGAAATGAAGATCAAAATCAAACTGTTCGTCGATCAGACCGGTTTTATGCCGCGAATGATTTATTTGCCTATAAAAAGAACGAACCCCGATGCCGGGCAATTACGTCGCATCTCTTCCTGGTCTTGCAATCGGGTGGCTGGTTCTAAAATGACAATGCGCCTGGCGGTAGGAAATTCTTGAATCCATGAAAACGGTTTTAACTCCCGGACAACTGGAATCCCTGCGGCGGCTGGACGCATGCACGCTGGCCAACGCCATCGAAGCTTTTCACGAACGCCTGCGCAACGAAGGCTTTGCCGACAACTCGGTGCATTGTTTGTTTCCCCATTTGAGGCCGATGCTTGGTTACGCGGCCACCATCAAGATTCGTGGTTCCGCGCCGCCAACGACGGACGGTCGTTACCCCGACCGCACCGACTGGTGGGATTACATTCTTTCACTACCCGAGCCGCGCGTGGTGGTTGTGCAAGATGTGGCCACGAAGGTCGGCCTTGGTTCATTGCTGGGAGCGGTGCATGTCAACATTCTTCGCGCTCTGGGTTGTGTGGGTGCGGTGACCAACGGTGCCGTGCGTGACATTCCGGTGGCCGAGAGCCTGGGCTTTCATCTCTTTGGCGGCAGTGTTTCGGTTTCCCACGCCTATGTTCACATCGTGGAGGTGGGGGGCGCGGTTGAAATCGCCGGGCTGAAAATCCAGTCCGGCGATTTGCTCCACGGCGATTTGCACGGCGTCCAATCCGTTCCCCTCGACATTGCCGGCCAAATTTCCCCGGTGGCGGAGCGAATCACGGCAAAAGAACAGGAATTGATTGCGCTGTGCCAATCGAAGGACTTTTCCATCGAGAAATTGCGGGCGGCCGTAACCAAAGACCAGTTTTGAATCTTCAATCTTATCGTCATGTCTCGTTTTGCCATCCGCCTTCCCTATCTCATCATTGTCATCTGCCTCATCACCTGCGTCGTGGGCGTGACCAGTCTGGTCCGGATGCCAGTGGATTTGTTTCCGCCGATCAAGATCCCGGTCGTGGTCGTCGCGACCTTCTTCAATGGCATGCCGCCGAAACAGATCGAAACCGACATCACCGGACGGTTCGAACGGTTCTTCACGCTCGCCAGCGGCGTGGACCACATCGAATCACGCTCGTTGCCGGGCGTGAGCCTGATTAAAATTTATTTTCAACCGGGCTACAACGCGGATTCCGCTGTCACGAGCATTGCCAACCTGGCGATGGCCGATTTGCGGAAACTACCGCCGGGCACCCTGCCGCCGGTCGTTTTGCAATTCGACGCCTCCAGCCTGCCGGTATGCCTGATTACCTTGAAAGGCGAAGGCTTGAACGAAGCGAAACTCCGCGACCTCGGCCAGTTCGATGTGCGCAATCAAGTTGCCAATGTGCCCGGGGCATCCGTGCCGCAGCCGTTCGGCGGACGCTACCGGCAGATCATGGTCTATGTGGACCCGCTCAAGCTCGAAGCCCATCAATTGAGTGTCATGGACGTCGTCCGTACGGTGAACAACGCGAACCTCATCCTGCCGGCCGGTGACGTGAAGATCGGTCCCTATGATTACAACCTTTACGTCAACAGTCAGATCAACGACATGAAGGACATCGACCAGGTGCCGTTGAAAACCATTGGCAACGCCTCCGTGCTGGTGGGCGATGTCGGCCACGCGGTGGATGGTTCGGAAATCCAGTACAACGTCGTGCGCGTGGATGGCCAGCCATCGGTCTATCTGCCGGTGCTCAAGCAGGGCGGCGACGCGAACACCATTGCCGTCGTGGACGGCATCAAGCAGGCGATTTCGCACCTGTTCGATGTGCCCAAACAACTCGTGACGAAGGTAGTGTTTGACCAGTCCGTGTTTGTGCGCAACGCCATCGAAAACCTGATTCACGAAGGTCTGATTGGTCTTGTGCTGACTGGCGTGATGATTTTGATTTTTCTCGGCAGCATGAGGGCGACGGTCGCGGTGTTTCTCTCGATCCCACTTTCGGCACTGGCGACGTTTATCGCTCTTTCGCTGGGCAACAGCACGGTCAACGCGATGATTCTGGGCGGGCTGGCCCTCGTCTTTTCGCGGCTGATAGATAATTCCGTCGTGGTGCTGGAAAACATTTTTCGTCACCTGGAAATGGGTGAGCCACCGGAAGTTGCCGCCGAACGGGGCGGGCGCGAAGTCGCGCTGCCTGTGCTGGCGGCCACGCTGACCACGGTCATCGTTTTCTTTCCGGTCACGTTTCTTTACGGAGTCAGCCGGTTTCTGTTCACCGCACTGGCCCTGGCGGTCATCCTGTCGCTGTTCGCCTCGTATCTGGTTGCCATGACGGTGGTGCCGCTGTTTTGTGCGAAGCTCATCAAGGCCCACCAGGCACAAGGCGATGAAGCGTCCACCAAACCGAGGAATTGGGGTGCGCGTTTCAACCGCTGGTTCAATCACAAGTTCAAGCAGATGCTCGACCGTTACGAAGGGTGGTTGAGCCTGGCGCTGCTCCGTCCGCTGGCAACCGTGCTCGGCATCACGGGCTTTTTTATTTTGAGCCTCGCGCTCTATCCGCTGGTCGGCGAGGCGTATTTCCCGCGCACCGATCCCAGCCAGTTTGTCATCAACCTCAAGGCGGCCACCGGCACGCGCATCGAACTCACCGACCAGTTGGTGCAGCAGGTCGAGCAGATTGTCCATGAGGTTGTGCCGCCGAAGGATTTGAAAATCATCGTCTCCAACATCGGCGTCACGGCGGGTTTCTCCTCGATTTACACGCCAAATTCCGGCCCGCACACGGCGTTCGTCCAAGTGGGGCTGAATGCCGGCCACCATTTGAGCAGCTTCCAATACATGGATCTGGTGCGCGCCCGGCTGAAGAAGGACCTGCCGCAGGTCGCCGCCTATTTCCAAACCGGCGGGCTCGTGGACGCGATCCTCAACCTTGGCATGCCCGCGCCGCTGGACATCCAGGTGACCGGCATGAACATGGAGGACTCCCACAAGATCGCGACGGACATCGCCCAAAAAGTCCGGGCACTTCCTGGCGTCAGCGATGTTCTCGTGCCACAGGATGTGGATTACCCGGCCTTGCAATTGGACATTGACCGCCTGCGCACCAGCGAACTGGGATTGGATGAAAAGGAAGTGGTCGGCAACGTCATCACCGCGCTGACCTCCGACCAGATGATCGCCCCGAGCTATTGGGTGGATCCGAAAAGCGGGAACGATTATTTCCTCACCGTCCAGTATCCGGAAGGTTCCGTGAAAAACCTTGCCGACCTGTCGTCCATCCCGTTGCGAGGGGCGAACCTGTCCTTGCCGACCCGCCTCGACACGGTCAGCCATATCAGCCACCGGAATTCGCCGACCGAGGTGGATCATTACCAGCTTTTGCGCATCATGGATGTTTATGTTTCACCCACGGGCGAAGACCTCGGCAAAGTTTTGAGCGGCGTGCAGAAAATTGTTGGCGATTTGAAACTGCCATCCAACGTCCGCATCGTGGTGCGCGGTTCCGCCCACGCCATGCAAGTCTCGTTCCGTAGTTTCGGCCTCGGCTTGATTCTGGCGACGGTGCTCGTTTATTTGATCCTCGTCGCGCAGTTCAAATCGTTCCTCGACCCGTTGCTGATTTTGCTCGCCGTGCCGACCGGCCTGACCGGCGTGTTGATCATTCTTTTTGCCACCGGCACCACGCTCAACATCATGTCGCTGATGGGCGTGGTGATGATGGTCGGCATCGTGGTGTCCAACAGCATCCTCATCGTCGAATTCACCCGGCGGTTGCGCGAGGAAGGCCGGCCATTGCGCGAAGCCGTGTCCCTGGCCTGCCGGGTGCGGTTGCGTCCGGTGTTGATGACGTCGCTGGCGACGCTCATCGGTTTGATCCCGCTGGCCACCAAGCTCGGCACCGGCAGCGAAGCCTATGCGCCGCTCGCCCGCGCCATTATCGGTGGACTCGCCGTTTCAGTTGTGCTGACCGTTTTCGTCGTGCCGGCGGCATATTTTATTCTTTACCGCCGAAAAGAGGCCGCGGTGAAAAATTCTGCGGACGCATCGAAAGCAATTTCGCGTTAAAAAATCTCCAAATGAAACAAATCATTTTGGCTCTGACCCTTTGCGCCCTTTCTGCCGGTAAAATTTTTGCGGACGCGACAACCAACGTGCCGCCCGTTTTGACTTTGGCCGACGCGCAGAAACTGGCGTTGCACAATCATCCGCAGATTGCCGCCGCGAATTACCGCGCGCGTGCTGCGGAACAGGCTGTCAAGGAGGCCCGCGCCGGTTATTTCCCGACGGCCAATCTGTATGCCACCGCCGTCGGTGCGGGTTCCGATAATACACGCATCATGGCCGGGGGGTTGAACAACCCGAGCGTCTTTGACCGTGCCGCCGGAGGATTGGCTATCAACCAGCTCATCACCGATTTCGGCCATACGGCCAATCTCACGGCCAGCTCCAAATTTCAAGCACAGGCTGAAAACCAGAATGCCAATGCCACCCGGGAGGAGGTTTTGTTGCAGGTGAATATCAGTTATTTCGGAGCGTTGGAAGCGCAGGCGGTGCGGCACGTCGCGCAACAAACTTTTGACACACGACAATTGTTGCTCGATCAGGTTACCGCGCTGGCCACGAACAAGTTGCGGTCCGAGCTGGACGTGAGTTTCGCGCAGGTCGCGCTCGAAGAAGGCCGATTGCTTCTGCAAAAAGCTCAAAACGACGCGGACGCGGCCATGGCATCACTCTCGACGGCGCTGGGCTATCACGAATTCAAACAGTTTCAACTCGTCGAACAATCGCTGCCGGTGAGCACGGCCACAAACGATGTTTCCGAATTCATCGAAAGCGCGTTGAGCCGGCGGCCGGAACTGTTAAGCCTCCGGGATCAGCGGGATGCGGCGCTGCGGTTTGCACGGTCGGAAAGAGATGCGCGATTGCCGACGGTTTCGGCCATCGGTGTGGCCGGTGATTCACCGATACACGATGACCGGTTGGCTGACAACTACGCCGCCGGTGGGGTTCAACTCAGTCTGCCATTGTTCGCGGGCGGCCTCTACACGGCACGTCAGCATGAGGCCGAACTGAAGGCGCAGGCCGACGCCGAACTGCTGCGGACGGCGGAGGACAACGTGATCCGGGACGTGCGCATCGCCTGGCTGAACGTGAACAATGCACTGGAACAGCTTCGGACTACCGAACAATTGGTCAAGCATGCCGCCGAGGCTTACGATTTGGCCGAGGCGCGCTATAAAACGGGCATCAGTTCAATAGTCGAGTTGAGCCAGGCCCAGTTGAATCTGACCTCGGCACAAATTGCGAACACCAACGCCCGCTACGACGTTCTGATTCAGGAGGCCAATCTGAATTACCAGATCGGCGCATTGCGCTGACCGCCTGTTTACCCCGGTTTGCACCTTTTTCCTCCGTCTCGCGGGCAAATGAAGCCGCATCCCCGCCTGCCGCCGGGATTTGTCACTGAAACGTAACAAATCCGAATTACGTTTGTAACATCGATTCCCCAAAGTGCCGCCGTCTTGAATCGGAATTCATTTATGCAAAAAATAAAATTCGGAAAGGCAGCGACAATTGCGACAGGAGTGTTGATCATACTCAACCTTAATGCCCGAGCGCAAACGACGCCCGCGTCACCGCCGCCGCCGGTGTCATCGGATAACCCGCTGGTGGAAACACTCATCGAAAAAGGCATTTTGACCGCCGATGAGGCAAAAAAAATCGAGGCCGAAACCGCAGCGCGAGAAACCAACACGATGAGCAGCATGCCCATTTCAAAATGGAAGATATCCGACACCATCAAGAGCATGCAGCTTTTCGGAGACTTGCGTTTGCGCTACGAATATCGTGGCGTGGATAATCCCGGCGCTGCTGTCACCGGATTTGCCGGCAATACTTATGAGCGCGAGCGCTTCCGCTATGCTCTCCGCATTGGCCTGCGGGGCGACTTGGTGGATGACTTTAATTATGGGATCCGATTGGAAACGTCCAGCAATCCGCGTTCGCCTTGGTCCACTTTTGGCAACAACACCACCAGCGGCTCGGTCTCTCCCTCGGACAAAAGTCAGAGTAGCATTTACATTGGCCAGGCTTACGTCGGCTGGCATCCGACCGACTGGTGTGAGATGACCGTGGGTCGGATGCCCATGCCGCTTTACACCACGCCCATGGTTTGGGATTCGGACATCAATCCGGAAGGCGCGTTTGAAAAATTCAAATATACAGTTGATAATGTGGACTTGTTCGTGGATTTCGGACAATGGGACTATCAGAACCCGAGTGAAGCCACTGAGGTTCCTTCCAGTGACACGTTCCTGCTGACCTGGCAGGCGGGCGCCAATGTGAGAATCGGCAAGGACATGTCAGTCAAGGTTGCGCCCATGCTTTATACTTACACCGGGATAGGCAGCACGAACGGGGGAAATGCCAATGGACTAAACATACCTTACACTGGCCAAGGGTCTGCCGGTGTGAATGTAAATTATCCCGGTGGACCAGCTTTCAACCAAAATGGCATCAATGACCTCTTGGTCCTGGAAATTCCTGCCGAGTTCGATTTCAAAATCTGGAAAACCCCGTCGGGAACCTTGCAGGGACGGATCTTTGGCGATTTTGCCTATAACTTGGATGGCGCTGATCGCGCCAGCGCCGCCTATAAGGCTGGCGGTCTCGGTGCATTCCCGGGAGTGAATGGTCCCGAGAAGAATCAAGTCAAGGCTTACCAGGTTGGCATTGGCATTGGCAGCGCCGGGCCGGTTTATGGGCCGGTCCAAGGTTTGGTCTATGGTTCGACCTCGAAGAAAAATACCTGGGAAGCCCGCTTCTACTGGCAGCATGTCGAACAATATGCCTTGGATGTGAATTTGATTGACTCCGACTTTTTCGAAGGCCGGGCCAACTTGCAGGGCTTTTACTCGGCGATTGCCTATAGCTTCACCGATGCCATCATTGGCACCGTTCGCTTCGGCTATGCCAGCCAGATCCAAAACAACCTTGGCACGGGCGGCAACAACTTGGATATTCCAGGCATCAATCCGATTAAAAATTATCACGTCGTGCAACTGGACCTTACTTGGAGATTCTAAATGTTCTTTGCCAACGGCGATACCCACTCAGGGTATTTTCAAACCTGGGTGGGTTTTGGTTTGTATGGCATGCCAGTCAAAAGATTCGAAGAAAATTCAAGCCAGCCTCGCCGAAATTTCCAGCATCCGCTCAATCGGCAGGCGGGCGCGGCACAGGATTTCCTCCGGCAATTCGATGCACGGGGCGAGTTTTTTCATGCAGTCGCGCACCTTTTCAAGCGTGTTCAACTTCATGTATTTGCACTCGCTGCAACGACAGTTGTCCGACGGCATCCGCATCACGTCGAACACCGGCGCACAGAGAAATTCCTTGCCCGGACATTCCTTCTGTAGCCGGTGAATGATGCCCGACTCGGTCACGATGACGAATCGTTTGGCTGAACTCGATTTGCAGTAGGAAATCATCTTTTCCGTCGAGCAAACCGCGTCGGCCAGGTCGCGCACTTCGCGCAGGCTTTCGGGATGGACAACCACCTTGGCATCAGGGAATTTTTCACGCAATCGCAGCACCTGGTCGCGCTTGAACTCCACGTGTGCATAACAGTCGCCGCGCCAAAGCGTCATCGGCCGGCCGGTCTGTTCCATCACCCATGCGCCGAGATTTTCGTCCGGGACGAACAGCAAATCCTTGTCCTTCGGCGCGGCCTCGACGATTTTCACCGCGTTGCCGCTGGTGCAAATTATGTCGCTCAACGCCTTCACTGCCGCGCTGCAATTGATGTAGGCGATGGTCCAGAAATTCGGGTTGGTCTTTTGCAACGCGGCGAGTTTGTCCGCCGGACAGCTTTCTTCGAGCGAGCAACCGGCGTCCTTGTCCGGCAACACGACGATTTTGTGCGGATTCAAAATCTTGGCCGTCTCGGCCATGAAATGCACGCCACAGAAAACAATCACGTCCGCGCCTGTCTTTGCCGCCTGCTGGGAGAGTCCGAGTGAATCGCCCACAAAATCCGCGACGTCCTGGATTTCCGGCACCTGGTAATTGTGCGCCAGGATGACGGCGTTGAGCTGTTTCTTGAGCGCAAAAATTTCCTTTGCCAGCGGCTCGAACCGGCTCTTCATCATCGCGCTGCGCGGTTGAATTTCTGCGACATCAATCATGATGGGAAGTTACTGTCGCGAACCGGTGGCGTCAATGAAGGCAAATGCAACACCACCACGGATAAACACGGATGGACATAGATATTGGGCAGGGCTGACCAGCCGTTACTGCGCCAGAACCCGATAAAACCGCGCCGTGTTCGTCCACGCGGAATCATTTATCTGGATGACGCCTCCGCTGCTGTAGATAATCGTCTGCAAGGTCTGCCACGCTACGGGCGGCGTGAGATTCGTGGTGTATTGGATGGTGTAATTCGCGCTCAACTGCCCGACGAATTGGAACTGAAAGCCGTTGGTCAGCAGCACAGGCGATTGCAATTGCGGCACGTTCAACGGCAGCACATGAACGACGGTGTTGGTGGAAACGCCGGCAGGATTGTCGTTGTTGTAAGCCGTGAAGGTGACCGTGTAATCGCCGGCACTGGTCCACTTATGACTTGTGCTGGCGCCGAGATTGGTGATGGCTGGCCCATCGCCAAACGACCAGGCGACACGGGCCGCGCGCCCGGTGATGGTTCCTTGAAAAAATCCGGGCCGAAAAGTTTCGGGCGGACTGACGAGCAAATTGGTTTGAGAGGCAACCAGGTTTACCGACAAGGGACCGACGAGATTTGAAACAATCACTTCATCGCAGCCCATCGAAGGCGGATTGGCCCACGGTTCGCCGTCCAAATCCGTTCCGCTCGCGTAAAGAGCGCTGCCCGCGCCGCGGCAGGGTGAAGCGGATGAAATGTGGAACCAATCCAGAAACTGCGGATCAGTGTTGATGCCGTTGATGTTGCCGACGCCATCTGGCATTGGATAGCCTGGTTCCTGCGGCGACGTGAAAGAGCAAAAATAATACTGTAACGACCCCAAAGCGGCATAGTTGTCCACGTTAAAGCCAGACGGATAACCGTCGTAATTGCCGATGACGATGCTGTTTCTGGTAATTCCGTCGTAGGTTCCAGCGCCGGAATCGGATAAAGGCATCGTCGCATAGTTGTTCACCACGGTGCAGTTGTTCAGCGTCGCGTAATAAGCGCCGCCGCCATAAGTCGCCAGGTTGAAAACGACCAGGGAATTATTCAAGGTTCCATACGCGATGCCGCCGCCGTAAATCGCGGAATTGTTGGTGAGAAGACAATTGGACACGACACCGTTGGTGGAAACGCACCAGACGCCGCCGCCGCTTTCCAATGGTCCACCGGAGTAACCGTCGCCCGTTGCGCGCGTGGCGCCGTTTTGCAGGGTGAATCCGTTCAACACCGCACCGTTCGTCAGATACGCACAGCGCACCGCGCCGGGCCCGTTCGTGGAAACCGGGTCCCAAACGCCTTGTATCACCGTCGCCGCGTAACCGTTCACACTCGTCACCGTCACGGGTTTGTCTAGCGCGACCCGATTAGTCAAATCGCCGGCCTTCATCTTTCCGCCTGTCGCGTAAACGCCATTCGTCACCAGCACGATGTCTCCGGCCACGGAGGCGGTAATCGCATCCTGAATGTTCGTGGCGGCGGTGCTCCAGCCGGCGTAGGGCGAAACGGGGTTGGTGCTGTTCAGGTCCACATAGAGCGTTGCGGATGAGGCGGGCAGAATAAAAAACGTCAAGCAAACCGTTCCGAGGCAAATCGGATTTAATCTCATATACTGCCCTTGTAAAGATTGTTCAATTAGAACATTAAATTTTTTAGACATCAAGAACAAATTTGACTTCTTCCGCCGTCAAAATTCGCCATTGGCCCGCCGCCAAATCACCGAGCCGGAAATTTCCGATGCGGACGCGAATCAACCGCAACGTCGGATGGCCGATGGCGGCGGTCATGCGGCGAACCTGCCGGTTTTTGCCTTCAATCAATTCCAGCCCGATCCAGCAATCCGGCACGCTTTTGCGGAAACGGATGGGCGGGTCGCGCGGCGGGATTTTTGGCGTAGCGGCGTCTCGGCAGAGCGCCGCTGACTGTCTTTTCGAGGAAATGGCGGCGCTCTGCCGAGACGCCGCTGCGAGGGCGAGGATTATTTCCGGTTGCGGCTCCAAAATCCACGCCCGGCACGGCAACGTTTTCCGGCCCTGAACGGAAACGCCGCGCCCCAGCTTTTTCAAAGCTTCCGGTGCTGGGATGCGTTCAACCTGCACCCAATACTCGCGTTCGTGGGCGTGGCGCGGGTGCAGCAAGCGTTCGTTCCATTCCGGTTCGTCGCTCAAGAGCAGCAGCCCCTCGGAATCCGCGTCGAGCCGGCCAATGGGATAAACGTTTTTCGGAAAACCGAATTCCGCGAGTGTGCGATTGGGCAGGCCATCCGGCCTTCGCCCCCACACGGGTGTCGGTGCTTTGTCCGCGCCGGCGGGAGTGAATTGCGAAACGACGCCGTAAGGTTTGTTGAAGGCGATGAGCACCGCCGGAGTTTCAAGCGTCGGGTTTCAAGTTTCAAGCAAATCGTCCTCGTCGTCGTTCTCGTAATCGAACAATGGAAGCGAGGACGAGGACGATTCGTTTCTCTTTGTGTTCTTTGCGTTCTTTATGGTTAAATAAACTTCGTGATTCGCAACATCATCTTCGACTGGTCGGGCACTCTCGTGGACGATTTGCCCGCCGTTTGGAAGGCAACAAATTTTGTGCTCAACCAGGCTGACCGGCCCGAAATGTCGCTGGACGAATTTCGCGCCGAGTTTTCCCTGCCGTTCACGAATTTTTACGACCGCCACACGCCGCACGTGCCGTTGCCGCAGCTCGAAAACTGGTTCCACACCAGTTTCAAGCAGGCACAGGATTCCGTTGGCGAACTGCCGTATGCGCGCGATTTCCTCGAATTTTGCCGCGCGCAGAAGTTACAGACTTTTCTTTTGAGCACGGTGCATCGCGATTATTTCATGGCGCAATGCCAGGTCACCGGATTCGACGCCTATCTCGACAAGCCTTACACGGACGTTTGGGACAAGCGGGAAAAAATTCACGAAATCCTCGCCGAAAATCATTTGCGCGCGGACGAGACGCTGTTCATCGGCGACATGCAGCACGACATCGAAACCGCGCATCACGGCGGCGTCCATTCCTGCGCCGTGCTCACCGGCTACAACACGCTGGAGCAGTTGCGCGTGGCGCAGCCGGATTTGATTGTCGAGCATCTCGGCGAATTGCGCCGCGTTTTGGAGCAGAACAATTTGCGCCTCAAACCGGCGGCGAAAAATTTTGAGGAAACCCATCCGCCGCTGGCCACCGTCGGCGCCCTGATTTTCAACGGCGCGGGCGCAGTGCTGATGATCCGCACCCACAAATGGTCGAATCTTTGGGGCATTCCCGGCGGCAAAATCAAATGGGGCGAGCCCTCCGAGGCCGCGCTCCGCCGCGAAATCAAGGAGGAAACCGGCCTCGACGTGACGGACATTGAATTTGTGCTCGTGCAGGATTGCATCCACTCCCGGGAGTTTTACCGCGATGCGCATTTCGTCCTGCTGAATTACACCTGCCGCCGCAAAGGCAGGCTGCGGGTGAAACTCAACGATGAAGCCCGCGAATCCCGCTGGGTTACGCTTGCCGAAGCCTGCAAAATGCAACTTAATATGCCGACGCGGGTCTTGATTAACGCCGTGATGAAACGGCGGGGGAAGGCGGAAAACAAAAAACGGGAAGTAAAAAAGTTCAGTCGCAGACGCAAAATAATTCAGAAGAATCGTCATGTCTTTTATCACCATCGTTGACCTGGAAGTTTTTTATCGTGTCGGCATTTCTGAAGAGGAACGCGCCAAGCCGCAACGTTTGTTGCTGACGTTGGATATCAAGTTCGATTTTTCATCAGCCGCTGTAAGTGGCCGCATCGGGCGGACGATAGATTATTATGAGGTTACCCAACGACTGTTGAAACTTGGCGAAACGCGAAGCTGGCGGCTGATAGAATCCGTGGCAACGGACGTTGCCGAAAAAATTTTATCGGAATTCCACCCCGAAAGCGTGACGATCGAAGTGAAAAAATTTTCGGTTCCGGAGGCCCGTTATGTTTCCGTAAGCCTCACGAAACAGCGGCCTTTGCCCGAAACCTATAAACGGCCATTGTGGTGGTGGCAGCGGTGGTAGTGATCCCGCTCAATTTCCGGTCGCGGTTCGATATAATTTTTTTTGCCCGCCCATTGTGCGCAATTCCCAACCGTTCGATCGCAACAAAATTGTCACCGCGCCCGCCGTGCGCGTGTAAATAACCGGAATCCCCTTTTGCTCCAGTCGGGCGCGCAGTTTTGGGCTGGCCCGGCGGGTTGCCGGAAATTCTGAATCGGCAATGACAATGACTTTTGGCTGTGCCGCATCGAGCAACGCGTCGCAAAGTGGTTCGCCTTCGTCGGGCAAACCGGCAATCACAATGTCCGCATGCAGATTGTTCGTGCGTGAGAGCAGGGTGCTTTGTCCTTCGCGGCCCAAATCGGACAGCAGGAGGACGCGCGTGCCGTAAAAATTTCCCAACAGCACCAGCGATGCGTCGTCAGCGTGCTCAAAATTATCCGTGGCGTCGGGAGGGAAAACCTGCCAGCAACCGGCAGCGCCGCCGCGATTGATGATTCGGTGTCGCGGGGGTTGTTTTTCGAATTCGGCAATGATTTCGCGATACGCCATCGAGCGAAAACGCGCCGGGCTGGTGTAAATTTCACCGATGCCGAAAAGTTTGTTGAGCGATTCTGCTCCGCCGCTGCTTCGCAAATCACCATGTGTCAGCGCGAGTCTTTGAACGTGGTTTACGCCTTGCGCACGGAGAAACGGTTTGAGGGTGAAGTTCACGGCATTTTCGTCACCACAATTCACGAGCCAGTCGTTTTTTCGTCCGGCGGCATCCACGAAAACCGCGTGACCGC
>Ga0116111_1001660_pt1 | contig 14980 bp, 18 predicted proteins | sample June2015DPH_8_10_FD_89720 | JGI IMG/M metagenome (GOLD analysis project Ga0116111, IMG submission 89720) | Peatland microbial communities from SPRUCE experiment site at the Marcell Experimental Forest, Minnesota, USA - June2015DPH_8_100 | ecosystem: Environmental > Terrestrial > Soil > Wetlands... | reverse complement strand
TCCTTGAAAGATTTGGGGTATCTGTCTCAAGCCGGTTCGACGGTTAGCGGCATGGTGAGCCCCCAATCTTCTCCGCAGGGGGTGGTGGAAAAAGTGACCGCGGTCGTGGCCGCCACCTTGATGGAGGTCGCCCTGAGCCGGTTGGTCGGCGGCCTGATTTGAGCAGCCCCGAAGGAGGGGGATCATGTGGTATGTTATCAGCCTGATTATCGGGGCGGTCCTGGGTTTTTGGGGACGCTATTGGTTGATAGAGGTGAAATGCCGGGACTGTGGCGCCGAATATCTCGAATATCCCTGAGGCGCCAACAGGGTTGACAGAGTTCAGATGGCGCCGGGAGGGCTTTTTCCTCCATTTTTCTGCGAATATGCCAGACCTGAGCGCCGCCTCCTGGAACGACACCAGAAAATAGCCCTTCCCCCGGGCTCTTACCTAGTCTTTAGCCTCGTTTAGGTCCTGCCGGTAATCCTTCCATAAGAAACTTAACCTGACCAAATCAGGCTTTTCTTTCCGCCGCGGTCCCGCTACTGCCTTCCACCAGGCCGCGGTTCAGCATGATAAAGCTGGCAAAGCCAAACCAGAGATAGTCGGACCAGGAAGGGAAAGTGACCTTCTCGGCGGCCCAAAGCCTGCGGAAGCCGAAGAAGATCAGGGTGAGCGGCACCAGGAGTTTCAGGTCCAGCCCTCCGGCAAGTTTGGCCAGCTGAGTATTGGCAGCCTGCAAGGAACCGGTCAAGCCGGCGGCAATTGCCGGGCTGGTCCCGGCGCCGGGATTCTCCGCCAAGGAGGCCAACCAGGCGGCCAGGGTGAGGACTTCGATCTCGGGAAAGAGTTCCCCCAAGGTCACCGACAGGATCTCCAGGGAGGCCGTGGAGAATAAATGATCCATGTCGTAATGGATCAAGAGGCTCCCGGTGCCGGGTTTGGCCTCGACCTGCCGGATGCCCGGCACCTTGGCGAGCTTTTCCTGGGACTGGCGGGCCAGGGCCGGGTTTCCCTTAATCTTGGCGACCTTGAGACGCACCCGGCCCGGCAGGGCATGGACGACTCTGAGGCCCTCGAGTTCCATTCTCTGCTCCGAGAAGGGTCAACTGCCTGGTTTAACTTTGGCTGTGGCTACCGCCTCGGCTGTTGCGGTTGCCTCGCGTTCGGACTGGACCTCGGCCATCAGGTCGCTGATCTGCTCCCCGGCCTCGGCCGCGAACTCCTTGGCCATGTCCGACAAGGTCAGATAGCCCCTGATCAGGGTCTTGGCCAGGGGGCGAGACACCGCCGCCACGGCGGGAAGAACGATGGGGGCCGCCAGGGCCACCCCTAACACCACCAGAATGCTGGGAACTGCGCTCTTCAGACCTTTATCCAAAACGGCCATGGCCTTCCTCCTTTTCCAAGGCAGCAAATTTGAAAGACTTAAAATAGTGATTATTTAACCAAAAATCAATGCGACCTTAATAATTTCCTAACAGATATATATCAGTATTCGATATATGGATTTCCAAAGACAAATCTCCCAGGCCTTCTGGCAGGGTATGGTGAAGCTTATCGTCCTGCACCAGGCAAATCTGGGGCCGGTCTACGGCAGCCGGCTGAGTAAGTATTTCCACAGCCTGGGCTACGAAATCAGCCCCGGAAGCCTGTACCCTTTGCTCCATAGCATGGAAAAGGCCAACCTCATGCGCTGTCACATCAGGATCTTCAAGGGGCGGGCGCGCAAATATTATGAGCTTACTCCACAAGGGCAAGACTGCCTGGAGGCCTCGCGCAAGGAAGCGGAAGAAATTGTCCGTGAGGTGATCCTGAGCGGCCTGCCGGATGAAGCTCAAGTGAATTCAGATTAACTTTTACGGCTCTTCGCCCTCTCCCCTATTTCCCTTTGCTTTTGATTTAAGCGGTCACCCCACCCAACTCTCCCTTTATCATCCCCGCAAAGAGACTTAATTATAAGCAATCTTTCCACTCAGGCAATAAGCCTACCTGGGATATTTTTGCTACAAGTTAGAATTAACTAAAAAATAACCTAATTGAAATACGATATTAATATAAAAGTGATAGTAATTGCGCAATTTGCACCCAGAATTTAACAGTCTTTACTTATTACATCATTTCAAAATAATTTAGGAGGTTCCGGTGATGGGAGATTTTAGCTTAAGCATTGATCTTCTCAAGGATATCCTAAAAGTTGCCAAGCCTTTTGGCCACAACGAAAAGACCAGGGAACTGAACATAGGGTTCGGCTTTATTTATTATGGGATAGTTAGGGCCTTAAGACCGGATCATATCTTAGTGATAGGATCAGGATATGGCTTCAGCGTCGTCTGTCTGGCCTTGGGTCTAAGGGACAACGCCCGTTTCAACGGGAACAGGGGGCTTTTTCTGAACCTCTGCAAGAGCTTCCAGAGGAACAGGCGCAAGAGGGGCCCGCCATCACCTGGCGCATCTCTGTCAGTAGAGAAGGAGATTGATTATTTGGGCTCTTTTGGAAAGTGTCCTCTAATTATGCATAGGACCTACCGCAGCATGTTGTAGCCCTCAAGGGAAACTATGACCAGTCGCCGGACCCGTTTTCCAGTCAGAACGGAATGTCATTCTCGGCTGTGCCCTCCTTGAATCCCCTGCCGTCGGTTTTGATAAATTCGCTGTAATTGGCGATGAGGTTAAAGGCGGTTTTGGTCACACCTTCATCCTCCCATCTCTTTTGATCAAGGGTGCCAATGACGGCTATTCTGGCGCCCTTATGGAGATATTTCTGCACCAATTCCGCCAGCCGATTGAAGCTCACGACCTTAATCCAGCCGGTCTGTTTCTTGGAGGCTCGAAAGGCTAGATTGAAGGACGCGATGGGTTGTCCTTCGCCATAGAAGTTGAGTTCGGGGTCGGACCCCAGGTTGCCGGTTAAAACACACTGATTCAGCAAGGTTCTCACCTCCTTTGAGTTGATGTAATGTTTTTGGATGAACTCTATTGGTTTATATATATAGAGATGGACGTGCTAGAGTTGATGCGAAGAACAACTGCGTGGAAGTGCACTAATAGAAGAAGGATGATATGTAGTTCGTGTTACCTAAGATTGGCTAAACGGGTTTATGCAGGGGAGATAATTATCGGAATTTATTTTATCAACGTAGGATATATGGTATTGTTATCGAAACACCTTGACATACATTTTAAGAGGCGTATACATAGCGGATAGCATCACGTCCATGCTATCGAATAATTTCTCAATACTCAAGCGCGCCGGGCTTGAAGTTGAGCCGATTCTTGGTGCCAATTTAACTATTCTTATCCTCAAAGAATTTTTTTCATTTTCCAAGAGAATCTCGCGCATCCCCGCTCGCGGCCGTGGTTCCGGCTCGTGTTCCCTATAGGCTAACCATCGGTAATTTCAGGATTTAATTTCCTGGCCCACCTTGGCATGATCCTTGGATCAATACCTGGCAAAGCCTTTGCCGCCGCTATTATCGGCCAACCCTAGGAAAGGAGGCACGGATGCGAGACTCGGTCGAAGGGTTATCGTCCCCGAACCCTGGAATGGAGTTGCTTTATACCCCCAGCCGCCCGGATGTGGCCGCCCCCTACCCGGATATCCTGCCGTCCGTCCTGGTTGTCGATGACGATGACCAGTGCCGCAGCGTTCTCCTGAACTATCTGGAGCTTATCCGCTGTGCCGGCAAGGGCGCCGCCAATGGACCCGAAGCCCTGGAAGTCCTGGCTCAGGAGCGGATCGATCTGGTGGTCAGCGACATTAAAATGAAAGGCATGGATGGGGTGGAGTTGATGCAAGAGGCTCACCAGACTTATCCCCAGGTGCCCTTCATTATCATGACCGGTTATGAGCCCGAATATTCCTATGAAGCCATTATTAATGCCGGGGCCTGCGACTTCATTGCCAAGCCCTTTTCCCTGGGGGAATTGAAAGCTAAGATTTGCCGGATTCAGAAAGAAAAGGACATCCTACAGCAACTTCAACATAGCTTAGCCAGCGCCAAAAAACTCTTTGAGAACACGGTGGGGGCCCTGGCCTCCACCGTGGAACATAGAGATCCATATACCGCCGGGCACCAGAATCGTGTCGGCGACCTGGCCTGCGCCATCGCCCGGGAAATGGGGCTCCCGGAAGATCGAGTCGAGGTCCTGCGCCTGGCCGCCTTTGTCCACGATATCGGCAAGGTGGGAGTCCCCGCCGAACTTCTGGCCAAACCGGGAAAATTGACCGCCATCGAAATGAGCCAGATTAAGGTTCATTGTCAGGTAGGTTTTGAGATCCTGAATACCATCGAATTTCCCTGGCCCCTCGCCGAAATGGTCTTCCAGCACCATGAAAGGGTTAACGGTTCCGGATATCCCTTGGGGCTGAAGGGGCAGATGATTCGGTTGGAGGCCAGGATCCTGGCGGTGGCCGATGTGGTGGAAGCCATGAGCTCCCATCGGCCTTACCGGCCGGCCCTGGAATTGAGCGCCAACCTGGAAGAAATCTCCAAGAATCGAGGCGTGCTCTATGATGGCGAGGTGGTGGATGCCTGCCTGCGGCTGTTCCACGAAAAAGGATTTATCTTCGGCAGCTCATAAAGTGGCGTTATTATCAATCTGTATGCGGTGCAGCAGGGGGTACAGTTGAACATCGGCCCCCAGGGTTTCAATATTACCATGAAATAGAAAATGAGTGCTCTACGAGGGTATATTATCGGGGTCATTATCATAATCGCTTGATTCTATAACGAAGGTGAACACTTTAAGGGCGTGGCTTCGGTTTGTTATGGATTTTTGCTCGGATGGCTGTCTGGTCCATTCATAGCAAAATCCATTTATGAGAAAAAATCTGCGAATAAAATAGCACCCCAAAAATCTTAGATAAATAGATTATCAAAGATATTTATATCGGAGTGCCTATCCTAAAAAAGACATACAGGAAAATAATAATAATAAATTAACAAATACCCATATTATAGAATTTGGGATTGGTGTTTTAAATATTTATGCAGATCAATATCAAATTATTCTGTAATAAGAAATTCTTCTTATAAAAGAATAAATCCCAAAATAAAATTGTAATTATTTAGTTCAAGACTGCCTCCCCCTTTTAACCTATCTGCCTAATATCACGCATGTTATCTAGTTCAGGACTCGTCGGCACACAACTGGCACTATTCTTGATACATCTATGGGCGTCATTGAGGAGAAATGTCAAAAGGGGGTCAGAAAACATGGATAACCTATATCTCGATTCTGGGGGCCTCTGGACCATCGCCTTGTTTGCCGCCGTCTTCTTGATCACCATGTTGGGTATCAGGGGGATTATCTGAAAACCGAAACCATGCTGCGAGAGGCGAGATACCGATTTATGCATTTAGATATATTTGGAAACAACCTCAGCCAAATTAAACGCAACAGAGTCCTGCGGTTAATTTCGATATCATTATTTACCTTAAGTGTTATCTTGTTTTTTAAGTTATTAATACGTCTCGTATTTCCAAGCATATCCCCTGGGTATTATGAAATGACTATAATGATTTCATCTTGTTTGGCGGTTAACTTAGCGGCATCATTAATATTATATAACTATCAATCGGTCCTGGAAAATTTAGAGTCCCGCCTCGGAATAAAAGCGGATAATCTCAACAATGTCATCAAGCAGTTTAAGATGGAAAGAATGGAACACCGCCTTTATTTCAATGAGTTACGGGTAGCTGAAGAGAAATATCGAAGTCTGGTGGAGAATGTCAGTGAAGGAATTCTGCTCTTGGATACCGAGGGGAATTTCTTGGAAGCGAACAAGAAGATGGAGGGACTGTTAGGCTTTTCCGAAGCGGAACTTTTAACCATGAACCTTACCCAAGTTTTCCCCAAGGAAGAGCATGAGAGGAGCCGATCCACCTTGGAAAAAGTAGTCCAAACGGGCAAGAGCGATCTGGCCAATGGCTGGATAATCAGGAAGGACGACCAAAGGGTGGCGGTAAATTTTGTCGCCAGTAAAGTGGAATACGGCGGCAAAACCATCATCCAGGGAATCTTCAGAGATTTAACGGAGGGCCGGAAGCCTGAACACCAGGTTCAGCAGTACCGAGATCATCTGTCCTTCCTGCAAAATGCTTTCAAACTTCCATCGCATGACTAAGCGCCGGGCTTATGCTTGTGACCGTTGCGGCCACCATATCTATCCTTGTGTCGGGACCATTTTTGAGAAGTCCCGTACCAAACTAACACATTGGATGGTTCTATTGAGCAACCCCCGTTTTTCATCTAAACTAAGATAATGTCTGACGTCGCCAAGAGCCATCCAGAAACCTTCCATTTCCGGAACCTCCATCCCTAAATTTTAATCGGGACGGCCAGCGATAGGTATGCCGGCTGGATCGGACAAATTTACTCCAAAGACCGCTACGACGGGCGGATAACCAAAAGAACCAAAGTAATCGCCGGGAAAACTTTTATCGAAGAGGTACTGCCGCTAGATAGCGTCGAGGAGTATTTTGAACATTTTCCGGTTTTGGAGATCGATTTTACCTTTTACCGGCTCCTTTTGGATCAGGACGGCCAACCTACTCATAATTATCTGGTGTTGGAGAATTTTGGGAACCGTTCAGGACATTACCGATAGGCAGGAGGGTAAGGAGCTCTAATCATGCGGACATAAAATGCCTTATAAAATCTGCCACCTCCTTTTTCCCTTTATAAACTCCATAATGTCCTTCGCAAAGAACATCGGCCTCCAGTGAAAGCATCAATTCCAGAGAGCCCTGGTAATCTTCAGCATTCGATTTCAAATCCGGATGAATTGGGCCGTGAACATCCTGGCCAAACAGGATTTTCATGCCTTCTGATTCGGTCAAATAAACCATGGATCCAGGCGTGTGTCCAGGCGTGTGAATAGCTTGAATGACCCTGCCTCCCAATGCAATCTCTTCCTGACTGCCAGAAATTTTATGATCAACTTGAAAGGGCTGAATCTTGGTTCCATACCAGTTTGCAGCAGTTACCACATTATCACCATGCTCAAGGAATGGAGCCTCTAATTCATGGGCCACAATCTGGCCTTTGAGTATGTTTTAAGATCCTTGACGTCCCCGGTGTGATCATAATGGCAATGAGTGAGGGGCAGGTATTCAATCTGCTCAAGCTTGACCCCACAAGACCTGATATTGGCTAAAAGCCTGTCTTGAGCATCGCCGCAACCGGCATCAACCAAGGCCGCATGACCATCAAAATTGATTAGATAGATGGAGGCATCTTCAGACGAAGTAAGTTGACTGCCTCCTACCTGGAATATCTCTTTGGTAATTTCACACCCTTACCCTGAATTCCTTTCCACAATTTCCTTGACAAAACTCATCAATTGACAAATTAATGACATACTTACCCCGATTCACCCACTATGTCAAAAAATTAAGGAGATCATTCCCATGGCAACAGAGATCATCAAAATCACCGCCCAGATTGTAACTTCTCACGTCTCTATGAGTGAACTATCTCCCCAGGAATTAGTGGATGAGATTAAAGACATCTACAATGTCCTTTCTTCTCTGGAAGGCGGCGCTGTGATCCCAGAGATCATGGCTCCTGAAAAAGCCCCAGAAGCCGAAGTGGTTAAGAAACCACCGATCCCCCTAAAGGATATTGTGACCCAGAAGCACGTGGTCTGTTTGGAATGCGGCAAAAAAATGAGAACTCTGAAAGCACATATCCGGAAAGCCCATGGCCTTTTACCCAAGGAATATTTCAAAAAATTTAGCCTGGATCCGAAAAAATTCCCGCTTGTGTGCAAAGAGTATTCGAAGCAGCGGAGCAAGATGGCCAAGGATAGAGGATTTGGAAAAGCGGAAGGGAGGAGAAAGAAGGCGACGGCTTGAGTAAACGCCCCGATCCCTGGCTTCTTAAAAAACTAGCAATTCTGGGAAAAAGGTCGATCAAGACCTGATTCCTAAGAATAGTGGAATGTTTTCGGGGTTAAATTCGGAAAGGGATGTCTCCAAAACCGTTTTTGGAATGCAGTGAACAAGGCGGCTGGATAATCTCAGTTTAAATGGCTAAGTTCTAATGAAGACAAAAATAGCTAAGGCCGCTGCATAATCTCCAATTAAAAGGGCAGTGGAAAATCTACTTCGGGAAGAAGAGAAAGGGGGCAGAAATGAGAAAATTCACTTTTTTTATCCCGGTGTTAATGGCCGCTTTACTGGCGGCCGGCCAGTCCTGGGCTGCTGAGGTGGGGACGGCTCAATACTTCCTTGAGCAAGGGAAGGAACATTTTAAAGGAGGCAACCTTGACCAGGCCATCACCGACTACACCAAGGCCCTGGAACTCAACCCCAATCTTGCCTGGGCTTACAACAACCTGGGGGCTATCTTTGTGCAAAAAGACCAGTTTGACCAGGCCATGACCGCCTACAACAAGGCCATCGAACTCGACCCCAAGCAGGCTCAGTTCTACAACAACCGGGGGGGCGCCTATCGGGAATTAAACCACTATGACGAAGCCATCGCCGACTTCAACCGGGCCCTGGAACTCAACCCCAATTATGCTAATGCTTACTACAATCGAGCCGTAGCCTTTTACCAGAAAAAAGCCTTTGACCGGGCCTGGGACGATGTCAAAAAGGCCCAAAGCCTGGGCGGTAATATCAACCCGGAATTTCTCGAAGGCCTTCGCAAGGCTTCGGGGCGGGAAAAATGAATTAACTTTACAAAGTCATTTGAAACTGCATCGCCAAGTCGTAGGAATTGCTGAAGGCCGTCGTCTCGGCTGGTTCAGTTAAGCGGACAGCATTGATCTAAGCAGTAATTCATGGTGATAATGATTAAACTGTCCTGAATCAGACTTGATTTGACAGTATTCCCCCAGGGCCCGGGGCATATGGAAAGCCGAGGTCACCAGTAGGCCGTCGGAGGCGACAGGGACGGCGGCGGGTTAACGGAAATGGGATACAGAAACCAAACTCGGCCAAAGAGGCTCCAAAACCTCGTTGGGACAGAAATAGCTATGAATGCGGCATAATCTCGGCTAGATGGGCCGGTAAACCACCCTGGAAAAATAATTCCCTGGCCTAGGCCAAGCCCCGGTCTTTGCTGATCCCTGAAGCGGACGCCGGCGGCCATTTTCAGATAACGAGACCCGCCATGGCAGAAACGGTGGCCATCCCGGGGCCGCAGACCCTGGAAGGACGTTTTGCTTCGGGGAGCGCCGGGCCCGGGGTGGTTATCACCCACCCCCACCCCCTGTTCGGCGGCAGTATGAACAACAACGTGGTCTGGACCGCGGAGCGGGCCTTGCACACCCGCGGCTTTGCCACGCTGTGCTTCAACTTCCGGGGAGTGAACCGCAGCACCGGGAGATACGGCGGCGGGGAGGCGGAAGTCGCGGATGTGGTTGCGGCCCTGGACTTCCTGCGGGCCCGCACCCCGGGCCCCCACTTTATGGCGGGCTATTCTTTCGGGGCCTTCGTGGTGGGCCGGGCCTTGCTCCAGGGGCTTATGGCCCAGGGGACCATCCTGATCGCGCCGCCAATAGCCTTCATGGATCTCTCTTTTTTGCCCCGGGCGCCGGGCCTCAGGCTGGTGGTGATGGGGGACCGTGACCAATTGTGTCCCCTGGCGGATTGGCGACGGCTATGGGCGGGGGAGGCGGCGCCTCTGGGAGTGGATTTACCGGATACCATAGTCATCGCCGGCGCCGACCATTTCTTCTGGGGGCGGGAGGAACAGCTTTTTCAGGTGTTGCGGGATTTTCCGCTCTAAGTCTTTATCGCATAAACCAGCTGAATATCTGCTTAGTGACAGTGATATGATTTTATCAAGGATTGCTCCTTTTCTCCGAAGGATTTTTGGCGTTTCAGAGCAAGTAATTGAAATCAGAGTTAGAAGGGAAAAATTATGGCCACCTAATGGATAAGATAAAGTTCAGATCATAAAAAGAAGCCCGTTAGCCATTAGCAAACTAATGGGCTATTAAACCCATGTCTCCCACCCCCGAAACCAACCCCCAAACCTTCCATTTCCGCAACCTCCATCCCCAGCACGCACACCCCGGTTCCGGCCAGAAACCTGTGGTATTCACGTTGCCGAATAAACTCAGCCGTAAGGCCAGGAGTCCCAAAATAATCAGGGGTAGCAGCCAGCCCACCGAAAAATGCGTGGATGAGGCCCGCCCCAGGTTATATCCCTTTCTGAAAAAGAGGGTGCCGATCCAGATGCCCGCCACCAGTCCCAGGAGTCCGAAAATGGCATTGCCGTCGCCACCAGCCAGGCGGAGCCGTGTTGTTGGGCGGCCGGGAGACGAAGGTGCTCCTGGGCTACCTGCGTCTGGATTACTCCAGAAAAGAGATCTTGCCAGTTTTTATTATCCCAGAGATGTCGAAACTCCACAACCAGATCAGGTCTGGCCGATGGAGGAAGAGTCTCACACAGAGTCTCACACGGCAAAGATAGGTAGGGAAGTTCCTCAACTTAACTTGCTGAAATAACTGGTCGGGACGGGCGGATTCGAACCGCCGACTTCCTGCTCCCAAAGCAGGCGCGCTAACCAGACTGCGCCACGTCCCGACTCTCACTGAATCGGGCCAACTCCCCCCTGAGGCCGGCCAGGATCTGCCGCAAGGCGGTCAGGGCCCGGGCCCGGTGGCTGATGCGGTTTTTCACCTCCGGGCCCAGTTGGGCCATGGTGGCCCCATACTCCTCCACCCAGAAGACCGGGTCGTAGCCGAAACCCTGGGTCCCCCGGGGCGAAAGCGAGATGCGGCCGGGGCACTCCCCCCGGGTCCGGAAGAGGCGGCCGTCCGGCAGGGCTAGGGCGATTTCGCAGACGAACCGGGCCTGGCGCTGCTCCCAGGGAATCTCCCGCATCTCCTCAAGGAGTTTGCCCCAGTTGTCGGCGTCGCCGGGGCCCGCCGGCCGGGTGCGGTCCTGGGCGTAGCGGGCCGAATGGACTCCGGGGCGGCCCCCCAGGGCCGCCACCTCCAAACCGGAGTCGTCCGCCAGGGCCGGAAACCCCGTGAGCCGGACCACTTCTCGGGCCTTGGTCTCGGCGTTCGCCGCGAAGCTCGATCCCTCTTCAGCGATCTCCGGCAGTCCCGGGAAATCGTCCAACCCCAACAGGCGCAGCTCCAGGTCTGCCAGGATTTGCCGCAGCTCCCGGATCTTGCCGGGCGAGCGCGAGGCCATCACCAGGACAGGGGCAGCCATGGGCGCAGGGCCTCCTCCTGGAGGTGGAACAGCTCCTTAAGGCCCTCCTGGGCCAGGGCCAACATCTGCGGGAGCTGGTTGGCAGGAAAGGGCCCCCCCTCGCCGGTCAGTTGCACCTCGATGAGCTCGCCCTTGCCGGTGCCCACGAAGTTGGCGTCCACCGCGGCCTGGGAATCCTCTTCATAGTCCAGGTCCAGCAACAGTTGACCCCGGCAGGTGCCGGCGCTCACCGCGGCTACCTGCTCGGAAATGGGCAGGGCCGCCAGCAGGCCCTGGCGCCGCAACCCTTCCAGGGCCAGGTTCAGGGCCACGAAGGCCCCGGTGATGCTGGCGGTGCGGGTGCCGCCGTCGGCCTGCAGGACGTCGCAGTCCAGGATGACGGTGCGGGGCCCCAGGGCCTTCAGGTCCACCGCGGCCCTGAGCGAACGGCCGATGAGGCGGCTGATCTCCTGGGTCCGGCCCCCCAGTTGGCCCCGGCGGGACTCCCGCTCCTGGCGGCCGTGGGACGCCCGGGGCAGCATGGCGTATTCGGCGGTGACCCAGCCGCCGCCGCGGGCGAGACGAAAGGGCGGCACCGTCTCCAGCACCGTGGCGGCGCACAACACCCGGGTGCGGCCCCAGGTAATCAGGCAGGAGCCTTCGGCAAAATCGAGGTAACCCGGGGTGAGGCTCACCGGCCGGAGCCGGTTTGGAGCCCGTCCGCCGCTGCGGCGCATCATCTCTCTGTTTCCTGTTTCCTGTTTTCTGTCTCTGCTACAGGCCCTGGCCTTTGCCTTTCACAGAAAACAGAAAACTGCCGGTGGCAGCCTGGCTTAATCCTTAAGGGATTGGCGCAAGGTGTCGATGACCAGGTTAAAGGTGTCGCTAAAGGAGGCGGGGGAGACCCGGCCCACCTCGATGAACTTGACCACGATCTCCTTGGCCGCCTTCAGGAGCAGTTCCTCCCGGGACGGCAGGGGGGCTGATGCTGGTCGTTCCCGGCCCATGCGAGGCTCCCTTCTGCTGCGATTTTTTGGTATATTAGCAGTGATCAGTTTCGAGTTTCGAGTCTGGTAGTACAGGGTGGTCAGCCGTCAGTCTCACGGCTCAGGCTTTTTCTTAAGATAGTCTATTGGATATTTCAAGAGCTTAATTTTCTAGTAAAACTCGAAACTCGAAATTCAGGGCGACCCAATCACAGGCTGGAAGCCTGTACCACTGTCGCCCCTACGACTCGAAACTCATAAAAAATGCCCCGCGGGCCAGAAGAAGGCCGTCTTGATGGCCGGCGGGGCGGGTAAAGAAGAACCGGGTCACAGCCCTCCTCAAGGGGAAATGATAAACCAGTGACTGGGCCAAGGCAAGAGGTAAAAAGACCGCGGGCCATCCGGATTCTGTCGCCCCAGGTGGCGGCCAAGATTGCCGCGGGGGAGGTCATCCTGCGCCCCGCCGCGGTGGTCAAGGAGCTGGTGGAAAACTCCCTGGACGCCGGGGCCCGGACCCTGGTGGTGGAGATCGAAGAGGGGGGGTGCCGGCGCCTGCGGGTGGTGGACGACGGCTGGGGCATGACCCCGGAGGAGGCCCTCATGAGCCTGGAGCGCCACGCCACCAGCAAGCTCAGGGATGAGGCCGACCTCCTCAACATCACCACCCTGGGGTTCCGGGGCGAGGCCCTGCCCAGCATCGCCGCGGTGAGCCGGTTGACCCTGGTCACCTGCCCGGCGGGGGCGGCCCCCGGCTTCCGGCTGGTGGCCCTGGCCGGGGAATTGCAAGAATCCTCGCCCTGGGCCGGCGCCGGCGGCACCCAGGTGGAGGTCGCGGAGCTCTTTTTCAATACCCCGGCCCGGCGCAAGTTCCTGAAGAGCAAAGAAGGAGAGCAGGCCTACATCGTGGAGGTGGTGCGCCACCTGGCCCTGGGGTATCCGGAGGTCCATTTCACCCTGAAGACGCCAACCAGGGTGCTGCTAACTGCCGCGGGCCCCCAGGAGCTGCCAGCCCGGGTGGCGGCCCTCTACGGCGCCGAGGTGGCGGCGCGGATGCTGCCGGTATCCCTCGGGACCAGCCCCTTGCAGGTCAATGGGCTAATCAGCGACCCGGATTTTTCCCTGGCCAGCTCCCGCTTCCAGGTCTTCCTGGTGAACCGCCGGGTGGTACAGGACCGCATTCTGGGGGCGGTCCTGAAAGAGGTGTTCGCCGGCCTGCTGCCCCGGGGGCGCCATCCGGCGGCGGTGCTCCACCTGACGCTCCCCGCCCCGGATTTGGACGTCAACGTCCATCCGGCCAAGGCCGAGGTGCGCTTTCAAGATCCGGGCCGGATCTACGCCCTCCTGCTGGCGGCCCTGCGTCAGGCCTTGGGGCCACTCTCCGGGGCGGCTCCCGGATACCGGGTGACCTTGCAGCCCGACTTCCCGCGGGCGGCCGAGGCCTCACTCCTGGAGTCGTCCCCGACCCCCTGGGGATCGGCGACCCCCTGGCCTCCGCCGCCGGCGCCGGCGCCGGGGGCGACGCCGTCCCCGGCCCCCCGCTCCTGGCGCTTCCAGGACCTTAAGGTCATCGGCCAGTTGAAGAACACCTATATCCTGGCCCAGTCCCCGGAGGGCCTGGTCCTCATCGACCAGCACGCGGCCCACGAACGCGTTCTCTATGAATCCCTGAAGGCCAGGGGCCCGGGGGCCGCCCGCCAGGCGCTGCTCTTCCCCAAGGTGGTGGAGGTTCCCGCCGCCCAGGCCGATTGGGTCCGGGAGCACCTGGAGGTCCTGGCCCAGGCGGGCCTGGGCCTCTCGGACTTTGGTGGGGCCAGCTTTCTGATCACCGCGGCCCCGGCCTTTCTCAGCCACGCCGACCTGGAGGCGGTGGTGGCCGAGGCGGTGGAGGTCTTGTCCCCCTTGAAGGGCGGCGCCTCGCCCCAGGCGATCCGGGAGCAGGCCTGCCAGTTCATGGCCTGCCGGGGGGCCCTCAAGGCGGGAGACCCCATGAAGGAGGAGGCCGTTCAGGCATTGCTGGCCCAATTGGATGAAATCCCGGTATCCTCCCACTGCCCCCACGGCCGCCTGCTGTGGCGCCTGATCCCCTACGGCGACATCCACCAGAGCTTCCGCCGCCCCAAATGATGCGGTTTCCGGTTTTCGGTGGCAACCCTGGCATGGTTGCTTTTGGATATAATTTAGGCTCATGACCAGGTCGAGAAATAATAAAAATTATCCTCCGGTAGCGGTGTTACTGGGCCCCACTGCGGTGGGCAAGACCGCCATCGCCCTGGAATTGGCCCGCAGGCTGGGGGCGGAGATCGTCAACGCCGACTCTCTCCAGGTCTACCGCGAGCTTAATATCGGCACCGCCAAGCCCAGCCCGGCGGAACGCCTCCTTGTGCCCCATCACCTGGTGGACGTGGCCGCCCCCCCGGAACCTTATGACGCGGCCCGCTACTCCCGGGAGGGCCGGGCCGTGCTGGCCGCCCTCCACGCACGAGGCATACCGCCCCTGGTGGTGGGGGGCAGCGGCCTCTATCTCAAGGCCCTTCTCTATGGCCTCTTTGAGGAGGGCTCGCCCCGGGGGGAAATCCGGCTGCGCCTGAAGAGGGAGCTTACCGATCTGGGGCCCCTCCTCCTGCACCGGCGCCTGGCGGCTCTGGACCCGATCACCGCCGGCCGCCTGCACCCCCACGACCGCTACCGGATCCTCCGGGCCCTGGAGGTTATGGAGGCCAGCGGGCGGCCCCTCTCGGAACTTTTCCAGGCCCATCGCTTCCGGCACTGCCCCTACCGCATCCTGAAGCTGGGCCTCAGGCTTCCCCGGGAGGAACTTAAGTCAAGGATCGCCCTGCGCCTGAAGGCC
>Ga0116111_1001658_pt1 | contig 15044 bp, 14 predicted proteins | sample June2015DPH_8_10_FD_89720 | JGI IMG/M metagenome (GOLD analysis project Ga0116111, IMG submission 89720) | Peatland microbial communities from SPRUCE experiment site at the Marcell Experimental Forest, Minnesota, USA - June2015DPH_8_100 | ecosystem: Environmental > Terrestrial > Soil > Wetlands... | reverse complement strand
TCGCTTGGACTTCCGACATTAATCGATGGGTGCTAGCGTAACCAACTCGAACCGCCGTGTACGGACCCGTACGCACGGTGGTGTGGCAGGGGTCGGCGGGTGACCGCCGCCCCTATGCCGATCTGACGGGCTATTCGGAAGTTGACCCAGCTGGCGAAAACAGGGCAATCCGTAACCGATCCTGAACGGGGAAGCTCAGCCTGGATCGCGTACGACTTGGCGATTTTGCAACAGCTAAGCTCGGCGACGCGGTCAACTTCCGAACAGCCGACTATCCAGGAGCTATCACCACCGTACCTCGAAAGGCGCGGCATCCAATACACGTGCCGTCCGCTGTGGACTCACAGAATGTCGCCGTCACGCTGATCACTAATTTCCGCCCAAGAGATGGTTTGTAACCTTTCCATATCTGTTGGATATTGTCAGTGTGAGCCCTGAAACGATGCTGGGCCAATCAAGAGAAGCTAGCTTTACAGAGCTATATTCGCGCTATGCACGCGATGTATACCGGTTCGCACTTTACCTCAGCGGAGACTCGAAGTTGGCGGAGGACATCACATCCGAAACTTTTCTGCGTGTGTGGGTGACCGACACCCCGATTCGACTGGAAACGGTGAAGTCATGGCTCCTCACCATCGTCCGCAACTTATTCCTCCACGAGCTTCGGCATCTGCGCCGAACTCAAGAACTCCCGTTGGATCTGTGCAGCCCCAATTCCCTCACCGCCGCGGTGCAAGCGAAGCAAGAGTTGGCAAACCTTATGGCCGCCGTCGCCAGCCTGCCGGAAATCGATCGTTCGGCACTCTTGCTGCGTTCCCTTGAGGGCTGCTCGTATCAAGAGATTGCAGCAATTCTCGGCATCTCTTTGGCCTCCGCAAAAGTTAAGGTCCATCGCGCGCGATTGCGCCTGGGCCAGCTTAAGAATAGTGAAGGGAATTTATGACAATTCCAAAGACAGTGATCCGAGACCTGCTGCCTGCTTACGTTGCGGGCGAGGCAAGCCCCGAGTCGTGCTCTCTCGTGGAAGAAGCATTGCGCGAGGATCCTGGATTAGGATCCGAGGTCGAAAATCTGCGAGAAATCCCTTTTCCCCAGGCCGAACCGCCCGCTGATGTCGGTCGCGTGAGCATCGAGCGCACGCAAACGCTGTTGAGAAGGCGCAGTTCGCTGATGGCATTTTCCCTTATCGCGAGCTCCGGACCAATGGCACTGGTCGGTCGGAACTGGACGCCAACGCTGCTCAACCGCCCGGTGTCGTTGTGGATTGCTGCTGCCTGTGCCGTGGCCGCCAGCGTAGGCTGGCTGTGCTTTCTTCGGAGCGTGAATCGGCTTTGTATTTTGGGACTCGAGCCGCCTCGCCAATTTCGTATCCGCCTAGCTTGGGCGCTCTGCGCTTGGTGGTACTTCGCTGGGATTGGGCTGCTCTTACGTGAATGGACGGACGGAGTACTCGTCCCGTTGGTCGTCATGGCAATGCTCGCTGCCGTCGCGTTATGGATGAGAAGCTGCCGCGGGTTCAGAAGTCAGTGATGTACCCTGGCTGAATCTCCACTTTTACGCTTGCTCTACGGCAGTAACTCAGCGGCGAGGAGGATGTCTGCCGCAGTCTGGACCGGATCCAGAAACCAAACGGCTAGCTAGCCTGGAGGCTCACCCTTAATATGTGATCGCGGGACCTTTGGTGTAATTCGCCAGCATGCAATCATGGACATGTGGGCACAGTTTTCATTCATTAGGGAGTAATAAATAGATGCAAGAACGTCCCTGTCGCACATATGCCGATAATCTCTCGGGTGAAAGCGTTGCTCATGACCAGCATTACACCGTTGCAGAATTGGCGAAAGGCTGGCATGTGTGCCCCAAACGTAAGTTATTTTGGTGGAGCTAGTCGGGCTCGAACCGACGACCTCATCGTTGCGAACGATGCGCTCTCCATTCCCCCCTGTGTTTACAATCAGCGGCTTACGGTCGGCAGGGAAGGTCAGTGATACCCCACCCCCAGCCAGGGCGGCGAGCGACATGGCTACCGGAAAAAAGGCGCTCGGCTGCTTCAGCGAGGGGAAGTTCATTGGGAAGCCTTCAGTATGGGTTTCGAGCTGCACCAATTCAGTTTACCCGACGGCGAAGCGAACAGCGCATGGATGACGAGCAATCCGGAAGTTGAGTGTCAGTTGGCGATAACAGGGCATCGCATGAATTGACGGCGCGCCGTCAAGAAAAAGAGGACTTCCGGAAAGACGACCAATGATTGTGGGTGCGTAGGCGGCCAAGCAGAACTTGGCCCGAAACCGGCTTCTGGGACATGCGCCACAGCAGGATCTGAGAATACCGTGATGGACCAGAAGCCGACTTCTGGCCCGTTTGGCAGAACTGGCAGCCAAATGCCGAGCGAGCGCGCTCAACTGGCAGAATAACTCCCCGAGATGCACCCTGACGCTGGCAGAATCGCCAGGACTCCGCAAGGCCTCACACATCTATGAAAGGTGCCAAGGACTATCCGTTCGGGGCCGCCACTTTATTGTCTTGGCAGAGTGTGTCCACGTTGGGTCCCCTTACTCCTGAATAAGAAATCGGGTCGGTCGCTACTCGTACCGCAATGCAATCATTGGGTCTACTTTCGTTGCTCGCCGCGCCGGAATGTAGCAAGCCAGCAGCGCTGCTGCAACGAGGAGAAGTGTCACCCCGCCGAAAGTCAGCGGATCGGTGGCAGTCACGCCAAAGAGCAGCGACTCCACGGTGCGTGTCAGGGCCAGCGAACCGGCAATCCCAATCGCCACCCCAAGGAAGATCGTGCGCAATCCTTGTCCCAAGATCATCCTCAAAACGTCGCCGGAGCCCGCCCCGAGAGCGACACGCACGCCAATTTCGCGCGTGCGGCGGCTGACCGAATAGGCCATCACGCCAAACACCCCTGCCGTTGCGAGCAGCAGCGCGGTGATTCCAAAGAATCCGATGAGAATGACGTTGAATGTCCGCGAGCCCAACGAAGCGGAATAGGACTTGCGAAAACGTCCGGAACCTCGCCGGAATCTCCGGGTTGAGGTCCTGCAGGATTCCTCGCGCTGCCGAAGCGACCAAACCCGTGTCGGCATCGCTCAGCATCGTTAAGGTGATCGCCGCGCGCGGTCGCTGGAACAAATTCACGTAAACAGTCGGACGCGGCGGCACATCGAGGCCATATTCGTGAGTGTCGCCCACGATCCCGACGATCGTCAGCAAACGCAAGTCGCCATCCATGTTTCCAAACTCAATCGTGTGGCCGACCGGGTCCTGATCTGGCCACTGGTCGCGCGCAAGCGATTCGCTGATCACGGCAACGTGCGGAGAATTCGCGCCGTCGCGCTCGTCAAAGATTCGCCCTCGAACCAGCGGAATTCCGAGAACCTGGAAGTATCGGTGGCGACGCAGAAATCCGCATTGCCAATGCGCTCTTTTTGCTGGAACAGCGCAACCAGTCCATCCGTGGTCTTGGGGATCTCGTTCTGCGTCATCAGCAGAAACATTCCGTCGGGAAGGCCGCCACCCATCGGCAGGCCGCTAGTGGCGCCAACCTTGCGCACGCCCGGGATTTGTTTGAGCCGGTCAATCAGGTTTGAAAAGAAAATCGCCTGACCTGTCTTTGCTTTGGGATCGTCCACCCACGGAAGCGAGACGTCCATTGTGACAATTTTGTCCACGCGGAACCCGGGATTCACTTCGAGCACTTTCATCAGGCTGCGCCCCAGCAATCCCGCTCCGACCACGAGAACCAAGGTGATCGCGATCTGCGCCGCCACGATTACCCGGCCAATGCGCTGCCTGCCTTGCGAACAGGCTTGCCCACGCCCGCCTTCCTCGAGGCCCCTGCGCAGGTCGCAGCAAGTCGCGCGTGCGGCGGTGAACGCTCCGAGGCCCGCTGCGACCGCGGTGGAAAGCAGGAACGCGAACACAAGCGCTGGAATACTGATCGAGACGCTGTCCAAGCGCGGGAGATTTTCCGGGGCCAGCGCAACTAATCCCGCAACGCCCCAGAACGCTCCCAGTACGCCAAGGGCGCCGACGGCCAGCGAAAGCAGGAATGTTTCGGTAAGGAATTGACGGATCAGCCGTCCGCGTGCCGCACCGAGCGCGCTGCGAACGGCCAGCTCGCGCTCTCTCACCGACGCTTGTGCCAGCAGCAAATTCGCCACGTTCGCGCACGCCACCAGCAGCAGAAATCCCACCGCACCGAGCAGGATCAGCAGCGGCGAGCGAGCCTTGCCCGTGATCGAGTCCTGTAGCGGGATGACAATTCCATCTTTGAGAAGATAATCGTCTTGCTCGCTCGATGTATTGTTAATGCGCCGGGCTATCGCGCTGATGTCTCGGCGCGCTTGCTCGACAGTCACACCGTCGCGAAGGCGCCCAACCGCATAGTAGTTATGCGACGTCCTGCTTGGGTTTTCGCCGTCCAAATCTGCCGGGAGCCACAGATCCACGTCTGCCGGGAAACGAAATCCGGCTGGGAGCACGCCGATAACGGAGAACACCACGCCATTAATCTTCAGGTGCGACTGCGAGAGATCCCGCGGCGATCCGAGATACTGCCTCCAGTATCCATAGCTGACAAGAACGGTGGGGCCAGCGCCTTTTTTCGAGTCGCTGGCGCTGAAATCCCGCCCGAGGATCGGTTGACTACCGAAGACCTTTAGAAAGTCGGGCGAGACGCCTGCAACCGTCGTGCGCGTCGGCTGCGAAGCTCCCGAAACGGACGCGACGTCGTAATTGTACTTCGCAATCGCCTGGAAACTGCGGTTTTGATCGCGGAAGTCGTCGAAGTTCGGGTCCGCAAGGCGCGACGGCCTGCCCTTCGAGGTGACCTCGAAGACGGCCATGATCCGGTTCGAATCGGGGTACGGCAGTGGCCGCAGCAATACGCCGTATACAACGCTGAAAATTGCCGTGGTCGCGCCGATACCGAGGCCGAGCGTAAGAATGGCGACGGCAGTGAAGCCGGGGTTCTTGCGGAGCTGTCGAAGACCGTAGCGGCAATCGGCGATCACGGAGTGGACCCAATTGCCAATCCGTTCTTCGCGAACCTGCTCTTTCACCTGTTCGATTCCGCCAAGCTCGATCCGCGCGGCACGTTGCGCTTGCTGCGGCGACATGCCTGAACGAAGCTTCTCCTCGGTCAGCATTTCGAGGTGCGACTGAACCTCTTGGTCGAGGTCCATCTCAACACGACCTGACAAAAAGAGATTTCGCAGGAAACTTCGGACTTTCACAAGGAGCGGCATGCCAAACACCTCTCTACGATGCTTCCAAAGCTTGAGCGATCGCCCAAGAAATACGGCCCCATCGCTTGGTTTCGACTTCGAGTTGCTTCCGTCCAGCCTTGGTCAAGCGGTAGTATTTCGCGCGGCGGTTGTTCTCGGAGTCTCCCCAAAAGGCGGAAATCCAACCCTCTTCCTCCATTCGGTGTAGAGCGGGAAAGAGCGAGCCTGGCTTAACGACAAAAGTGCCGCCCGTAATTTGCTGGATTCTCCGTGAGATTCCCAACCCGTGCATCTCTCCAACGACGAGCGACTTTAAGATCAGCAGGTCCAAAGTTCCTTGCAGAAGGGTTGTGGGTTCAGAGTTCAAAAGATATCTCCTATCGATATTCTGTAGGAATTAATATCGACGGTGGCGGGGATTTTCGTCGACAACAGTAGGCGACGATGATGACTGGAAGCAAGAACTAAAGGAAATGTCAGGGAGAGCTACTTTCTTGATGGTAGCCGCCAGAGCCATTTTCCATTGAAAATGGATGCTAGCTGGAACAAGGAGACAACCAGAGCACATGTCCAGGGCGGTGCGAACCCTACTCCTGATCACATCCTCCTCGCCGGAGATCCAAAGGGTACGGCGTCCTCGCGTCCTGAACTTCCAGCAGATCACCATGCCGTATCTTGCTGCCTTCGCACCGCCGCATTGGACGGTGATCCATATCGATGAGGTGGTGAGGCCGGTGGATTTCGGGATGCTAGTGGACCTGGTGGCTATTACCTTTCATACCCCGAGTGCTCCTCACGCGTATGCCATAGCAGACCAGTTCCGGCGGCGGGGGACACAGTTGGTCTTGGGTGGACCCCATGTAACTCTGATGCCCGATGAGGCGCAGGCGCACGCGGACGTGATCTTCGTCGGCGAGGCTGAATCCCACTGGCCGCAATTCTTGCGCGAATTTGAAGCAGGGCGCCATCGCCAGAGGTACTGTTCCACTGAACCCGCGACTCTGGAAGACACCCCGATGGCGCGGAAAGACCTGTTTCACCGGCGAGACCATACGGGCGGAGTCCTGTTTGCCACGCGCGGCTGCCCGCACCATTGCGATTTCTGCACGCTCCCGGTCATGTATCAAAGTCGTGTGCGCAAGCGCCGCGTGGAGGCCGTCGCAGAAGAGTACGGCTCTTTCCCGGGCAAGGTGATCATTCTGTGGGATGACAATATCGCCAGCGACATGGAATACGCTAAGACCCTGTTCAGGGCCCTCGCTCCCCATCGTAAGTGGTGGAGCAGCCAAGCAAGCATCCATGCTGCTCAGGACGACGAGTTCCTTGAGTTGGCCGCGAGAAGCGGCTGTAAACAACTGTTCATTGGGCTCGAATCAATCTCGCAAGCCAGCCTGAACGAAGTGCAAAAGCAGTTCAACCGCGTGTCCGATTATGCCCGCGCAATTGAGCGGATCCATTCCCATGGCATTGCGGTGCAGGTGGGCATCGTTTTCGGTTTCGATAGCGACCAGCGGGCGATTTTCGGCGAAACGTTGGACTTCCTCGAGGCGGCAGGAGTGCAGAATGCAACATTCAACATTCTGACCCCCTTTCCAGGGACTAGGCTCTATCAACGTCTAGAGGCAGAGGGCCGGATTCTGACGCGCGACTGGAGTAAGTACAACAGCCGGGCCGACGTGGTCTTCCGACCCAGACTGATGAGCCCGGAGGAGCTTCTGGCTGGATACGAGTATGCGAACCAGCGTTTCTACTCGTGGCGAAGCGTATGCAGGCGCTTGGCACGCTCTCCGGTGGGACTGTCTTGGACTTTGCCACTGAACCTGGCGTATGGGTTCGCCTCCTCCATAGCCCGATTGCAGAAATAGTGCGACGATAAGAGTCGGCTCACAGGGTGGACTTTGCAGTCGAGAGCACGCGGTTTCAGATGTCTCCCGTAAACAGGCGATAAGTCTCACGACCTTGATCGGCTGGGCCCGGATTCCGGTCGGGTCACGAGCAACCCGAAGTTGAGTGTCAGTGGGCGAAAACAGGGCGTTCCTTGAACTGAACCGTGCCCCTACTGCGATTTGCGTTTCATCGGTTTGCCAATTGCGACCAGGAAGATGGCAGCCTTGCCTGTTGCGTGCGGCGAAAAGAAGTTGATCACGTCATCATCAAAAAAGGTCAGCCCGGTCGCACCTAAGCCTTGGGCATACGCAGCCAGGTACATCCTGCCGCCGATGGCGCCCGCCTCCAACTGGACGGCGCGGTAGCCGCGGTTCCCGTATCGCTCCAGGATGAGTTTCAAATCAGCGAGAAAGAAGATGTCCACGCAGGCGTCCGCCGGAAGCTCCTGCTCCAGTCCAAGGTGGTAGGCTTCGGCGCGGAGTTCCCCCTCCTTCAAAAGCTCCAGGGTGTTCCGCTCACGGTGGAAGAAGTAAGCACCCGCCTTGAGTGCCTGCACCGAATGCACGATCAGGTAAAGATCGTTGAGCTGTGCGCCGGGAGGCTCAAGAAAATCAGCCGAAAGACCTCGGGTGGCGCCGTCGAAAATGGTTGAGAGTTGTGCCAGTGTAATGGATGCCGCCTTGTCGAACGTTCGGGTCGAGCCGCGACGCAGGATCACCTGTTCGATCGTGTCCTTCGGTTGTTCTACACGCGGCAGCGGCTGGAGGCGAACTGCCTCACCAGCCAGAGCGGGAGATGGGAAGATGGGTTGCTTCCCGCGCCATTGAGTTACTTCCTCTTCGGATTCAAGCGAAGATGCGTCATGCATCTCGAACATGGCGGGGTACGCAACCTCATTCTCGGAAGGCGGGATCGTCTCTAGGCCGAGCACTGGAGTCTCTCTCGGGGATGGCAGCGAACTCTCCGATGTGCGCCCGATCGGCACCAGGCACAAGGAAACCTCACGCCGCGTATCGAGATCAAGCAAGTGGTTCACGTCGCCGTCCACGAACCCCAGCACGATCTCGGCGGGCAGTCCCGAAGCTGCAGAAACGGCCAGCATATTTGCCAGCAAGGTGCCGCTGTCCCAACCGAAATGGCGATAGGTGCGGGCCTGGTATTTCCAGGCGTTTCGCCAATACGTTCCCGTGCAGACGATCGTGGCGGGCGCTCGTGCTACCGCGGGTTCCATCGCCGTCGCCTGAGCCAAATTTCCGCGAAAATCACCCTTTCGCAGCAGCCGTAGCGCCACGTCCGCCGGATTGAAGTGATATACGCCCGCATCCAGGCCCGGGAGGTCGCCAGTCACGACGTACAGTTCGATCTCGTAGAGTGCTCCGGTGCAGGCTGCGGCGCGAAAGTAGATTTTTCCGGCGGGATGTTCTCGCTGTTTGGTAATTCCCGCCGAGAAGTACAGGATGCGCGCCAGATCCTGGAGGGTAGGGACCGAATTGGCGCCCGACAAGGGCACGGGCTCCGAGATCGCCGACAGCCCGGCCACTCCTGTTTGCGGCACGTCCCGCGGCAACGGAAGCGGCTCTATCGTGGGGTAGATTTTGAAAGGCAGTGGCCGATTCGTCCAGTCCAGGAAGTGAGGATTGTTACGAATACTCCAGGAGGAGTGCTTCGTGCCGTCGTGATACTTCCAAGTTGCCTGGATGTCGCGGTTGTTCATTGGTTACTACGTCAAGACTAGCACCAGCTAGGAAACACGTGTACGCCATGAGCCTTGCGACGGCGGACTGTCCTCGACCACAGGCAATCCGGAGTTGAGTGTCAGTTGGCGAGAACAGGGCTTTGCATGAATTGGCGGCGTGTCGTCAAGAAAAGAAAACCTACGGAAAGCCGACCAATGATTGTGGATGTGTGGTCTGGCAGTCCGGAAGTTGGCCAGAAACCGGCTTGTGGGAAGTGCTGAACTGAGGACGGGAGCGTTTGCCGCAAGCCTTCCCTAATCCGCCTAAGTTCCACTGTGCTTTTCGGTAAGCCATGCAACCGATCGCTGGGCGCTTCCCTTGCTCAGAGGCAAGGGGGCAACCAAGACGTTCAAAGTGGTTCGCTCCGATGCGCCTGGGGATATCGTCTTCCAGTCTCTCCGCTCCGGGGTCCCGATGTCAGACCACAACATCCTGTCCCGTCACATCAAGCCAGCCGCACGCTTGCTCGGAGTGCCCTGGGTGAACTGGCAAGTGTTGCGGAGGTCCTACGGGACTTGGATGGTGGAAGCAGGCGCCGATCCGAAAGCGGTGCAGGCGCAGATGCGGCACTCGCGCATCTCGACCACGATGGACATTTACGCGCAGTTCGTTCCTGCCGCACAGAAGCGAGCGGTAGCGCAGATGAGCCAGATGATCGATTCGAGGAGAAGCAAGCAGGAAGAAACGAGGGTGATGTGATGCACGGTACAAACTCAATTGTGACGTTTTGTGACGTAACCCGGGCTTCCGACCTTCAACCAGTGTTGATTTCTAAGGAGTTATTGGTGGAGCTAGTCGGGATCGAACCGACGACCTCATCGTTGCGAACGATGCGCTCTCCCAGCTGAGCTATAGCCCCACAAGGGATGGGAACCAGGGAAGTGCGGGCGGCCATCAGACCCGCTCGCGTCCTCATTATACAAAGAACGCCGGGCGCATGAAATACGCGACAACCTGCAACAACTCGCGATTGATTGCGGTAGATGGCCGCGCAATCTTCTCTTCGTGGGCCGCCCGTGCTTCACAATAGCGTGAGAAAGATAGCCGCGCCGATGGTCAGCACTACGATCTTCCGGCTATTCTCTGCGCCAACGCCTTGAGCGGAAACCTGATTCCTTCGAACAAGATCTTGCGGCTGAACTTGGACTTGCCGGCTTCGCGTTCGGAGAAAATGATGGGGAATTCGCAAAAACTGGTGCCGCGCCGGTGCAGGCTGAATTTCATTTCCATCAGGAAGGCGTAGCCCTCGGAACGGATGTGGTCCAGGTCGATTCCGCGCAGAGCGGCGGCCTGGTACCCGACAAATCCCGCTGTCATGTCATGGACCGGCACCCCGGTGAGAGTTCGGGCATAAAGATTTGCGCCAAAACTGAGAAACCGCCGCGATAAACTCCAGTTTTTCGCGCCGCCGCCCGCGACATAACGCGAACCAATCACCACCGGACACACCTGCAGCAGCTCAATCATGCGCGGTAGCAATTCGGGCGGGTGCGACAAATCCGCGTCGGACTGGATCACGTAGCTGGCAAGGTCTTTGCGCAGGATCTCTTTCATGGCGTCGCGGCACGCCGATCCATAACCACCTTTACCCGGCCGTGCCATCAGGTGAATGTGCTGGTCGCTCGCTTGCAGGCGACGAATCTCATCCGCCGTGCCGTCGGGAGAGTTGTCATCCACAAAAAAAATCGGTTCGTTTCCCACGGCTTTCCGGATCCTGGCCACGAGGACTGCGATATTTCCTTTTTCGTTATAGGTGGGGATGATCAGCATTGTGCAGGCCTTCCAAAGTATGGGTCCATCATGGGTAGAATCGGCAATCCTACAGGATTCAGTGGCCCGGTGGTCAACTATTGCGGAGCCATCGTGAGCCCGACCGCGTCGGCTGACTCGAGTGTGATCGCGTCCGGCGTTTGCGAGACCCAGTCCATCGGTGTCGCGACCAAGCGCAGCCTGGTAATGGCAGAGCGAGGACTGGGGCGCCAACTGCTTTCGTCCGCCTTGAAATAATCAACCAGGTCCGGTGAACTCCAAGGATAAAACCAGACTTCCGTCGAGACATTAGGCGGCAACACGAACCATTGCAGGGTCTGGCTGCCGTTGGCGCGCGTGATTTCTAACTGCATCCGCTCCGGTTTGCGCAGCTTCCATAAGGCGTTGTAGCGCACGGTGAGGCGCAGCCGCAGAAAGTCTGCATTCGCGGGCCAGTTGGGAACCCCAAGATCAATCGTGGAGCTGCGTTCGTTTATGGGGTAGGTTTGCGCCGCCAGCCCAAGCGACTGCGACTGCATCGAGATCCGAGAGGCCCGCGAGTCGTCTCGGCGCAGTCCGAAAACTCCCAGGCTGAGCTGTTGCTCGGAGCGATAGTGATGCAACAGCCAGAACCAAACCTCGGGCGTGCGCGTGAAATTAGCGACACCATCCACCGGCAGGCTCAGGTCAAGATTGCGCCAGTAGGCTATCTCGCGATCGGACCAGTGACTCAGGTCGGGATCGGGCAAGTACAGTGCCGCCGGCGCCGGTGCGCGTTCCAATCCGGCAATCTCCAATTGCGCCAGGTCCGCGCCGCTCGCGGTGTAGGGTTGTATCAGTCCTCCCGCCACGTTGCGGCGTGAAGCAATCCCGAACCTGGTCTGGTACGGGAACACCACGATGGAGTCGCTAGTTCCACTGTACTGGTGCAGGTAGGTGGCAGCCGATCGCAACATTCCGGTAAATGCCGGGGCATAGCAGGTGCGGTCGAATTCGGTGAAGCCTGCGGGACACCTGGTTAAAGGATGTCGCAACTGCGCATAAAGCTGTGTCAGGCTCGAGGGCCGGAACGCCGCCTCTCCCAGAAAGGGGGAACACAGGAGCGCGACCAAAACGGCAGCCAGGGAGAGCTTGGGCGATTCGAACGAGAACAAGATTACGCCTGCCAGGAAAATCATGGCGAAACAGGCCGAAACAATATGGCCGGTATCGGCGCGCACCAGGCCGCTCTGCATCACCATCACGCCGAAGACAAAACCGCTAAGCAGGAAGCCGCTCCGTTGAGCGAGGGCGGAATTCCCGCTCCGTCGAATGCTGGCGCGAAGCAGAAAAATAACGGCTGCGCCTATCAGCGTGGCGAAAAGATGGACCGCTCCCGCCGTCGTCATGGGAAACGGTGTTGCCCAGCGATAGGCGGAGACCTGCACGAAAGAATCCCTCCAAAAGCGAAGATCGAACGGTTTGGCGAATATCGAATTAATTACGATCACCAACACCGCTGAGCCGGCCGCAAACGCCAAGACCGCCAGCGACAATTTCCTGGCGCCTTGCACTCTGTGGCGGGTATCGATTGCGACCGCAGCCAGCGTAACCAATAGCGCCGCCATGGCGTAGATCCCCTGATCGGCAGCCACCAGGAATGCGATTGCGCAAATTACAGCGGCGAGGCATCCGAAGACATAGGGCTTGGCGCGGCCTTCGGCGACCGCATACCAGCCTCGCAGGAAGACCGCGAAGGCGAGCAGCGCGAAGGTGGTCCGCAAGGACGGTCCCCAGAAGATGCACAACAACAGCAGCAGCAGAAAGCGCTTCCAGGGAGGTTGCTCGGGAAGCAACAGCCGCAATGTGAAAAACGCGAAAAGTACGGCGCACCACAGCGGCAGCGTATCCCAGGTAGGATAAATGCCTCCCGTGGATACTCCCATAGAACGCCCCGGCACGCTGGAGAGCCACTGGAACAGTGGACCATGGGTAAAGGCGACATCGCGGCCGATCCAGATTCCGCGCGAAGCCTTGAACACGGCGTCGAGATGCCAGTTATCGTCGATGAAGCCCGGGTTTGGGACGACCACCATCGTGTGCGGCGACAGCCATGCTGTCGGCAGGGAGGCAACAACGATTAACAACACCGCCAAAAAGTCCGAGTATGGCCCAAGGCGCTCTATCGGCCGTCTCCCGGCCGTCTGCGACTCCGATGAACTTGCGTCGCTTACCACGCGATTGAGTCTTCCCATCATTGAATCCAGCATACCTTGCCGCAGGGAAAATGTGATTTCCCTTCCTGCTGATTTTGGAGGGAGATGCCTTTCGGTAACCGGGAGAACTCGTTTGCCGATCCGCAAAATTCGACCACGCGTAATTTTTTTGGGGTGTCATCCCGAGCGACGAGCGCAGCGAGGAGTCGAGGGACCCCTATCGCCGCCAGCAATCTCAGATTTGTTGTCCCGGGCGGCCACACTCTGATTTCTTGCAAGTATAGGGGTCCTTCGACTGCGCGCCCGCCCGACCCGCAAAACCAGTGGGTCGGAAATTCTTTGCGGGCGCTCCGCTCAGGATGACGTCTCCGGGTTCATGAATAATCCAGCTGAAGCGCCGCTCTACCCGTACTCGCTGGACTAAACCAATTCTGAAACTGCGACGGAGATCCGCCTTAAATCCCGATTTTTTTGTCGTCGAAAGCGATTCCTGTCATACTCGAAATCCAGAAGGCGATTCTCCGTTATTTGCGTGTTGGCGGGGTCCCCTGCGCACCCGACTCGAGAGGAGACATGCAGACTTCGAGCAAGGAAACGGTACCAACCGCCCGTTCACCTCAAGCCAAAGATCCGCGAAACCGGAGTGCCGCCGGCAGTTTCCTTGCGGCGGCGATTCTGGCCGCCTTCTACTTCGCAACCAGTATCTATGTTGCGGCCCATCGTGTCTTCTGGTTCGACGAACTCTTCACCATCCATATCGCGCGACTGCCCGAAATTAAAACCATTTGGGTCGCTCTCAGTCATGGCGCCGATTCTTTGCCTCCGACCTACTACATGGTTGTCAGGTTGTTTGGCGACTTGTTTGGAAACAGTGAAGTCGCCGCCAGATTACCATCTGCCCTGGCATTGGCGGCTGGTTTGCTTCTGATCTTCGATTGTGCCCGCCGCCTGACCGATGGTTTGCATGGATTGATCGCGCTCTCGGTGGCCACCTGCTCGTTTTTGCTTTACTACGGCTACGAGGCCCGTTCGTACGTCCTCTACTTCATGCTTTCGGCGCTCGCCTTATGGGTGTGGTTTTGCACCCACGACGACAAAAAGTCGTCGGCCATTTTCTTCGGCGTGGTGCTGTGCTTGGGCGTGACCATGCACTATTACTTCGTCCTGTGCCTGACGCCCTTTGCGATTTGGGAGATTCTTCGCGGGAAGCGCGGGCAACTGGCCTCACCAAAACTGATTGCCGGATTTGTGGGGGCCATTGTTCCGGCCGCGCTGCTGTCGCCAATTATCTTGTCGTTCTCCCGCAAATTTGCCACCGGCTTCTGGAACCGTCCTTCGCTCGGCGAACTCAGGGCAATCTTCCCGCAGCTATTTCCCGATGGTTTGTTCCTGCTGGTGCTGATTGTGATCTGGATTGTTCTGGCCGACTCGGACAAGAAGAACGTCTCTGTGCAACCCATCCAGTCTGGCGAAGCCATCGGCTGGTTATTTCTCTGCATTCCCTTAATTGGCTTCCTTCTGGCCGAGTGGAAGACCAATGCATTCTTCGGCCGCTATTTCATTGGCGTGCTTCCAGGCGTTGCCATTGCATTTTCGTGTTGGGTGTGGCGGCACTTCCGCAATGCCTCGATGGTGTCAGTTGGAGTATTTCTGCTCCTCACAGGGTGGGGAATGGCGACACAGATGACCGTCGTGCGCCACCCGGAGTCGATTGAGGCCACCGGTATAAGGCAGTACCTGGAGTTGGAAAGTTCGTTGGCGATCGAGGGGAAGCGCTATTTTGTGTTCTCGAATCCACTTCTTTTCCTCGAGGCCCAGTACTATTCCAATCACCCCGAGGAGTGCATCCTGCTACTGCCTTCCGACTTCACCCAGGACGTGGATCCCAGGCGGACCACCCCCGATCCCTACTTGCACCAGCGTCTCGAGTTGAACTTGTCGCAATATTATCCAATGCAATTCTGGAGAATCGGCGACCTCAGAAACCATGCCGGCGAAGCCGCATTGATTGAACCGCCGCCCGACATTCTGAGTCAGGTGAAGCAGTCTGGCTTCAAGGTTGAGATGCGGTTCTCGAAGCCGCCTTCGGTTGCGTATCTGCACTGAAGGCTGCGGCTTAATACTACTGTGTTATAAACTAGATACCTTGTCCTGATTTTCCTGGCGCTGATGAATACGGGGCAGTACGTTGAGGGCGATGAACAACCGCCAACCGGATTTCTCCCGCCAGTCGGGGCGCCTGC
>Ga0116111_1001656_pt1 | contig 15050 bp, 15 predicted proteins | sample June2015DPH_8_10_FD_89720 | JGI IMG/M metagenome (GOLD analysis project Ga0116111, IMG submission 89720) | Peatland microbial communities from SPRUCE experiment site at the Marcell Experimental Forest, Minnesota, USA - June2015DPH_8_100 | ecosystem: Environmental > Terrestrial > Soil > Wetlands... | reverse complement strand
CGCGGCATCGATGCGTCCGCTGACCTCGTAGCCGGGCACGACCGGAACTGGCGGCAGGTCCGGATAGAGGCCTACGCGGCCGACGATGTCCGCAAAATTGACGCCGCTCGCTTCGACCCGAATGCGCACTTCGCCGGGCTTTGGTTCGGGGTCGGGCGCTTGCCTAACGGTAAGGACCTCTGGCGGTCCGAATTTTGTGATCCAAACCTGCCGCATGACTCTGCCTCCGTTGTCTCTAGCTGCACCCAGTCTTATCGCACGAGTAGACGATCGAAGGACGAAGCACACATCTGGAGTTCGGTCGGCCTTACGCGGCAGAAATGGCCAATTCGATTGGCTCGACAATTGACGGATCATCGTTTTCGGGCTTGTTGACCCGCTTGGAGATCGGCCACATTCGCATCGGCTCGGCCCGGAACGACCGCAAAAGGTCGCAAGGGTCACTTTCGTCACCAAGCCACCGGTCATAATCCGCCCTGCCAAGGATCGCCGGCATCCGGTCGTGGATCTGCGCCAGGAACTCGTTAGGCGGCACCGTGATGATCGCAAACGTGCGTTGCCACTCCCCGCTCGCCGGGTCCTTCCAATTTTCCCAAATGCCTGCAATTCCGAATGGCGAGCCGTCGCGCATCGCGATCGCGAACGGCTGCTTTGCCTTTAGGCCCTTGATCGCCTTCCACTCGAAGAAGCCGTCGACCGGAAGAATGCAGCGGCGTCGCGCATAAGCATCGCGAAACATCGGCAGGCGTGCCACCGTCTCGGCTTTCGCGTTTATCGGCTTGCGTCCGCCCGTCGGGTCCTTGCACCAATACGGGATCAATCCCCAGCGCAACGGGTCAAACGAAGGACGCAATGGAGAAAACACCTGCGTAAGAGCGCGCCTGCCTAAAGCGCGAGCGCTTCGAAATGCACCTTAATCCGAATTCGAATTAGGCGCGCGGCCACAAGTGACATTGGTCGAAGCCTGGGAGCGGCAGCATTATCGGTTCGATCTTCCAGACCCGGTGGAGGCGATCAAGTATCATATGGATCAGAACGGGCTTCAACCGCGTGACCTCATTCCCTTCGTCGGCAGCCGCAATCGGGTGCACGAGGTTCTCAATCGCAGGCGCTCGCTCACGCTCAAAATGATCTGGCGACTGCATGAAGGGCTCGGCATTCCAGCAGAGTCGCTCATCAAAGTCAGACAGGGGCGGGCAGCTTGAGGGAAGCGCGGCTGTCGTTCTGCGAAGTGCGAGAAGGATGTAACCATATGAAGACGACCCTCAATATAGACGACACCGTCATGGCCGAGCTCAAGCGTGAGGCCGCGCGTCAAGGCCGCAGCATGTCGGAACTGGTCGAAATGGCGCTACGCCTGCTGCTCCGCTCCCAACGAAAGCGGGAGGAGATCGTCGCCTTGCAGTCGTTCCGCAGCGGTGGCGCACTGGTCGATATTGCCGATCGCGATGCCCTCTACCAAGCCATGGATGGTCGGTAAGACTCGCACGAGCGCGCTCCGCGAGTTGTCGTGTCCGCCGCGGTCGATGTGACGTTACGGCGACGACTGGTTTCACCGTAACCAGTTTTCGACGCGAAGATCCTTGACCCGCGAAAATTCGCGCTCGTTGTCGGTGACCATGGTGTGATCCAATGCCAGCGCATGCGCTGCGATGAGCAAATCGTTGGCGCCAATTGATTGGCCGGCTCGCTCAAGACGTGTTCTGAGCTCTCCGTATACGGTATCGGCCGGCTGCTCGAACGCGAGCACATCGATCGCCTGCAAGATGGCTTCGAGTTGCGTTGTCAGCCGCAAAGAGGCCTTCTTGGCGGCTCCATAGCGCAATTCGGCTGCAACGACGATGCTCGTATAGATATTCTGTTCCTTGACTTCCTTGATGCGATCAAAAATCCGGCCGCGCGGATGCCGCACTAGGTCCGACAAAATATTGGTGTCGAGCAAAAATCCCATCGCTACAAATCAACCGGCTCTGCCGGCAAATCTTGGATTGGGGGAAATTCTTCATCGAGGGTCGGAAGCGAGGCGAGAACGGCTAACAGCGACTGGGGGGGTGCTGGCTCAATGATAAGTCGCTGCCCCTCTTTGTGGATTACTGCGTCCTCACCAGGCAGCTCGAACTCGCGCGGAATTCGCACCGCTTGATTTCGCCCATTTTTGAAGAGCTTCACATGTCGCGTGGTCATCAAGTTATGATGACATATGCCGCGGCATATGTCAAATCATCACTGTAGGAAGACTTGGCTCCCGCCGTCAGGCGACCGGGTAGCGGAACGCGGCGGTCGTGTCCCGGCCGCCTTCGCCGCGCGCGATCGCCTCGTCGTAGAGCTTGGCGACGGCCGAAATCACGCCGAGCGGAACGTTGTGGCGCGCGGCTTCCTCGATCATCAGCCGAGCGTCCTTGCGGGCCATGGAGACGGTGAACGACGGCGGATCGTAGGGACCCGAGGCGATCTTCTCCGCCCGCGCGGGCAGCATCTCTCCCGGATTGAACTGCTTGAACATCGCGACCGCCTCCGCAGGTGGAACGCCGACGGCATGCGCGAGCCGCACGAGGTCGCTGATCACACCGCTGAGGCCGAGCAACGTCAGGTTTCCGAACAGTTTGAACGCGGCCGCGCGCTCCGGCTTCGATCCGAGATTCATCACTCTGCCCGTCATCTTTTGCAGTTCGGGCATGACAGCCGCGCATTTGTCCGGATCGCCCGAGATCAGCATCATTCCCGTGCCCGCTTCGGCGTTGGCGGGCGTCATGAAGACAGGCGCATGGAGGAAGACCTTGCCGCGCGCGGCCCAGCGCGCGGTGCGCTCGGCCGTGGGCGTCGGCGCGGTCGTCGTATGGTCGACGATCCACATCGACGCGGGAATGACGCCGGCCAGTGGCTCGAGAACGGAATCGACGGAAGCGTCGTCGGCCAGCGAGAGATGAATCCGGTCGACCCCATCGATGGCCGCGGCCGCATCCGCGAAGGCGCGGGCCCCGGACGCTTCGAGCGCCTTCGCTTTCGAGACGTCGCGGTTCCAGACGTTGACCTGATGACCGTTCTGCAGCGCGCGGCGCACAAAGCCGGCACCCATCAGACCCACGCCGAAAAATGCAATCTTCATGATTTCTCCCTTCGCGGCGACGCACGCCGGTCGTTTCCGGTCGCCGGCCCGATGCAGACGATCTGGGTCATCTTATCCGAATCGCCCCACCGTCCAACGCCTTCGCCAGCTCGGACCGCTCGCTCTTGCGCCCGCTCTCCACCTCGGTGAATTCGCCCACCAGCTCCCATGTCCCGCCGTTGAGGTAATTCTGCACGGCGGCCGCACGGTGGTGTTTTACGCAATGCAAATCCGCATAGCTGGCGAGAAATTGTGGCTGGGAAATGTAGAAATCTACCTTCTGACCTCGGCGCGGCGCCACAAGGCTGTGCGCTGTGCATCCACGTCATTGCATCAACACCGTAGCGGCGGTTGAATGCTCTTGGCGCGGCTAGGCTGATCACCGAACGTGCGGGGTTCCCGCGATCTCGCTGCCGCTGGCGGAACATGAGAATGGGTTGCCGCTTGGCATTCACGCTCAAGCAAAGCAGGCTAACGATGGGCTGCTGCTTCAGCTGGCTCATGCTCGACTGATCCGCTAATTCTCTGCTATGCCGCCAGACCGAGGGATCAGACCGGAGAAACGTTCCCGGAGCGAGGCGCGCTATCTTTTGCTCACTTCGCAATAGGGTCTAGAACGTCGGCATGCCCAAAACACCGATATTCAACACGCCGCTGCCGTTTGACGAACTAGCAGAAGCCATCAAGGGCCGCCGCTCCATCTATGGTTACATCAGCGGACTTCGGTTCGACCGCGTCGCCCCTGGCGAAGCCTGGTCGAGCCTGCCATACCGCCCTGTCTTCGTCGGCGACGCCGAGACGGGTGTTCTTCACGGCGGCGTCGTAACCGCCATGCTCGACGAGAGCTGCGGCATGGCCGTCCAGCTCGCGCTCGATGGTACGCGCGCGATCGCCACGCTCGACCTGCGCATCGACTACCAGAAGCCCGCAACTCCTGGCCTCGACATCAAGGCGCATTCGTTTTGCTACCGCGTAACCCGCTCTATCGCCTTCGTACGCTCGACGGCCTACCAGGAATCCGAGGACGATCCCGTCGCCACCGCAACGGCCTGCTTCGTGATTGGCGCGAACCGGACCAACATGCTTCAGGACCGGCCGATGGAGGATCGCGCGCTGCCGACGCTTGAAGCGCCGGAGGATCCGACCAGCCCATTCGCCCGAAGCCCCTTCGCGCGTTGTCTCGGCATCCGCATCGGCGAGGATGGCACGCTGGTTATGCCTTTCTCGCCAAAAATCATCGGCAACCCGATCCTGCCCGCCATCCACGGCGGCGTGACCGGCGCCTTCCTCGAAACGACCGCGATCGTGGGCGTGATGCGCGAACTCGGCGTGTCGCCGCCCAAACCGATCGGCCTGACGATCAATTACCTGCGCTCCGGCCGCGCCCTCGACAGCTACGCCAACGTGTCGATCGTCAAGCAGGGTCGGCGCGTCGTCGCTTTCGAGGCGCAGGCGTGGCAGGACGACCCGGCCAAGCCCATCGCCTCGGCGTTCGGACATTTCATGCTGAGGCAGACGCCGGGCGTGGATGAGGAATAGGCGTGCCCAAGCGACAGTCGGTATCAAACTGGTAATAGCGCTGCCCCCTTCGGGTGTGCTCTGTCCGATATTGTAGCCCCCGTCCGTCTTGGCAGGCTCATTTCCGGAAGAAGTTCGGAATAAACCCGATCATCTTGTAGGCTTGTAAAAACCCGCCGAATCGCTTGCGATATAGCTAGTAGGAGGCGGCGCCTCGATCCCTGTTGACGATCTCTTGAGAGAGATGGCCGCGTTCCCGCCAAATCTTCCGTAATGCGTCGAGCATCTACGGTTAGCAGCACATGGTTCTCGCCTAGCTTAACCCGGCGAGCCGCCGCGGACCAGCCTTGGCCGAGACCGTTCTTGCGCACTACTTTTACGGAATAGGCGTTGCGCCAATGGGGTCTTTTTCTGGGTCTTAGGGTGCCATTGGCTGACGCTGGTCAATGACAGCGAGATGCGCCGGATGGTCCCGCTGTTCGCACTTGATCAAACCGGCGTCAGGCTGTTCCTGCCCATGACCGCGCCGGATGTGCGTCGTGCATCGGCGCCGTCGAATTGTGCGGCCGCGGCAGCCGGCTTCGGGTTGCGGAGCTCCGATACGACATTGGCACTAAGTGAGCGCGTAGCGGCGGGTCCGGACGCGGGCGTTGAGATCGCTAGGGTGGGGCCAGGGCTCGCGTAATGCCGAAACGTTTGCTCAGCCCTTGGCCCAACCTTAAGGGTTGAATCGTGATATTGAATTTCCAATGCGTATTTTATTCAGCCGGTGGGGCAGGGAAATTGCTGCCAACTGCGACTTCAAGGGCAGGTCGCGTATCTACCCCGCAGTATGATATCCCATGCCAATCGAGGATGATGATTCCGGGGGCGAAGCGGTAACAATGTCGCCGCCGGAGCGTTATTCAGAAGGGTTGAATTGGATCGGACATGGCCGTCACGCTGCAAGACCTTGACGTAAAGCTGTTCACGGATGGTGCGGATAAAGCGCAAATCCTCGAAATGGCCAAACAGCCCTGGATCAGGGGCTTCACCACCAATCCGTCGCTGATGAAGGCGGCGCGAGTCTCCGACTACGTGTCCTACGCGCGGGACCTGGTCGCGGCGGTGCCCGACCGGCATATCTCGTTCGAGGTATTTTCCGACGACATCGCGGAAATGGTCGGGCAGGCCCGCGTGATCAGCACCTGGGGAGCAAATGTCTACGTCAAGCTGCCGGTGTCGACGACGCGCGGCGAGCCGCTCTATGAGGCGGTTCATGCCCTCTCGCGCGACGGCATCAAGGTCAATCTGACGGCGGTCTTCACCGCCGAGCAGGCGGCCAGCGGGGTCGAAGCGCTGTCGGGAGGCGCGCCCGCTTGCGTATCGGTGTTCGCCGGCCGGCTCGCCGACGCCGGCATCGATTATCGGCCGATCATGCGCGATGCGGTGGCGCGGGCGCGCCGGACGACGAATGTCGAGATCATCTGGGCGTCGACGCGTGAGGTCTTCAACGTGATCGAGGCCGATGAAATGCAATGCCACATCATTACCGCGCCTGCCGCCGTGCTCAAAAAGCTGCCATCGCTGGGAACTAAGACGGCGGCGGAGCTGTCGCTGGATGCGGTCAAGGCGTTCCGCGAGGATGCGGTGTCGGCCGCACTCACTCTGCCCATTGCGGCTGCTCGCGCCGCCGAGTGAGCGCCGCGGCCCTACGCTCCGGTCAAGCCGCGCTGGGGTTAAAAAGCTATTCATTTCTCAGGTGAGCTCGCCCTCCTTACGGTGACGCGGCATCGGCCTCGCACCGCGGCGAAGCGCGACTTTCGTTGGCGGCCCATGGCGCTATTCGAAGTCGGGTTGGCGGCCGACGAAAGCGGGCTGAACAGCTTTGCCGCTGCCCACGCCGGCACGCCCGGACAATCCCGATTAAGCTTGCATTCACGCAATCGGATAATTCAACGCCACTCTAAACGCTTCCCTCAAGTGTATTTCGTAGCCTTACAGCAGGTGGACCCATTCGTTTTGCGCCATGTCAAATTGTGCAGTTCGGTCAATTTTTCGTTCCCTTATTGCCGTGGCGGTCGGTGTCATCTGTACGGCGGCGCTGACAATTGCGCTGACAATCTGGTGGCTGCATGCGGAGGCGATTGCCGATGCATTCAGAGATTCCAGCAACCTTGCCGAGGTGCTCGCCGGCCAAACCGCAAGCTCCATACAATCGATTGATCTGATTTTGACCGAAATCAAAGTCGAAGAGGAACTTCGCAGCACGCAGGGGTCGGACGACCTCGACCGTGTTGGTCGCGGCGAGGCCACTTATCAATATCTTGTCGAGCGGCTGTCGCCCCTGCCGCAGGCCGATTTCATTACGCTGGTCGACAAGAATGGAAAGCTTGTCAATACCACGCTGCAGCGGCCGGCGCCCGACATCGACTTGTCGGATCGCGCCTATTTTCAGCATTTCAAGAATCACGACGACAAAGGCATTTACATCAGCAATGCTCTGATCAACCGCATCGCCGGAACGCGGTTCGCCTCCTTTAGCAGACGCATAAACGACGCCAACAACGCATTTCTCGGCGTAGTTATCGTCGGTGTCAGGCTCGCCTATTTCCAAAAAAGCTATGAGTCCGTCGCGTCGCTGCCCGATCAGTCGTTTCTGCTGTTGCATCGCGACGGCACCGTCATCGTGCGTTATCCCGATTCGCCAAATCTCGTGTCTGACAAGATGCCGGCAGACTCGCCCTGGCATCGACTTGTCGCCCAAGGTGGCGGCAACTATCGATCGTCAGGTTATGTTGACGGCGCTGTTCGTCTGGCCGCCGTGCGGCCGTTGCGCGACTATCCCCTTGTCGTCAATGTCGGCGTGTCGGAAGCCGCGGCGCTCGTGACTTGGCGCATTCAGGCCATCGCTATCGGCGCCGGTACATTGCTGTTCGTGTGCTGCTCGCTGTTTCTGCTGCGAGCGCTGAGCAGACAATTTCATAGCCTGGAAAAGTCCGAGGTTGCACTGGTCAAAAAAACCGGTGAATTGCAGCGCGCCAAGGCGACGGTCGATGCCGCTCTGAATAATCTGGTACAGGGCGTGGTCATGTTCGATGCCAATGCCCTGCTTATCGTCTGCAATCAACGCTATCTCGATATGTACGGCTTGTCGCGGGACGTCGTCAGGCCGGGCAGCGCGCTGCAGAAGATCGTCGAACATCGAGCGGCGGTCGGCAGCTTTGGCACCGAGGACGTCGGGCAATATATCGCCGATATCTTGGCCGCCATCGGCCAGGGTACGGCCTTCAGCAGGATGACGAACCTGCGCGACGGGCGGATTATTCACGTCGTCAGCCAACCGATCGAGGGTGGCGGCTGGGTCACCACCCACGAGGATGTCACCGAGGCAAAATGCGCGGAGGAACGGATTTCACATCTCGCGCACCATGATGCGCTGACCGGCCTGCCGAATCGCAAGCTTTTCTACCTGCAGCTCGAACAGGCGCTCAAACGCGTCAGACGCGGAGAGCGGCTGGCGGTCTTGTACCTCGACGTCGATCATCTTAAGCGCATCAACGACACCCTCGGCCATTCGGCCGGCGACAAGCTGCTCAAGGCTGTGGCAGGCCGCCTGCACGGCTGTATCAGGGATGTCGACGTGGTCGCCCGTCTCAGCGGCGACGAATTTGCCATCATTCAGTCGTCGCTCAATCAAAAATCAGATGCCGCCGTGCTCGCCGTGCGGGTCCGCGACTCGATTCACGAGCCGTTCGATCTCGACGGCAATCAAGTGGTCGTCGATGTCAGCGTCGGCATTTCCATCGCGCTGGACGATGCCAGCCAGTTCGACGAGCTGTTGAAGGCCGCGGATATCGCGCTTTATGAAGCCAAGAACCTGGGACGCGGCACTTATTGTTTTTATGAGGCGGAGATGAATGCGCGCCTCCAGGCTCGTGCCGAGTTGGAGCGGGATATGCAAGGCGCGCTCGTCAACGGCGAATTCGAGCTATTCTATCAGCCGATCGCCAGCCTTGACGGTAACAAGATCGCCTCATTCGAGGCGCTGTTGCGTTGGCACCACCCCAAGCGCGGCCTGGTGTCTCCGGCCGAGTTCGTCCCCATTGCCGAGGAGACCGGGCTCATCATCCCGCTGGGCGAATGGGTCCTGCGAACGGCCTGCGCCGAAGCGGCCAATTGGCCGGATGACATCCGCGTCGCAGTCAACGTCTCGTCAGTTCAGTTAACCAACAAGAATTTAGTCAACGTGGTCGTCGGCGCCATCGCCGCGGCCGATATCAAGCCGGACCGGCTTGACTTGAGATCACCGAGTCGGTTCTGATACAGAATACCTTTGCCAATCTGGCCACGCTCAAGCGGCTGCACAAGCTCGGCGTGCGTTTTGCGATGGACGATTTTGGCACCGGCTACTCTTCGCTCGGATATCTGCTGAGTTTCCCGTTCCATAGAATCAAGATCGACCGCAGTTTCATCTTGGGTTTGGCGGATAAGGACGAGGCCCGCGCCATCGTCCGCGCCACCGTCGATCTGGCGCGAAGCCTCAGCATGCGGGTCACCGCCGAGGGCGTGGAGACGGCGGAGCAATTGCAGCAAGTTCGGATACTCGGCTGCACGGAAATCCAGGGCTATCTGCTGAATGCCCCGCGGCCGGCGGCGGAAATATTGCAACTGCTCGCATCGTCACCCGAGCGCGTAGCCCCTTCGGCTGCGCCCAAAATGTCGGCGACTCGAAAAAATGGAAGAATGTGTCACGTGAGACCGGACCTTACATGCAATCGTCGTCTGACCGAGCGGGAATGTGACGTTTTGCAAGGAATCATGGCCGGGGAATCCTCCGAGGAATCCGCCTGCCAGCTCAACAAAAAGCGGCAACTCATCGAAGACTATCGCGAGCGCATCAAACAAAAGGTCGGTGCCAATAACCTGAACGAGGTTATCCAGATTATGATGACCAAGGGCTGTTCCGGTGTCGAGCGGAAACGGGCGATGGGATGATGACGGCCGGCGCCGGCGCCTTCGGCCGGTGCTCGGTAATCTCGGTGCAGGCGGCGCAGGATGCCGGCCTCACATCCCCCGGTAGTCTTCGAGGCGAAAAGCCGGCCAAAATCCCTATTTCACCCCTTAAAAGCCTTTTCTTCCGGCACCGAATCATAGCCTTCCTTGGCCAGCGCATTCGCGCTTCAAGGAGGGCAATCAATATGGCTCGTTCACAGAAACCGGCGAAACCCGCCGCTACGGCCAAAACCAAGCGTCCGGTGACGCTCAAGCATCTTGCCGCGGCCTTGGCCGAGGAGCACCAACTATCGAAACGGGCCGGCGAAGCCATCCTTGGCGATCTGGTCGGTACCATCACCAAGCATCTCAAGAAGGGTGAACGAATCCGCATTGCCGGGCTGGGCATCCTGCAGGTCAGGAAGCGCGCCGCCCGTATGGGGCGCAATCCTGCCACCGGCGAAGCCATCAAGATCAAGGCCAGCAAGAAAGTCGCATTCCGGGCGGCCAAGGACTTGAAGATGGCTATTTAGAGCGCAATCGCTTCATTGGCGCTCTAAATATCTTAGTGGAGCATGATCTTTTCGGAAAACCGGCTTCCACCCTCGGATCAAGTCCGAGGCAGGCTTTTTGCGGATCATGCTCCATCGCCCCGGCAGCGCGAGTTGCCGGGGCGTTGATTCTTGGCACGGTGAAGCCGCAGCAGGCGGCGGGCGCTGGCTGTCCAGACGGGGAATGGGTCGCCGCTTAAGGCGTCTTTTTCACCAGCGGGCATTTGGACTCCGACAGCGGCTGGAAGGCCTGGTCCGCCGGGATGGTGGCGACCAGCTTGTAATAATCCCATGCCCCCTTGGATTCCGCCGGCTTCTTGACCTCGTACAAAAACATCTCGTGCACCATCCGGCCGTCTTCGCGGATCTTGCCGTTCTTGGCGAAGAAGTCGTTGATCGGCATTGCGCGCATCTTCTCCATCACCGCCTGGGTGTCGTCGGTGCCGGCGGCCTGCACGGCCTTGAGGTAGTGCGTTGTCGCCGAATAGATGCCGGCCTGCGCCATGTTCGGCATCTTGCCCATGCGCTGGAAATAACGCTGCGACCAGGCGCGCGACTCGTCGTTGCGGTCCCAGTAGAAGGCGTTGGTCAGCAGCATGCCCTGCGCCGTCTGCAGGCCGAGGCTGTTGATGTCGTTGATGAAGACCAACAACCCCGCCAGTTTCTGCCCGCCGCGCACGATGCCGAACTCGGCCGCCTGCTTGATCGAATTCGTGGTGTCGGCGCCGGCGTTGGCGAGCCCGATCACCTTGGCTTTCGACGCCTGCGCCTGCAGCAGCGCCGAGGAGAAATCCGACGTGTTGATCGGAACCCTGACGCTGCCGAGCACCTGGCCGCCGCTCGCCTTGACGACGCCGGACGTGATCTGCTCGAGATCGTGGCCGAAGGAATAATCGGCGGTCAGGAAGAACCAGGTATCGTAACCCTCCTTGACCATGGCGGCGCCGGTGCCGTGGGAAAGCGCGTAATTATCGTAGGTGTAATGGATCGAGACCGGCGTGCAGGCCTCGTTGGTGATGCGCGCCGCGCCCGGCCCGTTGAGCACGACGATCTTGTTCTTGGTCTTGGCGACATCGATGGCGGCGAGCGCGGTCGCCGATGCGGCAACGTCCATGAGCGCGTCGACGTGCTGGTTGTCGAACCATTCCCGCGCCGTGGCCGAGGCAATGTCCGGCTTGTTCTGGTGATCGGCGGAGACCACTTCGATGGGCTTGCCCAGCACTTTGCCGCCGAAATCCTCGACCGCCATCTTGGCCGCAGTGACCGCGCCGACGCCGGTGATATCCGCGTAGATGCTCGACATGTCCTCGAGCATGCCGATTTTCACCACGCCGTCGGAAATCTTTTCCTGGGCCTGGCCGGTCAATGTGCACGCGAGCAGCAGTGCGGCGCCGATTGCAGCCGATCTCTTCATCGTCCCCTCCCGAGTGGCCGGCTCGCTATGACGCCGGCCGCAGGCATTCGATAGCGGATACCAGATAAGCGGGCCGTCCCATCAGGCTCTGCGGATAGGCGTTCGCAGAACAAGCAAGCTGCACGGACAACAACCGAGAGCGATGACGGCGCTTCATGACGGAACACCACGATGGGCGGACGATAGACCATGTCACCCTGTCGGCAAAGCCGCCAAAGGCATCGACTTTTATCCGCCTGCGGGTTGTGATGCGGGCTGACGGAGCTGCGCATGCGGACAACCTATGGACCGGACTATCCGCGCACGCTCGGCGCGCTGTTGGCGTGGTCCGGGACGGACCCGGCGGCGCCGGCGGTGACCGACGCCGCGGGCAGGCTGAACCGGCGCGCTTTCCAAGACCGCATGTTGCGGGTGGCGGCGGCGCTGCGCGCCGGCGGTGTCGGTCCGGGCGCTCGGGTGGCGCTGTGGTTGCCGAATAGCACGGCTCACCTCGCCGCGATCTTCGCCTGCGCGCGGCTCGGCGCGCTTGCCATCCACATCAACACGCGCTTTCGCCTGGCTGAAGTCGGTAACATCCTGCGCCGGTCGCGCGCCATCGCTCTGGTGACGCAATGGGGATTCCCGCCTGTCGACTTCCCGGCGATTTTCACCGCGCTGCCGCCGGAGGATCGCGCCGCGCTGCGCTGCGTGTTCGGGCTGCAGCCTGCTTCCGGCGTGACGGAGCTCGCCGGCCTGCCGGTGTTGCCGCTCGACGGCGCCGCGGCCGATGCGGGGCCGGACGAGGCGACCGGGGCGACGCCCTGTTTGACGTTCACCACGTCGGGCACCACCAGCGGTCCGAAACTGGTCCTGCACGATCAGCAAACCATTGCCGGGCACGCCGTTGATGTCACCCGCCATATCGGACTGGATGCGGCGGATGCGGTGCTGCTTGGGGCGGTGCCGTTCTGCGGAACGTTCGGCAATGCCGCGGCGATGGCCGCGATTGCCGGCGGGGCGCATGTCGTGTGCGTCGCACAGTTCGACGGTGAAGCGGCGGCCGGGCTGATCCGTCAGCACCGGGTCACCCACGTGATCGGCGGCGACGACATGTTCGGCCGCATCGCCGCGGCGTCCGCCGGGCGCCGGTTCGACTCGGTGCGGTTTGCGGGTTTTGCCGCCTTCCACTCCACCGCCGCCGCCTCGCTCGCCGCCGCCGAGGCGGTCGGCATGCAGCCGTGCGGCCTCTACGGCAGTTCCGAGGTGCAGGCGCTGTTCTCGGTCTCAGAGGGCGAGAACCGCCGGCTCGGCGGCGGCGTGCCTGTCAGCAAGCGCGTCCGGCTTGCGGTGTGCGATCCGCAGACCAGCCGCACGCTGCCGTCCGGCGCGTCCGGCGAGCTGTGGATCGACGCCCCGTCGCGCTTCATCGAGTATCTGGAAAATCCGGCGGCGACCGAGCGCGCGATCGACGCTGAGGGCATGTTCCGCACCGGCGATCTCGGCCGTCTGGCCGCCACCGGCTTCGTCTATGAGGCGCGGCTGGGCGATGCCATGCGGCTCGGCGGATTCCTGGTCAGCCCCGAGGAGATCGAAGCCGTGATCCAGGCGCAGCCCGGCGTGGCCGGCGTCCAGGTGGTGGCGGCATCCGGCGGCGAGGCCGATCCGGTGCCGGTGGCCTTCGTGCGGCCGGCCGACGGCGCGGTGCTGGACGAGGGCGCCTTGCGGTCACGTTGTCTGGAGCAACTGGCGCGGTTCAAGGTCCCGGAGCGGATCGTGCTGGTGGAGGCGTTCCCGATCGTCGACAGCCCGAACGGCCCGAAAGTGCAGAGGGTGCGCTTGCGCGAAATGGCGGAGGCGCTGCTGCGGCAGCAGCGCAGCGAGCCAAGCGATGTTCCTCCAGGACAATACCAACGCTAGAGCGGGATGACTTAATCTTCGAATCGTCATCCCGCTCTAAGTCCTTGTTTCATCGCGCGTCCGGACGGAAAACCGGTTTCCACTTTTCCTGGACGCGCTCTAGCGACGAACTCGGCACCCTTTGACAACACCGAGAGCAATGGGCAAGGCTGCCGCAGGCGCTCCCTGACCTGATCGGCATCATGACAAAATCCGTCCTCGGCATCATCGGCGGCTCCGGCATCTATGACTTGCCGGGGCTCAAGAACGCACAAAGCAAAACCGTCGACAGTCCCTGGGGCAAGCCCTCCGCGGCCTTGCTGACCGGCGAGATCGACGGTCTGCCGATCGTCTTCCTGTCGCGTCATGACAAAGGCCACAGGCTGTCGCCGACCGACATCAACTACCGCGCCAACATCGATGCGCTCAAACGCGCCGGCGTGACCGACCTCGTCTCGCTCTCGGCCTGCGGCTCGTTCAAGGAGGATTTGCCGCCGGGCGCCTTCGTTCTGGTCGATCAGTTCGTCGACCGCACCTATGCCCGGGCGAATTCGTTTTTCGGCACCGGCTGCGTGGCGCATGTCTCGATGGCGCATCCGGTGTCGCCGCGGCTGCGCATCCATCTCGCCGAGGCGGCGATGGCCGAAGGCATCGCGATCATGCGCGACGGCACCTATGTGTGCATCGAGGGTCCGCAATTCTCCTCGCTCGCCGAGAGCCTCACTTACAAGAACCTCGGTTATTCCGTCATCGGCATGACCAACCTGCCGGAGGCCAAGCTCGCGCGCGAGGCGGAGATTTGCTACGCCACGGTCGCCATGGTGACGGATTTCGACTGCTGGCATCCGGACCACGACGCCGTCACCGTGCAGGACATCATCAAGGTACTGATGGCCAACGCCGAGAAGGCCAAGCAGTTGGTGGCGCGGCTCGCCCGCGATTTCCCGCGCGAGCACGAGCCATGCCCGATCGGCTCGGATCGCGCGCTCGACAACGCCTTGATCACCGCTCCGGAGGCGCGCGATCCGGAGCTTCTGAAGAAACTCGATGCCGTCGCCGGCCGGGTTCTTCGGCCGCATTAGCGACCGTCGACGCAGGGCGCAGCCTTAGCGGCGGCGCCGGTCGCGGCTGCGGATCAAATGACGTGGATTATCTGGGCGTCGGCGGAAAGCCCACTGCGGCACCCGGTGCTCCGCCCAATGCGCTCGCGTCAAGTGGCTTCCTTAAGATGCTTGAACGCAGCGAGTCGGCGCGCGCCGCTGATTGAAGCGGCAATGCCTGGGGCAGCGGCTGATCGGCCGGCTGTCTCGTTACCGCATCCAGCGGGGAGCCAGAGTCGCCGTCGTCGCTCGTGCGGTAGCTCATGGTCGCGCTGCGCCAGCGACCGATCACCGAAGCGATCAGATCGCGGCTGATATTAGTGCCAAGGTCTGCGCGGGTGATGCCGGACGCCTCACTATTTGGCCGACGGTCGGCCGACAATTCCTTGAAACGCATGCAGGTAGGCAGCGCGACGCCGACACCGAAGGTGAACACTTCACGGGTGCCAAGGGAGGGAATAAATGAAATCAGGTTGGCCGCAGCATCCGAAACCGCGGAGCGGACAAATGCT
>Ga0116111_1001655_pt1 | contig 15060 bp, 11 predicted proteins | sample June2015DPH_8_10_FD_89720 | JGI IMG/M metagenome (GOLD analysis project Ga0116111, IMG submission 89720) | Peatland microbial communities from SPRUCE experiment site at the Marcell Experimental Forest, Minnesota, USA - June2015DPH_8_100 | ecosystem: Environmental > Terrestrial > Soil > Wetlands... | reverse complement strand
GACCCTTGCCGGTAACTTCACCGTGTTGGGCTCGATCGCCAATCTGATCGTCGTGCAGAGGGCAGCTGTATCCGGCGTGGTGATCGGCTTCTGGGATTATTTCAGGGTCGGTGCACCGCTGACCATCATCACCCTAGCGATCGGGACGTTGTGGTTATGGCTGTGACATCAACCAAGAGCAAACGTTTCAATCCGCGCTCGCTCGATGCCATCAACTTCCTGCTCGCCGATGTCCGCGGCGCGCTGGGGCCCTATCTAAACGTGTTCCTGGTCACCCAGCGGCATTGGAGCCAGTCCCAAGTCGGATTGGTGACCACGATAAGTGGCCTGCTCGGGCTCGCCGTCCAGACGCCGATCGGCGCCGCGATCGACGAGACCCGCGCCAAACGCGGCGCGATCGTACTGGCGCTTGTCGTGCTCGGCATCGGCGCCGTCATCATCTTTGCATCGCCAAGCTTCTGGCCGGTCTTGCTGGCGAACAGCCTGATGGCGGTCGTCGGCGACGTCTTCGGTCCTGCGATCGCGGCTCTAACCTTGGGCCTGTTCGCGCGGCCGCTACTGGCGCGGCGAATGGGACGGAATTCGGCGTTCGATCATGCCGGCAACGTCGCGATCGCCTTGGTGGCGGGCGCGGTCGGCTATGTGTTCTCCCAGCGTGCCGTGTTCCTGCTAGTGCCGGTTTTCGCCGTGCTGACGATGATCGCGGTGCTGTCCATTCCCGCCATGGCCATCGATTACAACCGGGCGAGAGACCTAGAGGCGGAGCCCGGCACGGCCGAAAGCCCCACCGAGGTCGCCGGCTACAGCATCCTCTTCAAGTCGCGACCGCTGGTCATCTTCGGTCTGTGCGTCATGCTGTTCCATTTCGCCAACGCGCCGTTGCTGCCGCTTGTGGGACAGAAGCTTGCGGCCGCCTACCCAAAGGAAGCCACGGCGATGATGTCGACCTGTATCATCGCCGCACAGGGGGTCATGCTGCCGATCGCGCTTTTGGTCGGGTACAAGGCCGACACTTGGGGGAGAAAGCCGCTCTTCCTTGCTGGGTTTGCCATCCTGCCGATCCGTGCGGTGCTCTACACCCTTTCTGACAACAGCTTCTGCTGATCGGCGTCCAGTTGCTCGATGGCGTCGGCGCCGGAATTTTCGGCGCGCTCGCGCCCCTGGTGATCGCCGATATAATGCGCGGCACCGGTCGCTACAATTTGGCGCAAGGCGCGATCGCCACGGTGCAGGGGATAGGTGCTTCGCTGAGTGGGCTTGCCGCCGGCGAGATTGTCGATCATTTCGGCTACAGCGCGGCATTTCTCAGTCTAGGCGCCGCCGCCCTCGTGGCCGTCATCGTCTTCTTCCTTCAGATGCCGGAAACTGCCGAACCGCAAACGGTATCGCCGAAGGCTTGAGTCCGTTTCTGGCCGGTGCTTCTGTCGAGGATTTATTGCAGTTGTTCACAGCCGCTCTTGGCCCGTCACGTCGTTTGCCGCGACGCAGCAATATGTCCGAAGTCGGGGCTTAAACCGGAAGTGCTTGCCGCACGCTTGAAATGACGCGATTGACCCACACCGGACCTCGCACCACTACTCAGGCCCGTTCTAAGCGCGCAGCTCAAACGCCGAGACTGACTCCACCATTTTGCCCACGCCGTAGGTGATCCCCGCTCATCGAAATATTAAGCAATACTCATTGCCTAGCTACCGCGTGATGCCTTGCATTGTCCGGAACCAAGACCAGCAATGCGATTCCACCTACCACAGCGAAACCGATGGGTCGATGTCGGAAAAGCGGCCGGTTAGGCAAAAGGCTGCTAATAATCAATCTCTTCAACATCTGTCGAAGACGGAGGGTGGCGAGCATGCCCAGGACCGAGAGCATCAACTGGCAGACCATTCTCTTCGGCACCCGCGCGCCCGGCTGGTCGATTCTGGTGCGTCTTATCGTCGGCCTGGTGGTGTTTTTTCCCGAAGGAATTCAGAAGCTGATCTTCCCGGCCATTTTGGGGGCCGGCCGCTTTGCCAATATCGGCATTCCCTATCCCGAGTTGATGGGTCCGTTTGTCGGCTTGGTGGAGACGATCTGCGGCGCGCTCATCATTCTCGGTCTACTAACCAGGCTTGCAGCGATCCCACTGATCATCATAATGATTGTCGCAATTGTGTCGACAAAAATCCCGATCCTGCTCGGGCATGATTTCTGGATCTTTCATCTGCCAAAGCTCTCTCGCTACGGCTTCTGGAGCATGATGCACGAGGCCCGCGACGACTTTGGCATGCTGCTGGGATCGATTTATCTGCTGATCGAGGGTGGGGGCGCATGGTCGTTGGATGCGCTGCTTGTGCGTAAGACGCAGGCGGGCATCTCCTTCGGAGGCTAAAATCATGACCATTGATCGCCGCGCGTTGCTCAAATACGCCGCAACCCTGCCTGTCGTGAGCGCAGCATCGAGTCTCGTGCGGGCTGCCGAAGGGCCGCCAATGGAAAAGGCGGATTACATGCTGCGCATCGCCCCGGTCTCGCTCGAACTGGCGCCGGGCAAGACCATAAGGACCACGGGCTACAACGGCCAAGTTCCGGGCCCGGTCTTGCGGCTTCGCGAGGGGCGCCCGGTCACGATCAACGTGATCAATGATGCCGGCTATCCGGATATTGTCCATTGGCACGGGCTTTACCTGCCCGCTGTTCAAGACGGAGCGACCGAGGAAGGATCGCCGATCATTCCGGTCGGACAATCGCTTGTTTACTCCTTCACGCCCAAGCCGGCGGGCACGCGGTGGTATCATAGCCACGCCATGGCGATGACCGACCTCACCCGCAGCACCTATTCGGGCGAGTTCGGATTTATCATTATCGAGCCGGCAGCGGGAGAAGCCGGCCGTTATGACCGCGAAGTGCTTCTCGCCACGCGTCGCTGGGAAGGCGAATGGGTGAGCATGCAAGATCTCCGCAAGGGACCGCCGCCCGACAATGGCCTGGAGGTCATGTATCACGCTGCAACGCTTGGGCAGCGCATGCTCGGGCACGACGAACCGATCAGGGTGCGCCAGGGCGAGCGCGTTTTATTCCGCGTGCTCAACGCCAGCGCGACGATGGATGTCACGCTGGCCTTCTCAGGGCATAAGTTCACGGTCATTGCGCTCGACGGCAATCCAGTTCCGACGCCGGCAACAGTGGATGTGCTGAAGCTCGATGTCGCTGAACGCGCAGACGTGATCGTGGAAATGAACCATCCCGGAATTTGGATCTTTGGATCGACCGATGACGCCGATCGCAACATGGGGATGGGAGCGGTGATCGAGTACGAAAACCGCCAAGGCGAGCCGCAATGGCTCCCGCCGCCCAAAGCCGCGTGGGATTACACGGCGTTCGCCTTGACGACTCCGGCGAAGGCGCCCGACGCGAGGATCAAGTTGACGTTCGAGAAAGTCCCGGGCGGGCGCGGCGGCTATAACCGCTGGACGATTAATGGAAAGTCATGGCCTGATACCAATCCGCTGTTCACGGTTGAAGAAGGCAAGCGATACCGGCTCGTCATGAACAATAACAGTGGCGACGTTCACCCGGTCCATACCCATCGGCACACCTTCGAAGTGACCAAAGTGGGTAACACGTCGATTTCGGGTCTGATGAAGGACACCATCAGCATGCCGCGATTTTCCACCGCCGAGATCGATTTTTTGGCCGACGATCCAGGCCCGACGTTCTTTCATTGTCACCACCAGGACCACATGGACGAGGGCTTCGCGAGCCTCATCACCTACGCATAGGGAACGCGGAACGCATCTCGACGATCGCGCAACCTAGTCTAGCTGTCCTGGCGCATGAATCACGGGCGATGGTCAGATGGATGCCGCCGGCAGAGAACGAGACGACGCGACGAGCCTCACATTAAGTGACGCTGCCGCCAAGAACGGACAAAAGGGCCGGGCTCCGGGCTCGCCGCTCGAAGTCCTGCGCGTCTTCTTCAAGCTCGGCGTCAGCTCTTTCGGCGGACGTTGGCTCTCGTCGCACGACCGCAAAACATTAAGGCCGCTCCAGCACCGTGGCTAGTTGCGATGTGCGTATCGCAAAGCCCTTGACCAACGCGTAGATCGCCGGAATGACGACCAGCGTTAGTATTGTCGACGACACCATGCCGCCAATCATCGGCACCGCAATTCGCTGCATGACCTCGGCGCCGGTGCCGTGGCTCCACATGATCGGCAGCAGTCCCGCCATAATGGCGGCGACCGTCATCATTTTTGGGCGGACGCGTTCGACCGCGCCGGCCATGATCGCGGTGTAGAGATCTTCGCGGGTGAATTCATCGCCCTCTATGGCACGTTCCGCCTGCAGTTCGGTCAGCGCGTTGTCGAGATAAATCAGCATCACCACACCGGTTTCGGCCGCGACGCCGGCAAGCGCGATGAAGCCGACGGCAACGGCGACCGAAAGGTTGAAGCCGAGCCACCACATCAGCCACAGGCCGCCGGCCAGTGCGAACGGGACCGAGAGCATAACGATCAAGGTCTCGGTTACCCGGCGGAAGTTCAGATACAGCAAGAGGAAGATGATTAAGACAGTGATCGGGACGACGACTTTGAGGCGCGCCTTGGCGCGCTCCATGTACTCAAATTGGCCGCTCCAGGTGACGTAGTAGCCAGGCGGAAACTTGACCTGCGCCGCCACCGCCTTCTGCGCGTCGGCCACATAGCTGCCGATATCGCGGTCGCGCAGATCAATGTAGATATAGGCGGCAAGTTGTGCGTTCTCGGTTCGTATGGTGGCCGGCCCCTTTGCAAGTTCGACCTTGGCCACTTCGCCGAGCGGCACCGTGCCCCCGTTTGCCAACGGGATGAGCACTTGGGTGGCGATCGATTGTGGGTCACTGCGCAACTCACGCGGATAGCGGATGCTCACGGTGTAGCGCTCGCGGCCTTCGACCGCCGTCGTTACCGCTTCGGCGCCGAGCGCGGTGGCGATCACGTCTTGCACGTCGGTGATCATCAAGCCGTAGCGCGCCAGCTGAGCACGATCGGGGTCGATGTTGAGATAATAACCACCGATGATGCGTTCAGCGAAGGCGCTGGTCGTCCCCGGCACCGTGCGCACCGCCGCCTCGATTTGGCGGGCGACTTTCTCCATCTCCGCGAGATCGGTGCCAAATACTTTAACCCCAACCGGTGTGCGGATGCCGGTGGCGAGCATGTCGATGCGCGCTTTGATCGGCATCATCCAAGCGTTGGACACGCCGGGAAACTGTAGCGCCTTGTCCATGTCCGCGATCAGCTTCTCGACGGTCATCCCGGGGCGCCATTCGCTCTCTGGCTTCAAGGTGATCACGGTCTCGAACATCTCGGTCGGTGCTGGGTCGGTGGCCGTCGTCGCACGTCCGGCCTTGCCCCATACCGAGGCAACCTCCGGGAAAGTTTTGATGATCTTGTTTTGGGTCTGTAGTAATTGCGCCGCTTTGGTCACCGATAAGCCCGGAAGCGTCGTCGGCATGTAGAACAGCGTGCCCTCGTTGAGCGTGGGCATGAACTCGGTGCCCATCCGCCATGCTGGCCATAAGCTGCCAACCAGCACTATGAGCGCGATCAAGATGGTTGCGGCTTTGTAACGAAGCGCCGTGCGGATCACAGGCCGATAAATCCAGATCAGCGCGCGATTCACCGGGTTTTTATGCTCCGGCGCGATCCGGCCGCGGACGAATACCAACATCAGCGCGGGGACGAGTGTCACCGACAGCAACGCCGCCGCCGCCATGGAAAAAGTCTTGGTGTAGGCGAGCGGTTTGAACATGCGGCCTTCCTGCGCCTCCAGCGCGAAGATCGGCAGGAACGACACGGTGATGATGAGAAGACTGAAGAACAAAGCCGGCCCCACTTCGATCGCCGCCTCGATCAACACTTGGCTTCTCGACTGGCCGGGGGCGGCGCGCTCCAGATGCTTGTGGGCGTTCTCGATCATCACGATCGCCGCATCGACCATGGCGCCGATGGCAATGGCGATACCGCCGAGACTCATAATGTTCGAGCTCAAACCCAACAGGTACATGCACAGGTAGGCGATAAGCACGCCGAGCGGCAGTGTGATGATCGCCACCAGCGCGCTGCGGACATGGAGCAGGAACACCACGCAGACTACGGCGACAATGATGCTCTCCTCGATCAGTGTCCGTTTCAGCGTCTTGATGGCACGGTAGATCAGGTCTGATCGGTCGTACACCGCATCCACGCTGACGCCTTGAGGCAGGCTCGGAGTGATTTCAGCGAGCCGCTCCTTGACGTTCTTGATGACGGAAAGGGCATTCTCCCCGAAGCGTTGCAGAACGATGCCAGTAACGGCTTCTCCTTCGCCATTCACCTCGGTAATGCCGCGGCGCTCATCTGGCGCCAGTTCGACGCGCGCCACGTCGCGCAGTAGCACCGGTACGCCGCGCTCGCTCTTGACAACGATCTGCTCAAGATTGGCGAGGCCCTTGATGTAGCCGCGACCGCGCACCACGAATTCCGTTTCGGCAAGTTCGATGGTGCGACCGCCGACGTCAATATTACTCGAACGCAACGCATCGCGAATTTTCGCCAGCGATACGCCGAGCGACTGCAGCCGGCGCGGATCGATTACCACGCTGTATTGCTTGACGAATCCTCCGACACTCGCGACCTCGGCGACGCCCTCCGCCTTGGCAAGGCCGTAGCGGATGTACCAATCCTGAATGCCCCGCAGTTCCGCCAGGTTCTTTTGCGCGCTGCGCACGACGTATTGGTAGACCCAGCCGACACCGGTCGCGTCCGGACCGAGGCTCGGCGCTATACCGGTCGGTAGCCGGCTGGCGGCCGAGTTGAGATATTCAAGCACGCGCGACCGCGCCCAATACAGGTCAGTGCCATCTTCAAAAATCACGTAGACGAACGAGACCCCGAAGAACGAAAATCCACGTACAACCCGCGATTTTGGCACGCTCAGCATGGCGGTGGTCAGCGGATAGGTAACCTGATCCTCGACAACTTGCGGAGCCTGCCCGGGATATTCCGTGTAAACGATGACCTGAACGTCGGAGAGATCGGGAATGGCATCGAGCGGCACCCGCGACACGGCGTACAAGCCCGCAAGCGTCAAGAAGACGCCTGCAAATCCGACCAGGAGAAGGTTGCGCGCCGACCAGCGGATGACAGCCGCAATCATTTTACCTGCTCCTGCTCGGAGAAAGTTTTGAGTGCCGTCTGCAGGTTGCTCTCCGCGTCTATCAGGAACGTCGCGGTGGTAACGATCTCCTCGCCTTGTCGCAGGCCCTCGACAATCTCGACATAGCCGTCGCCGCGCCGGCCGAGCTTGACCGGCCGCGGCTCGAAGCGGCCTTCGCCCTTGGCCACCAGCACAATTTGTCGCGTTCCATTGTCGATGATGGCGCTTGTCGGAACGCTAGTAACGGGTGCTCGGTCTCTTTCGACATGGAACACGACGTCGGCATACATGTCTGGCTTCAGCAGCTCGCCCGGATTGGGGACTTCGATCCTGACACGGACGGTGCGCGTTTCCGTCCTCACCTCAGGGTAAATGAAGGTTACGACGCCCTCGACTGGCTGATTCCGATAGGCCTTAAACGTCACTGTGGCAGGTGTGCCCGGTTTGATGTCGGCGAGATCGCTTTCGGCAACATCGGCGATGACCCAAACGTGTGAGAGATCGGCGATGCGATAAAGTTCGTCGCCTGCCATGACTCGTTGACCGTTGATGATCCGCTTGGCAAGGACCGTTCCGCTCGCTGGTGCCGGCCAGTCGATCGTCCGAGGGTTGATACCGCTGTCGCGGACTTCGTGTATGCGGCTCTCGGGCACACCGAGATTGCGCAGACGTTGCATCGCGCCATTGAGAAAGTGTTCAGTATCGGCTGCAGCGACGCCGCGCTGCCCGGCAGCCGCGGCGAGCAAATCGATCTGGGCCTGTTGAATCTGCGGGCTGAAGACCCGAAACAGCGGTTCTCCAGCACGCACCGACTGACCAGTCGTATTGACAAAAAGATCTTCGATGTAGCCGTCGGACCGCAACGCGACGATCGTTAACCGACGCTCGTCGATTGCTACGGTCCCGACCGCGCGCACGGGCTGAACTAGCACGCGCATCTCTGCAGGCTCGGTGCGAACTCCGGTGCGTTGGATTTTGTCCAGGCTGACTTTGACGGTCGCGCCGTCGTTTTGTTCGTCGCCTTCATAGACGGGGATGTAGTCCATCCCCATCGAGTCCTTCTTCGGCACCGGCGAGGTGTCGGGCAGCCCCATCGGATTGCGGTAGAAGCGAACCTTCCGCTCGCCTTGCGCGGCCTGCGGATTGGCCGGGGTAGGGGTGAATACTGGCTGCGCGCCATCGTAGACCGGGAGATAGGCGCGGCCTTGCGCGTCGTTTTTCGGCGTGGCCGACCAGAACGGCGCACCCGTCGGATCGCGATAGTAGAGGATCGTTCGGTCGGCAGCGGACGCCTGCGAGGCGACGCTCAGCGACGTCGCCGAGCCACGCGGATAATGGGAATACCCGTAGCTCGCAACGGCACCGGCCGCGAGGCCGAGCGCGAAGATGAATGCAGTGCAAATCTTGTTCATGGTTGTCTCATTATGAGCAGGCCTGCCGTTAAGGCGGATGAGGGGGCGGCGGTCGCCGGCGCGGCCACCGCTCCGATTTCTATCGGAGTACGACGCTGCGGCAGCTCGCTCACTTGACCGCTTTGAAAACGACTTTGCCGACGACCGTCTCCAGCTCGCCTTGCACCTTGGCGGCCACGCTCAACTGATACCGCCCCGCCATCGGCAGATCGGTTTTAAAGGCGTAGACGCCTGGCTCGCTGCCCGGCAACGGCGCAACGGGCGATTCCATGTCCGCCATGCCGTCGGGCGCCATGTCGACGCGGGTCCGCACGATAACGGCGTCAGTTACCGGCTTGCCGCTCGGCTTGTGTAGCAAGCGCACGGCGATGATTACGTCGTCGCCCTTCTTTAATTCGGCGGCGACCGGTTCGAAGGCATAGTCTATGGCTGCGGCAAATGAAGCAGCACTGGTCAGGCTCATGGCAACCGCAAAAGCGGAGACAAGCAAAAACTTCCTATTCATGATCTCCAACTCCTCATGGCTCTCTCGTCGGCAGCGCAGTCGATATCATCGAGCGACGGCCGAATATCCGCGTGAGCTTGCAGCCCGCGCGTTGCTATGCAGCTTGAGAGTTGTCAGGAGCGAGGAGGCCGGTAGGGCGGACTGCCCATTCGCGAGGAGACATTGGTGCCAGTGCGAACAGGCTTGAGCGTGGTACTGGCTGGCGAGGAAAAGGTGATGCCCGAGAAGCCAGGCGCCGTGAAGCTAAAGCAGGTGAGCGCACAAGCAGCCAGGCACGCACAATCGCCCGCAGTTTTCTTTGTCTTATCGCTTGGCGCGTTGTGGTGATGGTCGCAGTCCGGCATCACCTTGGAGGCCGACATTTCCGTTGCTGTTGCCACATGAGCCGCAAAGCCAGTCGCTGCCGGCAGCGTGGCGACCGCCAAGCTAATTAGAACAGCAAAAATGGTGCGGCCAATGCGTAGAGTCATGTTGTATTTCGTCACAACGACAAACATAACACCCCGATTTTACGGTGGCTACATGGCACCTAGTGGCACCCTCAGGCTTTGATCTGCATCAAGTCTTGCACTCGCCGGGGCAATTTCTGCTAACATTAGCAATGTATTACAAACGGGCGGTCGCCGCGTTCGCAGTCCTTGTCGCGGGCTGTTGGCCGCGCGCGCGGCGGCTGTAACACGAGGCTTCTTGCACTTGCAGATGCTCGAGGCCACCTTCCCACCCTGCTGGTCCGCAGAGGCAAAGCAGCGAAAAAAGTATGTCGCCTATTGGCCCTTCGCGTCGGTTACCGCATTGCAGCGATTTGGTAGCGATCGGGGGCAAAGCAGACATGATCTCGTGCGCGCGAAATGACACGGCGTTACTGCCGTGCGTGGGTTGCTTCTGGGTACTTCGATCGCATCCATAGGGAGCAGAAATATGAAAGAAATCAATCAATGTGATTGGCAGTGAGGTTGGAGCATCAGAATTTGGTTTGTTATTTGAGCTGCTGACGCAATGACATAAGCAATTGGAAAACGAAAGAATGGCGCGCCCGGAAGGATTCGAACCTCCGACACCCAGATTCGTAGACTGGTGGATCACTGCCGGAATTTGCCAACCTATGCGGCTGCCTCAGCAACGGCGTTCGACGTCCAATTTGATGCGATAACGTCGACGACATGTCGACCCCACCGTTCAAGTGCGTCCTTACGTTCCGTCAGGAATTCGTGCTTTTGATACACGGCCGCAACTCCTGAAATCGTACCACTCTGGTGGTTGAGTATTTTGTCGGCGACGTGCGGTGGCACGCCGAGTCGCGCCATGCCTGTTACGACGGTTCGACGAAGGTCGTGGGTCCGCCAGCCAGTCACGCCGGAAAGACGATCGAGATCGGCCTTGGCGTATTTGAACGATTGGAAGTTCTTGCCGCCTGACGTCGCGAAGACAAAGCGACTATGATGCGGCCGACTCTTGATGATTGCCCACACCGGGTCGGACAGGTGAACCAGGTGGGCTTTCGCGTTTTTGCTGCGCTGCGACGGGATATGCCAAATTCGAGTTTCTTCGTCGATCTCGCTCCAGGCCATTTGCGCAACTTCCTCGCGGCGCTGACCGGTTAGGGCGAGAACTTCGAGAATGGCACCAAAAAGGGCCGGCATCTGTCGCCCAGTGAGGATAATCGCTGCCAACTCTTTGTCATCCAAAGCGCGGTCGCGCACGCGATCCGGTGGGCGAAGATTGAGTCCCTCGACGGGAGAAAAATCGATCACTGCTCGCCCAACGCACCACCGAAAGAAGGTCTTCAAAACTTTCGCGATGTTGCGATTGGCCCCCGGACCTCGCTGAGCGACCTCGCTCACGAGATCGACGATGTCGTGCCGCTTGATCTCATGGATGCTTTTGGTGCCCCATCGCGGAATGACGTCGTTGCGGAGACGGCTGGCGACACGAGGGCCGGATCGTAGATCGGACAGTCGCTCCAAGATGAAGGTCTCAACAAGCCCATCCACCCGATCGACGACAAGGCGTCGTCTTGAGTTTGCTTTTTCGGCCGCCGGATCCCGGCCATCGAGACGCGCCGCGAAAATCTTCTGAGCTTGCGCCCGCGCCATCGCCAGGGTTATCCGGCCGTAAGGCCCGACGGTGTATTTGCGCAGCCGAGAGCCAGCTCCACCGGTGCGGTATAGGACGATGAAAACCTTCTTGCCCTTGGGCGTGACCTTGACGCCGAAGCCTGGCAGCCCGGCATCCCAATAGACGGTGTCCTTGGCAGGAACCGGAAGAGCGTCGATCGCGCTCTTCGTGATTTTGACGGTCGGCACCACATCCTCCTTCGCTACCTTGAAGTCATATAGGTAGCACTCACGAGCAAACGGGAGGATAGCCGGTAAACTTCAGTCCGCTCTAAGTCAACAAAATCACAGAAAATTCAATCACAATCAATCGTCGTCCATCTCGGTACAACGATACCCCGGGACCGCCCGGGTGCGGGTTGCGAATCCGCGCGCGGGCGCCGCACTCGCTCCGCCTTATAGGACGCCCCTAGAAAGCGACCCTCGATGAGCGAGATTCGCTGTATGTAACGGATACGGGGACGGATGTCAAGCGGAAGGTCGCGAGGTCGGAGACGTTTTTTTCCGGGCCGTCATACGCGGGCTTGACCCGCGTATCCATGCTTAGCACTGGCACACCAGAGCTTCGCGGCAAGTCTGCTTTGGCCGAACGCAGCATGGATTGCCGGGTCGAAGCCCGGCAATGACGATGGGTGATCGTGGCTCGGATGAGCAACACCATGCGGGAGGCTGGAGGGCGATGAACAAGGTGGCAGGTCGCCGCTAGAGCGATTTTCGGCGACTGCCGGTTAGATTTTTCAGGCTGTTTATCGATTGACGGCCGCTCACCGCTCTTAAGTTTATACCCATGAAGCGGCGGCCCCCAGCGATACCAGATCGGCCTTGGTATGCTTATGCGACGCTCTCACTGACGGCAGCATCGTTAGTCACCGCCTGGGTCGCCATCGCGATTGCGTCGTGGCGCTAGAGGGATTCCGGCGTGACAGGCTGGCGACGGGGGGCTTCAACGGAATGGGTTGTGCTTTCCGCCAATAAAAATCCGAATCGTCTCTTCGTTGGGAATATCTTTACTCGTACTCCAGGCTACGGTTGCTGGTGCCGGCGGAATTGTGAGCGGCTCATCGCCTTTCATGGCGGTAGGACCAGATACCATTTCAAGCTTTGCCTTCGTTAAGCTGGTAACTAACGCCCCTGCCGCCTCTTTGGCATTTAAAGCGCCCTCTCGATATAAAATATGCACGCCGGGGACTGCAGATGCCGTATGCAAATCCCATAGCGTTACTTGCCACTTGGCACTAAACATCAATCCGGCAATCGTCATACCTAGCGCAAACGTATCTGGCGATGAGGCTGGATACATCCAAATGCGAACGATTTGGCCGGGATATTGTGAAAGTACGGCCTGTATAGCCGAACGATCATCGTACCAAATAAAACGGTCTGCCAGCGCGTGCTCGGCCGCGATAATTTCGTTTTGGAGGGCAAGATTGTGCGATCTCAACGCCTCTGTTGTTCTGTTTGCTTCGGCAACAGAATTGGCCAGTGCGAGATTTTCAGCCGTCTGGATGACCTGTAATTGGCCACTTCTGCGCCAATGCAGAAACCCGGCGACTGACTCTCCGACCACTCCAATTGCAACCAGAATGCCAAATATTATGAACCAAACATCAAGCGTGCGAAGTGACAACTCTAGAGCTGACTTGTCCATTTTGGCCGCCTCGGAAGAAAGGTTTTTTGACTATTTTGTACTCATTGTTATTTGCGCAAACTCCAATCGTTCCCCTTCCTTTCGTTGGCGGATGCCAGTGAACACCTCAGCAGCCTGCTATCGCGTTCTCATGTTATAGCGGAACTGAAGTTTCGTGCTCAATCTATCCGCCGAGTCTGCCCGGATCGAGGACCTTGCCCTGCTGCGCGCCCTCGACGGCGGAGACGTAGGCCTTGGCGACGTCGGCCGCGGCCATGCCGTGGGCCGGGTCCATGCGCAATTTCACCAGCGTTTCTTTCACCCACGGCGGACTGACGGCGTTGATGCGGAGCCGGCGCGGCATTTCCAGCGCCGCGGCGCGCACAAAACCTTCGAGGCCGGCATTGACCAGCGAGATCGCGGCACTGCCCGGCATCGGCTGCATCGCCAGCACGCCGGTGGTCACGGTGATCGAGCCGCCGTCGCGGAGCTGATCCTTGGCGGTGCGGGCGAGCGCCACCTGTCCCATCAGTTTGCTGCGCAGGCAAAGCGCGTAGTCGGCGTCGGTGAGGTCGGCGAACGGCTTGAACACCGCGTTGCCGGCGCACGACACCACCGCGTCGACGTCGCGCACAGTCTCGAACATGGCGCGGATCGAAGCCGGCTCGTCGAGATTGACCTTGACGGCGCCGTTGCGCGATGCGGCGACGACCTCGTGCTTGTTGGCCGCGAGCGCTTTGGCGACCGCGGCGCCGATGGTGCCGGTGGCTCCGACCACGATGATTTTCATGACCTCACCTTTCGCTTTGCCCCGCCTCGTTCAGATATCGGATGGCGGAAGCTCTGCCGCAACGCCCGCAAACCCGGCGCGCGGCAGTGGAGCACATAGAGGGTGCATGAGATTGGCGGTCGTTGCGACCGCTGACGAGCCGCCGCGGCGAAGGCGGCGGCGCTGGATCGACGCGCCGGAGCGCTGCCTTAGAGCAAGGGCGTCAGCCACCGCTCCTGCGCCAACTCGATCAGCGTGCCGGCGTTCGGACAATAGGTTTCCCATACCGGGTTGTTGGGATCGCGCTCCAAATCGACGGCGCAGGCTTCGCGATAGCCGCAACTCAGGCAGCGGCGCATCATCTCTTTAAGGGCGCCGCTATCGGCGATTTCGGTCGGGGTGAGCTGGAGACCCAGCATGGCCATCCGGCAGTCGAGCAGCTCCTCCTGCTGCTCAGGCGTCGTCGATTTCCCGGTTGAGCGAGGCTTACCGATTTGCATCGAATCCTCCTGACATTCTTGGCCTAAATCACGCTGAGGACGGTTCATTCCTGCATTGACCTAAATCAACCGCGCCGAAATAAATCGGCGAGCTAAATCTCCTCCGGCACCATGCCGATGGCGCCGCACGGGCATTCCTGCGCGCACACGCCGCAGCCCTTGCAATAGTCGTAGTTGAACTGGAAGCGCTTGCCGGGGCCGAGCTTGATCACCGCATTGTCCGGACATACGCCGTAGCAATTGTCGCATTCGAAGCAATTGCCGCAGGACAGGCAGCGCCGCGCCTCGTAGAGCGCGTTGGTCTCGTCGAGGCCGCCCTGTACCTCCTCGAAGGTGCTTTGCCGGCGGGCGACTTCCAGCATCGGCCGCACCGTCTTCGGCGCGTCGGCGTAATACCAGGTGTTGAGCTTGTCGAAGCTCGCCAGCTCGTGCGCCGGCGGCGGCGCATAGGCGGCGCCGCGCAGCCAGGCGTCGATATGGCGCGCGGCCTTCTTGCCGTGGCCGATCGCCACCGTCACCGTGCGTTCGGAGGGCACCATGTCGCCGCCGGCGAAAATGCCGGCATAGCCGGTCATCATGTTGGTGGCGACCTGCACCGTGCCGTCCTTGATTTCCAATCCGGGCACGCCGTCAAGCAGCGACAGATCGACGTCCTGGCCGAGCGCCAAAACCAGCGAGTCGGTCTCCAGCGCCTCGAATTCTCCGGTCGGCTGCGGGAAGCCGGTCGCGTCGAGCTGCATCTTCTCGACGGTGAGCACGCCCTCGTCCATGCGTTTGATGGTCGAGAGCCACTTCATCATGATGCCTTCCTGCAGCGCCTCCTCGACCTCGAAGTCGTGCGCCGGCATGCGGTCGCGGGTGCGGCGATAGACAATGATCGCCTCGGTCGCGCCAAGTCGCTTGGCGGTGCGCGCCGCGTCGATAGCGGTGCCGCCGCCGCCGTAGACGACGACCCGCCGGCCGAGCAGCGGCTTG
>Ga0116111_1001639_pt1 | contig 15164 bp, 5 predicted proteins | sample June2015DPH_8_10_FD_89720 | JGI IMG/M metagenome (GOLD analysis project Ga0116111, IMG submission 89720) | Peatland microbial communities from SPRUCE experiment site at the Marcell Experimental Forest, Minnesota, USA - June2015DPH_8_100 | ecosystem: Environmental > Terrestrial > Soil > Wetlands >... | reverse complement strand
CGGTGGTTTCGGCAACGACGGCTCGCGCTTTCGAGACGAGTTTCCAATCGATGTGTCGTGGTCTTGACATGCCGCGATTGTATCATTTTTAGTCTCATCTTGAAAGCGAGCTAGAATTAGCCGAAGCGCGGGCGGTACGGCAGGCAGGGCACCAGGGATATGCACTCTTGTGCACCCCATACACCTCGACTATGTAGCTGACTAGGACACGACCGATCTTTCGTCACCATCGGCAGCCTATTCCACCTTCTCCACTCCGCTGACCATGGCCTGGTGGGCGGCGGCCGAGTCACGCCGCAGTTCTTGTGAGCGCGCCAAGGCCTTGTCGGCAAGCTGTGTCTTGCCGAGCTTGCGGTAGGCCACATACATTTGGTAATGCACATCGCCGTAAAAGTCGGACGAGGCGACCTTCTCCAGCACGGGGAGCGCCTTCGCATCCTCTCCCAATCGCACATACGCGGTGCCCAGCAGGATGTTAGCCTCCGGCATGTCCGGCTCATAGCTCAGGGCCTTTTCGAGGTAGGGGACGGCCTTTTCGTTTTCCCGCTTTTGCACGTGTAAGCGCCCGAGCAGGGAGAGCGTGAGGGGGCGCGAGGGATCAAGCTTCAAGCTTTCTTGCAGTTCCACCTCCGCCTGATCGTAGGATTTCTTATTCAGCAATAGCTCTCCCAGAGCCTCATGAAGTTCCGGCTCATCAGGGCGCATGGTGAGGGCGGTTTGATACTCCTGGAAGGCGTCTTTCGAATCGTCACGCAGATTGTAGCCCTCCGCGCGCAACTCCAAAGTCCGCCAGGATTCCGGGAACGACTCCTCCAATCGGTCATAACTTGCGGCCCCCAGCGCCTGGTAGGTTAGCGCCAGCCAATAGCTGGCCTCCGCGCTCAACTTGTCAACGGCCCCCAGCATCTTCGCCAGGGTCTCCGCGGCGTCATCGTACTGCTGCAACGTGTACTGGGTCTCCCCCAGGACCAAGAGGTCCGGCCGGGAGATCGGTTTGCGGGATTCCAAAGCGTGGGCGCAGGCAGCATATTGGTGAGCGCGGCAAGGATTCCCTGCCCCCGAAACGGCGGCGCCGCCCTGGGCTTTTTGCCACGCCGCAAAATCTGCCTGGAAGATTTTCCATCGATCGCTCGCCTGAGCGGTTTCTCCCGCCGGCGTCAAGAGAGAGGCCAGGAGAAAATCCTTTGCGGCTCCTGACGGGGCGGGTTCGAGATCCCTCACCAAAGCCTTGGCGGCCTCGGGAGAAATCTCGACCGTGGGGAATCCTCGTGGCAGCGCCAAATACTCGGGGGAGACTTCCCATGCTTTGCCCACCGCCTCCAGGGCCGCCGCGGCCTGACCCTTCACCAGTTGCATTTCCCCGAGCCCCAGCCACGCCGGTTCGCTCTGGGCGTCGCGCTGGAGTTCCAGGCGGAACTCCGCTTCGGCCTGATCCAGCTTGCCAGCGTGCAACTGGGCCTGACCCAGCGAAACATGCAGGCCGGGCTGCCCCGGATCGAGAGCAAGCGCCCGCTGGTATTCTTCCGCCGCGTCCCGCCAACGGTTCCGTTGGAACAGGTTGTCCCCGAGAAAACGGTGGCCCCAAGCTGAATCGCGATATAAGTGGGATCCTCGATACGCCAAACGGGCGGCCAAGTCCAGATAATCGTGCCCCATCTTGTACCAGGCACCCGCCTTATCCGGATTCATGCTGGCCAGTTGCCGATATTCATCCGCAGTGTTGCGGAAGTCTGCCTTGGCCAGGTAACACCTCGCGAGCGCCCTGCGCCCTTCGAGGTTGGCAGGATCCATTCGCACGGCATGTTGGATGACGGGGGTGGCCTTGTCGGGCTCGCCCAGTTTGAGGTAGTCGATCCCCAAGATCAAAGTTGGCCCCGGCAGGTTGGGGCTTTGACGCAGGGCGACTGACAGGTTGCTCGCCGCCAGGCTGTAATCGCCGAGGGCGTGATAGACAAGGCCCAGGTTGACGCGCGCCTGGAAAAGGCTGGGATCGAGGTCCAACACTTTCTTAAATTCCTTCGCGGCCAGAGGGAGGTCCCCCTGCTTGAGCGCCGCCTGTCCCGCACGGAAGTGCGCCACCGCCTGGTCCCCGGAGGTTTGACAGTTTGCGGGGCGCTGCGCGAAAAGCCCGAAGGTGAGGAGGAGGGCAAGGAATGTGGGTTGCAACCAACCTGGGCGGCAGAGCAAGGAGCGTAGCGCGGACCTGTTCTGTAGGTCCGCGGCCTTTCCGTGCCAATGGGGAACGCGCCGCCGACCCATGGGTTGAAACCAGCCCGGACAGCTATGGCCCGCACGGTGACGGATGATTGCATTCATAAGCAAGAATTCATTCGAGAGCAATCCGCATCCTGGATTCAAAATATTACCACCTACTGTTTGGCATTGGGTCAAATTGATGTCGTAGAGGCGAGTTCGCCCGTTGCCAACTTGGGTGGCACTGGCACTCTTGCCTGTGTCCAATCGCGGGCATCCCGCCTGCTGTGGTGGGAGCGTCCCGCTCGCACGCTTTGCGCGGGCAAGATGCCCACGCCCCAGCGGGCGGGACGCCCGCGCTACGTCCTCGGGCGCTCCTCTCTCGCCTGCCCCCTACTGTTTGCCCTGTTGCGACAAGCGCACGTAGGCCCGCCGATACGGTGGGGCCTGGGGATTGAGTTCGTAGGCGGCGCGATATTCCTGCAAAGCGCCGGCGAGGTCGCCTTTCTTCTCGAGCGCCACGCCGAGATCGTAATGGGCAAGGGGGTTGCTGGAGTTCAGCCGCAGCGCCTCGCGGTACTCGGCAATGGCCCCGTCACGATCACCCTTTTGTCCAAGCATGGCTCCGAGGTATACGTGAGCGGTCTCGTCCTTCGGATCTAAGCGCAGAGCTTCGCGTTCCTCGGAGGTAGCGCCCTCCCAATCACCCTTATTTGCGAGCGCCAATCCAAGGTTTAAGTGGGCAACTTCGTCATTGGGATTCAAGCGCAGAGCTTCCCGGTATTCCCCAATCGCCGCCTCGAAGTCGCCCTTCCTCACGAGGCCAAGGCCCAGTTCGCGGTGCGCCTCGGAAATCTGCGGGTTCAAGCGCAGAGCCTCGCGCTGCTCCCTAACCCCGCCATCCCAATCGCCCTCGTGCCCAAGCGAAACGCCAAGATTGTAATGCGCCATGGGGTCACCCGGGTCCATGCGCAGTGCCTCGCGATATTCCGGGATCGCGCCTTCAAAGTCGCCCTTCTCGTTGAGCGCCACCCCGAGGTTGACGTGCGCCAACTCGTTTTGGGGGTTCAGGCGCAGCGCTTCTCGATACTCGGTGATCGCCGCGTCCCCATTCCCTTTGGACGCGAGTGCGACGCCGAGGGCGAAGTGCGCATTCGCATTCTTGGGGTCGAATTGCAATGACTTGCTAAACTCTGCCTGGGCCTCATCGACGCGGTTTTTACTGGCCAGGGCAAGACCCAGATGGTAGTGGAGGTCGGCGGATTCGGCGTCATATTGCAAGCCGCGCTCGAAGGCGAGAATCGCGCCGTCCGATCGTCCTGCCACCAGTAGGGCACGACCGAGGTTGAAGTAAACCCTAAGGAACTCGGGGTCCAGTTGCAGCGCTTTCTCAAACTCGGGGATCGCATCCACCGGCCGCCCCGCGCGGGTTAGAGCAGTGCCCAGGTTGTTGTGGATCCGGGCATCATCAGGATTGGTCGCAAGGAGTCCCTTCCACCCGACGATGGCCGCATCGATCTGGCCCTGGTTCTCGAGTGCCGTCACGCGGTCGATTTCCTTATACACATCGACGGCGGGCGTACTGATGGCCATGAGGCCGTCGGGCGGAATGTTCACAAACTCCGGAATATTCACCGCGCGATTGGCCGCGGTCGAGTTGTCAATCAGGATGGCGGGACTGTCGTTGCCCTGCGCATCGATGTGCGTCAGAAACAGCTTCGTGTAAGGCGAACGGCTCTTGGAGGAGAAAACCAGCCAATGGCCGTTGGGCGAGAAGCTGTGCCAGGAGTTCATCAAGGAAGTATTACAGCGCATCCGCCGCGCCACGCCGCCTGCCGCGGGCACAATGTAAAGCTGGCTGTCAGGGCGCATCAACTCGGCGTTGCGGCACTGCACCCAGACGATCCAGCGGCCATCGGGCGAAATCTTGGGAAAGCTGTTGCTCATGCCGTTGTGAGAAGCACCCGCGATCGGCACCGCCTGACCGCCCTTGCCGTCATTGAAAGGGACGCGGTAGAGGTCGTACTGGATTTGGGGCTCCTCCGGGTCGTTGGCATGCTGAGGCATCTTATTGCCTGGAGGGTAAGGGTCGCGCGCTTCCGCCCGGATGAAGACTACATCTTTACCGTCGGGACTCCAAACGGCGTTCGTTTGCACGTAGCGCGGATCATCGGCACCTGGCAAGGGCTGCTTGCGGCCCGTCGCGCGGTTGTACCACGCCACGATGCTGCGCGTTGGGTAGAACACCTGGAGAAAGCGGTAGTCCTTAAAATTCACGGTGAAGTAGCCCGTGGAAAGGTCTTTCGTCTGCCCCCGGTAATTGGTCAAGACGTACCTGCCATCCGGCGAGACCTGGGACATGAAACCAATCCGGGAAGTCGAAGCCGTGTCATCCCGGAGAGAGCTCCAGGAGATCACGTCCTGGTTGCGGATGGACATTTCCGGTTTGACCGGCACGATGGCGTACAACCCTTTGTTGTTGGCAGGGCCGTCGAGATCCATCCCCATGGTTTTGCCGTCGAGAGAAAACGAATGGCAGTTGCCGCAAGTGGGCATTTCCTTCAGAACGATGCGGCTCTCGGGTTTTCCGATGTCGCGCAGCCGCCACTGCACAAGGTGGAGCGCACTGGGAGCCAACGGCTTGATGATGCCCTTTTCCGTCTCTGAAGGCATCAGGGGCACGTCGCGATAAAAGATGGGCGCTCCGACCGGATCCATCGAAGTACTGAGGGTCGTGCGGCCACTCGACACCGCGTGTTGGTCGTCACGCGGGGTGAATCCGCGGATGGTCACCACCGCTCGACCCGCCACGGAGTGCCTTTTGATTGCCTCCCAAGCCCCCGCTTCGGGAATCCATGAATGTGCCGCAGCCAGCTCCAGCGTGAGCATCGGCAATTCATTCGTGTCAGAAACACAGCGAGGGTCAATCTCGCCGACCGCCAGCCGCTCACCGGCGGATTGGAAGTGCATTCCCGGCAAGCCATCGGCAAACGCGATGTCAATCTGCCAGTGCGTGACCCCTTCGGTGGGGTCGCGCCAGATAAACGTTGGCGCGGTAATTTCGGGCGGGAAAATCGAACCGTCCTGGGGATAGTCAATCGTGATTTCGGCCAAGTGTGCTGCTACGGTGCCTTGGCCGCCTTGCGCTTGCGCCGATGCGCTCGTAACGCTTATCAATGAGACCGCGAGGATTGCGCCCAGGAAGACCAGGGCAGCTCCGTTCCGGGAAGCCTGGGACGAGAACTGAAAGAGCCGGAATTGTTTCTTAACCACGAGGTGTCCAACTCCAGGGCGTTTCAACCGCGTTAAGACCCGCATCAATGTAGGCGACAGATAACATCTGCAAGTTTGTATCCAAGGCTCAAAACGAAATCAGCGGTTGTAGGGGTGCGGCTTGCCGTACCCCGTGCATCGGTCAAGCGACAAAAACTAGGAGGGTACGGCAATCCGTACCCTGGAGTTTCTACATTTTCTACGGGGCAAACCAAGCTGGGGCATTACCGGTTTCTCCCGCGGCGGACCGAGGAGGCGACTTACCCTGTCCTCTGGCGCGTTCTTTTTGTCTGGCCGACCCTCCGTGCAGGGCGGGTCGAACTTGGGCTCGGAATGACCCGCGCCGCCCCTTCCCTCGGAGTTCAACTTTGCGAGGCTTGCACTCTAGCCACCTGAGCTCGAAGTTCCCGTTCCCTGGACCCCTAACAGCATTTCCTTTCAATAACATTCTGGCCTCGCGACGCCAAGTGGCTTATTTTTCATATACATTCTGGCCTATGCGTGAATTTGCGCCAAGTCAAAATAGTATCCCCTTTGTTATCAGATACATTCTGGGATAAGCCTGCATTTTTTATCCCCCGTTTTTTCTGTGCCGGCAAGGACCATGGCAATTAAGGACTTGGTTTTCAATGACTTGAAATTTTCAGTGAATTCCGCATTTCTCGATAACCTACTGTGTTTTCATACACATTCTGGCCTCCAAGGCCATCGCCGGAAGGGCGGATGGAGGCATTTGCCACCACGGACATCGGCATCCCCCGGCTCCCGCCAAGCTCCTGCCGGGAGTCGTAGCGCGTTGAGCGGCCGGCGTGCAGGAATCCTCAACGCTTAGTATACATCTGGGCATTAACTTTGTCAAGACTAAAATAGCTACACTTTTAGCCTAATGATATAGACACCCTGCCCGAAGAAATGAGGGGTACGGCAAGCCGTACCCCTACTACGCCGTGTCATTCTCAACATTGCACGAAACAAAGCACCAAAAAAGAATGGGGCGAGCGACCCATCCCGTTACTCTGTTGCCGGGATAAATCGCTCGCCCCTGAAGATCGAGTCAAGGCTCCAAATCTAGAACGTGAGCCTTAAACCGAACTGGATCAGGCGTGGCAGGTTGTACTGCGAAGTGACCACGCCGAAGTTGGCGTTACCCACACTCGTGTTAGGTGGCCCGAACTGCGGGTGGTTGAAGACGTTGAAGAATTCAGCACGGAACTCAAGACCGAGCCTCTGATCCGGGCCGAACGTGGTTTTCTTGAAGGCCGCGAACTCCATATTCTTTTCCCCATCCTGGCGCAGATTCGGTTCAACGCGGGAATCGTTGCCACGAGTATAGGATGTGGTGTTGACGAAGGTGGAGGTATTGAACCACGTCTCCGACCCGTTTGCGCCGCCCAGTCGAGTGGTAGAGGAGCCGGAGGTTTCCGACTCGTTGCCAACTCGGGTCACACGGCAGCCGCCAAGTTCAGTGACCCCGGCGTTGCAAAGAGTGTTGCTGCCGCCGCCGATTTCCAGCGGGAATCCCTTCTGGAGGGTGATGATGCCATCGATTCCCCACCCGCCGATGAGCTTATCGGCAACAGGGGATACGCCGCTGGCAAATCTCTTGCCTTTACCCACAGGCAAGTCCAAAACATAGCCCACAACAAAGCGCTGAGGAACATCAAACCCATCCAGGCTTCTCTCGTTGTGGAGGTTGTAAGCATCGGTATCACCCCAAGAGGGGGCTGCGTCACCCAGCCAATTGATCTCATTGTCGGTATCGCTGATGAGTTTTGAAATCGTATAGCTGGCCATGACCGTCCCGCCGTGGGAGAAGCGCTTGTCGACCTTCACCTGGAGGGAGTGATAGATGGAATCGCGGTCGTTGGGTTCCGCGACCGAGACATCCGAGTACTGGGGATAAGGCAGCAACAACTGTGCCGCCTGTACCGTCGGAGAGGTCAAATTCCCAGTTACCAAGCCGTAGTACGGATTCGGAACCGATGCCGTAAGGGCACTGGCACCCGCGAGGTCGGTAGGAAGTAATGAGTCGGATAGCTGGTTGACGTCCTGGCTATGCATGGGCAAGTGGGTACCTTTCGATCCGGCATAAGCTACGTCAAGCAGGGTTCCGTCGGGCAGCTCGCGCTGGATATCGAAGTTCCACTCTTGTGAATAAGCGCCGGGATTAGTCCTAACCGGTGCGCTGGGTCCGTTGGCATCCGCGTTAACGAACGCCTGGTTGCGCCCTGGGGGCTGCGTGACCCCGGTGGGGAAAGGCGCGTCGAAGGTATTGAGCGGAACCACATTGGCGTTATTCACGGTGGTTAGCCACGGTGTGGTGTAAGTGTTTATGAATAAGTTGTGGGGAGCGTTATTCCATGAGACATCGTTGGGCAGGAAGAATATCCCATAGCCGGTCCGGATGACCGTTTTGTCGTTGATCCGGAAGGCGAGGCCAAGGCGGGGGTTGATTTCGCCCAAAGGCATATTGACCTCGGTGCGATCCGGATTTCCCGGACCATTCACCAAAAGGAATCCGCCCTTTAACCCGCTAGGGATGGTAATTCCATTCGTCGGATTGGTAACACCCGCCAAGGGACTGGCGATATTCGGCTCCCAATCGAGAATCCGGTTGAAGCGCTCAGTCCAATTCCCCTGTAGGTCGTAGCGGACTCCCAGATTCAGAGTCAGCTTTTGGGTTGCTTGGAACGTGTCGCCAAAGTACATGGCATTGTAGAAGATCTGGCTGGCCATTTGCGAAGGCGTGACCACGTCACCACCGTTGGAATTGGAGCCGTACCCGAGCAGGAAGGAAGCGATTCCGTTCCCGCCCGAGAAGTTAGCCCCGGCAGCTAACGGATTCGCCGCCGTAGCGAAGTAGTCGAAGTTGTACGATCCGGTGGGTTGATTGGTTTGGTAGTAATTGTTGCGCAGCAGGCGGAATTCATAGCCCATCTTGAGGGTATGCTTCCCCATGATTTTGGTGAGGCTTGGCTCGAAGCTCCATGTGTCGTCACCGGCGCCAATCTCGCTCCCTGTTCCATCGGAGCAGAAACCACCACCATAAAACTGGTCACCCGTGTTCTGCGATACGCAGGCCACCGGGAGGGGAGTGGAGTTGAAATGATAGGAGCCCCATGCCCCGCCCAGCGAGGACATTGAGAACCCTGCGGTAAGCGGGGTGCGCAAATAATTGTAACGTGTGTAGCCCAGGTGCAAGTCCAGAATCGTGGTGGGCGAGAAGCTGATGGTGTCGCCCAAAGCGATTTGCTTGGTGTGGACGGTTTCCGTGCAGCGGTCGGTGCAAATATCTTTGATGGGGCTGTCGGGAAGGTTCAGCAGCTTGTAATAGGTGAAACGAGCCATGAATCGCTGCTTGTCGCTCACGTTCCAGTCGACCTTCTCATTGATCTGGTCGGTGTCGCCTCCGGTGCCGTAACCGGTTATATAGTTATTCGAGGCGTTCGTGTTCGTGGGCGCAGGGAAGTAACCCGCGAGAACCTTAGAGGCCGTGGGGAAATTGGCCGGGTTCAGTTGGGTGCCTCCACCGGCCGTGGCAGTGCCAGCCAGCGTGCGGCAGGGGGTCGCCGTGGTGGCGAGATTGGTGCAGGATCCTGCACCGGCGGTGACGCTGGTCGTGGGATCATAAATGGCGGTGTCAAAGGTCCCCTGGAGCTGGGCAGCGGTGGGGACGGTCGAGGTGAAGGCTGCGGACGAGCGTACGCGGTAGCCCTCATAACTCGAGAAGAAGAACAACTTGTCGGTGATAACCTTTCCACCGAAGTTGGCGCCAAACTGGTTCTGGGTCCAGGGACCAACAGCATCGGCGCCCTTTCCTCCTGCCGCGTTGAGGAAGAAGCTGTTGGCGTCAAGAACCTTGTTGCGGAGATATTCGTAGCCGGCGCCGTGCCAGGAGTTCGTGCCTGACTTGGTCGTCAGGTTGATGACTCCGCCGGCAAAACGGCCAAAATCGGGTCCCATGTTGTTCGTCTGCACCTTGAATTCCTGAATGGCGTCTTGCGTCGGAATCAGGGTGATAACGTTCAGGTAGGAACCGTTGGTCGGAACGCCATCCACAAAGATCGCGTTCTGGCCGGCTTGGCTGCCACCGATTTGGAAATCGCCAGAGGCAAAGGGGTTCGCGCCGACGGGGTTGCTCATCGAGGAGTTGCCTCCTGATGGCGGGCCCTGCGGCTGGATGCCCGGTGAAAGCTGCGCCAGGGAGATAACATTGCGCCCGTTTAAGGGCATTTCCGTGACCGTGCGCGATTCCACAACTGTCCCCAGGTCAGAGCTCTGAGGCTGGAGCAAGGGTGTTTGCGCTGTCACTTCTATGGTTTGAGTTACGGCGCCAACTTCCATCGCGAGGTCGATTCTTAGTGCGTCGCCGACCTCAACGAGGACGCTGTCGCGTTTGAAGTGCTTGAAGCCGGTTTTTTCTGCTTCAATCGAATAGGTGCCGGGCAGAATGTTGACGAACGTGTACCCGCCACCTGCCTCGGATGTCATCGAGCGCTTATTGCCGGTCCCGAGGTTGGTCAGGGTGACGCCCGCGCCGGGAATGGCCGCGCCGCTTGCGTCTAACACTGTCCCGGCAATGGTTCCATACACCTGCTGGGCTTGGCCGGTGCGCGGCCAGAGCGCCAGCAGCATGACCAATGCTACGGGCACGAACATTATCCTTCTAAAATTTTCCATTTAATCTCCTATTCAGCGATGTTTTTGAAACATCGACTTTTGATGAAGACCCGAGAGAAACCACGACTGGCTGAACAGTCAACAGGTAGCCGTGCAAGTGCGAGTGAAACGTAATAGGAGGGTGTATTCTTTAGGTGCTCGTTCCCACTGATGGATCTGTCTCGATAGCGATGGAGCGGGTCCTTTGCTTGCTCGTGTCGCTGGCGACACAGCATACTTTCCTCCTAGCAAGCAAGACCCAACGCGAATAGGAAACGCTCTCTGTCGACATCAGTACGACGACCGACGGATTGCGAAAGGTATGTGCTGCCCCGGCTCTTTAGAATGCAGGGCAGACAGCAGCAAATTCAACCAAAGAAGAAGGAGAAGGTGAGGAGGGCTCATGACCAGACATCGGCAAGTAACAGCCAAGTTCCGTTGGAACCTGCCAGACAATGCCCCCGCACACTTTTACTTCGCGCAGAGTTTTATCAGATAGTTAGCAGTAACGCTAGGTTAATCCAGTTAATCTTGACAAAATTCCAGTTACACCCCTAAATCTATTATATTCAATTACGTACATGCTATCTCGCACATGTAACCCCAATGCCTTTCGAAAAAACAAAAACAATGGTAGACTGACGGCAAGATTCTTGTCCGTTGTAATGAGTAGGTTGGCAATGGTTCCGAATCAGCAAGAGAAAATCGAGCTTGAGCACGTTCTAGCATCAGGCATCTTTGCCAAAGCACCACGTCAGGCAAAACTCCTTAAGTACATCTGCACCGAATCTTTCGAAGGCAGGACCGACCAAATCAAGGAATATACGCTGGCCACAGAAGTCTTGGGAAGAGCCGGAGACTTCGACCAGACCCGGGACGCCATCGTGCGGGTGGAAATCCACCGGCTGCGTAAGAAGCTGAAAGAATACTACGATGGGGAGGGTGCGACGCGTTCCCTCGAGATCGTGATTGACTCGGGACAATACGTCCCGCGATTCGTTACTCGAGGAAAGGCCCCATCCCCTGAGATCGAGGGAGATTCCGCAACCACCCAATCCGCGGCAAGCCCTGACCAGAGATCATCTCAATCCCCACCACCTGCGGCCGCAGGAAGTCTGATCTGGACTCGAGTTAGAACCCCACTCATTGCCGTTGGAGGATTGGTTCTTGGTGCGGTGTTGGTGGCACTATTCCTGAGGTTCGCACACTCTGGAACTCGAGTGAAGGCATCGCCCGGATCGTCAGCGCTGGCAGCTTCCGCAGCGACAGCCGGGCAGCTCGATGCCGTGCGTATCCTATGCGGTTATCCCCGGGACAAATATATTGATCGAGGGGGAAATGTCTGGATGGGCGACAGGTACTTCACCGGGGGCGACCCATCCGTTCAGGCGCTGCAGTTTCTGCCCCGCGCTCCCGATGTGGCGTTGTATGAAAGTTTCCGCTTCGGAGATTTTTCGTACGACATCCCCCTCCCGCCCGGAAACTATGAACTTCACCTTTACTTTTTGGAAACGCATTATGGGCCGGGGAACCTCAGCGGAGGGGGTGAAACCAGCCGCATGTTCGACGTTCTGCTGAACGGCCAACCCTTGCTCAGGCTCTTCGACGTCATCAAGGATGCCGGGGGTAACAACGTTGCGGACGAGCGCGTTTTCAAGAACATCACGCCGGCGGCGGATAATCACTTGCATCTGAAATTCCGCCGTCTACTCGACTCGCCGATTCTCAATGCCATCGCCATCCTGCCCGCGCCCCACGGCAAGATCAATCCCATTCGGATTCTGGCGCAAAACAACTCCTACACCGACCGCGCGGGTAACATTTGGAGCCCGGACCGGTACTTCCGGGGAGGCCAATTGGCCTTGCATCTCAGCCGTGCCCCCGTGAGCGGAACCCCGGATCCCGGCCTTTATACCAGCGAGCGCTTCGGCAATTTCAGTTACACCATTCCTGTGCCGCCGGGCAAATACCAAGTCACCCTGCGCTTTGCGGAGACTTATTGGGGAATACAGAATGCTTATCCCAATTTGCCGGACCAGAGCGGCTCGCCTGTGGGTGGGCCTGAGAGTCGCGTCTTTGACGTCTATTGCAATGGTATGACCCTGCTCAAAGATTTCAACATCTTCAAGGAAGCCAGCGGTCCATTGATAGCCAGGGACAAGACTTTCCACAACCTCCATCCGGATGCGCAAGGCAAGCTCATCCTCAGTTTTGTTCCCGTAGTGGATTACGCCTTAGTGAACGCCATCGAAGTGGAGGATGAAACACCGTAGGGCGCGTTTACGTTAGCTCAGCGTTCCCTTCACCCAGATTTCCGTCCGTCCGTCAGCCGGGGGTGCCACGATGTCCCCGGGGATGGACACACCATCAACTTCCAGGGCAACGTGTTTGCCCGCGCCCGCCCGCTCAATGGTGATGTGGTAAGTCACACCACGGAAACGGCGGGTGGCTTTAAATCCGGGCCAGTTCTTTGGGATGACGGGTGAAACCTGAAGTCCGTCATAGGAAGTGCGAATCCCCAAAATCCATTGGGTGATGGCGTAGTAGTTCCAGGCCGCCGTCCCGGTCAACCAGGAGTTCTTGGCCTCACCGTGCGTGGGCGCATCGCGTCCGGCGATCATCTGCGCGTAGACGTACGGCTCACATCGATGCAGGTCGCTGATCGGCTCGCGCGCTGAGGGATTGATGCGCGAATAATAATCGTGTGCGCGATCGCCGTTCCCCAGGCGCGTCTCGGCAATCATCACCCATGGATTGTTGTGGCAAAAGATGCCGGCGTTTTCCTTATACCCCGGCGGATAAGACGAAATCTCGCCCAGTTCGAGATAGTATCGCGAATACGCCGGCTGCTGAAGAATGATGCCATGTTCGGTGGCCAGGTATTGGCTGACGGATTCCAGGGATTTCGCCGCCATGCCATCATCCAATCCCACGCCTGCCAACACACAGAAGCCCTGGGTTTCAATGAAAATCTTCCCCTCGCTGCATTCCTTGGAGCCCACTTTGCGGCCGAAGTCATCGTAGGCGCGGATGAACCACTCGCCGTCCCATCCGTGTTGGTGGATGGTGCCTTCCATTTTCGCCGCCTGGGCCCGATATGACTTTGGTTCCTCGGCGAGGCCGCGACGCTCGGCTATATCCGCGAGTTCCCTGCCCGCAAGCACGAAGAGCCCGGCGATAAAAATCGATTCGGCGACTTTGCCATCCTTGTTGGTGGTCGTCTGGAAGGACTGCCCCGGCGTGTCGGAAAAACAATTCAAATTCAGGCAATCGTTCCAGTCAGCGCGGCCGATCAACGGCAATCCATGCGGCCCCAGCCGATCCAAGGTGTATTGGATGCACCGCTGGAGGTGGTCATAGAGGGGCTGTTCTGAACCGGGCTGGTTATCGTAAGGGACGGGTTCGTCGAGGATGCTCACGTCACCCGTCTCCTTCAAATAGGCCGCCACGCCCAGAATCAGCCAGTGGGGATCGTCGTTGAAGTTGCAGCCCACATCGTTATTGCCGCGCTTGGTGAGTGGCTGATACTGGTGATAGGCGCCGCCCGTGGGCAACTGCGTGGCGGCGAGATCCAGGATGCGTTCGCGCGCGCGTGCGGGAACCATGTGGACAAAGCCCAACAAGTCCTGGTTGGAATCGCGGAAGCCCAGGCCGCGCCCGATCCCCGATTCATAAAACGAGGCGGAGCGCGACATGTTGAACGTGGCCATGCACTGGTACGCGTTCCAGATGTTCACCATGCGATTGGTGTGCACATCCGGTGTGTCCACTTGCAGAATGCCGAGCACACCTTTCCAACACCGGCGCAGGTTTTGGAACGCGGCATCGACATGGGCAGAATCCCGATACTTGGCGATGATCGGCTTGACGGTTCGCTTGTTGAGGGTCTGCGAATCGGGCGGATCAAACTTCTGGTCGCGCGGGTTCTCGTGGTAGCCGAGGACAAAGATGATCTGCCGGGATTCGTCGGGAGCAAGTTTCACGTTCACTTGATGGGCGCCAATGGGAGCCCAGCCGTGCGCCACCGAGTTGGTTAATCGACCCCGCTCGATGGCCAGCGGCTTCTCCCAACTCCGGTATGGTCCCACCAGGGCCTCGCGCTGAGTGTCAAACGCTTCCACCCTCTCGGAGCAGGCAAAATAGGCGAAGTGGTCGCGCCGCTCGCGGTACTCAGTCTTGTGGTATATGACTCCGTCCTCGACTTCCACCTGCCCGATGCTGAAGTTGCGTTGGAAGTTCGTTCCATCATCTTGGGCATCCCATAGGCAGAATTCCACCGTGGAAAAGATGGACAGCGCCGCGCGCTCGGACCGATGATTGGTGACGGTGAGTTGCCAGATTTCAAGATTTTCGTCCAAGGGAACGAAATAGTTCGTGTGCGCGGTAATGCCCTGGTACCGGGAGCCGATGAGCGTGTACCCCATGCCGTGACGGCAGGTGTAATCTTCCAGATCGTGCCGAGTCGGTTGCCAGGAAGGCGACCAGAATTCGCCGGATTCGTTGTCGCGCAGATAGATATACCGCCCGCCGAAATCGTGCGGCACATTGTTGTAACGGTAGCGGGTAATGCGACGCAGCCGGGCATCGCGGTAGAACGAGTAACCACCCGCCGTGTTCGAGATGATCCCGAAGTAGGCCTGGCAACCAAGGTAATTGATCCATGGCAAGGGCGTGTCAGGACGGGTTATAACGTATTCCAGACTCTCATCGTCGAAATAACCAAACTTCATATGATTGCTCCCGAAACCGGTTTGTAAGCGGCCGCTGATACCCTCGTGGCAGCTTGCTGGCGCTGCATCTTGTCATCAGAGCCGGCCATTTGATCGAAGACGGCGCAATTATACTCGAATGCCGCGTAAAAGCAGGCGTATTTGCGTATCCACGATATCGGTAAGTTTGTCTCCACCCACGCCGACCACCTGCGATTCAGACAGTAAGAAACCAGGCTGGGCGGCCGACCAGCGCTCGGTCTGTCAACAGGTCTATCCGATCCGCCCGCACGGCTCTTGACGGCCTTTCCGACGGCCAGTTGTCCACCT
>Ga0116111_1001624_pt1 | contig 15255 bp, 10 predicted proteins | sample June2015DPH_8_10_FD_89720 | JGI IMG/M metagenome (GOLD analysis project Ga0116111, IMG submission 89720) | Peatland microbial communities from SPRUCE experiment site at the Marcell Experimental Forest, Minnesota, USA - June2015DPH_8_100 | ecosystem: Environmental > Terrestrial > Soil > Wetlands... | reverse complement strand
GAGCAGATCGACGCCGGCCGCGGGGCGCGGTGATCCGCTTGACATGACTCATACTGAGCGCTTAGTATGTGGTCATGGCAAAGAAAAAGAACCCGGCCGCGGTCGCACTTGGACGGCGCGGAGCAAAGGCGCGGATGACGAAGCTCACGCCGGAGAAGCGGCGCGAGGTAGCGCGCAAGGCTATTGCGGCCCGCTGGGCGAAGGCGAAGAAGGAGGAGTGATGTCGGTCTATAAGCGCGGCAAGACGTGGTGGTACGAATTTGTCTATGGCGGCCAGCGAATCCGCGACTCCGCAAAGACCAGCAAGAAAACGATTGCGATTGAAGCCGAGAAAGACCACCGGCGCCGGCTGGAGCGCGCTAGTGCTGGCCTGCCCTCGGAGCAACCGCAGCAGCGCATCAGGAACGTGGCGGCTGTTCTCAAGGAATACGAGGCGCAATACGGCATCAACCACCGTGACAACTCGCTCACCATCGTAAGAAACCGCTCCAAGCACGTCGCGCGACTCTTGGGAAGCGCGCTACTACCTGACGTGGTGCCCACTCGAATCACGGAGTACATGGAGCAGCGGCGCCAAGAGAAGGCCAGCAACCGGACGATCAACATAGAGTTGATGGTTTTGTCTCGCGCTATAGGCTACACCTGGAAAGCGCTCTGGCCGAAGGTAAAAAAACTCGAAGAGAATCACGACGTGGGGCGGGCGCTGGAATCGGAAGAGGAGCAGCGGGTTTTGGCGGCGGCCGCGACGAATCCATCACCGTTGATCTACCCGTTCCTGATGACATTGACCTGGACGGGCATACGGAGCGATGAGGCCCGCACGCTGCGCTGGTCGCAAGTGGACTTCGGGACACCGCAGGTCACGGTGGGGAAATCGAAGAGCGAGGCGGGCGCCCGCCGTGCGATCCCGATGAGCGGCGCTCTCAAGGCGGCGCTGGAACACCATGCGGCATTCTATGCGCGCAAACTGGGACCGCTTCAACCGAGCTGGTACGTGTTTCCGCTCAGCAACAGGCTTGCGCTCAAAGATCCCTTGAAACCTGTCACGTCGCTCAAGACCGCCTGGGAGACGGTCAGGGACACCGCAAGCGTGAAGTGCAGGCTGCACGACCTGCGGCATTCCTTCTGTACGAAGCTGGGCGAGGCCGGCGTACCCGAGAGCGCAATGCTTGATATGATGGGACACGTGAGTCCGGCTATGCTGCGCAGGTATTCCCACATTCGAGCGAAGGCGCGTCGTGAGGCGATTGCCGCGCTGGAGAGCCGGATTTCATCTGGGGTCCCCACAAAAGTCCCCACAATTGGCGATTCGACAGAAACACAGAAAACCACAAGTAGTTTTGTTTCATAGATTTGGGCCGGTAGCTCAGGTGGTAGAGCATGTGCCTTTTAAGCACAGGGTCGCGGGTTCGAGTCCCGCCCGGCTCACCAGTTAAGCCTTCCATTTCCCCAATAGTGAGCCGCCTGGGGAGGCTCCCGGAGGAGCAATGCAACAAGAACACCACTCGCAATGAATGCAACTCGCCGCATCAAAACGGCGGCTGGGTGTATACTGAACAACACCCGGAGTCCGGAGGGGAAATTTCGGTTGAATGCGCGGGGGCCATGGGGCTCTATGATCTAGATCTCTCACCGGTTTAAGGAGGAGTTGATGAGTATACGTCGAGTGTTTTTTTCGTTTTGCTTGTGTCTGACGACTGGCATTACCGCCTTTGGTGCGTCGTTGCCGTGCATTCAGCCGGGGACCGAACGATGGCCGGTCAAAACCAGCTTGCCCCCGGGCGCTCCGACCAAGACTATGACCTTGGCGGACGCGCTCAACCTGTCCAAGCTCACGGATGTCAAAAAGGATGATCCGAGATATCAGAAGACCCGCATCATGGACCAGCCTGTGAAAGAGGACACGCTGGTGACTATTTCCGGATACCTGTACTTGGTTGGTTTCGAATCGGACGACTGCGACTTTCACATTCAGATCAGTCCGCAGCCGCGGACTTCGGCCAATCCGCCAACCAAGGACGACAACTGCATCATCGTCGAAGCGCCCTCCGGCCAGTACGCTACCGGTATTGCGGATCAGGTGGAAGGGGTGCGCCAGTGGGTAATCGATAATCTGCTGGGCAAGACCGCGCCGACCATCGGCAGCGTCCACGTAATGCAGCATCCGGTGTACGTGACCGTGACAGGCGCCCTGTTCTACGACGACGCCCACGTGTACCTGGCGAACGGAGGCACGGGGCGTGGGAAGAAAGGCATGGAGTCGAATACGCTGTGGGAACTGCATCCGGTGACGTCAATCGCGTTTGCGCCGGCGCCACCGGCGCCGCCCCCAAGCCACTGACCTTCGCGTGATTCCGGGGACGGGCTCACCCATGCGCCGGCGACCGTTTAGGGCGCGCGCTTAAACAGCAAACGGCTGCAGCCGGATTCCGAACTGCTGTTCCAGATTGTAGGGCACGCCATGAACCGTGCCAACTCCGTTCGCGATTGTCAGCTTGCGGGTTCGGACGTCCTCGACATACGCGGGATTTGCGGCCTCGGCTCGCCGGTTGGCGATGGACTGAAGACGCGCCACCTCGGCTTCCGTCGGATCGGCGTCGGCCGGAATGGCGGCGAAATCCGTTCGAATCTGCGCGTCGGTATCGCTCGCGATCGAACCGTTCTGCACGCAGATATCGAACATCAGGGCAAACGCCCGCTCCGTGGTCACTCCAAAGCGCTGGCAAAGTGCGGAGGCTAGTTGTTGCTTGATTTGCGCGTGCGCGAGTTGGATGTCCTGGAACTCCTGGGTGCGCCCAAGGGCCAGAAACAAGCCCTTCCAAGGCTCGAAGATGGCATGGCGGATTGGATCCTGTATGGACCGCGCCCACTCCAGTTGCGCCTCCGTAGGGGAAGAGAGCAAGTTCTTCAGCGGGTCGAGGTTGTCGTGAAAGATGTTTGCCATGACATCTTCATGAGCGGAGATCATGTCGGAAAAGAGCGGCTGCAGAGTGCCCTGGCCGATGTTCCACTGGATCACGCCGTAGCTCATCCCCATGCCGTCGAAATCGCCCGTGAGGCCGCAAAAACAATCCGGGAAGCCGGTGGAGGTCTCAAACGCGCCGCTAAGCGCGAGGCAGCGCTCCCCGACGGGCGCACCGAGCAGGGGCGTCGCGGGCGGTGCCGCGCCCGGGAAGAGGGCCGCCCAGGTTTGCGGGCCGACTACTCCGTCGTGACCGAGCCCGTTGGCTGTCTGGAAGGACTTCACGGCCGCTTCGACTCCGCCACCGAACATGCCGTCTACGGAACCGGTATAGAGGTTCAGATCTTTCAACCGCTGTTCGAGTTGGCTTACATCAGCGCCGGTCGAGCCAAGCTGCAGGTTCATGACTTAAGATGATATACCAGTTTTCGGCGTTACGCCGCATCCGGGTAGTCCCGAGGCGAAAACTGCAATTTCGCGGGATCAAGGGGTCGCGTCCGGGAGTATACTAACCGAGAAGCGGGAGCCAAAAGTGCATCTCGGAGACTATTAGGAGATTTTGTTGCTATGCCCTTAAGAAAGAATTGGCCCTTGGTTGTCGCGGCTGCGTTGGCGCTCCTGGGCGTGATCGTCTTTCGCGTGCTTTTGAAATGGGATGGCCTGAATTTGACGGTTAGATTGCAGGATCTGAGCGGCCTTTTGGCGCCTCTTGCCTTCGCCTCGGCCGTCATCGAACGTGCGGTTGAGATCTTGGTGAGCCCGTGGCGTGACGCGGAAGCAAGCAAACTTGATAAAGCTGTGGCCGCCGTCAAGGCGAGACCTGCCGACCCTGCTGCGACCACACAGAACGCCGCGGATCTGAAAGCTGCTTCGGACGCAATCGATGAGTATCGAGGGGATACGCAACGGTATGCTTTCGCTATCTCACTCACTTTATCTGTCTTGGTGAGCATGGCTGGCGTGCGTGCGCTCGGGCCTTTTGCCGATGTGGGAAGACTTAACGACGTCAGATTTACGACCCAAGCGCAACACCTGTTTTTCCTTTGTGTCGATGTAGCGCTTTCCGCTGGGCTCCTGGCCGGCGGAGCGGATGGCATACACTCAGTGGTCAATGCGGCCACAAGTTTCTTTGAAGGGGCGGCAACTAGGTCGTCAACATGACTCGGCTGCGCGGGAAATCACGTGGCGAGTGCCGCTGGAACGTTAATTAAGGCGCATTATCGGTCTTCCGAGCGGTCCGCCCTACGGTTCGATTTCGAAATCCATCGATTGGGTCACCGTGCCGAACTTACTCTTGACGAGTTTGTCGGTCACGATCACTTGCAGCACGTACTCGCCGGGAGTCATGTCTCGGGCCAGTGACATGCGGCCCCCCGCCGTCAGGCGCTCCGGGTCGGACCCGCCTCCGGCGCTGGTTGGCACGGTCTTGCCGGCCGGCACCTGCTCGCCGTCGTGGAACAGCTTGGTTTGCACTTCCAACTCGGGATGCTCGCCGGCGCCGGTCTTGGCGTTGATGATTTCGTAGACGTAGACGAGAACCGTGCCGCGCCGGAAGCTTCGCCGGGCGGCCCCGCCCGTGAGGTCCTCACCGGGAGCCGTACTCTGAGGAAGCCCGGCATTCGCCGGGGGCGCCTGAGCCGCGGCTTCCTGAAGCACGATTCCCGACAGCGCGAGGTGTCCGCCTGCGATATCCGGGACCTCGACGTACTGATCGGCCGAACCACTGCCCTCGGTGGCGGCATCGCGCACGGCCGCGCGCACCAGGTAAGGGCCGGGCCTATTGACAGGAAAGTGTATGCCGTAGACCATTCCTTTTTTCATGGCCTCGTCATATTTACGGGAGGTCACCTGCAAGGTGAAGGTGGTATCGATGGGCGCCAGGGCCAAGCCGTTTTCGTCGTATGCCGCGGCGGCGACATCGATCAGCGCTTTATGGCTGCCGTCCGGCTCGCTGGACCACTTCAGCTCTTGGGGGTTGAAGTAGAGCAGCGCATTAATAGACGAGCCGGTATTGCGTATGTTCGAGAAGACCGCGGTCAGGCGCGGGTGAATCTCGCCGGCGGCGGACGGGGATTGCAGGGCATGGTTGAGCTCCGCCTCGCGGGTGTGCTCCAGCGGCTGATTTCCGTTGCCCGGCTCGCCGATGAAGCCGGCGCGCGAGCGGACGTGCAAGCCGGTCCTTTTCACTTTCACTTCGATCTTATGGATCTTGGGCTGGCCGTTGCTGTTTTCGAAAGTGATGGCGTCGGGATGGTAGCCGATCAGGTAGTAACCGTCGCTGTCTTCGGCCGCTGTTCGCAGGGCGCCGGCCAGGTCGTTGACATCGTGCAGAAACAGGCCGCCGGTTTCCTGCGCCAGCGCGAACATGCCCTCCTGGGTGTGAATCACCTCCTGCTGCCGCTGGGCGGGGACTCGGGAAACCCGTCTCGCCGACATGCGCGAGGTGTTATCGGCGGCCGTAGGATTGTAGTCCTGGATGCCGCGCGGGTCGATGGCATGGATCACCACCGAGGCGCGGCTGGCGGCGTCGCTGAGCTGTTGGACGGCATGGGCCACCATTTCATCGGTGGTTCCCTGGAAAATCAGGCGAATGTTCTCGGTAAACAGGACTACGGACTTGCGGCCCGGGAAACCCCTCATGGCATTCACCACGAAACGGATGGCCCCCAGGGTTCCCACCGCCAGGGTCTCTTCGCGGATGTGATTTAGGGCGCCGCCGCCGCGCACGCCCGATCCCAATGGCGCGAAGCTGCTCACGCCGACGCGGCTTTCGCCATACTTCACGCGATCGAGCGCCGCGTACAGCAAGCGCTTATCGGTAGTGAACTGCTGCAACGCTCCCATGCCGGCGCCGGTGCGGACAATGGCCACCAGGTCGCCCGGACGCATCTGTTCGTCGATAAAGTTCCGGATTGCGCCGCGCACCAGCGGAACGTTCTCGCCGGCCAGTCCAAGGTCATCCACCACCAGCGCCAGCGTGCGGCGCACTTCGGTGGGCTGGAGCACCGGCGGCGGCGGTGGCGCCTCGCCTTTGGCCGGCTTGGGCTGTGCGACTCGATAGGCCGGGGCAGTTCCCCCGACTCCCGGTTTCGTGGAAACGTACGAGAAATTCGTGATGGCCTGCGGCTTGCCGTCCTGCAAGACCTCGAACTCCGCGGCCTGAAGATCGGTTACGCGCCTCTGTCTGGAGTCCGTGACGACGGCGTCCACCTGAACCAGGTTGACATCGATGCGGATCACGGTATTGGGGACTGCGCCTGTCGCCGGGCCGGACCGCAGCGCGGGGTTTTGCGCAAAGGCCATGGCCAATGCGGGGAAGAGTGCTGTAAGTCGATTCATGCCTGCCACATGGAAAAAAGCCCTCAGCGCGTAAACTTCGGCCTGCGGCGATTCTCTCTCACTGCTGGCTGGCTGTCAACAGCCCACCGGAACTTCCCGTCCGAATATGGTTTCATCCATTAGGAAACTCTTTGTGCCCGGGCTCCGGTCGAAGTTCTGTATGCCGGCGCGCAGCAGCCCTACCAAGGCCTGGACCAGGTCGACGTGCAGCTCGCCGCCAACCTCGCCAACCGGGGCGAACTCAGCATCGCCCTCGCGGTGGATGGCCAGACCGCCAACACCGTGACCATCAACACCGGCACACCTTCGGCCGCCACCGCCGATTTCTACATTGCGCCCAATGGCAACGATGCCTGGAGCGGCACACTGGCCGCGCCCAACACAAGCGCCACCGATGGCCCGTTTGCCACGCTGAGCCGCGCGCAACTGGCCCCTGCCGCCGGCCTTTCCGCTGCAACTGCCGGGCGGTTACTGAGTACGGAGGTTCGCGATTACAGTGGCGTATGCATGCTTGTCAGCCCTCCGCTCCCTTACGGCCGCGGCTCGGTGAGCGTCGCCCGCATGGCGCCGGTGGTGATCCCGCCGTCCACCAGCAGCGTCTGGCCGGTGACGTAGCGGCTGCTCTCCGAGGCCAGAAACACGATCGCGCCGTCAAGATCGTGCGGGCTTCCCGGCCGCTTCAGCGGAATCCGCTCGCAAAGGTAGTCCACCCACTCCTGGTTTTCGTAAAGCACGCGGTTCTGCGCCGTCTGAAACCATCCCGGCGCCAGGCAATTCACGGTGATTCCGTGGCGCCCCCAGTCATCCGCCAGGCTCATGGTCAACTGCTTCACGCCGCCGCGGCTCGCACAGTAGGGCGCGAGGCCGGCGTAACCGAATACGCTGGTCACCGACCCTATATTAATGATGCGCCCGTACCCGCGAGGGATCATTTTACGGGCCATCGCCTGAGCCACAAAAAACGTCCCGCGCAGGTTCGTCTCCAGGATCAGGTTCCAATCCTCCCACGCGACGTCCACCGCCGCCTTGCGAACATTGCAGCCCGCGTTGTTGACCAGGATGTCGATTTTGCCGTACGCCTGTTCCGCGGCTTCCGCGAACCGCTGGATGCTCGCAAAATCGCGCACGTCCAATTCCAGCGAAGCCGCCTTCCGCCCCAGGCCCTCGATTTCGGTCTGAAAGCCGCGCAGCGCTTCCACGCGGCGGCTGGTAATCACCAGGTCTGCGCCGGCCCGCGCCAGCGCGCGCCCGAAGTATTGGCCCAGCCCGCGGCTGGCGCCCGTGATCACGGCCACCCGGCCGCTCAAGTCGAACCCTTCGTTCATCCGTCCTCCCGTTTCTTACGTGCTGCGAAAACCGCTCCCTCATGGTCGTGCGACAAATCGCGGCTCGGATCAGCGCGAAAACCGCTCCCTTACGGTCGCGGCTCGGACTAAGGTTCCACGATCACTTTCATGAGGTTTGGCTCGCGGCGATAGAGCCGGCCAAACCAGCCCGCGGCTTCTTCCAGCGTGGCGCGCGCCGTGATCAAATCGCCCACCCGGATCTCACCGCTGGTCAACAGCTCGATGCACTTGGGGTACTCGCCCGCCGACGCGCACGACCCCTGCAGCCGGATCTGCCGCGTCACCACCTGCTGTAGGGGCAGTTCGATCGTCGGGGATGTGTTGCCGATCAGCGTCACCGTGCCGCCCTTTCGTGCGCACGCAATCGCCGCTTGAATCGATTCCGTCGCTCCTACCGCCTCGATCACGGAGTCCGCGCCGCGTCCCCCGGTGCGCGCGCGAACTTCCGCCGCCGTGTCGCGCATCCTGGAATTCAGCGCCGCGTCTGCGCCCGCCCGGCGCGCCAGTTCCAGCCGTGCATCGTCGATGTCCACCGCAATCACGCCCGTGAAGCCCGCCGCCCGCGCCGCCTGGATCGTTAGTTGTCCAATCATCCCGCAGCCCATCACTACCGCCGTGTCGCCGGCCGTGTGCGGCGTCAGCGCCACCGCGTGAACCGCTACCGACACCGCTTCGATCATCGCCGCATGCTCGAACGGCAGCCCGCCGGGCAGCCGGTAGAGAATGCGCGCCGGCACCGCCACGTACTCCGCAAACGCGCCGTCCCGCCGGTAGTCGCCGCACGAGACGCCCAACACTTCGCGCCGGTCGCACAGGTTGATCTCACCGCGCTGGCAGTAGTAGCACTCGCCGCAACTGATCGTCGAATCGAACGTGACGCGGTCGCCGATCCTCCAGCCCCGCACTTCCCGGCCGACCGCCTCGATTGTGCCCGCCGCTTCGTGGCCCATCACCAGCGGCGGAATCCTCCGGCCCGTCCGCCCGTCCAGTCCATGCACGTCGCTGCCGCAGATGCCGCACGCGCGCACCCGCACCAGCGCGTCCGCCGCCCCGATTTCCGGCGCCGCCAGTTCCATTACCTGCAGGTTCATGTACTCGGTCAGCAGCAACGCCTTCATGCTCGCGGCTCCTCTACTGGAAAAGATGTTCGCGGCCGTGGCCCCATACCAGGCGGATGCGATCGGGCAGCCCCAAGCGCCGGTCGGATTCGAAGACATACGCCAGGCCTTTGCGAAAGTCCGCTTCGCTCACGGCATCTCCCAGCGCATCGCGCGGATTCACAATCGTCACCGGCCGCGGGTACACCGCCTCCAGCAGTTCGCCCGTGTCGTACCTGCGCAGTACGCCGGGGATCACCACCTCGGAAACGTTCCGATGCACCGGCTGGTCGATAATCTGCCGGTAAGACGCCAGCGAGTTTTCGATCGCCACCCGGCCGATGCGCCCGTCGAGCGCCGCCGCGTGCAGTGCCACCATGCCCAGCGCTCCGACGCCGTAAATCGTCAGGGCCGCGCCGTCCACGTCATTGCGCGCACACAGCCAGTCGACCGCGCGGATGGCGTCGTCGACACGCAGGCCCACCAGCGTCTTGCCCACCAGAAACGCGCGCAGTGAGAGCAGATTGAAGCTGCCCAGATAGGGTGACTTGATGCTTTCCGTTCCCGGTGGCGTGGGTCGTGGCTCGATCAGCAGCACGATGCGGCCGGCCCTCGCCAACCGCTCGAAATCCGCGCCCTGTGGCTGCGCATCGAGCAGCAGCACCGCCGGCTTGAGCCCGGCGCCATCGGGAACCGCGAGGAATCCCGTGACTTCCATGCCCGCGTCGCTCGCGAGCGACACCGTCTCCACGCGATAACCCTCGCGCGCCTCCGATGCCTTCATTTCCACGTGCGCCGCCGCGCGGCCCGGCTCCACGGCCGCCCCCGTCAGCGAGCGAACGTCCTGCCGCACGCGCGCTTGCATCCGCGCCAGATCGGCCTTGCTGCCGAGCACCTGCTGTGGCGCCAGAAGCCGCCCGGCGCGCTGGCGGTTGATCGAACTGACCGTTTCGCCACCGAGCGAAGTCGAAACCTGTCCCGTCGGCGTGCATTGCATGTCTTCGGGATGCTCCGGCCGAACGGCTGCGTATACCGGCGCATCCGCGCTGCCCTTCAAATTCTTCGTAAAGAAACCCAGAATCGCCGGCGCGATCGGCCCCAGGTTGCCGTGACCGCCGGGGCCCGTGATCCATTGCAGCCGGTCTTCCGCGCCGAAAATCGCGTAGAGCCGCCTGGCTTCTTCGTAGGTCTGGCGCGCGCCTTCAAACGGGAACATATCGGCGGCGGTGGAGACGATGGCATACGGCCTGGGCGCCGCCAGTTCCACCCAATCGCCGAAATCCAGACCCTCCTCCACGAAACGCGGAATGGTCTGTTCGGCGTCCTGCACGCCCGTCGGCGAGCCCAGCAACTCTTCGAACGACGTGATATAGCAGGCCGTCGCGGCGGCCCGCACCCGCGGGTCGAGCGCCGCGAAATAGGCCGTCGCGGTTCCGCCTCCCGAACAGCCCAACGCCCCGATGCGCGAGCCATCGATGTCCTTGCGGGTGGTCAGGTAATCCACGGCGCGCATCGAATCGTTCACCATGTAGCGCGCCAGGTCGTCGCCAATCAGCAGCGTGGGCAGGTTGGCTTCGCCGTGCTCGCCCGTCGGATTGCCGATCAACGAGGCTTTGCGCGCCGCGTCGAAATACTGCAGCCGCTCGCCTTGCCCCAGCGGGTCGTAAGCCAGCGCCGCGATGCCGTTGCGCGCAAAGTTGGCGCCCCAACTCCAGTTCTCGGTCTTCCCGGCAGCGCCGTGGCCCGCGCCCACCACCACCGCCGGAAATGGTCCCGCGCCGCTCGCCGGCAGGTAGAGATCGGCCGTCACCCAGAACCCCGGCAAACTTTCGTATGCCAGCTTTTCCACGCGAAAACCCTCGCCGCTCGTTGCGCCGAACTGCTTCACCTCGACCGGGCCTGTATGTTCCGGCAGCCCGCCCAGCAGCCGCAGAATCTTTTCGCGCACCGCTCCCTGGCGGCGTTCGGCATCCGCGCGCGTGCGAATCTCCGTCACCGCCCGCTTCCGCTCTTCGAGGTGGGCCTGCGCCAGCCCATTCAGATACCCGATCAATTCGTCGCGCGGCTGGGCACTTGTTGGGGCGGGCGCCGCCGGGTGCTCCGCGCTCCATGACGCGTAGCGGCGAAGCGCTTCTTGCGGGCCGCTGTTGTACCAGCTATATCCCTGTTGCCGCTCCGTGGAGATCTCTTCCACCGTGTCGTGGATGCTCTTGTCGCGGTCGCCGAACACCGGCCGGCCGGTCCCCATCGCATAGAAGCGCGCCCACAGCCGCGGCGCCCCTGGGTGCGGCGCCAGCCGTCGTCCGTTGGGACCGCGCTCATAGCTCGCGTCGGGAATCGCCGTCTTCTCGAACCACGCGGCCGCGCCGTCGACCGCAGCTACCACCGCCGCGTCCGGCTTCGGCAAGGCCATCAGCAAGAGCATCACCTCGGAGCTCTCGCTGCTCGATAGTGCGGCCGGTTCGTAATTGCGGCCCGCTGTCGGCGCGAGCGTCAGCGCATCGTGCTGCTGGGCCCACACCGTGCGCCGGCCGTTCTCCACAATCTGCGTGGCGACAATCGCCTCCACTCCGCGCGTCACCGCCAGGCCGGCCGCTCGACGCAAGCTTTCCGGCACGCCGGCAAACTCATTCCGGCCGGCCGCGGTCTCTTGCAGCAGTTCGAGCGCGTGCATCACCGCCCCGTCATTGAATGTGATGGCGTCGTGGTAACCGCCCTCGAGCGGCCAGACCTGCGGCCATCCGCCGTTGGGAAATTGCGCCGCCAGCAAGTATGCCACTCCGCGCTCGAAGCTGGAGAAGAAAGGCGCTCTCTCTCGCGCGCCCGCTGCCGCGGCCACGCGCGCCAGAAAGCGCAGCTCCGTGGTGGTTGCGTCGTTGTCGAGCGTGCCGACGTAGTTCCAACCCGCGTCGCGCGGCGTATCGAAATCGTCCGGGCCCAGATAACGCGAGAGATTGTCCGGCGCAAAGCTTTCCCCAGGCCGCCGCGCATGAGCCGAAAGATCGAGGTTCTTGCTCCAGCCCCCGGCGGGCGTCTGGAAGGAAACGATGATTTCCGCGATGCGCCGCGCCTCCGCGCCGCCATACCATTCGCGCGGCTGGTCGAGCGGCACGCTGCGCGCCGAGCTGCCGTGAGGTGCGGGCGTGGGCTCCTTGAGCCCGGCCGCCTGCAACTCCGCCCGCAGAAACCCGCGGTCTGCCTGCATCTGCCGCGCCGACCGCTCCAGATACTCCTTCCACGCATTGCGCTGCGCTTCGGGCAACGCCGCCATCCGCTCCGCCGTAAGGGAAAGTGCCGGCGTGCTCGTTCCCACCACCGCCGCCGGTAGCGTGGAAACAAAGGCCATGGTCAAGAGGGCGATGTACAAGCTGGCACGCATACGCCGGGACTCCCGAGCTTCCAGCCTATCACTTCGATTCATTCGCAGCCGGGTTGAGCGGGACAGACCTCCTGGTCTGTTGCAGAGGGCCTGCGGCCCGCGAAATTTCATGAAAAACTGTGAGGACCCGCGCTGTTCGTGGGGCGGGCTATACAGCCCGCGGACCCGCTTTCCAGCGGGTCCCTGGAGTTTCTACATTTTCAAGTTCCGTTAAGACCAACTGGTAGCGCCGGCGGTCTTGCCGCCGGTGTTCGACCGGCCGGAGGCCGGTCGAGGACCCGCTTTCCAGCGGGTCCAGCCGTCTGAAAGGCGGCTGGCAGCCAGAATTGGCTGCCCGACTCCGTAGGCGCTCTGCTTTTTCGACCCTGTCCCTGGAGTTTCTGGTCAACTCAGAGGTGCGACAGACCATCGCCTTTTGTCATCAACCAGCCGTCGGCTTGCTGCCTTTCGTGTTCGCAACCGTCACCTGCAGAGAAATGTAGCTCACCATCTGCGCCGTTTGCGGAGCCGCGTCGAACACGTCCAATGCCGTCGCCTCTTTCGGTACCAGAAAACCGTCTATGATTTTCAGCTTGCTGAGTTGGTCCTTCATCGCGGCCGAGTGTTCTTTCGGAATCACGATGTAGCTTCCGCTCCGCAGCCGCAAAGCGTCGGGAGAAGCCTTGGAACCATCCACCGTGGCCGTCACGTCGGTCGGCGCGCCCTGCAGGATCCACTGCTGCTGCGCGCCCTGGCCCTGCAGGCTTCCCACCAGGCCTTTGATGCCCGCCAATGCCACGCTCCCCACCACCGGGAGGGACAAGAGCGGCAAGTAGGAAGTCAGCGGCGAATTGACCACTTTCGACATGACGTCCACAAAAGAGCCAAACAGCGTTTTTCGCGGGTCCTTGGCGAAGCAGGCGAACGAAGTTTTACCCAGGCCGCCCGGCAGCGTGATCGACTGCGCCTGCTTGGGCGCCTGTAACGGTATGTTGGCGGCCGGTGAAGGCGCAGCCGCACTGGCTGGCGCCGCGCTCTTTGCCGGAGCGGCCGCCTGGCTTTTCGAAGCCCCACTCGCCGCTGTGCCCGAACCGCTCTTGGCGCCGCTCTTCGCTCCGCTCGCTCCGGCCTTCGGCCCCGGGAAGATCGCGCTGAAAGTGGTCGTCGCCATTGAGACCAACTCGCCGAAAACCGATTGCGGCTGCCCCTGCTGGAAATCCAGATAGATTGCGCCGGATGTGTAGTTCTCGAATTGATGGTGGTCTGCCGGATTGAGCCGCATCCGCACCAATTGAAAATCCACCTTGGCGTCGGTGAACGGGTGCATCTTGGCCGTGGGTATTTGGTCCGCGGTCATCAACGTTTTCTCATCCGGATCGTAGTGTATGAAAAGCGGCTCGCGCGCCAGGTTGGAGGTCTCCGGGCCGGCCGGAGCGCGCCCCCTGGTGGTTTCCGAGCCCAGCACCAGGTGGGCTGGAACTCCCATGTGTCTGACCCAAAAATCCACCACATCCGGCGGTGTGCCGGCATCGGAAGTTTGTGCAAATGCCTCTTCGTCGAGCTGCGCAAGTCCAAAAGCGGCCAGCGGAGTTCCCAGAAGGAAGCCCCTACGGTTTGTCTTCATTCCTGATTGCCTCCTGACGTCTGCGTTATCATATCATTAGTGTCCCATTCACTCCATACGGATCGGGGCCCCGCCGCGTTACTGGTACTTGCCCTTGTGGCCCTCGGTTCAACCCTGCACGGAGAGTCGCGCCGCGCCATCCTGGTGGGCATTGATAATTATAATCCTGACCCCGCCACCCAGGCCCAACTGCTGCGCGATTTGAAACCGCCCGCGGTCAAACGCCCCGCCGTCGAGGGCGACGCTAAGTACTGGCGATTCGACAACCTGGACGGCGCCGTCAGCGATGTCAACCTAATGAAGGCCGTCCTCCAAGGCCTCGGCTTTCAGGATTTCGTCGTCCTTACCGATCAGGACGCCACCGCCGACGGCATCCTCCAGACCCTCCAGAAAAACCTGGTCGACGACGCCCAACCCGGCGATTTCCGCCTCTTCTACTATTCCGGCCACGGCAACCACGTCAAGAACCGCGCCAGCACCAAACAGCAGCAGGAGGACCAAACCCTGGTTCCCGCCGACAACTGGCGCAACGTCCCCGATATCCGCGATAAAGAAATCTCGCGCATCCTCTTCGCCGCGGCTCGCAAGGGCGTCATCGTCACTTTTATCGCCGATAGCTGTCACAGCGGCTCCCTGGCCCGCGGCGCCTGGAATTCCAGCGGCAAATCCCGCACCAACAGCGGCACCCGCGCCGGCACTCCCGGCGTCACCCTGCATGAGCCGGTCGCCAACGATCCCGCCGACACCGATCCCGCCACCCACCGCCCCATCGATCCCGAAGCGCTCGGCGTGCTCACGCTGGCTGCCGCCCAGCCCAACCAGGAAGCCCGCGAGGTTCAAACCGAAGACGGCCCGCACGGCGCTTTCACCTGGGCATTCGCCCAGTCGCTGCGTTACGCTTCCGAACCGGTGGACCGCATTTTCGCCCGCACCATGGCTTCGCTCGGTTCGAACGGCGCTCTCCAGCAGCCCGCCATGGGCGGCGCGTCGCGCTTCTCCAAGACGGTCTTCGGGCAGGCGCCGGCCGTAGGCGGCGGTCTGACCGTCGTGGTCGATTCCGTCAAAGGCGCGGACATCCATTTGCGCGGCGGTACTGCTATCGGCCTCTTCCCCAAGTGCCGCCTGAAGACCGTTAGCCAGCCTGCCGTGACCGTCGAGATCGCTTCCTCCGAGGGCCTCAGCGGTTCTGTCGCCCACGTAGTCGGCCAGGGCGCCGTCAAGCCGGGAGACGTCCTCACGCTTGATCGTTGGGTGGTCCCCGCCAAAGCCGGCCTGCGCGTTTCAATTCCTAAACCGGCCCCCGCGGCCGCTGTGGAGCGCGCCGTCGCTGAGTTCGGAAAACTGCGCGGCGATTCCACCATCGAATGGCTCGACGACCCCACCGCCGGAGTGCCCACCGACGTCGTCAGTTGGAATGGGTCGGCCTGGATCCTCGAGACCACCACCCAGCCCGCCAAGACCGCCACTCTCGGCGCTGAGCCCGCCGCCGCCGAGATCAAGCGTTTGCTCTCACCCAAGGCCCGCTTGCT
>Ga0116111_1001614_pt1 | contig 15311 bp, 19 predicted proteins | sample June2015DPH_8_10_FD_89720 | JGI IMG/M metagenome (GOLD analysis project Ga0116111, IMG submission 89720) | Peatland microbial communities from SPRUCE experiment site at the Marcell Experimental Forest, Minnesota, USA - June2015DPH_8_100 | ecosystem: Environmental > Terrestrial > Soil > Wetlands... | reverse complement strand
TGCCAGGACTGCTTTGATCTCAGGCGGCGCTAGTCCCTCCAGAAATCGCGGCTTTAGGTCTCGTACTGCGGCAGCAATGTCGGAAGGGGTCACGGTTCACCTCGCTTCAGTATGGCTTCGTTGTTGATTGCTAAACGGAGGGCCGGCCTCCTGGTGGAAAAACTATACCTTATTGGCGGTCAGCTCCAATCTGTCAGTTGGCGCTAAATCGCCGTTGCGTCCATCGACGGACTCAGTTCAAGCAAAGCCCTGTTTTCATCAAGTGCCGCATCACTGGCATAGACCCTACGCAGTTCTCGAAGAGCTTCATCTCTGTGCCGTCGGTAGTCTCGTGCGTAAAACGTTGGGCATGTTGGATAGCAAAATGATGGCGAAGTCTGGACGCCGCTCGTCACAGCATCTTACGGCGGATTGCCGAGCTTCTACGCCTTCCTCGGAGCGCTCGAAGACCCCAAGCACCACGACCACGACGAAGTGACCGATTGGTACGGTGGTCCCTTCGATCCCAATGCCCTCGACGAAACCAAATCCGCAAACGTCTCGTGCGCCTCGGCCCCGTAAAACGCGCAAACCCGTCTGAACCCCACCTCCAATCCCGCGGCCATCAGCGGACGCTTACCGCAAAGCGTTCACCACCAGCGGTCACCGCGCGCGGCGACAAAATTCCGCCAGACATAGTCCCACGGCACGACGAACAGGAAGATCACGCTCATCAGGCAGGCGAAAGTTGTGTCCCAGGTGTCTGCGTCCATGGTGTGGTTCTGCCAGGCAGGCAACGCCACCGCGAGAAGCCATGTGGCCTTCCATGCTATTTCCCAGAACAGAAGCGGCAGCATTTTCAAGGGATAGCGTAGCCCTAGGACCGCCAGCAGCACGAGCGCGAGCAGCATGGAATTGACCACGCCATGCATCAACTCCCAAGGCCTGTGATGAAGGAAGGCAGGAACCTTCTGCATTCCCATGCCGACGGCAATCAAGAGGTATCCGGCCCTCAGAAGATAAATTCGCCACAGCGCGATCTCCCGCGCCGGAGTTTCGTTTCGGTCCCGCGTGCCCAAGGCTAATGCTGGCGATGAATCGGTTTTCATTGCGTATCTCCCAATCCGACTCGCATTCGCGATCCATCAGAATTCAGCCTGTCAGATCGTAACTGCGGAATTTCGGCCATTAGCGGAGGACTTGTGGTTCGCAAATACTCCGTCCGACCTTCACATGCTGTCCAACTTCTGAGATATAGTGATCGTCAGATTCATTAAAAAACTAACGGCGATGAATATCTCATGGATACTGCTTCTTTCAATGCTCGCTGCAACGATGGCGAAGACAAGGGTACAGGCGCAACAATAGAGCGCAAAACATGTACGACATGGGACGGTGTACTCATCGTGTACTCCGCCGCCGGATCGGGCCTGGTGGGGCTTGTCTTCATCCATGGAGGACTGGCCAACCGCACTTTCTGGGATGGCGAGCTCAAAGAGTTCGCCGCACATTACCGAGTCATTGCTCCCGACCTTGCGGGGCATGGTGAATCGGGAACCAACCGGAACAGATGGGGCATACCAGAATTCGGAGCCGATATCCAGGCCGTCGTCGAGGCCGAGCACCTCGAGAAGGTTATCCTTTTCGGCAACTCGTTAGGCGGTCCGGTGGCGATAGAGGCGGCTTTGCTATTACCCGGTAGAGTTCTTGGAGTCGTCGGAGTGGACACGTTTCAAAGCCTCGCCTACACGATGACGCCGGATCAAGCCCGGCAAAGGGCAGACGCCTTTCGGGATGATTATGCCAGCAGCCTTAAACGGATGGTCAAATCCCTCTTCCATACAGATGCAGATCCGGCGGTTGTCGCCGATGCCGAGCAGCGTATGGCGCAAACCTCGCCCGAGGTGGCGCATACGATGTTCTTGTCCCTGGCCGGTTATGATGTAAGCGCTTCCACCCGCTATTTGCAGGTTCCGCTGCTCGCAATCAACGGTGATCTCTACCCTACGGACACCCAAGCGGTCCGAACAGTGAAGGCCGATTTCGATGTCGTTGTGATGAAACACGTAGGTCATTACCCTATGCTCGAACGACCTGCGGAGTTTGACCGCCTAGTAGCTGCAGTTGCCGATCGCCTCCGAATACCCTTGCAACCGGCATAGAGTAGCCAAGTTCAGGCCACAAATCCAATTGAACGGTGAAACTTACGTCGGATGCTGTCTCAATCAGGCCATGGCGCAAGGCCGAAGAGCTTACTACGTCTATGTTCGTCAGGGGATCGGCTCGCTAGACCTGATGAAGCGAGTGGCACAGAGCTGCGGAGCAATCGGAATGGGCACGGTCGACCGGATTCTGCGTAATCTGCGTTTCGATCTCAGCCAGCGCAAGGTGCTGTTGGTCTTTGACGAAGCCCAGCATCTGTCGATTGAGTGTCTGGAGACAATTCGGGAACTGTTGGATCAACCCCCACACTGTGGGTTGCTGTTCGCCGGCACCCACGAGTTGGAGGCAATCTTCACCCGCCAGGCCTTGGAGCTGGAGCAATGGCGTTCCCGCTTTCATGCCGGCCAGGCCTTGCCCGGCATCTCGGAGCAGGAAGCAGCCAATATCGTGCACTCTGAGCTGGGGTTGGGACTGTCGCAACGGAAGATCCACAAGCTAATCTCGAAATCCCGGATCACGGACCTACGCCACGGTGGCGAGCACAGCTATGTCTCGGCCCGGCGGCTGTTCTGGTTGATTCGCGAGTTGCAAGCCGTCGCCAACGGAGAATCAACCAGCGTCTCTGCCCCAAATGAAATTGCTGGTGCTGATCAGGGACGGTGACGCGAAATTTTCGCGGGCGCTTACTTTTGCGGCGGTGGGTACGGTGATACACCCTTGCTAATGAGATCATCGTAAAGCATCGTCAGGAAAATGGCGGTGATAGCGATGACGACCAGCAGCACAACCCGCCTCCCTTGACCGCTCGCATTGCGAGATCCGGAATTTCCCCTCTTCAAGTTCATATTGCCTCCTGCTGTCCACCCAGATTCAGGTTATAGCACTCGCCAGCGGTTCCGGCTGAGGAATCTTGTCCGCAAAAGGAAACAGCCCTGGGGATTTCTCCAGGTGGCCGTTATTTATGTTGAGGCGGTTTGCAGGCGTGAGCGTAGCGAGGGGTCTTCCGTACAAGCGTTTCTGCCGCGATTCAATGAGTGCAATGGGGATTTTGCAACAGTTATCGCGCAAAAGTCTCTGCCTGAAACGTAATGGCGGTGCATCGAAGACGATGAGTACTTGCGCAACAATCATAGGCGGAGCGCAAAGGGTGAGCGGGACGAAATCCTGAAACCGGTCTCGCCCACGGTCGGTATACCACTTCGCGAAAAACTCAAGCTGGGCTAACTTGTAAAATGAAGAATAATGCCACTGCAGAGCAAGAAGAAGCAGCCGTTCATTATCGACAACGATCTGAGCCCAAAGCTCAAAGAATATCTGCCAAGCGACGCTCGCACGACCGTCGAATGCGGGTTACCTCCCCACGCTCCCGACTATCCCGATGTCGTCGATCTGTGCCAGCGAGAGGAAGCTATGCTCATCACCGCCGATACCGAATTCCCTGATCATCTCAGACGGTACCAGCGCGCGCACAACGACTGCTGCTGGGGCCTTGTTCTCTTGCCCTCGGAGGAATTGAAGCAGATCGAAATTCTAAAGCGCATAAAGGCTGGGAAGATGAAGCTCAAACACCCCATCGACAGGGTATTCCAGTTTGAAAATGCCCGATGGGAGAACCTGTTCATCAACCTTCGTGCGAATCCCCCGGAGGTCACCGAGCTTTGTACCTGTGAATGGGACGAGGACTAACTGTGGGCCCCAAAGTGTCCAGCAAGCGACAGAACCAAGCCGCTTCAGGGCTTCAAGGCATTTTTGCGGGGCTGTGAAAACGGAAAAGCAAGAGAGGCAAAAGGTTTTATCGTACCAGCCCGCATACGACGAGGAGAGCCTCGGCCTCATGCTGCAGAACCTCAACCCGGTGGTCGGGATTAACAACTTCCAGGCGGTCAACCTCGACCCCACGTTAAACCTCAAAGACCTAATGAGATCGCAGGTCGGTAGACGTGCTGGATAAGGTCCTGTTCATGGTGACACTCAGCAGCAAGTGGCAAAGCGAGGTGGCGACGTAGAGCAACCCGAGGCCCCCGCCCATCCACATTCTAGCGGCGGACAATGATCCCATGCCGTCGCCGGCCAATATAAACCGGTTGCTCCTCCGTCTGCCGTTCTTCTCTTTCCATGCGCAAACAGTAGATGTTCAGGGACAAGTTTCGGAGCCCAGCCTGGCCACGCTGCGACACCACGGTTCGGTGTTCATGTCTTCTGATCCTCGTCCTCCCATTGGGTGGTAACGATTGATATCTGAGCTTGCCAAAGCCGGCCTCGCCTAAGCCGGCCTTGCTCGGCGATGGTCAAATTTCCGAGCCCCTGATCGTTCGCTTCAAGGCGGTGATCTTTTGTTGTCTCATGCGGCGGGCGCGGTGTCGGGCAATGAGTTCTCGCAAGTCGTAGCTGTACGGGCCATAACCGCGAAAAGACTTGGGGTCAAACAGTCGCTTGATGCCACAGTCGGTACAAACTCGATAGGAATAGTGATCATCGTACCGCGTCGGCCAACTCATGTGGCTGTGCCAGCACCCGCGGAGGAGGACAACCGCGGCGGTGCCTACTCCGGCAGCGGCAATGCTGAGAGGCCAAGCCCAGCGCCAAAATCTCCCGCGTGACAAGTCGAAACCTCCTAACGCCCGCTCGCTTTCCACTCCCGATAGATTGGATGCGCACGCCCGCGACGAAAACCTGGGAGATTACTGGAAAATGCCGAGCAACTCAATTTCGCGATTCCGGGATGAGGAGGATCTTGCCCACGGTTTCCCGAGTTTCCATACGCCGATGGGCTTCGGCCTCTGATTTTCGGCAACCGGCAATTGACGAACGTTTTCTGTAGGCCCTACTGCCCGTTCTTTGCCAACACCATCTTGGCGCTGCGTAATTCTGGACGGTCCGAGTGTATTCCGTCGTCGCAGTTCTTCAACAGTTGTGCGTAGTAAGAACTCGCCTTTACTGGTTGATGGGCCAGCTCGGCGGCCCGTGCGGCGTCGGCAAGACCGTTGAAGCGGTTGGGATCAATCTCCATGGACTTCTCATATTCCGCTAAGGCTTTCTCTGGCTGGTTGAGTTCGAGTAGCATATCGGCCAGCATCTCGCGTGCAGGAATGTCGACTTCTGCTTTTCCTACCTTGTCTTGGGTGTCCGCGACCTGGCGCATCTGCCGCAGCGCCTCGTCATTGTTCTTCTCGGCAAAGGCCAGCCAGGCATGCACCTCACCGCGCGCCGAATTCGGCCCGTCAAGAGTATAGGCATACTTCGACTTGCGAGTGGCCTCTTCCGCTTGGTCGAATTTCTGCGCATTTTGGCGGGTCGCCTCCACATCGCCCATACGCGCGGAGGCGATTGTCCGGGCCCAATAAGTGATCCTCTGCAAGTGCGGCGGTGCGTTCGCCGCGGGCTGGAGTGCCGCGGCGTCTGTCCAGCGCCGCGTCTCTAAATCGTAGAGGGCAGAGAAATGCGCCGCGGCAAAGCCGTAGTATTCCAGCATTCCTGTATCGTCATCGTTCGTGGGCGCCGTCGCTACGATCTGCTTCGATTGCTCCACCACATGCTGGGCTGCTTCGTCCTGGCCGGTCTGCAGGTAGGCATAAAGAAGAAAGTGCATGGCGTGTAGCTCGTGTCCATGCATGTACATCGCACCAGAATGCTGCGTCAGAGCCACCGACTTCAGGTTCGCCTGGATATCCTCCTGCCAGAGTCCAAGCCGGGCAAAAATGTGCGAGGGCATGTGGACCGCGTGGGCTGACGACGGGGCAATTTCCGCATAGCGGCGGGCGGCATCGAGTGCCATGGGGGCCATTTGAGGTGAATCGCTGGCATGAATGATGTAGTGCGCTAGGCCAGGATGATCGGGTTGCTGCTGGAACAGAGGCATGAGCACCGCGACCGCCTTTTTTTCTGAAGTGAGGGAGGTGTCGTCTGGTGGCTCGGCCGCCAGCAAAGACAAGGCATAGAATGCGCCCGCCTCCAGATCTTTGGGGTATTGCTGGTACAGTTTTCCCATCGCGTCCGAGTATGCTGTGGCCCGCTTCAAGTAATCGCTCGCGGCAGGATCGCGGTAGAACACAGCCAAGGCGGAAATATAGCCTCGCTCCCGCTCGGTTTTAGCACCGATTTTCTGCGCCTTCGAAATTTCCTCCTGGCCCCGCTTTAGGGTTGACTCCTGGGGCCGTTCCCAGATCTGGTGGAACAAGCTCATCGCAATGCCCCAGTGAGCCATGGCGCACGCCGGGTCCTTCTGGGTGATTTCGACAAACTGCTCCTCCGCCTCTTCATACCCGAAGGAATGGAGCAGAGCGACGCCACGCTCAAAAGCTTTTTGAGAAGCAGGCGCGCACGAGATCGGAAACGAAACCTTGCCGAGCTGTTCGGTAGCTTCGTGATGTGCGATCGATGTCGGGCATCCTCAGCAGTTCTGGTGCGTGCTGCCAGACGCTCTTGCCGGGAACGTAATACTCACCCGAAAAGTAGATCACCCCTTCATAGTCGATATAGGCGCGTTCCAGCGCCGTAGGATTTGTCTTGCCGTGATCGAAGCCGCCGATGACCTGCCATCCTGGATCAGGTCTCCACCCTGGATCCGTGATAACAATCTTGTCCCAATACGCGACTAACGTGTCTGCGAACACCAGCTCGCCGCCGCCAGCTTCGTCAATGATCTCCTGTTCGCGGTCCCAGTCTGCTTGGGACGTGTAGGTGCGCCTCTCCTGTACTTTCCACTCTGGATGTTCGTCAGGATTGCGATCGGGATGGGCGCTGTAATGCAGGCGAACGACTGAAATGCCGCCCGCGGTCCGGCGGACGCTGACGCCCTGCATGATGTCCACCGCCGTCTGGGGCGCCATCGTTTGCACGCTTTCGAGAACCTGTGCTGTTTTAGTCTTCGCCATTACGAATGATGTCGTGGCGGGCATCCGCATACCATGACGGTCCCGCCGAGCTGTTGAAGATGATCTTGCCTTTTACGGCAGCCAGAGCTTCGTTGTAACATTCGCCCGCCTCGGGCTGGAACGAGCTTTCGTCGTTCAAATATCCCCACGGGTGATAGGAGCGAATCTGGTCGGCACCGCCAGGGATGCCGGAAATGTAGCCGCCGTTCTTGAATTCCAGTGAGAGGGCCGACTGATCCTTGGTCGGCTTGGTCAACGGAAATGCGTCGCGCAGAAAGTCTGGCTGCCGGTCGTAAAGACACTTCGCGTAGTCCACCAGTTGAATGGCCTTATTCTCTTTCTGCGTCTGGAAGAGCACGCCACACTCTGGAATCGTCATGGCTTTGTACGTGAGATAGGCCACGCACGCCCACGAGATCATCAGGTCACGGGATTTCTCGATCCAGACGATACGTTTTGCGTCGAGGATCTCGAAGAGGATGGCGAGATAGTCGTGGCGGGGGAAGGGCTCGTAGGGTGAGGGACGGCCTTCTTCCAGCCAGTGCTCATTGAACGTTTTCGTGTGCTCGGTAACCCAAGTGTAGGTATCACGCACGGCGTCCTGAACATGTGCGCCCTGAGCCTCGCGTTGGCGTGCCGCCTGCCGCTCCGCCAGCATCACGCGGACGGCCGCTCGCGATTCCAGTGACCCGAGCGCAAAGTCGCCAGGGCGCCAGGGTGTCGCGTCTAACAGCGGTGTTCGTTGCGTTGCTTTCAATAACTTATCTGTCATTTTCGGCTTCCTGACTGTCGGAGGCTGTCGCACCTACGGCCTCGGTAAACCAACTGGGCAGAACTCCGTCCTTGGCGTAAGCCTCCAATTCGGCCAGGCTCATCCGCTCGAAAATAGCATTGAGATTGACGGTCTCGGTGCGCTCCACCCATTCGCCGCGGCTATTGATTCGCGCATAGGCGCTGGCGGCGCTCACTACAGCGGCAGCGTTTACCTCCACCTCTCCTGCTTTTTCGATGATCCGTTCCAGGGCAGCCCGAATGTTTCGACGCCGCTGTCCCGTCAGCCCGAATACGTGTGCATGGCGATACACCCCATCTCGACTGACAGAGTATTTCTTGGCGATCTGTGCCAGACTGGACCAAGTAATGAATGCTTCCTCGATCTCATCCCGTTTCGGGTGCGCGCAGATACGGCACTGGGACTCATGCCGGCCGCGGCTCACAGGATTCTCACCGACCTTGTTCGATTGTTTCTTCATGCTCATGCCTCACTGACGTCCGCGTGACTTAAAACCTGTTCATTGAATTCGTGGCTCTAGGCGGTCGCCCCCGGGCGCAACCAGGACACACTTGTGGACGAGATCAGGTCGTCCACGAGATCATCGGGAATTGCCTCATCGTCGTTCAAAGCACCGGCTGTTTCGGCAACAAAGGCATGAATATCGCCAGCGTAGCCTGTGATCTCCTGTATCCCCAGCGCCGTATCCCAGCTTTCGCGTTGTGCGCGGATCGCCGCTTCCAACTTGGAACGCACGGACCTTCTCAATTCGTCTGTGGTCATAGGGTCTCCTAAACGTGTTTGGGGTAGATCAAGCATCAGTTTTCCGCCGATGCTGGCTGTCGTCCTGCGGGGATGTTCTCCACGCTCTTGGTTGTGATTTCAGTGGTCGTTAAGATGCTCAGTGTAGTGCCGACCGGGAATCTGCGCTGGAACTCCTCAGGCGTATTCTCGGTATCCTCATGATGGATCTGGATCGCTTCTAATGCGAGGCCCGTCTCAATCCCTTCAATTCCGTGGGTAGCGACTTCGGCAAACTCTCCGTTGTTGTATTGAACCTGTCCTTCTACTCGTTTGCTGGTAAGCATTTGTTCTTCTTCATTTCTGTTGGCTCGATTCCTGCTGAGTTCGTGAGGCGAACTCCAGCATCCGCAACGTGTGTGCCGATGGGCACAACTTGGGCACAAAACATGCCTGTTTAGGAGATCTTTTAGGCTTCTTGGAAGGACAAAGTCTGCAGAATCAATAGGTAGTTAGCGGATGTCGTTGGGCTCATAACCCAAAGGTCGATGGTTCAAATCTACCCCCGCAACCAACGGAATCATAGAGTGATTTGAACCTCCAATCCCCTGGTCCTGTGGTTGACCTGCCGATTCACTGCAAGATAATTCAAACTCACTGCAACGCAATTCAAACATTACTGCAGTCGAATTCCAACAATTCCAAACAGCGCCAACTTTCTACGTAACGAACACTGTGTAGAATCGCACTGGGAGTTGGGAACAGGCGTACATTCCCCGTGGAAACAGAGGTTTTCGCAAAGGAAAACTCGCAGTCCGGCGGTGCAGCTCAGTTGAAACTCAGAAGGCGCCACAGCCACCGGCCTTGGGAGACGGGCGCTGCCGTGGTCCCATCGGAACGCCCATGGTGGTCTGGCAGTGGTCAATAAAGCGCTGGCGAAATTGCAAGCCGCAGCATGGCTCAGATCCCACCCCACGATGCTCATTCGAAAATTGGCGTCGCAGCGTTGCAGGAACGCATACTGCCTCTCTGTCATAGGTTGCGGGTGAATCGTTGAGGTCTGCTCAAGATCGGGCCACCTTAGCCTCACTTCGCGAGCAAGCCGCTGCCGGCTGCAACCAGGCCGACGACGGCCAGAACCATCCCGAAGTACCAGTAAGCGCGCTTGTCCGTGAGCAAGGTAATGGAGGTGACGACCAGCGCGATCTCCAGAAACACCTCGCCCAGGTCGAAGCGATCGGCGCGACGGCTGGCGCGTCCCACTTCCGCTTCCAGGCTACGCGCTTCGTTCTGGATGTCCTTCTGCTGGTCGCGATATTTGTCAATCTCTTCATGGAAGTGTTTCTGCACCTCCTGGGCACGTTCGGCCTTGGTGTTCTCCAGTGCAGTGAGCACGTCGTCGAGCGCCTCCAGATTGTTGCGGCGCATGTTCTTTGCCTGGTAATAGGCCCACTGGTCAGTGGCCCGGGTCTGCAGCAGGATTTCTTCCGTGTGCGCCCGATGGCCCAGCAGCGAAACGGTGGCCACCAGCACCGCCAGGATCGCCATGGTGAGGCTGACCGGAGCCATCGCCCGATTTTCTTTGGCTCGCTCCGCTGCTTCTTTCAGTTCATCCAGTTCGTTGCTCATGAGTCTCCACCTGGTAATAAGCAATTAGCATTCGATTTAAATGGATTTTCCCACCCTGACCGAGGAGGGCAGAGCGGGAAGGCCCACTACAGGATATCTCCGTAATTGCCCGGACAGGACACTGTGGCGAAGCCGATGAGTTGTCCAGTTTGCCGCCCGACACTCAGTACTTGGGCTCGGCTACCGATTGATCAATGCCATCATGTGCGGAGCATAGCGTTCGCCTGCGGCCACATCGGAGGGAAAGATGCCGTCCAATTCGTTAACCTGAGCAGCCGACAGCGTAATGTCCACCGCTGCTGCATTCTCTTCAAGATACTTACGGCGCTTCGTGCCGGGAATCGGCACCAAATCGTTGCCTTTGGCTAAAACCCAGGCGAGCGCGAGCTGGCTTGGCGTAACGCCAATAGCAGCCGCGAACCTCTTCACTTTTGCCACCAATTCCAGGTTGCGGGCGAAGTTCTCCCCCTGAAAACGCGGACTTTGGCGACGGTAGTCGTCAGCTTCGAAATCCTCGGGGCTGGTGATAGCGCCGGTGAGAAAGCCGCGTCCCAAAGGGCTGTACGGCACGAAGCCGATGCCTAATCTGCGGCAGGTGGGCAGCACCTCAGGTTCGGGGTCGCGGGTCCAGAGCGAATACTCCGATTGCACAGCTGTAATGGGATGGACGCTGTGGGCACGCTCGATTGTCTGGGGTGAAGCCTCAGACAATCCGATATAGCGAATCTTACCGCCGCGCACCAAGTCTGCGAGCGCGCCTACCGTGTCCTCAATCGGTGTCTCGGGATCGACCCGGTGCTGGTAATAAAGGTCAACCGTATCCACGCCTAGGCGCTTCAGGCTGCCCTCGATTGCCTTCCGAATGTACTCAGGCCTGCCGTTGACGCCGCGGACATTTGGATTGGCGGGATCGCGCACGATGCCGAACTTCGTGGCCAGGAGCACCTGATCGCGTTTTGCTTTAATCGCTCGCCCGACGAGCTCCTCGTTGGTATGCGGCCCGTACACATCGGATGTGTCGAGGAAGTTAATGCCAAGCTCCAGCGCGCGATGAATCGTGGCGATTGATTCCGCCTCGTCTCGGCCGGAATAGAACTCGCTCATTCCCATGCATCCGAGCCCGATGGCGGAGACAATCGGACCGTTACTGCCAAGTCTGCGTGTCTTCATATTCCAGAATCATCCTTTCGCCCTTGCTGATCGACCGAGGCTGCCCCTTCCCACTTACGATATAGTGAGGATGCCAATCTCAATTATGCTGCAAGAAGGACGACCTTGGCCCACCTGTTTGAAGCAATCAGTCTGCGCGGCGTCACTCTCTCCAACCGCATCGCGGTTTCGCCGATGTGCGAATACTCCAGCGAGAACGGCCTAGCCAACCAGTGGCACCTGGTGCATTTAGGCACTCGCGCGGTAGGAGGGCGTCCCTGATCTTTACCGAGGCCGCGGCGGTCTCGCCGGAAGGACGCATCAGCCCGCAAGACCTAGGCATGTGGTCGGAAGCCCACGCTCAGGCCCTGGAGCCGGTGGTGCGCTTTGTCCGCTCGCAGGGCAGCGTTGCCGGCATTCAACTAGCGCATGCCGGCCGCAAGGCCAGCACGCTGCGGCCCTGGGATGGGAACGGGCGAGTGGAGATAGCCGACGGCGGCTGGCAGCCGGTTGCACCCTCGGCCATCGCGTTCTCACCCGAATACCTTATGCCTCGAGAGGCATCGCCTGACGACATTGCCGGCATCGTGCGCAGCTTCGCCGACGCAGCCCGCTACGCGCTGGCGGCTGGGTTCGAAGTCGTGGAGGTGCATGCCGCGCACGGCTATCTGCTGCACGAGTTCCTGTCGCCGCTCAGCAATCATCGCCAAGACGAGTACGGCGGCAGCTTTCAAAACCGGGCGCGCCTTCTGCTCGAAGTTGTCGCGGCCGTCCGTCAGGTGTGGCCTGAGCGGCTGCCCCTCTTTGTACGTATCTCCGCAACGGATTGGGTCGAGGGCGGCTGGACTGCGGATGACTCCGTCGAGTTGGCTAGGGTCATCAAGCCCGAAGGCGTGGATTTGATTGACTGTTCGTCAGGCGGGAACGTTGCGCGTGCGCCTCTCCCGCTGGGTCCCGGCTATCAGACCCCATTCGCGGAACGCATTCGCCACGAAGCGGAGATCGCCACAGGTGCAGTCGGCATGATTACTTCGCCGGCGCAGGCAGACCACATCATACGCACCGAACAGGCCGACCTGGTACTTTTGGCCCGCGAGATGCTTCGTGATCCTTATTGGCCGCTGCACGCAGCGCAGGCGTTGGGACATGTGGCCACGTGGCCGGTGCAATATCTCCGCGCCGCTCCCGCAGGATCGCAGCCTCGAACCGCCTTGATAACAACCTGCGGTGGTTCTTCAAGAAGTAGCATGTAGGCGGAACGCGAGGCGACTACAGGCAATACCCGCAGAGAACCACGTAGCGTCGGCTGCTCTTTTGCGAGAGAATAGGGGCGTTCATTAACTCGATCTTGGGAAACGGAGCTGACATGAAGGTCGTCGCGTTCAACGGTAGTGCCCGCAGAGGCGCGAATACAGCAATTCTGCTCGGCCATACCCTGGGCGAACTCGAAAAGGAAGGCATCGAAACCGAACTCGTGGAACTCGGCGGTACCAAAATCCATGGCTGCCTGGCCTGCCGCAAGTGTTCGGCGAGGAAGAACCGCCGCTGCTCGCAGGAAGAAGACGACATGGGGAACCTCTGTATCGAGAAAATGGACGCGGCAGACGGGATCCTACTGGGCTCGCCGACTTACGTCGCCGATGTCTCCCCGGAGATCAAGGCGTTGATGGACCGTGCCTGTCTGGTTTCCAAAGCGAACGGCGGCATGTTTCGCCATAAAGTCGGTGCCGGCGTGGTGGCGGTGCGCCGGGCGGGCGCCATGCATGCTTTCGACGCCCTGAATCACTTTTTCCTGATCAGCGAAATGATCGTGCCGGGCTCGTCTTATTGGAACATCGGCATCGGCCATGAGCCCGGCGAAGTGGAGAAAGACGAGGAGGGCATTCAGACCATGAAGGTCCTCGGACAGAATATGGCTTGGCTACTGAGGAAGATCCATGCCCTAAGCTAGAAACGCGTTGCAATTCGAGTGAGCGGCGGCATCTGAGCGAGCGTCTGGCGGATTGGGGGCGTGAAACTCCTTTGCTAGTTCCCACACTTCATGTAGGGAGTGCAGATTACAGGTTGGACACATCAGCACCCAGCCGAGCCCAGGATCAGATCTTTGCCGCTGCGCTGGCGGGCATGCCCGACGCCACGTACGATCTGGCGATATTGGTTGCGGCGCTGCACGAAAGGAATACTAGTGATGGGCGACCTTAAACTCGATCCGCAGCGCACAGCGATCGTGGTGATCGATCTTCAGAAGGGCATCCTTCGGATGCCGGGGGTTCCCCATCCGACCGAGACCATCGTAGCGAACTGCGTACGCCTGCTCACGCGAGCACGGCAAGCGGGGGCTCGGCCCGTCCTGGTCCATGTGGGCGGTTCTCCGGATGGAGTCGACCGTTTGCGTCCCACGGCCGACCAGTCCATGCGGACAACTGCGGCGATGTCGCCCGACTGGAGCGACCTCATCCCGGAACTCGATCGCCAGTCCGGCGACATTGTGATTCTCAAGCGCCAGTGGGGTGCATTTTACGGCACCGACCTCGACTTGCAACTGCGCCGCCGGGGACTGGAAACCATGATCCTTTGTGGCATTGCCACCGAGTTCGGCGTTGAAAGCACGGCCCGCGATGCCTATGAACGCGGCTACCAACTGCTCTTTGCCGCCGATGCCATGACCGGCGGCAGCGCGGAAAGCCACGCCAACTCTGTCGAACGCATCTTTCCGCGCATGGGAAGGGTACGTACCACTGAGGAGATACTCGCCGCTCTGCAGGCATGACCGATGGAGCGCTCATGCCGCTTCCCGCTCATAGTACTTCAGCAGACCACCCAGTCGTTCCTTGCAACGCACAATTCCGTTCTCCCCGCTCGCCCCTCGATTCGGCAATGAGAACAGCAGCCGGTTCTGCTTGCCCTGGTGATTGCGCTCCTCGTGGTAATGGGCCACGTATTGCTGCAGGGCTCGGCGCAGCGATCTCTCCCCGAACAAGATGAGCTTCGACAGGCATTCTTGTTTCACCGATCTCACCCAGCGTTCTGCATAGGCGTTCAAATTCGGACTCCTGGCTGGTAGGGGCATGGTTTTCACCCTTCCAGCCTCCATCAGTTGACGGAACGAGAGGCAGAACTTGCTGTCCCGATCATGCAGTAGATATCGGCTGTTGGCCAGAAATCCCCACTTCTGCATCGTCACGTTGCGCCCCATCTGCTCCATCCACTACTGGTCCGGATGGGGCGTGATTCCAGCCAGACAAACCCTCCGACTCTCCAACTGGATAAAGAACAACACGTAGTAGGTAACCAGGCCTTTGAGCGTAAGCACTTCCACCGTAAAGAAATCCGTTCCCACCAGAACATCCATATGAGCGCGGATGAAGTCTCTCCAGGTGGTGGTGTGTTTTCGTTTGGGGGCAGGAGGGACTCCGTGGCGACGCAGGATGTTGCCCACCGTCTGGTCCGATAGCCTCTGGCCAAGATTGGCCAAGGCACCCACGATCCGATCATAGCCCCAGGTGGGATTCTTCTTGGCCATCTGCACCACCAAACGTTCCGTCTCCTCATCGACCCTGGGTCGTCCGGCGGAACGACGGAATCTGGACCCGTCGAACTTGATGTATAGGAAAAACAAAAATCCGTTTTAGAAAGAGAAACGGACAGACAGGCACACCTTGGGACTGATGGGCTTGATGACGCAGACCGTCGCCTACTGCGTTGCTACCGCCTAGAAATCCACGGCGACTTGGCCAATGCAGCGTCAATTAGCCCATTACCCTCTGGCCGCCGACGCCGGCAGCGCCAATAGGGGCCGGCCCTCCGGGAGGCGACCCGGTAGGGGGGCGGGGTCAAATCCCTGGCGACTTCTCGCCGTAGACCGTGGCCCACCACGCTGCATCAGTCAGATTCGCTGAAGTTGAGATCGCACAGTCGCCGATGAGGTAAAGCTTCGCATGCAATCCTCGCACTCCTCTGATCTGCCCATTATTCTTGATCAGTAGCCGAAGGGCGGACGTGTC
>Ga0116111_1001608_pt1 | contig 15335 bp, 6 predicted proteins | sample June2015DPH_8_10_FD_89720 | JGI IMG/M metagenome (GOLD analysis project Ga0116111, IMG submission 89720) | Peatland microbial communities from SPRUCE experiment site at the Marcell Experimental Forest, Minnesota, USA - June2015DPH_8_100 | ecosystem: Environmental > Terrestrial > Soil > Wetlands >... | reverse complement strand
TCGCGCTTTATACACTGCAAGGTGTTCCGATGCTCTGGCAGGGAGAGGAGTTCGCAGACAACTACAATCTTCCCAGCAGCGGGTCGGCGCGGATCGGGCTGCGGAGGGACACGCACTGGGAATTCTTCTACGACGACTACGGCGCCCCGCTGGTGCGCGTCTACCGCCGGCTCGGACTGCTGCGCCGCACCTACCGCGCTCTGCGCAGCCGCGAGTCCTACTACTATTACTTGCAGTCTCTCCAGGGTAACCAGATCATTGCTTACCACCGCCACGCTCCAGCGACCTCTACACAGCCTGAAGAGTATGTCATGGTGCTGCTGAACTTCTCGGATACGGCTGGAACTATAAACCTCCCGTTTCCCAAAGCGGGAACGTGGCAGGAGATGATCGATGCAGATGTGCATGTGCAGACGATCACGGTAGCAGCCGATGGCGCCACCCAAGCCATCACCGTTCCCGCAAACTATGGCTTGGCCTTCGTCTGGCCAACCTGACCAGAAGCCGCATTGCCACGTCGATATTCAGGCGTAGGGCCGGGGCTTGCCCCGGCCTCTCGAGTTCCTATATTTCTTGCCCGGATGAGGCCGTTACGCCCCGCCATGGCGGGAGAGGCGGCCCTACACCGGCGGGGTTAAAACCGTTAACTCATTCATTTTCTATAACATTCCCGCTTTTGACGGATATCTCCTTTGTTTTCATAGACATTCCCGCTTTGGCCCTGGGTTTTCCACGGCGGTCCTTTGTTTTCAATAAGATTCCCGCATAGTTCACGCATTTTTAAAGTTACTACGGTCGCCGTGGGAAAGCGTGGGCAATGACATATCGTCGGTTTGGAAAGAAGGGCGGGGGAGTCATCGGTGAGGTCTCTCCGGTCATGAGCGAACAGTCAAGCATCCTTAGGTAGCCTACCATGTCATGTGTAGGTTGTCAAGGATTCTCTTCGCCCCTGATAATGTCCGTGCGCGCCGTGATGTGATCGGGATCGAAGCTGGAAACCCACCACCGTCAAGTTCTGGTGGCGCAGCCTACTTCGTCGCTCCTTCGCTCTGCTGGCATTGCGGATCGGTGTTCGGAAAAACCTGCAAAGCTCCGGAATTAACCCGCAAACTCTCCCTAGTCGTTGCATCGAGTGGCCGGCGGTGATACCGCCGGCATACCTGTGGTTGAGGAGGTATTCGCTGCTCATTTCTCGCTTTTCGCCGGGGAGGGATTACGTCTTGTGCTTGGCGCGCAGAAGAAAACGATGAATGTCCGGCCAAAACTCTTTCAACTCGTAACCGGTGGCATCCAACAATATTTGTGTGCCCAAAACGTTGGTGCTGCTTGCGAACGTATGGGGGCCGGGATGGTACGCATTGGAGAGGCCTGCGGCCAGGCCATTACCGAGGAATTCGGAGAAGTTGAACTGAGTTTTTCCCGACGAGTCCGAGCGCGTGATTACAACCCGCATGGCGGCGTACCCGAAACGGTAGAAAAAATTTCCTTTTCCCCTCTGGTAGTAGCGCGGGTCTTGCCGCAGCAAAGAGGGGAATATGGCGCCGGTCCCAAAGTTTCCGATGATGGCGTCGGTATATGCCGTCCCGAAGCGTTTGGAATAGCCAATCAGCCCTTGGCCATAAGTGGGGTTCGTGTTGTCGGCTTGACCGATGCCAGCTTGGATGCCTATGAACACGACTTCAACCGGGTCGAAGCACCCCTCAGCCACCGTCTTGAACTTTTGCCCGGTCGTGAGCGGAGGTAGCGAGGAGGCATTTTCCACGGTCAAAAGGTTGGGCAGCGCAAAGAAAATTCGGTCATTTTGTGGAGCTTTGGGATTTTTAGCGGGTTTGCTTTGGGCGGCGTCTGAGTCATTCGCGGATTTCGTTTGGGTTTGTGAAGTAGCCGGAGGGGGAGCCTGCTCCACCTGTTGGGCCAGCAGTTGATGAGATAGCCCAAGTATACAGGTGAGCAGGATGACCAGCACGTAGCAGCGCGGCCAGGGATTTCGGTTAATCATCAGTTCAACAATCTCCGTGTTCACATACCGGTATAGTAAGCTTGAGACTCTAGCACGCTTTGCGGGCGGGCCACGCTACGTCTTTGACGCGTCAAGCGTCAAAAAGGGTTACCTGTCGCTCTATCTTCATGGTACCACAGTCTCTTTTTGAACGCATAACGCCCAACCATCTCCGGGCTGCGGAGGAGTTGTTGACCCATCCCGTGCAAGGGTTGAGGTCGCGGGAGATCGGGGGAGGCGCGGGAACGGGCGCCAGTGGATGAGGGGCGGCGGATTTGAACGGGGCCGAGTTGCCACTCGGAGGCTCCCGCAAACAGCTCATACGAATTTGACATCCGAGATAGAGTTTCGAGTGGGTCAAAACACTCTCTGTAATGTGTAATTGATTTTAGCCCGCGTTAGCGGGCGCAAGATCCTAGCCCACAGCGCAAGCTGTGGGAACAGAGGCATCCTCCGCGTGTGGCCTGAGCCCCGGAGGGGTGGAAGAAATCGTCGGCACATTCTTTCGCCCCTCCGGGGCTGGAAGGACATCGCTCGTATTCCCCACCCACAGCTTGCGCTGTGGGCTACGATCTTGCGCGCCTGACGGCGCTGCGAATCTCCTCCTTTGATGTCTAATTGGTATCACATCAGTTCCCGGCTTCGACGTGTACGCGGCCGTTGATGGAGTTCGGTCGAAGGTCTCGGGGTGCTCGCGCTGTGGTCCTCCATACTCTTCTGTGTCCGCCGTCAACCTGCCGGAATGTTCACGTCATGCGCGACGAATCTTCGGTAAACACAAGGCGACTACTCGTTATCGATGCCAAAACCGATGGGAGTCTGACCCGCTTTCAAAGTGCAGTCGTCCCACTTTCCGGGTAGGGCGTTTTTCGTTCCCAATCCGGTGAACCCCCCACTCAGTATAGTTTCCGAGTGCGGCGTTGGTTCTACTCGGTCGAACTGACGCGCCCGTCGTTAATCTTTAATTGACTCAAGGTCGTCCGCACGAATCTGCTCAATTCTTCAGATGCTTACAGTGGCGCCTGATCGCCGCCCGATGCTTGCTGCCGGATGCATTGCAGATCTCCACTGGCCTTGCCTGCCTCCATTGTAGCTCAGCAGTCCCTGATGGAGATCGGCTCCTGCCGGCAGCTACTGGAAGTTTCCAATCAGAACGAACGGCGCCCAGTAGAACGGATGAGCGTAGCCAGCTTCATGAGCCGTAGATGTCGACTCCTGCTCGATTTGAGGCCCGCGCTCTCTTTCAGGGGTCGGTGACGCGGCTGCAACCCCGCGCAATAACGCAAGCTGCGCCTGGCGCAAGGCTTCCCCCTTGCCCTCCGCGGGGTGCTTCACCCAGCGCGCATAGAAATCACTCATGAGCCGGCTTGTGCTGACGTCGTTCACATCCCACAGGGTGGCGAGTACAGCTTCTGCATCTTTCTGCTGGGCAATCATTCCTAAGCTGTCCATCTCCAGGCCATCCTTGGCGGCGTCGCCTTTGGCGGTGCTGCAAGCCGACAGTGTCAGAAGCTGTGTTCCATGGAAACTGAGGGATGAATCCTCCATCTTCGACAGAGTAAGCTCGTATCCGTCTGCTTCTCCGGCGCTGTCCCCGCCCAGCATCAGGTAGGGCTCCGCGCCGCTGCCGGTCTCCACTACAAAGTGGCTGGCAATGTGCACCACCGGGAAGCTCTTCCCCGCGCCCAGTTCGGTCTTAAGCGCCGTTAGCGTGAATCGTTCATTGGGCAGCAGGATTCCCTCCATCGGGCCATGGGACTCGGGCACCGCAGGGTCGTGGACCACCGCATCCAGTTCCGGCATCACACCGGACAGGGCCGGCAGACCGCCATAACTTTTGGACAAGCCCATCGCCAGGACGCGCAGTCGGGGAGCGTTTGGGTCAGAGGAAGCCGTCATGTGCCCATAGCTTTCGGGAGTAATGAGGACGTTGTTGAACCGCTCGGCCATGTAGTGCTGGCCGTCATAGAGCGCCGCCATGGGCAGGTAACGCAGCACGCCGTCCAACGACCATAGCAGCGTCGGGACACGGTCATGCGCGGCGGGGCTCTGCTCCAGGGCTTTCAACTCATCACCGAAGGGAGCGACCACCATCGCATACAGCTCGGCCAGATGGGGCTTGGGATCAGATGAAGATGAGCGCAGATCGTCCCGCACCTGCAAAACCTTGCTGCGCAGCTCCGCCGGCGTGGCCTTCAGTTCAAACTTCTCTCGCGTGTGGGCCGTCACCACAATCGCATAGGCATGCTCCTCGCCTAACAGCAGCCGGATGCCCATCACCCGCGGCCCTAGTTCCGCCAACGTATTCTGAAGGTTGCTCACCTCCGACCTCTCACTCTTCACTCGCGCATTGGCATCCTCTGTGCCTGCCTTCTGCTTCAGCTCCGGGTAGAGCGTATTCTTGAAGAAGTCCGAAACCTCTCCGTTCCCTTGCTCGATGCCCGCCTCCAGCACTTTCAGTCGAGCGTCTTCCGCGGAAGTTCGCTTCTCGTTGGCCAGCAATGCAGCATACTCCACGCTCAATGCGGTGAGGGCCACTGCCGTCTTCTCGGGAGCAGCCAACTCGCTCTGCGCCCTCTGTTGCGCTTCGGTGAGTTTCAGTGGCTTGACCTTGGCTGCGGCATTACCGGCCGCGCCGCGCACCACTTCCTTCAGTTCCTCTTCTTTGAGGAGATCGAGGACTTGTTCGGCTTCGCCCAGACGGTCGCTCTGCACGAGCAGTTCAGCCAGTTCGCGATATGTTGCCGACTTCGATTTCGCAAAGCCCGCCTGCACGTCCTTATCCAGCCCGGAGATGTCCCTGCGCATCTGCTGGAAGGAGTTCACCGCATCCATGCCAAAGAAGATCGCGACTTCTGGGCGTTTTTGATCGCGGAAGTGGCTCATCAGCGAGGTGTCAATCCTGCCCTGCAAGTCTGGATCTTCCACCGCCTTGGCCAGCGACAGAGCGGCCACTTCGTTCAGAAGCGCCTTCTGCTCCTGCCCCAGAGCGCCATAGACCGCGCCGATATTGGCCAGGGTCGTCGCCTCGCCGCTGCGGTCGCCCACCTCGCGTTCGACGGGCAATGCCTGGTTGTAGTACTCCAGCGCCTTCTGCTTCTGCCCCAGAGCGTCATAGACCCCGCCGATGTTGTTGAGGGTCGTCGCCTCGCCGCTGCGGTCGCCCACCTCGCGTTCGACGGGCAATGCCTGGTTGTAATACTCCAGCGCCTTCAGCTTCTGCCCCAGTTCGTCATAGACCAGGCCGATATTGCTCAGGGTCACCGCCTCGGTGTTGCGGTTGCCCACCTCGCGCAGAACCGGCAATGCCTGGTTGTAGTACTCCAGCGCCTTCTGCTTCTGCCCCAGAGCGTCATAGACCCAGCCGATATTGTTCAGGGTAGTCGCCTCGCCGCTGCGGTCGCTCACCTCGCGCCGAATCGGCAATGCTTGGTTGTAATACTCCAGCGCCTTCTGCATCTGGCCCAGATCGCTATAAACATTGCCGATATTGCTCAGAGTAGTCGCCTCGCCGCTGCGGTCGCCCACCTCGCGCCCAATCGGCAATGCCTGGTTGAAATACTCTAGCGCCCTCTGCTTCTGCCCCAGGGTGTTATAGACCCAGCCGATATTGTTCAGGGTAGTCGCCTCGCCGCGGCGGTCGCCCACCTCGCGCTCCATGGGCAATGCTTGGTTGTAATACCCCAGCGCCTTCTGCTTCTGCCCCAGATCGTCATAGACCAAGCCGATATTGCGCAGGGTAGTCGCCTCGCCGCTGCGGTCGCCCACCTCGCGCTCAATCGGCAATGCCTGATTGTAGTACTCCAGCGCCTTCTGCTTCTGCCCCAGAGCGTTGTAAACTGTCCCGATATTGCTCAGGGTCACCGCCTCGCCGTTGCGGTCGCCCACCTCGTGCTCCATGGGCAATGCTTGGTTGTAATACTCCAGCGCCTTCTGCTTCTGCCCCAGAGCGTCGTAGACCGAGCCGATACTGTTCAGCGTCGCCGCCTCGCCGTTGCGGTCGGCAACCTCGCGCCGAATCGGCAATGCCTGGTTGATATACTCCAGCGCCTTCTGCTTCTGCCCTAGGTCGGAATAGACCAAGCCGATATTGTTCAGGGTAGTCGCCTCGCCGCTGCGGTCGCCCACCGCGCGCGTAATGGGCAATGCCTGGTTGTAATACTCCAGCGCCTTCTGCTTCTGCCCCAGAGCGTCATAGACTGCGCCGATATTGGTCAGGGTCCCCGCCTCGCCGCTGCGGTCGCCCACCTCGCGCTCCATGGGCAATGCCTGGTTGTAGTACTCCAGCGCCTTCTGCTTCTGCCCTACATCGGAATAGACCAGGCCGATATTGTTCAGGGTCACGGCCTCGACCCGGCGGTCGCCCACCTCGCGCTCGATCGGCAATGCCCGGTTGTAATTCTCCAGCGCTTTGTGCTTCTGCCCCAGAGTGTCATAGACCCTACCGATATTGTTCAGGGTAGTCGCCTCGCCGCTGCGGTCGCCCACCTCGCGCTCGATCGGCAATGCCTGGTTGAAAAACTCCAGGGACTTCTGCTTCTCCCCCAGAGCGTCATAGACCCCGCCGATATTGTTCAGAGTAGTCGCCTCGCCGCTGCGGTCGCCCACCTCGCGCCGAACCGGCAATGCCTGGTTGTAGTACTCCAGCGCCTTTTGCTTCTGCCCCAGAGCGCTATAGAACCCCCCGATAATGCTTAGAGTAGTCGCCTCGCCGCGGCGGTCGCCCACCTCGCGCAAAACCGGCAATGCCTGGGTGTAATACTCCAGCGCCTTCTGCTTCTCGCCCAAATCCTCGTAGGTCCAGCCGATTAACTCGAGGGTGTAAGCTTCGCGAAGGGGATCCCCCAAAACCCGCCAGGAGCCAAGCGCCTCTTCGAATTTGACGATCGCCCTGCGCGCCCCATCCGTTGTACCTTGTGCCTTCAGGCGCGCTGCCTCTGCAAACAACATTTCGGCGGCAACGCGATTCCTATCCTGCGATGTCGCGAATCGCAGCGGTTCGACCGTCACCTCATAGCGCCCGGGAAGAGCATTCTTGTCAAGCGATCGCACGTCCACTCGATACGTGCCCGATGCCTGTGCAACGAGTGACGCCGCTTCGGGCCCGTGCGTGCCATTGGGGCTGTCCATCTCGATCAGCTCCTGCCCATCCACTCCGATCAAAGCGAGCACCACATCGATACCGCGCTGATCAACGACGACATGGGCGTATTGGCCGGCCCCGACGGTTAACCAATAGGAATGAGTCTCACCAGCTTTCATCTCTCGCTCAATTGGTTTGCCGGGTACGAGCTCGACTGCTTCGCCCGTTCGGGTTGGTAGTGCGTTCTTCGACGCGCCCACGGAGCCGATTTTGGCCGGGGTCGGCTCACGCTGCTTTATCTGGTCCTGTAGCGTCGAACTCTGCGCGCACGCAGGAGAACATCGCATGAGGCAGGCCACTGCCAGCATCATGAAGAAGCACCACCGCACTGATCGCCTGTGACGAATGTCCGCCATCCCACACCTCATTTCATCCAGCATGCCCGCAATGAATAGGACACACTGCTACGGCTTCTTCGTGCTGCCACCTGAGCCGCTCTTGCCTGAACCCTTCTTGCTGCCGCTCTTGCTGGGAGAGCCTTCACTCGCTGCGGCGGCCGCAGGTTTGGCTGGGGCCGATGCCTCCAATGGCTGCACGCCGACGCGCATGCTGGCGTAAGTGATGCCGGGTAGAGTGCTCTGGGCGCGGCTTTGCAGGGGCAGATTCGGGTCTGCGTCCTTGCGCACCAGATAGCCCTGCACCAGGTCGAGATTCGGCAATTCCTTGGCCAGTTCGTCAGTGTGCTTCTGCGGGACCATCAGATAGTCGCCATTGAGCAGGCCGATGTAGCGGTCTTCGCGCTCGGGATCGTCGAACGCCTGCTGCGTAGCAACAGCGGCGGTCAGGTTGCCAGCCATGAGAAATTTTGTCCGGTTTTCCCAGTAACTCAATACTTCCGTAAACGAGCTGAGCGCAGGCACACTGATGGCTGGCAGGCTGACCAGAGGCGCCACCATCTTTGCGCCGGCAATCATTACGTTGAGCGCCTTCACGAAGGCAGAAGTCTTGGCGGCCTTGGAGATGTTGACGGCGAGCTTGCCTGTACCCTGATTGAGCAGGATCTTGCTGGTGCCCTGCGTAGCTTGGGGCGACTTGAATCCGAGCTGGTCGAGCGACGGTATCTTGCCGCTCTTGTCCGGCTTCAGCGAGGCGATCGCCGTCCACGCCAGGGGAGCGAGGATGTTCATAAAGGGGTGTATCTGTGATGTGTCTACGCGCAACTGCGCCGCATGCACATTGCTGTCGCCAGTCCCGGGACGATACTGCGAGAGAGCGATGCTCACGGCAACGTCACCGGGGTGGTCCAGCAATTCGCCTTTGCCGATGTCCGTGGCATAGCGCAGCTTCTTCTCGTCGGTCTTGTAGTGCAGATACTGCGTCATGGCAGCGGGGTCGGGAAGCTGGTCTCCCGGCCCGCGCGCCGCTGCTTTCTGCCCATAGTTGGGACTGTAGGGGTTGACGGAGTCAAAAAAACCATTCCAGAACTGGTAGGAGTCGTGTGGCGTATCCTCTGCGGAAGCCTGCGCGCCGGCGGTTTGCGCGGCAGCAAGCTTGGGCAGAAGCGCGGTGAGCAAGCCGAGGGTGGAGGCATCAGTAACGAAGCGTCGGCGGGAAACGGGCATGTTCATTCTCCTTCAAGAAGATTCGATCTTACGGGCGGTAACGTCGACGAGAAACGCGCCAGCATACAGGAGTCATTTGGCGGCATCCTTTGGAATGCTGCGTATGGTCATCAAGTATAGGCCCCAGTTGGTGGGTATCTCCGGCCGGGGACCACGGGTGCCACCGCTGGTGTCGGTAAGCAGCTTCTGCAAGGGTGATTCCGTTCCGCGAGTGCCGCGCGAGGCGACGCCCTCAAAGTTCAGCGCATAGGGGTCCGGCAGCGGTTGCGCGGTGCTGAGCAGAATGAGCGTGTCCACACCGTAGGGCGGGCCGATGCGCAGGGTGTGCGCGCCGGGCAGGACGATCTGGAGGCCGTTGTCAGCAGCGCTGGGAAACTGGTTCTCAGAGTAGTCGAGCGGATAGAGCAACGAGCCTTTGCCGTGGCAATCGATGTCGAGTATGTAGACCCATCGCCGGTCGATGATGCGATCGTCTGAGTTCAGGGCCATCTTCATCCTGTCGCCCTCGTGCACGGGCTGGTCTGCGGGCAACGGCGTCTGGTCGGGTGCTTTGACCATAGTTAGCGTGTAGTAGTCGGCGCTGGATGTGCTGCTGGGGCTATCGGCCAGTTCGAGCCAGCCGTGCACTTTGGCCAGCAGCGCTGCGTACTTGTTCAGCGCCACTACGCTCTTGTCGAGGACGGTCACATCGGCAAGCAACACCCAGTCAGTGCGCACGGGATACTGCGACGTGGTGGAGCAACCGGGGCTGTGGTCGGTGGTGATTGATGCGCGTGGGCCGGCGGCGAATTCGCTCTTATGGAACCAAGCATAGGCGGGTCCGGCCTCGGTGAGCACGCCGGTGAGGATGTAGTTTGCGCCAGCAAGATCGGGCGCGGCCTGGACGGCGCTGTTGCTGTCATGCAGCGCGAGCTTCGCGGCCAGCTCGTTTGGCGGCGGGAGGTTTACCCAGAGTTTTGCGCCGGCGGGAAGGTGTTGCTTCAAAGCATTCGCCGTAAGTTTTGCGCCCAGGCTGATGGGCACCGGCGTGCCGGCATGTTGAACGGTCCAGTTTGTGCCGTCCCAGCAGAGGATGTCAGTCCACGGCTCCTCGGCTGGATCCGAGACGGAGGCGACTCCGGCGGCTTTGATCTGCGCGGCAGCGGCGAGAATATCGTCTTCAGATAGGTTGGAAGGCCAGAGCCAGAAACGCAGCGGCGCGGACTCTGCCGGAACCCATTTCGTCAGCTCGAAGACTTCTCCGGCGGCGACCGTTGCGCCCGGCGGGCTGATGACTTTGGCTGTAGAACGAGCGATGCCCTGCAGATCTGCAACTCGGAGTTTGATGGTCTGCCCCCCGCTGTTTTTGATCATCGAGGTGAATTCGCTGCCGCTGCCGATGCCGGAGACGCGGCCGATGTCGAGCCAGACGGCGCCGTCGTCATCGGTCTTGAGGGCAGCGGTGCGGACTCTGCCGGAGTCCCCCGCCGCGCCGCCGAAAAGCGGCTGCTGCCGGCGCGCGGCCGTGGCATCGAGATCGGGTTCCTGGTCGGAGATACTGCTGCCCTCGAGCACCGCCTTCACACGCTGATAGACGAGGGAGGCCGGCGCGTTGGCGGGCAGGACTTGCAGCGCCTCGACAAGAGCGGCGGTGAAGGCCCCGTGCGGCTCAGTCACCGTGTCTGACGGAGGCGATTCCTTCGCCGATTGGTCCTGCTGCGCAGCGGAGAAGACCAGGGCCGGATTGTCCGGGCGCTCCGTGGGCGCAGGCCGCGGTTGTCCATTGGGAAGAACGTCGGGAGCTTCATTGATGTCGCGCGGATCATAGGCCAGAGTGCGCTCGCGATACCTCGGGCCGATGCCGCGGGTGGCGCCGCCGCTATGGCAACTGTCAAAAATCACCGTGAGACGAATCCCCTTGTCCAGGGCGGCGTTGAAGATGCGGGTCATCTCGCGGTCGCGCACATCGTAACCACCCTTGTAGGCGTCGGCGGGGACGAGCGTGCTGTCTGCATGAACGTACTTACCATTCACCAGCACCGTGAGTTTGTTGCCTTGGCTGTTGACGCGCAAGGAGCCGTGGCTGGCGTCATAAAAAACCACGGTGTCGCCCGAGCGCGGCACGTCGACGAGATATTCTTGCATAGCAGCGAGAATGCCGTCGCGATTGGTCTGCACGGCGGGGACGACCACAACTCCGGGCCGCGGCTGCACTGGCGCAGGATTGGTGAGCATGATGACCTGGTCCCCCGGAAAACCGAACTTGGGGTTAGTGAGCAAGTCGGCCATTGACTGTGCATCGTTGACCGCGCCCTCCAGGTTCGGGAATTTGGCCAGTTCGCAGCGACCGCACGTGCAGCCGGCAGCATGCTGCGCACTGGTGCCTTGGGGCTGGTAGGTGTTGATGCCGATGAGCAGGGCGCGTCTGGTCTGTGCGGCAGTCTGCGTGCCGAAGAGGACACAAACACAAAGGCACAGAACGACGAAGTATCGGTTCATTATTGGCCCAGAAAAGTATTGGGCTAAAGTATAGCATTCCTATTGAAAAAGTCAACACAAATGTAGTTTCAAGGGGACAATTTGGTGTGCATCCAGATTCTCTGAAGAGGGCGCTAACTGTCAGGTGAGCACACATTCCGTTTGTTGGTCACCAGGTTTGGGATTCGGCCTGAAAAGTCGGCTTCCCGGAGAGTGGCCCCAGTCCAGACGCAGTACTCCTCAGACGAAGGCTCACCCGGAGTGACCCGGCAGTTTCGAACTCCTGGGGGAATGGGCCGAATCAGCACCTTCGGCGCCTTCCATCGTTTAGCACATGGAGATAATACGACCGGTATCCGAGCACCGAGAGAGCTCTGCCCATCGCGGTCATTCTTTCGATGTCGTCATGCTTGGTGTTGAGCCGTTGTTGCTTATCCTCCGTCACCGGCGGTTTCAGGCCTCGAGGACAGTGCCGCCCTTGGCCGCAACCCAAGAAGGATTTCATCTCGCGCCTGCGGGACCACAGAGGTCACGGAGAAGAGATGCAGGCAAAGACTGTGGGTCAACAAACAAGGAACCGTAACCTTGTAATCCCTGCTCGCGCGAGCAGAAGTACTTTTCTCTGCGCTCTCTGTGGTGAATTTTTTCTTCGCGGCAGGATAAGGAAATGACCCCTAGTGCTACTCAGGGACGGCCATTCGGGACCGGCGTAACGACGAATCAAAACATGCTATTTGCCTAGGGACAAACTGTCTTCTGACAAACTGTCTTCTTGACAACGAGGCGGGCGTAGATTACTCTCCGGTCAACTATTCCTTCGCCAACTCTCTTGGCGGAGAATGGCGGAAGGCATAGCCGTTACCATCCCTGCACGGAGGTGAACAATGAGAGTCTCGCTCGTCGGCGCCGAACTAGAGGAAAACCTGGGACTGCGCTATATGGCTTCCGCCTTGCACGCGGGCGGTCACAGCGCGGAAATTGTCCCGTTCAATGCCAGGGATGACATAGCCCAAGCCGTGGAACGTGTTTCCCAGTTCAAGCCGGAAATCGTCGGACTATCCATGGTCTTTACCGGCCGAGCGAGGGAATTCTGCCAGCTCGCTCTTGCACTCCGGGAGTCAGGATATCGCGGGCACATCATCGCAGGCGGCCACTTTGCTTGCTTCAACGCTGAGCGCCTTCTCCGTGATTTTCCCGTCTTCGATTCCGTGGGCCTCGGTGAGGGCGAGGAGATCATCGTATCGCTTGCCGACCATCTCTCCGACTACTCCCAGGTGCAGGGGTTGTGCTTCCGGTTGCCAGACGGAACCGTGCAGACGAACCCCTCTAAAGGCAATCCGGACAACCTGGACCTGCTGGCCTTTCCCGAACGCACGCACTACCACCGTTACTTTGATAAGCCGATTGCCAGCCTCCTTACTAGCCGCGGATGCTGGCGCGACTGTGCCTTCTGCAGCATCAATGCCTGGTACAAGAAAGGGGGAGGCAGGAAGTTCCGGATTCGGAGCGCGGAAAACGTCATTGCAGAAATGAAGCAGCTCTATCACGAGGACGGTGTCCGCATATTCAACATGCAGGACGACAATTTCTTTTTGCCGCGGCCTGAAGACGCGCTACGCCGCTTCGAGGCCTTACGAACCGGTCTCGAGAAAGAGGGAGTCCGAAACATTGCGATCGCGGTGAAGGCGCGGCCCGACAGCATCACCTACGAGGCCGTGCGTGTCCTGGATGATCTCGGCCTTTTCCGCGTTTTCCTGGGGGTGGAAAACGCCTCTGAGAACGGTCTGCGGAACCTGAATCGGAAGTGCAGCATCGATCAGATCCACACGGCCCTTCAGATTCTGAACGATTTCGATGTCCACGTCGCCTACAACATCCTGATGTTCGAACCCGACACGACGATGGACGACATTCGGGTTAACCTCCGCTTCCTGGAGAAGAACGTAGAGAATCCGCTCAATTTCTGCCGCGCGGAGGCCTACGCCGGTACGGGTCTGGAAAGCAAGCTCGTGGCCCGGGGAGAACTGCTGGGGGATTACTTCGGCTACGATTACCGCTTGAGCGATCCGCACTGCGAAACCTTCCACCAGATTTCCAACTTCGCATTCTTCGACCGCAACTTCAATGACAACGGTCTCCATTATTTCAACATGCAGGTGGACTTCTACTTCCAACTGCTGCGGCGCTTTTATCCGCAGGTTATCACTCAAACGCTGCGCAGCTCGGTACGTAATTTCATCAAACGCACAAACCTGGACACTTACGCGCACCTATGTGAGGTGCACGACTGGATCGTGGCTTCGGATCCCCGCGACCAGGTTGCGATACGCGGATTCGCACGCGAGATGCGAAGGCGCGTCGACTCATCAGGAGAAGTCCTCAGGGACGAGGGAGAGCGTGTGCTGGCCGCGCTGACGCGCGCCTATGACCGGTTCGTAGGAGGCGAAACGAGCGCGCCGAGGCCTGCCCCCGAGATTCCTTTTCCCTTTTTCGGGGGACGGCCCGTACCCTATCTCGGCTTGGATCGCCTGGGGGATAGCGATCAGCGCGCTTGGGAACTCGGATCCGGAATCGACGTACACTTTGGCGTTCTGCCCTCGCCCGTTCCCTATGCTGAATTTGTGTCGCGGGTGACAGGACGCAAAACAGAGGAGTGTTGATGGTCAAGAGCGATGCCCCCTCTGCAGGCGGCATCGGGTTGTAATGGCGGAATAACTGAAGACAAATTGAGGAGGTGTGAAATGGCAGACGAAAAGTTATCTATTTTCGGGCATTGGCGTGAACCCGCACATCCGGGGGTCATCAAGTTGCACGACGACCTTGTGGCAATTCTGAGCGTTATCCGCGACAAGTACCAGTCCGGGATCGACGCCGCCTTCGACAATGTCTCGCGCCAAATCGGCTTCGTCGTCACGACCACGTTACCGGTCACTATCGACGTTGGCCCGGGGGGCAAGCTGTCAGCGGTGAAAATGGGCGCCGATAATCTGAGGGGTACCATCTTCGAGAAAGGCTTCATGGAGAGACTTAGCCCACTTGCGAACGAGCAGATCGCAAGCGTCACCCCCGGTACTTACAAACTGCACTTGATATGGCTGGGGGCCCTGAAGTTGCGCCTGCCCTGCGAGTGGTGCGAGCCGGTGCACCTGGCGGTCAGCGCGCAGATCCGGCCAGGATCCTCGGCCGCCTTGTTCGACTTTGGGCCCATCGAGCCGGCGCAGTGGTTCGATCCCGGCCTCATGGTCAGCGTGGAGGATGCTGTCCTGATTCAGGCGCTTGACGAGGTCTATCCGCAGCTCAAGCTCATCGAACGCATCGGACAGATTCGAGCCGCGCTGCGGACGAGAGTCGGCCCGCACGTTCTAGAACCCGCCCACCTTCAGTCGAAGGGCTAGTAGAGGCAACACGGAATGGCGCCGGGCCAAGGTTTGTAGCTCAGTCGCCCCAAAGAACCTTGAGGGGACAGTAACGTCCTGACGGAATAGAATTACACCGGGGAAAACGCCGGTCAACCCGATCCTGATAAGAGAAGGTCGCGGAAACCCTGCAGGGGCGGAAGCAATGAGGTCAGGTCCAGCCTTCCCCACGTGGCGTGTGCTCGCGCATGAAGCCGGGGTCGATTTCGAGACCGAGGCCGGGCCCCTCCGGAAGCTGAAAGGTCGAGTTCCTAACCACCGGCGGCTTTCCCGCAGCCATCTTCTCGACCATGCGTCCGGGGCGGCCCAGACGGTTTTCAGAGCGGTAGAAATTTGGAATCGCTGCGGCGAGTTGAACCGAGGCATACGTCCGCACCAGTGTCCCCACGTTGTGCAGGGCCATGGGCGTGCGGTACAGCGCCGCGTAGTCGGCGATCCTCCGGCAGCCGCTGATACCACCCGCATAGGAAACATCGGGATGGATGATGTCCACCGCCTGAGTATCGATAAAGGGTTTGAACTGTTTGACCATCTCGAGCTTTTCCCCGGTCAGGACCGGAGTGCGTGTCGCCCGCTTGACCGCCATCCACGATTCGCAGTATTCGACGCTGCTCAGCGGGTCTTCAATGAACAATGGCTTCATCGATTCGGTGGCCCTGGACACGGCAATCGCGCTGGGGGTGTCCCACTGGTTGTGGCAATGGACGGCGATGTCGATGTCATCGCCCACGGCGGCGCGCACGTTCTCGAATCCCCGG
>Ga0116111_1001606_pt1 | contig 15349 bp, 15 predicted proteins | sample June2015DPH_8_10_FD_89720 | JGI IMG/M metagenome (GOLD analysis project Ga0116111, IMG submission 89720) | Peatland microbial communities from SPRUCE experiment site at the Marcell Experimental Forest, Minnesota, USA - June2015DPH_8_100 | ecosystem: Environmental > Terrestrial > Soil > Wetlands... | reverse complement strand
GTCCTCGAGACCCACCACTCGGCCAGCCTTTCGGGCATCGTCGTCGTATGCAGCCAGGTGCCCGGCATCATCGTGAGCCCGGTCGCAGGTGCACTGCTTGACCGCGGTTCGCGTGTGACGTTGATGAGGGTCGACTACCTGATCGGTGCGACGTGCATGACCATGATCGGGGTGCTGTCGCTTCTCCACAGCCTGCCGACCGCAGTGCTGCTCTGCGTGGTGTCGGCGGCATCGGTCACGGCTCCGCTCAGCCGGGTTGGCGGGAGGTCCCTCTTCCCGATTCTGGCGCCCAAGGCGCTGTGGGATCGCTCGAGTGCAGCCGACTCGGGCGCGAACGTCATCGCCACCGTGCTCGGCCCGGGCATCGCGGGCGTCGCAGTCGCGCTGGTCGGTCCTCGAGTGGCGCTGCTGGTCCCGGCAGTTATCCTGCTCGGCGCCGCGTTGCTGCTCGTGCGGCTCGCGGTCCCCGCCACGCCTGTTGGCGAGTCCGGCTCGGTACTCGCGGATGCCTGGGCGGCGATCGGCTACGTGTGGCGGAATCGGGTGCTGCGGATGCTCGCGGGCACGATGACGGTCTTCAACGCCTGCGGCGGCATTCTGACGGTCGCGATCCCGTTCATCGTGCTAAGGGGCCTGCATGGCGGGTCGACGACGGTCGGCCTGCTGTTCGCCATCATGGGCGCCGGTGGGTTTCTCGCGGGCCTGCTGACGGGCCGCTTCGGGACCGAGAGCCGGGAAAGGCACCTGCTGGCGCTCTCGTGCGCGGTGACGGCGGTGGCGTTCGTGCTCCTCGCCCTCGACCGCCACGAGGTCGTCCTGGTCGCGTTGGTCGCCGCTATCGGCATCGCGAATGGCCCGCTCACAGTCGCGATGTTCTCGCTTCGCCAACGCGCGACCGACCCGTCCTGGTTCGGCCGAGCGTTCGCAGTCTCGATGAACCTGAATTTCGTCGGGAGCCCGATCGGTGCCGCGGTCGCGGGTGCGCTGCTCACCCACTCGATCCCGCTCACGCTGTTGGTCGCCGCGTCCTGTGCGGTCGCCGGCGGCTTCTGGCCGGCGGTGCTCCCGGCGTCGAGCTACCAACCAGTGCGTCAGGTCGCGGCAACCGCCTGAACGTCGCCGGCCTGCACCCAAACGAGCTGCCGGGGTGAATTGAGCCCCTTCGTGCTGCGATGTGCTGGCGGTCCCGACCACACGGAAACAGGTCGTTTCATGTTTACTGAGAATCGATCAGACAAGCCGCGAGGGTCGAAGGACCCTATTGGCTCAGCACGCGGCACGGAGCTGCCGATACCTACCACGTGCGAGTGGTCGCGGGACGTCGCATAGGGATCGTTGCGGCAGCAGCCGCATCATCGGTCGCGGTTGTGTTCCTGTTGTGGTTGACCCTTCGAATCGGCGGCAACAGTGGCGTCCGTTACTTCGACGACATCGTCACAGCGCTCGCGGCGATGACGGCTTGTCTGGCGTGTTTTTCCGCCGGGGCTCGCCAGGTGGGTGCATCGCACCGCTTTTGGTTACTGCTCGGCCTGGCCCTCGGGGCCTGGACGCTCGCCGAAGTGATCTGGGCGGTCTACGACCTCGTTCTCCACGTGGCCGTACCCGTGCCGTCATGGGCCGATGTCGGCTACCTCGGAGCGATCCCACTCGCTGCAGCGGCGCTGTTGTGCCACCCCGGTATGCAATCGGCCGGGAGCCGCAAGACGCTGGCAACGCTCGACGGCCTCGCGATCGGTACCGCGCTGTTGTTGCTGAGCTGGACCTTCGTGCTCGGGCCGCTGTGGCGCCACACCCACCTCACCACTGCGGGCGGCATAGTGGCGATCGCGTACCCCTTCGGGGACATGGTCATCATCTTCCTCATCGTCCTGTCGTTGAGCGCCATGACGGCCCAGGGTCGCGCGCCGCTCTTGTGGGTGCTCCTCGGGCTGTTCGCGATGGCGGTCTCCGACAGCACGTACACCTATCTGGTCGAGGTGGGGCGCTACGCGACGGGCAACCTTGTCGACGTCGGCTGGGTGGTGGGGTATCTCGCCATCGCGGTTGGCGCGACGAACGAAGCCGGCGAGGACGTGGCCGTCGTGGCCGCGGAGGGAGTCGAGCCCTCACTCGTCTCAGTCGTCACGCCTTATGTCCCCGTCCTCTTGGCGTTGGTGGTCATGACCTTCGAGCTGGAGATCCACCACCAGGTAGACCGGTTCTCGTGGCTGGCCGGTTTCGGTCTTGCCCTGCTGGCGATCGCTCGCCAGGGGCTCGTGGTCCTCGAGCGTCACCGCGAGGCGACTTCGCGTCCCGGAGCGCTTTGCACGCCGGGTAAGAGGGGCTCGGGCGCAGTGCCTGAGCACGAGCCCGTGATCGCGACGCCTGGACCGGAGCTCGGAAGGAGGGTGCCTTGAGCCCCAGCCTCGAAACCTCGGGAGCCCTCGCGCGAAACCATCCGGCGCGGCTGAAGCGGCCGTATCACACCGTCGTGCTCGCTCTCATGGTTGCCACGAGCACTGTCGCGACTTTCGACCTCTACCTGTTCGCAACCTCCGGTTTCCACTGACTCGGCAAACGCCTGTCGTGTTGGGTGATCACCCGACGCGGATCAACCTTCGACAGTTGCGTGCTGGGGAACGTGAGGCGAGCGAAGCCACAGTGGGGCCAGCCGTTGAATTCGAGCCATCGCAGGGTCGAGACGGCCTCCGCCTTGGGGCTGGCAGTGCCACGGCGACACGTCGGCTTGGTGGCGTTCCTCCCGCGGTTCACCGGTGCCGTGTTGCCGTGACTGCGGCTTTGATGATGACAGTGAGGACATCGTGCCAGTCAGGACTCCTGAATCCGGCATCGACGAGGAGGCGGGAACAGCGTTTCTTCGTTCGGGCCTTGCCTCGACGACTCGTGAGAAGCGTCGGTGTCAAGAGCCGTGAGAATTGGTCGACGAGAACGAGGCGTCCGCCCGGCGTCAGCACCCTGGCGCACTGCTCGAGCCCGGCTCGCTGATCCGCCCAGTGGTCGAATGAGGTCGTGCTCACCACGAGGTCGAAGAGCCCGTCCGGAAACGGCAGCTGTTCGACGACCCCGGAGCAGTACTCAAGGCGCCTGTCGTCCGACTTCGCGCGAGCGACCCTTAGCATCGAAGGCGCCGGGTCGACACCGACCAGATCGATCACGTCCGGGCACAGTCGGGCCAGTCGCCGAAGCAGGTAGCCGGTTCCGCATCCGACATCGAGCACGCGAGAAGGAGCGGTCGGTCCCTCGAGGGCGATCACGACGGTGCGATTGACGATCTCGTGATGCAGCTTGCCGAGCCAGCCGCCCTCGTAATCCCGCGCACGCTCGTCGAATGCCGCCACATCGCGACGTCGAGGCACGGGTCGGGGAAGTCCGTCATCGTGTGAGGCATCGTGTGGGGTTTTCGAACCTCCCCTGGGTGTTCCGGGACCCTCCGTCCGCGGTTGTGGTCGCTCGGCCATGTTGGCTCATCTTCTCATGAGCGGACAAAGGCGCCGCGGCGGCGTGATTGCTCTCTTTCGAGAGGCTGTGAGCGGCTGGCGTCTTCACCGGCGGCCGGCTTCCGACAGCACCTGCTGCTGTACCCTCCCAGACAAGCGCAGACAGTGCCAAGGCCACCGCCAGGAAGACGCCGGGACTCACTCGATGTGGACTGACCTTCGACTCCACCCGCGTTCCCTGCGCGGCGACCGGCCGCGAATCCCTGCATCCCCCTCGCAACGACACGACACGCCGCCCCTAGCGAACCGTCCGACGAAACAGCAACACGGTGTTCTCCCAGGTCGACACTCATGGGGTCATTCCCGGGAGTCGCCGTGGTACCAAGAGCGCGAAAGTCTCCAGCGCGGTCCTGGCGTTGGGCGTCGCCGTCAGTTCCTCACATTCGCACGCATCCGGACAGCACGCCTCGGGCGCTCCGGCCAACCGCCGCCCGGTGCCAAGGGAGCCTATTTCAAACCCAAGACCCAGGTACTCGGCTCACTGTGGCAGTCGGGCCTGGCCGGTCGCCGTCGTGGCGCGTCTTGCAGCGCGGGCGGCACGTGTCGTCTTGGCCCCGAGACGGTACCCAACGGTCCCGAGCACGACGATGACAGCAAGAACGATCACCAGCTCCGCCCACAAGGGGACTCGCGGGGTCGCCGGCGGCACCGTCGTGGTCAGCCAGAGGGGCAAGGCGACACTGGAGGAGCCGAAGCCGAGACGGTAATTGCCGTGGACAATGCGGAGGTGGCCGCCCAGGAAGGCTTCGAAACTTCGTAGCGGCAGGGTCACGGTGACCTGTCGGGATGCCCCCGGGTCCAGGGTCACCGGCTGGAACCCGGCGAGCTGGCGCGGGGGTTCGCCCGCGCTGGCAGGAAAGCTCACGTAGACCTGCACGACGTCGGTCCCGCTTCGCCTACCGGTGTTGGTCACTGTCAGGCTGGCCAGTTCACTGGTGCCGGTCCAGCGCAGGCTGACCCTGGAGAGAGCAAACGACGTGTAGCTCAGCCCGTACCCGAAGGGGAACAGTGGCCGAACGCCTCGTGCCTCGTACCAGCGGTAGCCGATGTCGAGACCGGAGGAGTACCGGACGGTGCCGTTCGCTCCGGGGAAGCCGTCTCCCGCAGCTGCTCGCGCGGTTGCATTGGTCGCAGGAAAGGTAAGTGGCAGCCTGCCTGACGGGTCTACGCGACCGAGGAGGATGGCGGCTACGGCGGCCCCGTCCTCCTCACCCGGGTACCAGGCCTCGAGAACCGCTTTGACGTGAGCCAGCCACGGCATGAGGACGGCCCCACCCGTGTTCAGCACCACCACGGTACGCGGGTTGGCTCCGGCGACGGCGTCGACGAGGGCGTTCGCATCTCCGGGCAGGTCGAGGCTCGGCCGGTCGACGCCTTCGCCTTCCAGGTCGCCGACGAACACCAGAGCCACCCGGGAAGTGCGCGCGACACCTACGGCTCGGGCGATGAACGGTGAGACATCCTCCAGGCCCAGTTGCGGCAGGGGGCGGCCGTTGACCGCGAACCACTCCACCTCCAGCGCGTAGAGCCGGCCTGCGTCCAGTTCGATCGTCGTCGACCAGCTTGGCCGTGCGACGAGACCGGGAGAGGCGAGCACGGTGTGCCCATCGACAACGAGCCGGGTGCCCCCGCTCTGCTGGAGGGAGAACTCGTACACTCCGCTGCGGGGCACCCGGATGACAGCCTTCCACGACCACCAGCTGGCATGCTGCCCGGGCGAGGAGGCGGTGCGGGCCATGAGGGCCACGTTGCCGGCCGCGTCGACGGCGAGGTTGCCGCGGCCCTCCTCTTGCATTTTGTCGGTCAGGGTTTCGGACGGGAGCGGTCCTCCGCTCACGAAGTCCCCTTGTGGGATAGGTGGCAGCAGGCTCTGTGATGGTGCACCGGATGCCACCTTGATCCTGGTGCGCTTTCCGAAAGCGTTCCGGAGCGCCGCGAGGGGGGTGATGAGGAAAGGAGGGTTGACGTAGGAACTGCCTTCGCCCGCGGTCACGGCCTGGGCTTCGGCATCGACACCGATGATCGCTACCGAGCCCGGTGAGCTGGCGAGTGGCAACAGACCGTCGGCGTTCTTGAGCAGCACGGCGGAGCGCTCTGCGACGCGCAGCGCTGTCAGCGCATCCGCAGGCGTGGCAGCCGGGGCGATGAGGTCAGGGGTCCGTGGGTGTGCGATAAGGCCGAAGGCGAACATCTCGGTGAGCACGCGGGCGATCGCTGCGTCCAGCATGCCCTGGGTGATCGAGTGCTCATTTGCCGCGCGGGCCATCAACACTCTGGTGTCGTCGGTACTCGAGGGTTTGATCAGGTCGAGCCCGGCGCGGAACGCGGCCGCTGGGCTGGTGACGGCCCCCAGGTCGGAGCGGACGAAGCCGGCGAAGCCCCAGGAACGCAGTAGTCGGTAAAGGCTCGGGTCGGAGCAGTCGTTGACGCCGTTCAGGACGCCGTATGCGCACATGACGGAGGCAACGTGCGCCTGGGTGACCACAGCCTGGAACGGCCGGTCGTAGAGCTCGACCAGCGCGCGCTGGGAGACGACCTCGCGGAGGGTCGCCCGGTCGGTCTCCTGGTTGTAGGCCGTGAAGTGTTTCGCGTCGGCCATCACGTCGCGGGACTGGAGCCCTTCTGCATCGGCGACGCCCATCACCGAGGTGAGGAGCGGGTCCTCGCCGAAGGCTTCAAAGACCCGGCCACTTTGCGCCACCTGGGCCAGGTTCAGCTCAGGGGCCTGCACGGCGTCGAAACCCTTGGAGCGGGCCTCGTCGCCGAGGACTTGACCGTAGGCGTAGGCGAGCGTCGGGTCGAAGGTAGCGGCGAGGGCGATCGAGGCCGGAAGCTGGGTGACACGACGGAGGTCGAAGGCGAGGCCGTTGGGTCCGTCGACGAGTGTGAGCGGCGGAATGCACAAGGCCGGCACGCCGCTGTTGATGTTCTCGATCCGGCCGCGACGGACCAGTTCGACGAAGCCGATCTTCTCGGCGGGCGTCATTCGGGCGACCACCTGGGCGGCCAGGCGTTGGGGAGTCGCCGTCTGCCGCAGGGACTCCTGTACCCAGGGGCAGCGTTGGGAGGAAAGTGGTGCCGAGGCGTGACTCGCGAGCGAGGCTCCTCGGCCGCAGCCCGCGACGACCACTGCCAGCGCCACAGGTAGAGCCACACGACAAACGAGCAGTCGATGAGGGTTCACAACGTCGTCAAGACCGGTGGTGCCATCGTCGCCATCTCCCGTCCTCGCTCACTACACATGCCGCCGGCAGCGTCTCTTCTCGCCGGCCTCGAACTGTCGAGCCAGGCGTCTCGCAGCCCACGCACTCAGCTACGAACCACCGCCCGGGACCAGGCGCCCGACCGACGGGTGCACTCTTGCACGAATCATCGGGATGGTTGTGGCGACCTCCTCATCCAGTGGGAACGTCATGGCGGAGGATCGTGCTGAGACGTTGGTGACCAACATCGGAGAATCGGTGGTCTCGACCTTCGATTTCGTCTGGAACCGACTGACTGCTCGGCTCTCTGATCTGGCTGACGACGAGTACTTCTGGGAACCCGCCGGTGGGTGTTGGTCGCTTCGGCCGGGACCGGACGGGATCTGGTGCCTGGACGGCGGCGAAGGCGCGGGACCCGAACCGGACCCTGCGCCCGTGACGACCATCGCGTGGCGTCTCGGTCATCTGGCTGGCGGGAAAGGCCCTGAGCGGCTTCACCGCCCGCCGCTTGCCCGCGGACGCGACGGACTTCTCGTTCCCGTCGCGTGCAGCCGACGTGCCCGACTTCTTGCAGGCGCGGTACACGCCTTGGCGTGAGGGCCTTGTCGGTCTGGACGAGGCCGGGTGGGAGGCACCCCTTGGCGTGGACTGGGGGCCGTATGCCGATTCAAGCACCTTGGACCTAGCGCTCCATGTGCTGGACGAGGTCGCTCATCATGGCGCGGAAGTTGGGCTGCTTGGTGACCTCTTCCGTGATCGGTCGTCTCTCGGCAGGTGAGGCCGAAGTGGGTCACGGACGAAGCGGCCAAACCGGAGGCGTCCGTGGAGCGACAGGCGTCATGGCAGCCGGAGCGGCTCGTCCTCGACGACCAGGCCACCAACGGAAGCCCGCGTGGAGTCGATCGGACATGCGTGCAGAAGTGAGCCCTTGCCCTGTCTGATCTCGATCGGCTGTCCGAGCGCTGCGGTGAGCCGGAGAGCCGCCGAACCGGTCGCTTCGTCTTCCGGAACACCGAACTTTGGCGCGAAACAACGCACCCGCATGACACCGGGCTCGATCCAGGCCCAGTAGACGACATGGTCGTGCTCGGGCCGAAGCGGACCGGAAAGCTCACCGATCGCGGCCGGCGAGCCCAGCTGGACAAGCGTCCAGTCCGGCAAAGTCGAGAGCGGGGCGTCTATCCAGGTCCTGTTGTCGGAATCACTCCAGGCCCGGACGAGTCCGCCCGGGGGTCGCAGCTCGAGAAGGGCCGAGCTGCGACGCTCACTGCCGAGCAGCCAGGCAGCGCCTACGAGGGGGTGGCCGGCCAGCGCGAGCTCCACGGCCGGCGTAAAGATGCGAAGCGCGCCCGTCAAACGGTCGTCGATGAAGATCGTCTCACTGAACCCGAGCTGGTGCGCGACCCGCTGGCGGTCGGCCTCGCCGACCAGGTGGCCTTCGATCGCTCCGAGGCGGTTGCCCCAGTTGGTGGCCGTGTCGGTGAAGACGCGCAGCACACGTACAGGCGTCTCGTCGTCGTCTCGCATAGCAAAGGTCTAGCGCGCCGGCTGCCAGCGGGCAGAGTCGGGCCGGTTTGCGAACGCAGGTGCGAAGGGGTCGTCGGGGGAGCGCAGTCATGCTCGCCAGCACTCTTGCCGCACCGCTGCGCGCGTCAGTTGGCCCTCCTCGCTTCGACCGTCGTCCACAGGTATGGCGGCAGGGCGATGCCAGGTGCCAGGTCAGGCGAGGCCTCCGGCGTTCCGCGAACCTCCCGGATCGCCACGGTACCGGCCCAATGACTGAGAGAAAGGTCTTCGGGATCGTCGGCCGGCGGCCCGGTCCGGATCTTCGCCGAGACGTCGACGAGGGGAAGCGCCAGAACGGCGGTCTGGCGCAACTCGGCCTCTGTCGCTGCGCGCACATCCCCGCTTCGCCCTGGCGCGAGCTTGTCCATCAGGGCGTCAAGACTCTTTTTCTTGGCGTCGTCCTCCACGAGGGTGGCCGTACCGTGCGCGACCACGGACCGGTAGTTCAGGGAGTGGTTGAAGCCTGCGCGGGCAAAGACCAGCGCGTCGACGACGCTGACCTCCAGGGCAACCTCGAGGCCGCCCCTTCTGGCCGCCATCCTCGCCATGCGCGCGCCCGTCGAGGCGTGGAGATAGACCGTGGAACCCATACGGACGAAGGTCATCGGCAACACTTGCGGGCGGTCGTCGGCGATGAAGCCAACGTGACATGTCAGCGCCTCGTCAAGGATCTCGTGAACCATCGCGGCGTCATAGCTCACTCTTTCCGGGTGCCGGGACGGCGTTGTGTCGCTGGTCGGGTTGTACATGCGCTCAGGCTCTCACGACAGCTCCTCCAGCACAAAGCATGTGAACCACCGCCGAACCCGACGCGAGGCGATCCACACACGACGGCACAGCGCTCGGCGCACGACCGGTCCGTGGTGGTCACTTATCGGACTCGGTCGCCGCTTCTGTTCGCGAAACCCGGGCCGCCTACTTGCGGACCAGGTGGTAGAGATTGAACTGCGACATCCGGCCCGTGGGACCAGCTGTCTGCACGTCTTCCAGGACAAAATCGGTGCCGAACCTCCGGCGAATCTCCGCTGAGCTGGCACCTCCGGCACCCAAGAGGCGCCAGCTCGCCGGCGGCTCGGAAATGCCAGTCAGGTAGAAGTCGGCGCTCTCGCGTGCGACGGCGGCGACGCCGGCCGCGTAGGCATCTCGCAGTCCGTCCGGGATCGCGTGATAGCAGCCGACGTCCACCAACAGGTCAAACGGGCCCCTCACGCCGGCCTTGCCGAGTTGTGCAACGTCGCCTAGCAAGAAACTGGCCGTGACACCAGCGCTGAGGGCCCGTGACTTGGCCGTTTCGATCGCGTTAGCGACAAAGTCCACTCCCACCACCTCCCAACCCTGCCTGGCAAGGTAGATGGCGTTGGCTCCGGTGCCGCAGCCGAGGTCAAGGGCGCGCCCGGGCACGCGACCTGTGACCACTGCCTCGAGCTCCGAGCGGGGCTCGGTGCTGTCCCACCTGGGCTTTCCGAACCGGTAAGCGAGCCGGTAGTAGAACGAGTCGAGTCTCACGAGATCCCCTCTTTTCCGTCCGGGTAGGTCTTCGAGAGCCCGCTCACTTCGATCTCGGGCCCCGCCGGGGTTGAACTGCAGGTGAAGCTGGGGTGGGTCATCGATTCTCCTATGACTCAGTTACTCAGTAGCTTATTTACTAAGCAGTATAGGAACTCGCTATACTGAAGTCAATGTCGACTCCAGGACCCAACGAGATGGCAGCTGGCCTGCAACGGTTCGGGCTCGAGCGGGACCGCATGCGTGCCGCGCTCGCCGGCGGAGCGGGAATCAGCGAGACGGACCTCGACGCGCTGGAGCACCTCGAGGCTGACGGGCCCCTGACGCAGCGTCAGTTGGGCGATCGTCTGTCGCTCACTTCCGGGGCGATCACGATGCTCGTCGACCGACTTGAACAAGGGGGCTGGGTGAAGCGCGGCCCACATCCCAGCGACCGCCGATACATCCTGGTCGAGCTGTCACCGCAAGCCCTCGACCGCATGCCGGCCGGCATGGTGACCTATCACGACCGGATCCGGACGATCGCCGCCAAGGTGCCGGTTGGGCAGCGGGAGGCCGTCGGAGGCTTCCTTCAAGCCGCCGCCGAGGCAGCGTCAATGGCGGCCGCCGAACTGCGCCGCGCCAAGCTCACGAACGAGCGCCCTCATGAGGCCCTCTGACTTACGAATGACTCGCGAGCATTGGCAAAGCAGTGCGCCACGTTTCCGGTTCGTGGCCGCGGGCACAAAGCACCGGAGCCGCAATGGCCGGCAAAGGACGACACGTGCCAAGACGACGGTATGGCTCTGAACAAACCGTGCAATCAGATCGGTTCGCAAGCCGTTTGGCTCCGTGGCGGTGCCCAGGGAGAACACGCCGGGCGATGACCCGCTGAGGGCCGAACGAAGGCGAGTACGGGGACCTGATGAGCCGACCGGTTCTTGTCGACCCCGGCTCGGTGCCCGAATCGATCGTCAAAGCGCCCAGTCGGACGCCGCGTTCACATTGTCAGCGCCATCACAGCCTTCTGGCCGTGCAGTCGGTTTTCCGCTTGGTCGTAGACGACCGAGTGCGGTCCGTCGATGACCGAGTCGGTGACCTCGAAGCCCCGGTCGCACGGGAGGCAGTGCATGTAGAGACAGTGCGGGTTGGCGAGCTTCATCATCGTGTCGTCGCAGATCCAGGCCTTGTTGGCGTCGAACAACTTGTCCTGGGCGTCCCAGTCTGCAGCCGGCACCTCGGGCGGCACGTGGTGAAGGCTGCACCAGCTCTTGGGATAGACCACGTCCGCGCCCTCGAAGGCCGCCCGCATGTCGTCGGTCTCCTCGAAGGAGCCCCCGTAGCGCTCGGCGTTCTGCTTGTAGAAGGCGATCTGCTCCGGATCGAGCTCGAAGCCGGCTGGACGGGCGAACACGAGTTGAGCCCCGTAGAAGGAGCAGGCTGCCATCATGCTCTGCGGTACAGAGATGGGCTTCTTTCGGCTGGGCGAGTAGGCCCAGCTCATGACTATCTTGCGTCCGGCCAGGTCACCGAACTTCTCCTTTATCGTCATGACGTCTGCCAGACCCTGACACGGGTGGTACTTGTCGTCCTCCATGTTGATGACGGGAATGTCTGCGGCGGCCGCGAAAGCGCGCACGTACTGGTTGCCCCGCCCGTACTGCCAGTCAGTCGGATCGCCGTAGATGCGTATGGCGATGGCCTCGCCGAAACGGGAGAGCGTCTTGGAAACGTCGTCGAGCCGCTCGGTCACGTACGCCCTCTCCGACCCGGCCGCGGCGGGCGTGTAGACCATGTTCGAGTCGAGGTAGTTGGCGTGACCCCCGAGATGCATGATGCCGCACTCGAAGCTGTTTCGAGTGCGCAGCGAGCGGTTGTAGAAGATCAAGAAGACGGTCTTGTCCGTTAGCAGATGGTGTTGGACGCCGCGGGCGCGCTCGAGCTTGAGTTGGAACGCGGTGTCGAGGATCGTGTCGATCTCCTCCTTCGTGAAGTCCGCGAGTGCGATGAAGTCCCGTCCCTTGAGCAGCTTGGTAACCATGGTCGTGTCTCCTTCCTTCCGGCAGCGGCCTTGATCGGCCGTTCAGTCCATGAGTTCCCCACCGTTTACAGCGGCAGCCTCGCCGGTGATGAGCAAGGCGTTGTTACTGACGAGAAACGTGTTGGTGGACAGATCGGGCCGGACGGCCCGACCCCGATCGCAGTCTCCGCGTGGGTGCCCGCCAGCCAGTACAGGCCGTTCTCGAGGGACCGGTTTGACTCGAGTTGCACCCCTGCGTCGGAGGGGACCACCGGCTGCGGACCGGCGGTGAGGACGCCTCGACCAGGGTCACGGCGCGCGACCCTCGTCACCGTCGTACCGGCATCGATTGGCAGCTCACTCACGGAAAGCGTCAACCCGCTCGCGCGGCCGCCACGAAGGCCTTGGCGCGGCTTGGGTCCACCCGGTTCCAGGTGTCTCCGTCCACCTTGAGGGAACTCCCGACGACGCAGCCGTCGGCGAACTCGAGGTACGCGGCGATGTTGTCGGGTCTGGCCCCAGTGTTCAAGAGCACCGGCAGCTCGGCAGGCACGGCATCACGGATTTCCGCGACGATTGACGGGCTGGGCTCAGCGCCGGCCATCGGACCTGAGACAAGGATGGCGTCTGGCAGGCTCGAAACGGCGACGGACCTCGCTACCTCCGCTGGTGACCGGTGGCCCGTAGTGGAGGCGAACTCCGGTGTCACGTTCATGAAGATCGCCAGCCCACCGGCGTCTAGCCACCGCCGTCGGCGGAGAAGGTCGGCGGCGTTGGGGACGAACTGTCCCATGTCGGACTCCCACGCGCCCGTAGCGACTTCGCGGATGAAGGCTGCTTCGGTCGCGACTGCAGCAGCGAGCGCGCATTCGGCGTCCCAGAGGTAGTCGACCCCGAACGGGACTGCTTCGGGACGGCACTCGGTCACGACCCGAGCCATCACGGCGGCAGCGGCGAGGTCAGCTTTGAGGGTGTACGGCCGGTCGTGCTCATTGCAGAACATCACCGCGTCGAAACCGGCGTCGACGAGCACCGTGACCTCTTCGCGAACGTGTCGCACGAGTCCTCGCACGCCACTGTTCGCATCGTAGGAGGGGGTGCCTGGAAGGGCCGGCACGTGGGCCATCGCGATCAGGGGCTTCTCGATCCCTGGGAAGATCTCCCTGAAGCGGCCACGGAGAGTTGACCGAGCCTCGTTTGCCCGCTTCTGCACGATTTCGCCTACTGTCATGCAGCAGGGTATAGCACCGGGAGGCTGCGGTTTCAACTGCGGCGGCTATCGTGCCGCTAGCGAAGGGTGAGCCGGCGGCGCCGACAGCTCCGACTGGGCGCGGGAATCGTCATCGACGGCATAACTGCGTTCTAGGGCGGCGGAGCGGACCGTGCTGGAACGTTCTCGCGTGTCGGTGGGCACGCGGATGAGGCGTTCCCCGTAGGCGCGAGCACGTTCGGGCGAGAGCCCCGTGTCCGTTATCACATAGTCGAAAGCGTCCAGGCCAACGACTGCCGCCAGCGCCCGTCGCCCGAATTTGGAGCTGTCAGCCAGAAGGACCTTCCGCGCCGCGGCGGCAAGCATGGCCTGCTTGATCGGGACTTCCACGGTGTTGACGTTGGTCACTCCCGCCCCTGAGTCCACGGCGTCCGCACCGAGGAACGCCCAGTCGACCTGGAGGCCCGCGAGGTTCGTCAGGGCACTCGGGCCGACCAACGTGAAGACCGAGTCGATGAGCTGTCCGCCGGTGACCAGCAGCCTGACACCGCCTCCTTCCGCGAGATAATGAGCGATCCGGAGATCGTTCGTCGCGATGGTGAGACCACCTCTCCCTCTTATTACCTGAGCCAGGGCGTAAGTGGTCGAGCCGCTGTCAAGCACGAGCGAGTCACCTTCGCGCACGAGAGCCGCGGCGTAATTGGCGATGGCGCGTTTTTCCACAAGACGCTGGCGTTTCTTGACCTCGTAGGGAACATCGACCGGATTCCCGTCCGTAACCGGCATGGCCCCACCGTGAGTTCGCTGGATGAAGCCAGCTTCTGCCAGAGCTTCGAGGTCACGGCGGACCGTCGAGATGTTGACTCCGAGACTGAGGGCGAGTTGTCGCGACTCGACATAGCCCGACTTTTCGACGAGTTCGCAGATGTCCCTTCGGCGTCGCTCACCCAGCATCGGAGCTCGTCTCGCGTGTCACTGCTAGGTTTCTCACAACCTTGACACGATAGCAGCATGGGTGTAGACGTTGTGCGTGGATCGGAGCGATTTAGAGCAACTACGTTCACCCTCCCGTCCCCAAGCAAGTGTTTTGGATTCCGCAGCCTCGCAGACCAGCACAGAGCGGGGGTGGCGTGCTCGGCTCCACACGGGGTCAAGCTCGCGAAGCGAAGTCGACCACTCGCAGTCGCGCTCCGATGCAGCAAGCGGGGTCGGTGCCCACGGCGACGTATCGGGCATCTCCATAACCGAGGTGTCGAAGGTCTTCCGTCTCGGGCGAGGCACCATCGAAGCGCTGTCGGGGGTGAACCTGACCGTGCAGAAGGGGGCTTTCGTCTCACTCATCGGGCCATCGGGGTGCGGGAAGTCGACGCTTCTTCGCATGCTCGCAGATTTGGAGACACCGACCACGGGAGAGGTTCTGGTCAACGGACTGCATCCGAGCGCGCTGCGCGCGAAGAGCAGGATCGGGATCGCCTTCCAAGACCCGGCACTCTTGCCCTGGCGAACCGTGCTCGACAACATCGGCCTGCCATTTGAGGTGGCGGGTCTCAAGCCGGACAAGGACATCGTGCGAGCCCTCGTCAAACTTGTCGGTCTCGAGGAGTTCCAGCGGGCGCGCCCAGCGCAGCTGTCGGGGGGGATGCGCCAGCGCGTAGCCATTGCGAGGTCATTGGTGCTCGATCCCGACATCCTGCTGCTCGACGAGCCGTTCGGGGCTCTGGACGAGATGACGCGCCAGTACCTCAACGTGGAGTTGCTCCGCGTCTGGACTGAACGGGCGACGACGACCCTGCTCGTTACTCACTCGATCTCCGAAGCCGTCTTCCTCGCAGACCAAGTGGTCGTCATGTCGACCCGGCCCGGTCGAGTGACGGCTGTCATGCCGGTCGATCTCGAGCGTCCTCGTCATCCGGAACTCATGCACAGTCGTGAGTTCCACGACCTCTGTGACGCCGTCTCGGCCGCATTGTTCGGGTCGCGGGCGGTCGCCGCAGCCGACGATGTCAAGTAGCCCCCTGCTCACGTTGACCTCCGAAAAGGGCCCGCGGTCCGCCTCAGGTCGACGGGGCCGTCTTGCCGCCAGGGCGCGCTCGTACAGCGGACCCTTCCTGCTGGTTGTCGGATTCCTGGCGATCTGGGAGCTGCTCGCACGGACGGTCTTCGCCGGTCGCTTCCTCATACCTCCCCCGGAGACGGTGGTCTGGGGCATTTGGCAAGACCGTTCGATCTACCAGTACTCCGTGCCCACAACGGTGCACGAAGCCGCGCTCGGCTTCCTGTGGGGAAACCTGGCGGCGATCCTGGTCGCCTTGTTGTTCCTCCTCGTTCAGATCACCGAGAAGATAGGGATGCGTTTGGCGATCGTGAG
>Ga0116111_1001605_pt1 | contig 15353 bp, 20 predicted proteins | sample June2015DPH_8_10_FD_89720 | JGI IMG/M metagenome (GOLD analysis project Ga0116111, IMG submission 89720) | Peatland microbial communities from SPRUCE experiment site at the Marcell Experimental Forest, Minnesota, USA - June2015DPH_8_100 | ecosystem: Environmental > Terrestrial > Soil > Wetlands... | reverse complement strand
GCTCTGACCTGGCTAAGCTACAGGCCCGCTGACGCCGCCAACAGGGCTCGAACCTGTGACATCGTGGTTAACAGCCACGCACTCTACCAACTGAGTTATGGCGGCTTGACACATCTCTCTAGTGTGTTTCTTTACTTAAGCTTTAAGGTCGTGGAACAGTTTGCTCGACGAGTGATGCTCATTGTGGGCGTCTTTGGGCTTCAACCTCGTTTCATCCTGTAGTTGGCTTTCACTTCACTTAGCTTCTTTAGAAACTGGTCGAGAAGTTGCTCATAGTTTTGAACAAACTCTGAAATCCTCGCGCTCGTAATTGCTCCGTACGGTGATGGTTTGATCAAGCCCTCCTGCTCTAATATTCGGAGCGAGTAGCGGACTTTGTACTTGGAATGTCCAGTCACTTCTGACAATTTCGAGATCCCAATAGGCTCACCGACAACGACTGCGTTTAAAACCTCTAAGTGCCTTTCAAGCATTTCTATCTCGTTTTCCAGTCGATCCAACATTTCTACCACACGTTTAAATAAATTGATTCTAATCATTCATATACTATGAACGTGAAGGTCTCGCAATCCACCATTCGCGGCAAACTCGACGCACCTCCGTCGAAAAGTTACACCCATCGCGCTATAGTCATGGCCAGCTTAGCGAAGACTTCACGTATCATCAAACCCTTGGTCTCTGCGGATACGTGCGCAACGGTAAGCGCATGTGAAGCGATCGGTGCGACGATAAATCCTGTCGGCGACGCGTTTTTCATCGAAGGCCTGCAAGGAGAGCCGCAAAGGCCTGATAATGTTATAGACTGCCAAAACTCCGGGACGACGTTGCGCTTTCTGATGGGCGTTTGCTCCTTGATTGATGGCACGACAATTTTGACCGGGGATGCGTCGCTGAGGACTCGACCGAGTTCTCAGCTGATCGAAGCTCTCAACGAACTCGGTGCAAAGGTTCTCTCGACAAAGTCGGATGGCACTGCGCCTGTGATCGTCCAAGGCGTACTTTTGGGCGGAGAATTAACGCTTACGAATCCGATGAGCTCTCAGTTTTTATCATCGCTTCTAATAGCCTGTCCATTGTGTCAAGCTGACAGTATGCTGACTGTCCACAACCTTCGCTCGCGCCCGTACGTTGACATGACACTCGAACTGTTGAACCGAGCACACGTCAACGTAAGCACTGATTATCACGAATTTATGATCCCAGGCTGTCAGCTATACGCAGATACAGATTTTCAGATTCCCGGCGACTTCTCGTCGGCAGCCTTTCATTTAAGTGCCGCAGCAATAACAAATTCTCGCGTAAGCGTGCATAACCTCTCTGAGTCGAAACAAGGTGACGAGAAAATTGTCTCGATCCTCAAAGATATGGGGGCGCATATCTCTTGGGAGGGTGACGTCGTCACCGCAGACGGTGCCGAGCTCCAGGGCCTCGCGATTGACGCAGGCGACGTGCCAGATCTCGTTCCCATACTCGCGGTTCTAGGCGCATACGCTCAAGGCACAACCGACATTTCAAACGTTGCTCACCTACGCTACAAAGAGACGGACCGACTGGTCGCCATAATAACGGAGCTGCGAAAAATGCAGGTTGACATCAAAAAGGTGGACGATACGTTGCGAATCCAGGGTGGAAAACCCCAGGGAGCTAGTTTGAACGGATACGGGGACCATCGAATCGTTATGGCGCTTGCGGTCGCAGCGCTGGGAGCCGAGGGAGAGACCCAGATCGACACTGCAGAATCGGTAAAAGTCTCATACCCGGACTTCTTTGACGACATCTTCGCCCTCGGAGCAAATCTCGAGCAGACGAGCATTGAGAGCCTCTAAAGCGCATCGCAGGGGACTTGCCTCATGAACACTTGGGGACACATTTTTCGGGTAACGACGTGGGGTGAGAGTCACGGTCAAGCAGTAGGGGCAGTTATCGACGGGTGTCCGGCGGGATTGCGGATAACCCACGAGGACATTCAAAAAGAGCTCAACAGAAGACGTCCAGGTCAAAGCAGTATAACGACACCACGTTCCGAAAAAGATACCGCGCACATACTCTCTGGCATCTACCAAGATAAGACGCTCGGCACCCCGATTTCAATCATCATCCGCAATGAAGACGTCGACTCGCGCGGGTATGATGAGCTACGCAACGTGCCGCGTCCAGGCCACGCGGACTACACGTTCCACGCGAAATACGGATGGCGAGATCACCGCGGCGGAGGGAGAGCATCAGCTCGAGAGACCGCCGCCCGCGTTGCTGCGGGGGCAGTGGCAAAGAAGCTGCTCGAGCATCGAGGGATCCGTGTGCTCGGGCACGTTATCGATATCCACGGGATACAATCCAATTTTGTCTTTGAGAGTCCCGAAGACCTGCTCCTCGCTGAGAAGAGCATCGTACGATGCTGTGACGCGGCTGCGTCGAACGAGATGGTTGCGTGCGTCGAACGTATGAAAGAAGCTGGCAACAGCGTCGGCGGAATTGCTGAAATCGTTGCTTTCAACGTTCCTCCGGGTGTCGGCGAGCCGGTGTTTGGCAAACTCGATGCAGAATTGGGTAAGGCTCTTATGAGTATCGGCGCCGTGAAGGGCGTTGAAATTGGCGTAGGCTTCCTCGCAGCAAAACTAAAAGGGAGCGAAATGAATGATCAATTCACGACGACGGATGGCCGAATAGAATCCAAAACGAACAGAGCTGGCGGAATTCTCGGCGGCATTTCGACAGGGGCGCCGATTATCGGCAGAATTGCGGTGAAGCCCACTCCTTCAATCGGAATGCGACAAACCTCAGTCGATTTGGAAACGCTAGAGGAAGTCGATCTGTCGGTATCGGGCAGACACGATCCGTGTATCCTGCCCAGAATAGTTCCGGTTGCCGAAGCCATGGTCGCTATCGTGCTTGCGGACTTAATGTTGAGAGGTGGCTTTATCCACCCGGCGCGCCTTTCGTGATCATCGTATAGCTATAAGGTCTTTTTCTGCTGCGGTCTCCTAACGGGGGCCGGAGCGGGCTGAAGAGGCCTAAACGGTCTCAAAACTTCTTGTGCACGATTTCCCACAAGTATTTATCGCGGCCAGTGATAAAAGTGCTTGAACTCGGCCATTCGCGTATCTCGAGAAAGGAACTGGTGGAAGCAGCGTTCGGTGTTGATCAAGCATGGCACGCTTTTTAATGATCAGTGGAACGGCGTCGCACGTCGGCAAGAGCGTTCTCGTTGCTGCGCTTTGCAGGTTGTTGGTGGATAGCGGCCACAAGGTTGCGCCGTTCAAGTCCCAAAACATGAGCTTGAACTCATGGGTGACGCAGGATGGCGATGAAATCGGAATCGCGCAAGCCGTGCAAGCGTGGGCTGCTAGGATTCAACCGTCAGTAGACATGAATCCGGTTTTGTTGAAGCCTAAGGGGGACATGATGTCGCAAGTGATCCTGCACGGAAAGCCCCTAGGTGATCGAAAAGTGGGCGAGTATTATGACTCAACAGAAGCTATTTTTCAGCACGTCTGCGATTCATTAAAAGCGCTTGCTCGTTTATATGAGGTCATCATAATGGAGGGCGCCGGCAGTCCTGCAGAAATCAACCTTTATAAGCAGGACATCGCAAACTTACGCGTCGCACGCAGTGCCGATGCCCCGGTAGTCCTAGTAGGTGATATCGAGCGGGGCGGCGTTTTTGCCAGCCTTTATGGAACGGTGCAGTTGCTCGCAGAGGATGATCAGAAACGCGTCAAAGGCTTCATCATCAACAAGTTCCGAGGCGATGAGAAGCTGCTTGAGCCAGGCCTAACACAACTCGAAGAGCTCACCGGGATCCCTGTTCTGGGCGTCATTCCATACGTGAATGTGCGATTACCATCTGAAGATTCTGTTTCGCTTGATGACACACTGCCAGCCGCACACAACGTCCTCGACATTGCAGTGATCAGGCTTCCCCATATCTCCAATTTCACCGATTTTGAACCGCTTGAAGCCGTTGCCCGAGTTCGATACGTTTCGTTAAATGATAATCTCGGTGAGCCCGATGCCATAATCATTCCCGGCACGAAGAACACCGTTGACGATTTGAGAGCAATGCGTCGCTCCGGCATGGATAAGCGGATCGAGGCTAGTGCTAGAGCAATCCCTATCATCGGAATCTGTGGGGGGTTTCAGATGCTTGGCGAGACAATAACTGACGAAGGCCTCGAGGGAACGCAAAACCAAAGTAACGTTGTAGAAGGGCTGCGGCTGCTGCAAGCCTGGACCGTTTTCAATTCCTCTAAAAAGAGAACAAAGCAGGTAGAAAAACGCGTCACCGGAACGGGGCCGGTGCTCGACCGCCTGAGGAACCAAACAGTGGAGGGGTACGAGATTCACATGGGCAGCACAACGTGTGGGCTTCCGATATTTGGCGATGATGGGGGGCAGGATGCCACCGGCCTTGTCTTTGGTACTTACTTGCACGGCTTGTTCCACAACGACAACTTTCGCTATGCTTTGTTGGAGCACCTGCACTCTAGACGTATGCGGAAGCCACACGGTGCACGCCGCGCGGCTCCACAGCGATCTACTGGGTTAGAGAGTCAGCTACCATCCGATCAAGATGTGGATCCATTTGATGAGCTGGCTTGTGTCGTGCTCGAACACGTGGACATGGAAGCGCTGTACTCGATTATGGGACTATAAACAATGTTTTCTTGGCTTCTCGTCCAGATCTCGATTCTTTTCGTTGCGTTGGCACTTGACATGTCTCTCGGCGAACCTCCAGCCGCGGTGCATCCGGTTGTGTGGATGGGGGGGATCGTCACAATCCTGGAACGAGGCTTGTACGGGGGGGCTGATAGTGCACAGCGCCTCAAGGGGGCCGCTCTCGCGGTAGGTCTGATCGTAACCTTTACCGTACCGGTCGTGCTGTTCGAGTGGCTAGGCTATCAGATCGCAAGCGGAAATGTCGCGTTGCTTTTGTGCTATGTCGGGCTCAGTGCTTACTTGCTCAAGGCATCATTCACGATATTCACGCTGCAAAAAGAGGCAGTCGAGGTGACAGATCTCGCCTACACAGACATCAACGCGGCCCGGTCGCACCTACGCGCGCTCGTCAGCAGGGAAAGGTTGCATCTCGACCGCGAAAGCGTCTTGTCGAGCGTGTGTGAGTCAATCGGTGAGAATACCGTTGACAGCGTAGTCTCTCCCCTCCTGTTCTTTGCCGTTTTTGGCGTAGCGGGCGCGCTCTGTTATCGTGCCGTGAACACCCTTGATTCGATGCTCGGCTATAGGGATCACAGAAGACACGTGGGATTGTTTTCAGCCCGAGTGGATGACGTTTTCAACTACCTTCCGACCCGCTTGGCAATCGTTCCAATGCTGCTAGGATTTCGCATACTATCTGGGAAATCGGCCTGCGACAACGCATGGAACGTTTTGAAAACAGACCGGCACAAGAAACCAGCCGTTAACTCAGGGATCCCCGTCGCCCTATTCGCAGGGGGGTTAGGCGTAAGGCTGACGAAGCCTTCAAGCTACGAAATCGGTGACGGTGCAGATAACATAACCAAGGCCACTGTCAACCGCGCCCTTAGCGTTATGCTGATTACGTCAATGTTTACCGTCTCACTCGCAGTCTTGTTGCTGTACGGAAGAGCCTTGACGTGATTCCCGGCGATTTGCGGGCACACCCGGCGCAATAACGCAAACAAGTTAAACTAAGAGCGCACAGTTTTGTCCTGGACATGCTTCCAGGAATAGAAATGCGACCACTCGCCAAACACGCAGATGAGCGAGGGTTTTTCACAGAACTAGTCAGGCAAGATTGGATCGTTGATGATTCCCTGCAGCAATGCAATTTTTCCATCACGTATCCCGGCGTCGTCAGAGCTTGGCACAGGCATACTAGGGGACAGACGGACTACTTCGTCGTTTTGCAGGGGGCGATTAAACTATGTGCGTATGACGATGCGACCGCAGAACTTAACGAGATCATTCTGACTAGCGACGTCTTGCAGTCAGTACGGATTCCCGGGCATTACTGGCACGGATTTAGGGTTCTTGATGACCAGCGAACATATTTGGTTTACTTCGTCAACAAGCTCTACGAGTACGCGACGCCTGACGAGGAGCGGCGTCCGTGGAATGATCCCACGGTCTGCCCGTCTGCTATAAATGGCGAGATGCAGGACGTCCGTTGCGGAAAACCGTGGGACTGGATGCACATCAGCTTCAAATAGTGCAAAATAACGCAGTGGTGCTCTGGACGCGAAGCAAGAAAGGTAAAAAAAAGAGGTTAGGAGGTTTGAATGACTGAATTGCCTATTGCTCCTGTTGATAGGATTATAAGAAAAGCGGGCGCAGAACGTGTAAGCCAAGAGGCAGCGGAAGCCCTCGCTAATGTTATGGAAAACTACGTAATTGATCTCACTGAGAGGGCTTTAATAATGGCACAGCACGCGGGGAGGAAGACCATTCGTGTCGATGACGTCCGCTTGGCTGCGTCGCGAAGTTAATATGGATCTTTCCGACTTTCAGAAGGCTATACACGAGAGGTACGGCGAGACCGACAAGGCGTCTGGCTCATTTTTTCTTCTTTCGGTTCTCTTGGAGGAATGCGGCGAGCTTGCGACCGCGATTCGACGCGAGAAAGCAACCACGGCGGAAGAGGTCGCAGACGTTGTGTTTTGTGCCCTCTCAATCGCGAATCTACTCGAGGTCGACGTCGACCACTTGCTGCAGGAAAAGTATCTGCATAGAGGATTTGACGAGGTCACGCGAAGCTGGACCGACCTTCAGACGTGAAACATGCGGGGCACAATCCTGTGCACGCGCCCTGCCAAAACTCGAGCAATAGTAAGCGATTGTGCGCAGCGCTCATTTGAAGCGACACCGCTCACTGCGGCAGGTTCGGTTCGGGGTTCAGCACCCATCGAAGTGACTTATCAGGGAATACGCGTTGCCACGTCAGGCTTTTTGCTTCTTCGGCGCTCAGTTCGCGTATCAGCAATTCAGCTTCATACCTTTTTAGTTCCTCTTGGTCTGCGTTTGTGGTCGGGTGTCGGTGTGCGGCGGTGCAATCTGAAGAATCGCCGGCTGTTGACAGGCGGTACGTTCCTATGCGTCGTGCTAGCTTGATGTTTTCTGTCTTGTCAAGACCTATTAGTGGGCGGTAGACGGGAACATCTGAGGCCTCGTCGATTGCGAGGAGATTCTGAGTGGTCTGGCTTGCGACCTGTCCGATGCTCTCTCCAGTCACGATTCCGTGCGCGTTCTCTGCTTTTGCGATCGATGCAGCGATCCGGTACATCATGCGCTTGCAAAGTACACAGGTCATTCGTGGGGCCAGCTTTTTGAACTCACTCAAATTGGCCCCGTGATGCACCACTGCGAAATCCAGCGGACGCCCTGCCCACACGGCGAGCGCTCTGACGACAGCCTTTGCCCGCTGCCTTCCGGTGTCACCAAGGTATGGCTCACAGTCAAAAAACAGTGGAACGATCGTACAGCCGCGCTTCATCATAAGCCACGCGGCGACCGGCGAGTCGATCCCTCCTGAGACGAGAGCGATCACTTTTCCCTGGGTTCCCAGAGGCAGGCCTCCGACCCCGGGAACGACCTCGGTATAGAGATACGCGCTGCTCGCCCGAACTTCAATAAACAACTGGACGTCTGGTTTTGATAATCGCACGGGCGCACCAGTTGCTTTTTCAATTGCACCTCCGACAGTTTCGCCGATGTCTTTGCTTGAGTAGTCGTGCGTTCCCGTTCGACGTGCCCGAATGCCAAAGGATTTTCCCTCGGTAAGCAACGGTGAAACGATACGCACGGCGGCTGACTGCAACGCATCCAGAGTTGCTGCGCTTGTTTGGACAGGGCTGGCTGAAACGACTCCAAAAACGCTTGCTACCGCCGGAGCTGCTGCCGAATCACGCGTCTTGACGAAGATGCGGCCGAAATCCCTGACGACGGCCTCATATGGGATTGCGCAAAAGCCAAGCATTCTTCCTATGTTGTTTACGAGCGTGCGCTCATATCGGCTCCTGACTCTGTCGCTTTTGATTCCAATCTCGCCGTAGCGGACGAGAATCGCGTCGAGTCCCTGCATCTCGTCCGCTTCATTTGTCATGATCTATCCGGTAACGCTGCGGTCTTTTCTGTTTGTTCGTTTTTGCAACTATGCCGCGGGAATCTCTATTATGTTTATTCGTGATAAAAGGTAACAACAGGCTAAGTGTTGCAATGAGGATCCTTTATTCCGACCACCACGCCGATAGCCGGAGCTGCGGCCATCATGGGGCGCCTGCAACGTTGATGTAAAGCATTTATATACGTCTAAACATAGTAAGGCTGGCCGCCGTGGCTAAGCTCGGCATAGCGGCTGATTCGTATTTGAGCACCGCTCAAAGAATTATCAGCAGATCGGGGGTTCAAATCCCTCCGGCGGCTTGCCCAATGTCCTACCTTTTGCAGAGATTTCGCGCGTCGTTTTGGGTGGCAGTCTTATTCGAGAATCACGCGATTCAGAGTCTTTATTATTAGGTCTAACAATACATAAGGTTTATCATCCATAAAGGCAATCCGAAAAACGATGGCCGAGGGAGAGAAGCGTCAGAGTATGAAGGAGGACATAATCGAGCAAATAGAGAAGCTTGATGTGTTGCGTGAGAAAGGGTTCATCACTAGCCAAGCGTACGAAAAACGAAAAACCGAATTACTCGAACTCCTCTAAGATCGCGTGCAGTCTGTGCAGTCACTTGAGGCCTTGTTTTTTCAAGAACTTTTGCATCTCTTTTTGAGAGCGAACGCCCTTCATCGCTCGCTGCATCGTTTTGTGATATTTTAGGAGCTCGCGCACGTAGTCAGAAGCGACTCCCGAGCCGCGCGCGATCCGCTTTATTCGCGAACTTCGAATTATTCGTGGGTGCTCGAGCTCTTCATCCGTCATTGAGTCCATTACGACTTTGAAACGTTCTAGGGTTTCTTTCGTTGATTGAAGCGCCCCCTCGGGGATGTCGACGCCGAGTGATCCGAGCGGAAGCATTTGAACGATTTTGGTAAGAGGGCCCATCTTGCGTATCGCGTCCATTTGTTTGTACATGTCTTTGAGCGTAAACTCGCCTTTGAGCATCGCCTCCGCCTCTTCCATCTCTATAGGCGGTTCTTCTTCGATCATCTCGACGAGGGTTTTGATGTCACCCATGCCGAGCAGTCGAGAGATGAATCGGTCTGGTTCGAACTTCTCGAGATCGTCGATGGTTTCGCCTGTGCCGATAAACGCGATGCCCGTTCCGACCTCGGCAACCGCAGAGAGCGCCCCTCCACCTTTCGCAGTTCCGTCGAGCTTCGTCACAATGACGCCCGTTAAGCCGATTGCTTCGTTGAACGCTTTCGCTTGTTCGCTCGCCTGTTGACCGATGCCAGAGTCGAGCACCAGAAAGCGCTGGTCTGCTTTCGACGTTTCGTTAATTGCCTTCATCTCAAGAACCAAGTCTGTTTCGAGTGCGTGACGCCCCGCGGTGTCGACAAGTATGACGTCATAGCGTTTCAGCTCGAGCAAGCCTCGGGTCGTGATCTCGACCGCATTGCTGTGATCCGGTTCGCCGTAGAAAGCAACCCCGATTCGCTCGCAGAGCTGTGAAAGCTGATCATACGCCCCAGGACGGTAGGTGTCTGCGCAGATAACCGCGGCTTTTAGGCCTTTTTTCTGAAAAAATCGCGCGAGCTTCGCTGTAGTCGTGGTTTTGCCACTGCCCTGGAGGCCGACCATAATCACCGTGTGACGGGTGAGCGGCACCGAGATCGGTTCACCGAGGAGCGCGACAAGCTCTTGGTACACTATGTTGATGATGTGCTGGCGCGGGTTCAGCTTTCCAGAGAGCTCTTCTTTTAGCGCCCGGTCTTTGATGCGTTTCGACAGCTGTTGCACCAGAGCGACGTTGACGTCGGCGCTGAGGAGCGCGCGCTGAATGTCTTTGACGACTTCGCTGAGCGTTTTTTCGTCGATGCGATTCGCCCGCGCTATCTTCTTTAGCGTGTCGCGAAGTGAGCTGCCGAGGTTTTCCATTACCATTTACGTCTCTGCCTCGCCGAACAGTCTGCTCACTAGCCACTGGGGGTTGAACTTGACGATGTCGTCGTACTTTTGTCCTAGTCCTAAAAAGAGGATTGGCTTGTTCGTAGCGTGCGCTATTGAGATGGCGGTTCCCCCTCTTGAATCGGCATCCACTTTGGTGAGAATTGATCCATCGATGGCCATTGCGGTATTGAATTGCAGCGCGCGTTCAACTGCGTCATTGCCAGCGAGGGCTTCGTCGACAAAAACCACAAGATCCGCATCAATCACTCGCTCAATTTTCTTGAGCTGATTCATGAGGTTAACGTTGGTGTGGATTCGTCCGGCGGTATCTGCAAGCACGACGTCTTTGTGTTTTGCGCGCGCGTACTGCACTGCGTCATAGATGACAGCAGCGGGATCCGCGCCCTGCTGGTGCTTGATGAGCTTCACTCCCAAGTTGTCTGCGTGTCGCTCAATCTGTTCAAGGGCGCCGGCCCGGTACGTGTCCCCTGCTGCGAGCACGACAGCATACCCCTGGTTCTTAAGGCGGTATGCTACTTTTGCAATAGTCGTGGTTTTTCCTGTTCCATTGATGCCGGTAAACACGATGGTCACAGGTTTTGGTGCCTGTTTGATAAGTTCGTCGAAATCAAGGCCGTTTACGTCGAGCACTTTCAAGATTCCGTCGCGCAACGCCTGCTCGACCAGGGCTCCGATGTCTTGGCGCCACTTGCGCTTGGTGCCAATCAGCTCCCTTTTTACCGTGGCAACGATCTCTTCAGAGACTGACATCGCTACATCACTTTCAAGGAGTGCAATCTCAAGATCCCATAGCGGCTCTTCTAGGTCTTTTTCCTTTATTTCTCTTTCAAAAAGGGACTTACCCCTTGCTGGTCGTGTAGTCTCGCCTTGCATTACTTCCTGCGTCGGCGCTTCAGCCGATTGAGGGGGCTCGACTGCCTCGTCAACGTGAACAGCGGGAGGCGCGTATGTCTCGCTTGTGGCTTCTTCTGGACCTTCGGCTAGGGGTGTGGTATCATTTGCAGATGTCTCGGCCTCTGCATCGTCAAGCGCGCGTTCTTTATTATTGACGGTCTGCTTAAATTGATTGAGTTTTTGCCTCAAGCTCTCAAACATCTAGCGCGCCGCCTGTGACTGCGATTGGTAAGCCTGTAATTTCGCTTGGAGTGCGTAGATTTGTGAGCCGATCTGATTCAGCCGAGCCGCGAATTGTCCTTGCATGTCCGCTAGTTTTTTCTTTCGGTCGTTGAGGTATGAAACCGCGTCGGTGACATCCACCTCAGCGGAGACGTTTGCGCCGAGTCCAATAATAACCCTTTTCGTTTGAGGAATGCTGCCATAGACGAACGAGCTTGCCCCGATCGGTATAAGCGTTTCTTTGCCGATCTTGGGCTTGGAAAGCGCTTCAACAGCCGTGACCGCGTTCTCTATCTCGTTGATGGTGAAGCTGATGACCTCCATTTGTTGCTCGTACGCACGCGCTTCTGCCTCAGTTTGTTGGAGTTGAGCGACCAACACGCGCACTTCTTGCTCGCCTGCCATGCTATCACACTTCTTCCGCTTCGACGGATTCGATTCGAATCATCTTCCGCTTTAAGCCATGCTCACTGCCGATAAGTGAGTAGAGCTTTTCGGCGGCATTTTTCTCGTTGTTGCTAGAGACTTTTTTTGTAAATCGTTCCCACGAACGTCCTGCTTTGAAGGAACCCGTTATTTGAAAGGTTTTGCTTTCCATACTTACACCATCCGTAATCAGCGTGTGATAAGCGCCGGGGGCGGGTACGCGGCCGATGTCCTTGCTTAGGATGACTTGATCATTGAGTTATTCGCGAGGTTATCTGTTAAATATCTATCCAAACTAACGAGCGCAGCCTTTGTAGGGCGCTTCTAAAGGTTACAGAAACCCTAGCGACTCTTCTATCCGCCCGAGCTCTATTCCAGTCGTCTCTAGGCCTACGACGTAGCCCTTCGTGTTTGCAAGAAGTGAAGATCCAACGAGCGGTGATCCATAGTTCACGGTGCCGATGTTGACGGGAACGCCGAAGGTGTCGTCCAGTTTCGAAAGCTCTCCTTCTGTCGCTTTTGGATGCGCCAAAACGCCTTTATTCGTTGCGCACGCCGCCATCCCAACCGTCTTCAGACCGGCGACCGTACCGCGTCGCACGTCCACTCCTAAGGCCTCAGAAATGACTCTATCGGCTCGAGCGATTAGGTTAGGGTGGATCAGCGCCGCGGTATCGTTTGCGAGGATAACGTTTCCAGCGGCATTGATCCTCCCTGGGAGCTTTCTCACGGTCAAACCTCCGCAACTCGCCTTGAGCTGTGCCATCTCGTGCCTAAGCGCGTTATTTGAAACGACAAATCCGTTCGAGTTTCCGGCGACGAGCGATCCGACGACTGTGCTTGAGCCTACGAGGAGTGGGACGGGGGTCACGTCTAGCTCCTGCAGGAAGTTGAGTTGCGCCTCCTCGGTCGGCGCTGGTGCAGTAAGCAAGAAATCTTCGGTACAGGCAGCAAAGACGCCGAGCACGGCGCTTCCGCCTATCGAGATGCGCTTGACCACGTTGGATCCTCTACGAGTGGCTTTCTTTTTACAAACGCGAACATCACGATTCGGTCGCGAGTTCTGCCTCGACGACGCCATCGTCGAACTTCATCGCCCGGACGGTGATCTTATTTGGCGGATTGCTCGAGCCTTTCTCCCAGACTTTTTGGTTGATTGAGGGATCAAGTTTGACTTTATCTTCTTCCGCGCTCAAGTGGTGGGCGAGGTACTGACGAATTTCCGATATCGCCTTCTTGCTGCGTCTCCACCTGGGTGTGTGCTTCACCGCTCGCAGCGGTATGGTGTACACGCGCTCTTCCTCTACTTTCGTGTCTTTCGCCATGGACGATCACACCTTGAGGCGACCGCGTCTCCAGTGCCGCCTTTTTGGATGGGTTGTCACGTTGCGGTTTGTACGCACAGTCACCCACGCTGGCACGCGCCTGTTTTGGTTTGTGGCTTTTGCGAGTCGTTTCTTTTTCCCCTTACTTACCTTGCTCATTGCAGTCCCTCTGTAGCAGATCTCGGTGGGTTGCTCGGCATTTCTCACATCCTCACGATCAGAATAGCCTATTTCATTTCATCGTTAATAATTGTTTACGCCCATACGGCTCAGAAAACCACTCTTTTTCGGCCCGAGACCCTTGACTGGATGTGCTCCTGTGGGAAAACGGCCTTCACTGCATCAAAGCCGTACGACCTCTCCATAACCCTGCGCAGTTCGACCTCGTAGTCAAACGAGATGCACTCCCCGTACGTGACCTCGAGAAACGCTGCGGCAAGCGCGTCGATCGCCCTTCGTCCGTAGCCGAGCAGTGGTCGCACGTAGTCGATTCCTGAACGATCTTCCAGACTTCGCGCTTCATGCGCGTTCAAGAGCGGCGCTTTATCATCCCGGCGCGTGCCATCGGCCACGACCTGATAGTGTGCAGCGGCGCGTTCAAGCGCCGTTTTGTGCAAGTGGTTGATTCCCGAGTTAGGGTATCCGTCTTTGATCATCGCGTCGACGGTGGCCGTTGCGAGGCTCTCTTCTAGGCCGATGGTCACGTGGGGAAAACCGAGTACGCGCGCCACTGAAGCCGCGTCATTCGGCACAATTCCGAACGACATCGTAACGAGCTCAATTTGCGCAAAAGGGCTGAGAAGAAGGGCTGCGAGTGCGCTATCCTTGCCCCCGCTGAACAAAACGCCGACCTTCATCTGCGCGTGATGCGGATGTTCTGCTTCTTGGGGGCGATTTGCTTGAGGAGTTGCTTAAGCTGTTCGTCAGTTATTTGTCCCGTGAGCCTACCGCTTTGGTACAGGGCGAGCAGCTGCGACTCCACTGAGTCGGCAAAGTCAGGCCGCGTCAATCTGATGCTGTTCAGCCGTTCCCGAGCTTCGGGGGTGAGCACCTGTCGCAGCAGAGCGCTTCTTCGCGCTTGTGCCTTTTCTACCTCTTCAGTGGACGGCCCTTGCATTCCGCTCTGCTGCGCTTGGAGTTGTTCGAGGCGTCGCCTCCGTATTTGTTCGAGGTCATCATCCATAATCCTCACACCCCGGGTCGCTTATGCGTTTTGTGCGAGCTCGTACGCGCTGTTGTCGAGGAGCGACCTGCCTTGCGACGAGATCTCGCGACCTTTTGGGGTCGTCTTAACGAACCCGGCGCTCTCGAGCTGTTGCATCGCTTTTCGAATTATTGAGCCGCTCCCTTTGACAAATCGCTCAGGTTTTGACGAGTTGTCGGTTTTCCCCCCGTAGACCGAGCGGAGTCGCTGCGTGCCAACGGGGCCGTCCATTGCTATGCGTCGCAGCAGCGCGGCACAGCGGACATACCACCAGTCATCGTTCTGCGGTGGGTGCTCTCTGTGCATTCCCGTCTTTACCCACGACGCCCAATCCGGGGGGGTGAATCGTTCGTCGGTCTTCAGCTTTGTTGCGGTAAGTTCGATCAGTTTATTGGCAGGAACATCGTACAGCGTGGTCATTTAATCTCCTAATTGCACTTCTCCACTGGAATCAAGCGTCTTTACGTTTTTTTGACTTATATCATTTTCTCTGATACGCGTAGCCGTTTTGAGCGGTTTTTTTGACGCGATACGGCGAAAGATACACTGCGGTGGCACCCTTCAAATCGACCAACCGCGCGCTAGAAGCGTGCTCGAGCTCGTGCGCGATCTCCTCGCGACTTGATTCGAGCAAGGCGGCCTTCAGGATCTTCACTTTGACCATCTTCTTTAGCTTGAGTTGACGTTGTAGTTCGAGCACGATCGATTCGTTTGCGCCGTACTTGCCGATCCAGAGGGTCGGAATAAGCTCTGCTGAGAGTGTCTTAAGTTTTTGCACGTCACTTTTGGTCATCTGTGTGGATTGCGATTCAATAACGCCTCAGGCCGCCGCACTTTAAGCACGTGATAACGGTGCGTTTGTCTTTTATGCGCACGCGTGCGTTCGCTCCGTAGACGAAATACGTCCCGCAGCTTCTGCAAAAATGCATCTTCTTTTTTCCGAGTGGCACTCGGTGCCTGGTCGCCAGCCGCCGAATAAGCTCGACATAGCGATCACTTCGCCGCGCGTGCGCCGGAAACTCTGCGGCAGCCGCGTCGAACAAACGGTCTATGCGCTGCAACACGATGTCGTTAATAAACTCTTTCTTCTTTCTTCGTCGGGACATCTTCTACACACGCCGTGCAAAGCATTAATATACGTTCTGTTAAAGTAGTTTTGCGTCGCGCACCGATGGTCTAGTGGCTATGACTTGGGCCTTCCAACGCGTGAAGAAAGCCCACAACCCGGGTT
>Ga0116111_1001602_pt1 | contig 15384 bp, 19 predicted proteins | sample June2015DPH_8_10_FD_89720 | JGI IMG/M metagenome (GOLD analysis project Ga0116111, IMG submission 89720) | Peatland microbial communities from SPRUCE experiment site at the Marcell Experimental Forest, Minnesota, USA - June2015DPH_8_100 | ecosystem: Environmental > Terrestrial > Soil > Wetlands... | reverse complement strand
TCACCAGCAAGACCTTGCTCGACCTCGGCTGGGAGCCAGCCGCCGAAGCAAGCCCATCCGACATTCCGGGCCTCATTCAGGCAGTCGCCCGTGCGCTCGCTGTTTCGCCGGCTCGCTGACTCGCCGAACTGCTGACTCGCTGGCCCTTCACGAACTCCACGTCTTGTCCTTTGACCCGCACAGCGGCTCCAGGTTGCACCGGTCGCATTTGGGATTGCGCGCCAGGCACATCTGTCGGCCGTGCTGGATCACCTGATACGAGAAGCTGATCCACCGATCGCGCGGCAGCACCTGCATCAGCTCCTGTTCCACCTTCTCCGGCGTGTCGCCCTTGGCCAGCTCGAGCCGTCGCGCGATGCGGAAGACGTGCGTATCGACCACCACGCCCTCGGCCTTGCCGAAACACACTCCAAGCACGACGTTGGCCGTCTTGCGCGCGACTCCGGGAATGGTGATGAGCTCGGCGAGCGTCTGCGGAACCTCGCCGCCAAAGTCCGCGATGATCTTTTTCGCAGCGCCCTGGATCGACTTGGCCTTGTTGCGATAGAACCCGGTGGTGCGGATCAGCGCTTCGAGCTCGGGCAGCGTCGCCTTCGCCATCGCTTGTGGAGAAGGGAAGCGCCGGAACAATTCGGGCGTGACCATGTTCACGCGCGCGTCCGTGCATTGCGCTGACAAGATCGTCGCCACCAGCAGTTCCCACGGCGTGCGATGATTGAGCGCGCACACGGCGTTCGGATACGCCTCATCGAGTCCCCGGAGAATCGCGTCGACGCGTTCAACCGCAAGCGCCCTGCGCACTGTCTGCTTTGCAGGAGTCTTCTTCTTGGTCGGTGAGTTTCGAGCTTGCATGGCTAGGAGTTTAATCCCTACAGTTCAGGGTGGCGCATTGTTCGATTGTGAAATTCAGTCTTGCGGAGGCAACGTGGCCCGAAGAACAATTGAAGCCGACGTCTAAGAGCCAATCCAGCCCGCCAGCCAATCGCCCAATTTCTCCACCTGCAACCGCACGCCGATAAAGAACTGCCCGAACAGCGCGTACACCGCGCTCACTTCATCAAATCTCATTTCATAAATCAGCTTCTTGAAGACGACCGGATCGTCGGCGAAGAGATCGACGCCCCACTCCCAATCGTCCATCCCAATCGACCCGGAAATAATCTGCTTCACTTGCTCGGCGTATCGCCTGCCAATCATTCCATGTTCGTGCATCATCCTTTGTCGCTCAGGGAAGGGCACTGTGTACCAGTTCAACTTCTCGCCGCGCTTGCGGTCCATGGGATAGAAGCACAGGTATCTCGCCTCGGGAACAGAAGGGAACAGCCGCGGCTTCATCGCTTCCGCGCTACGCTCGAGAGACGCCGCGATCTCCGCGTTCCACCCTGCCGAAAATGCCTCGAATCCTTTGGCCGTCGCAGCTTCGTAGGTCTTACGAGACGACTCGTAGAGCCCCAACTCGACAACCGACACGTACGAATGGCGCAGCTCGAGAAAATCGTAGAGCGGAGTTTGCGCAAGAGCCAGCTCAACCTGATTCAGCTCCTCCAGCGAGTCCCTGAAATGGATCAGCATCAAATCGCCCTTGTGCCCAAGTTGCGAATACAAAGCCGAGCGAACCAGTGCGCTCGCGTCTTTGCGCTCAAGCGTCTTCAGCGTTGCAACCGCACTGGCGATAATGCTTCCACGTTCGTCGTCCGCGCAGGACCTCCACGCCTTCCAATCAAACCGGAAAAATTGGTGCAGCACACTTGAGCCTTCAAGCGTCAGCGGAACCGGCGGATGATCGGCCACTTAACCTCCCTCGAACACATCTCATCCTAACAAATGAGAATTGCAGACGTGTGCAGCCCGATTGTCACAGCCAAGACCACCAAAACCCAAAAGCGCGTGAGCACCGTGAGCACCGCCGCCCTATATACTGAGAAGGCTCATGAGTGAAAGAATCCTGGCCCTGCTGGTGGAGTTCGTGACCCGTGTGATCAGCGCCGGGGGCTACGCAGGCATTGCCGCACTAATGGCCGTCAACTCAGCCGGAATTCCGCTCCCCTCCGAGCTCATCATGCCATTCTCCGGTTATCTCGTCTATCTCGGCCGCTTCAATCTCTTCATGGTGGCGATCGTGGGGATGGTCGGCTGCAATCTCGGCTCGGCCATCGGCTATTGGATCGGAGCCAAAGGCGGGCGTCCATTCGTGGAACGCTACGGCAAATGGGTTCTGATGAGCCATCACGATCTGGACCGCATGGGCTGGTTCTTTTCGAAGTACGGATCGATCGCGGTCCTGCTGGCGCGAATGATGCCCGTAGTGCAAACCTTCATCTCCATCCCGGCGGGAATTGCCCGGATGCCGCGCCTGCGCTTCCACATCTACACGTCTTTGGGTTCAATCACGTGGTACACCTGCCTGGCTTACGCGGGCATGAAGCTTGGAGAGAAGTGGCACACCGACCCGCGTCTCGAGCAAGTGTTTCATCGCTTTCATCTTGTCGTGGAGATTGCGCTCATGGCAGCGATCGCCTGGTTTGTCTGGTCGCACCTCAGCCGCGCAAGACAGCCGGACGCGGCGTGAAGGAGCGAGCAGTAGAGAAGTCGGAGTGATCAAGTCGGCGCGGTTCTTTGGCGCGCTTGATCGAACGATGAAATTGATTTCGAAATCATCCGTAAAGGAAGGTTAGGAGAAGTAATGGCGACGAAGAAAAAGGGCGGCGCGAAGAACGTGGTCCCATCAACGATGGGGCAGAAATCTGGGGTCCCCGCGGACAGGTCCTCGTCCGGGGGGCGCAAGACCGCTGCAACGATGATTGAGCCCGCGAAGGGCAAATTGGGCGTGATGGTGGTTGGGCTGGGCGCGGTGGCGACCACAATGATTGCCGGCGTTGAAGCAGTTCGCCGCAGACTGGCCAAGCCGATCGGGTCGCTCACACAGATGGGAACCATCCGGCTGGGCAAGCGAACCGATAACCATTCGCCGCTGATCAAGGACTTTGTGCCACTTGCGGATTTGAAGGACATCGTCTTCACCGGCTGGGACATCTTTGAAGACAACGTCTACGAAGCGGCCGCGCACGCTGAAGTGTTGAAGCCCGACACGCTCAAGAAGCTGAAGCCATACCTCCAGAAGATCAAGCCGATGCCCGCGGTCTTCGATCGCTACTACGTCAAGCGGCTGGATGGCACGCACGTCAAGAAGGGCAAGAACAAGCGCGATCTGGCCGAGCAGTTGCGAGCCGACATTCGCGCCTTCAAAAAGACAGTGGATCGCGTCGTCATGATCTGGACCGGGTCGACGGAGATCTTCCTGAGACCATCAGCCGTCCATCAGTCGATTGCAGCCTTCGAGAAGGGACTCGAGAAGAACGACCCCGGCATTGCGCCCTCGCAGATCTACGCGTACGCGGCGCTCAAGGAGGGCGTACCATTCGCCAACGGCGCGCCGAACCTTACCGTTGACTTTCCCGCGATGATCGAGCTCTCCAAGCGAAATTCGGCTCCGATCTGCGGCAAGGACTTCAAAACTGGCCAGACATTTATGAAGACCGTGTTGGCGCCGGCCTTTAAGGCGCGCATGATCGGCGTGAAGGGCTGGTTCTCAACCAACATTCTTGGCAATCGCGACGGAGAAGTGCTCGACGAGCCGCATTCCTTCAAGACCAAGGAAGAGTCAAAGTTGGGATCGCTCGAATACATCTTCCAGCCCGACCTTTATCCGGATCTGTATAGCGACATCTACCACAAAATCCGAATCAACTATTATCCGCCGCGCGGAGACGAGAAAGAAGCGTGGGACAACATCGACATCTTTGGCTGGCTCGGCTATCCCATGCAGCTCAAGGTGAATTTCTTGTGCCGCGACTCGATTCTTGCGGCGCCGATTGCGCTCGACCTGGTGCTCTTCCTCGATTTGGCCAAGCGTACGCCGGAACTCAGATCCCTCGGCATTCAGGAGTGGCTGAGCTTCTACCTGAAGTCGCCGCAAACTGCGAAGGGCCTGTACCCGGAGCACGATCTCTTCATCCAGTCGATGAAACTGAAGAACACCCTGCGCCACATCATGGGCGCGGATCTGATCACGCATCTCGGCCTAGAGTACTACGACTGAGGCCCGGCCCGGATCATCCAGGGAGTGCAGCCCCACCACAACAAAGGGGTGCCCCAGGTCCCTCCGCCGCGGCGGATGGGACCTGGATAGCACAAACGTTCCGCTGCCGCCGAAAGCGGCGGCATAAGCCTTTCGGTGCCCCGCGATGTCGTAATCTGAACTCACGATGAAAGATTCTGCAGTATTGCTCATCGATTGCCCCGATCGCAAGGGGCTGGTGGCGCGCGTATCGGGGTTGCTCTATGAACGCGGTGCCAACATTCTGCACGCCGACCAGCACCGCGACCAGGAGCTGGGCCTCTTCTTCATGCGCGTGGAGTGGGAGCTGAACGGCTTCGATCTCGCGGCTTTCAAGGCGGTGTTCGCGCCCATGGCCGGCGAGCTGGGGATGACCTGGAAGCTGACGTCGAGTGAGCGCCCGCCGCGTGTTGCGCTCTTCTGCTCGCAATATCTCCATTGCATGGCCGATCTGCTCCATCGCTGGCGCACCCGCGAGCTGGTCTGCGAAATCCCGATCATTGTTTCGAATCATCGTGAAGCAGAAAATCTGGCGGCCTTCTATGGCGTGCCGTTCGAGTACTTGCCGATGACGGCCCAGACGCGCCCAGACACGGAAGCGCGGCAGCTCGAGCTTCTGGCGCGTCTCGATGTCGAGCTGGTTGTGCTGGCCCGGTATATGCAGATTCTCTCGCCGCAATTCGTGGCGCAGTTTCCCGCTGCGATCATCAATGTGCACCACTCGTTCCTTCCGGCATTCACGGGAGCGCGCCCCTATCACGCGGCTCATGCACGCGGAGTCAAGCTGATTGGGGCCACCAGCCACTACGTGACCGAGGTGCTCGACGACGGGCCGATCATCGAGCAGGATGTTGCGCGCATCAGCCACCGCGACCAAGTGGAGGACCTTGTGGCCCGGGGGCGCGATCTGGAACGGATGGTTCTCTCGCGGGCAGTGCGCTGGCACCTGGACCGGCGCATCCTGTGCTATGGGAACAAGACGGTGGTGTTTGATTAGGACAGACAGTAAAGAGCAGGAAGCAGGGAATTGAAAAGGGCGTGGCGGGAAGCGAGGTCGTATGAGCGAATCCGCTGAGGCTGTTGCGCAGGCATTTGTGCGCGCCATCAACCGGCAGGATGTGGGCGCGCTGGCCGAACTGATGACGGAGGAGCATCGGTTTGTCGACTCGCTGGGAAATGTTGTCGAGGGCCGGGATCGGATGCGGGCGGGTTGGAAGAGCTATTTCAGCATGGTCCCCGACTACACGATTGCCGTGGAAGAGACCTACTGCGATGGGCCGGTTGTAGTGATGCTCGGCAGGGCGCAGGGGACCTATGCAGTGGACGGTCGGACCGCCGCCGAGAATCGCTGGGAAACGCCAGCCGCGTTCCGAGCACGGATCGAAGGCGGCAAAATGGCGGAGTGGCAAATCTATGCCGACAATGAGCCGATCCGGCAGGTAATGGCGCGGCAGGGGCGGCACGCGTAATCCGTAAGAGGTCAAGAATCTGAATGTTACAGAGAGAAGTGGAAGCGAATCCCCCGGAGGGACTTGCCTTTGAGATCGAGTCTGGTGTAATTTACTAACCAGTTAGTTAATTATGACCGCACACCCCACAACCGAAGCACAGGCTGAGCGATCGGCGGAGACGCGGGGCCGGATTCTGGACGCTGCTCTGAGCGAATTTGCCGGCAATGGCCTTGCCGGAGCGCGGACGGAGCACATCGCCGCCGCTGCTGGCGTGAACAAGGCGCTGATCTACTACTACTTCGAGAGCAAGGAGAAGCTTTACTCCGCGGCGCTGGAGATGGTGTCGGCACGGGTGCGCGACCGCTCGATGGCGGTTTTTCTTCGCGAGGCCAGCCCGGGCGAGAGGCTGCTTCGCGCTGCGCTCGATCATTTTGACCGCATTTTGACGCAGCGCGAATTCCAGAGCCTCATGCAGCAGGAGATGATGCGGCTGCACAAGGGCGAGGAGGGCGAGCTTCCCATCCTGGTCAAGCGCGTCTTCGCGCCGCTGCATGCGATGTTTCAGTCGCTGGTGCGCGAAGGGATTTCTTCGGGCGAGTTGATCGAGGTGGACTGGTTCCAAATGGTGTTGGCCGCTCTGGGAGGCAATGTTTTCTATTTCCTGAGCGCGCCGATTTGGCGGCAGCTGCTGGCCCTCGAACCATTCGACGAAAAGGAATTACGGGCGCGGAGAGTGGCCGTGGTGGAGTTTCTGGGCAAAGCGATCTTTCAGGATCGCAGGCATGGCGCCGAGGTGGCAGCGAAGATTCTGGAGGACACGCCGATGCCGGAATGCGCCGATTTTAAAGGTTTGAGGTGATAAGCGAGTGAACGCGCGAAATCGAGTTTTCATGATTTTAGGAGTACTGCTCGTGGGATCGCTGGTCTGGTATTTGTTGACCACGCGGCGCACCAGCGATCTGCAACTCATCGGAACTGTCGACGCCAACGAGGTGGTGGTGAGCTCCAAGATTCCGGGCCGCATCCAGACTCTCAAGGTGGAAGAGGGCCAGGATGTGCAGGCCGGAGAGCTGATCGCGGTCATCGAGAGCGACGATCTGGAGGCTGCGCTCAAAGCGGCGGAGGCAACAGCGGCGAGCGAGAAGTCAAAGCTGAGCGGGACGGTGGCAACGGAAGAGCAGAACCGCGGTGAGACAACGAGCGCGACGGTGAGCGCGGAGGCGCAGGTGAACGCCGCGCAGGCCGCACTGGCCCAGGCGCAGGCAAACTTCGCGCATCAGCAGGCCGACACGAGCCGGACTGTGGCGCTGGCCAAGCAGGGAATCATGAGCACACAGGCGCGCGATGAAGCCGTGACAAGCCTGCAGGCTGCGCAGGCGGCCGTCAACGCGGCGCGCGACAATCTTTCCGCGGCGCAGGCCAATCTGCGCCAGGCGCGTGCTCACGAGCTGTTGACCGATGTGTCGGCGCGCACCGTGGACCAGACGCGAGCCGAAGAGGCAAACGCTCGCGCGCTGGCCCAGGAAGCAAGTGTCGAGGAGAGCTACGCGCAGGTCGTGTCGCCTATCAGCGGGAAAGTGGACGTATGGGCGGCGCGGCAGGGTGAAGTGGTGACCGTGGGCGCGCCGATCGTGACCATCATGGACCTGACCCAGACCTGGGTATACGCGCCACTGCCGGAGACGCAGGCCGACAGCGTGCAGCTCGGTGATTCACTGCGCGTCGTGATGCCGAGCGGCGACACGTTGTACGGGAAGGTCATCGCCAAATCGGCGGAGGGCGACTTTGCCACGCAACGCGACGTTAGCGGCATGAAACGCGACATCAAGACCATCCAATTGAAGCTGCTGATTCCCAATCCCGGCGAGAAGTATGTGCCCGGCATGACGGCCGAGGTTTATATCCCCAAGGCAAAGCTGGTGAAGCAGTGAGCGCGACGTCAATTTACAGCCCGGCGGGGGACTGGAACGGCGCCTCGCGCCCGATTGCGATCGCGGTGGAGCACATCGTGAAGCGCTACGGCAACTTTGAAGCGGTGAAGGATGTGAGTTTCAGCGTGGCCGAGGGTGAGATCTTCGGTCTGCTGGGGCCAAATGGGGCCGGAAAGAGCACGCTGATCCGCATGATGACCACGCTGATCCCAGTAACCGCGGGAAAGGCGATCGTAGCAGGCTACGACGTGGCAAAGGATCCGGACGATGTACGGCGGGTGATCGGCGTGATACCGCAGGCGCTAACCAGCGACCAGGACCTGACGGTCGAGGAAAACCTGAGTATCTACGCCAAGCTTTACAGCGTGCCGCGCGCGCAGCGCGAGAAGAATATCGCCGAGGTGCTGGAGGCCGTGGACCTGACCAAGTGGCGCGACGCTCAGACCAAGACGCTTTCAGGCGGCATGCGGCGGCGCCTGGAGATCGCGCGCGGGCTGGTGCACAATCCAAGCATCTTTTTTCTCGACGAGCCCACCACGGGCCTCGATCCCGTTTCGCGCATCGCGGTGTGGGAGATGCTGAACAAACTGAAGGCGTCGCGCAACCTGACTATGCTGCTGACGACGCACTACATGGAAGAAGCCGACAAGCTGTGCGACCGAATCGCCATTGTGGACCACGGCAAGTTGATGGCTCTGGGAACGCCAACCGAGCTGAAGAACAGCGTGGCCGGCGCCAACGTCGTCGAGGTGCACTTCGACCGCGAGGATGAAGAGTGGTATGGACGCCTGGAGAAGCTCGAGGGCGTGACCAGCGTGCAGCCTGAAGGCTCGGGATTCTATCGGGTGATCACCAAGTCGGGATCGAAAACCACCATGCAGATTGTGGAGCTGGCGGCGAGTTTGGGCGAGACGCTGACCTCGCTGACCGTGCAGAACACCACCCTCGACGATGTATTCATCCACTACACCGGGCGGCAACTGCGCGATGAGCAGGTGAAGCCGGTCAACTTTTTGATGCCTCCGCGGCCGGGAACGCAGCCATGAACAGAATGTTTGCCATCATCGAGCGCGAAATGCGCAAGTTCTTCCGCTCGCCAACCCTGATGATCATGTCGCTGATGATGCCGATTCTGCAGCTGATCATCATCGGCAACGCGTTCGGCGGCAAGATTGTCGGCACGCACGTAGCGGTGATCGACCATGATCACGGACCGCAGGCGGTCAAGGTGCGCGAGGCCTTCGCCGCCGTCGCCGCCACTATCAAGACCTTCAGCACCATCGAGTACAGCAATGAAGTCCAGGCGCGCGAAGACGTGCGCACCGGCAAAATCGACGCCGCCGTCATCATCCCCGAGCAGTACTCGCGCCGCGTGTATTCGCAGGATGCGCCCAAGCTCGGCTTTGTCGTCGACAACTCTGACCTGTTCACCTCGGGCAGTCTTGAAGCCGAGATGCAGTTGCTGGTCGACGCATTGAATGCGCCCCAGATTCAGGACCGGCTGTCGAAGTCGATCGCGCTGGAAATCGTGGAGCTTTACCCGTACGTGAATTATCTGAAGTATCTTCTGCCAATGACAGTGGCGCTGGCGATGTATATCTCGGTGATGATCGGCGGCGGCATGCTCTACATCGACGACAAGGCGCGCGGCGTGCACGAGGGCTACCTGGTTACCCCGATTACGAAACTCGAGCTGGTCTTCGGCATGAACATCGCCGGCTCCATGAAGGCCACGCTGAGCGGAATATCGATCGGGGTCATCGGGTCGCTCATTGCGGGCCTGGGCATTGTCTTTCATCCCATGATCATGATGCAGATGTTGAGCCTTATCGTCGCCGGTTCCATTGCCTTCAATGGCATGATGTTTCTGCTCATGGTGCGTGTCGACGATCCGCTGGTTCCGCGCGCCATGTTCGGCGTGCTCAATATCCTCCTGTTATATCCCTCGGGCGCCATGTATCCCACAGTGTCATTCCCCAAGTGGATGCAGGCCATGGGCGTGGTCGATCCCTTCACGTACGCGATTCACGGCTTCAAGGCCGTTCTTCTCAAAGACGGTGGCTGGGTCGCCATCTGGCCCGACCTTCTGTTCCTCACCACATTCGGCATCGCGACGCTGCTGATCGCCACGCCGCTGTTCAAACGGACGCTGTAGCGGTTGGTTAGGATTCGTAGCCTGGACCGCGAGGCGAGCCGCACTCTTTCCACAGCTTCTCCCAGTTCCACAACGCGGAGGTCACTTTGTCCGGCAGCGGCGATCCGAGCTGGTGCGCCAGCATGCAAACCTGTCCGCGATGGTGCGCTTCGTGAGAAATCATGTAGCAGAGCATCTCCGGCCCGGCTGGCCAAGGCCGAGCCCACCCGTCCCTGCGAAACTCTCTTACGCGCCCGCCGTCGCCCCCTGTGTGAGTATCGAGCGCTTCGGCCAGCATCGCCACGCAGCGATCGGCGCTCCGCGTCAATGCCGCACGAGCCTGGCGTGGCGTACAGCGCGCGCGGTTGAGTTGTGGGGGAACTCCCAGGTGCGGCGCCGTGAGCCTGATCCACTTCGTGCGCACATTGTGCATGTGCGTGAAGATGGCCGCAATGGTGCGGACTTTGCCGGACGGCGTGGCCCTCCACGCGGCTGAAGGAAGATTCTCGATAAGAATCTGATTCAGGCGATCGTTGGTGGCAAAGATCCGGGCTGCAGTCCGAGCGAATTCCGTGTGGACCTTGCTTGCGCGCGCGGTCACCTCTTCGTTCTCCTTGATCGATCGAACTTCGACCTATCGCACTTCTAGGCCGTTCTGGCAATCGGACCTGCCGACGCGGGCGCAACGGCGCAGCTGCGGGCAGCCCGAAGTTTATTGTGCCGGCGGCGGGGTGGCAGGTACCGGCGCCGTATCGAACCCCGTCTGCTTGGTGAAGTCGAAGCTGCACGAGCGCCCCAGAATGCCCGCGCCTTCTTCGCGCTTACCCGTGCCGGACGCGTCGGTGAATGTCGCATCGATGTAGTAGTCGTATTTGTTGCCTTTGAGTTGAGTCACGAGGCCGGCCTTTCCTGCCTGCACCGTGCCCTTGGCGTGGAGCTTCGCCGAGCCGTCGGCTGCGAGCGTTCCGTCAATCACCAGGTAGCCCGGCCCTCCCTCCTCGCCGTGCTGGCCGTGAAAGTTGCCGTTGGCAATCGTGCTGACGAATGTCCATGTGTAGGCAGGCATGTGGGTGCTCGCCTCGCAGGACATGTTCGTAGTCCAACTGCCGTCGAAACGGCCGCCTGCTACCTGCGCCAATAACAGCATGGGCGAGCAGACCGCGACAAGACACAGTGCTTTCCTGATCGTCATGGATGACCTCCAGTGCAAGCAGGATAAGACGACTGGAGGAGTATTAGGCAAGAACTTTCTTGTGAAATTCGATTCTTTTTGCCCTGAATCGCGCCCGAAATCGCTAAGGTCGCCCGGTCTTCTAGCGGCCTTTTACTGTCCCAGAATCTGCTCATAGAAGCGAACATACTGGGGAACGACGAGATTGGCGCAGAAGCGCTTTTGCGCGGTTTGGCGGGCAGCCTCGCGCATGGCGTCGAGTCGGGACCGATCATTCAGCAGGCTCAGGGCGCCGGCAGCCATGGCTTCGACATCGCCGACGGGGAACAGCAGACCGGTGATCCCTTCGTCGATGAGCTCGGGAACCCCGCCGACACGCGTTGCAATCGATGGAACCTTGCAGGCCATGGCTTCAAGCGCGGCGAGGCCGAAGGATTCGAGCTCGCTCGGCATCAGGAGAAGATCGGCCAGTGCGAGCAACTCGCTGACGCGTTCCTGCTTGCCGAGAAAATGGATGCGGGCGTGAATGCCGAGGTCGTGTGCGAGCCACTCGGCGGCGGAGCGGTCGGGCCCGTCGCCGATGAGGATGAGTTGCGCGGGGCGCTCGCGGGCGACAAGCGCGAAGATCTTCACGACATCGGTGACGCGCTTCACCGGCCTGAAGTTGGAAAGGTGAACCAGCAGCGACTCGTCGGGCGCTGCGTAGTGCGCCCGGCAGCGGGCGCGCGTAGCCTCATCTTTGATCGGCGTATACACGTCGCAGTTCACGAAGTTGGTAATGGTCTCGATGGGCCGCGTAACGTCGAAGTCGGCGATTGTCCTTTCGCGCAGGTAATTCGAAATGCTGGTCACGCCGTCGCTCTCCTGGATCGCGTAGCGCGTAATCGGCAGATAGCTCCGATCTAGGCCGACCAGCGTGATGTCGGTGCCGTGAAGAGTGGTGACGAAAGGCAGCCGGCGGCCGCGCGCCGCCAGCATCTGGCGGGCCAGCAGCGCGGAAACCGAGTGAGGAATCGCGTAGTGCACGTGGAGCAGGTCGAGCGAGTTAAACTCCGCCACTTCCGCCATGCGCGACGCCAGCGCCAGATCGTACGGAGGGAATTCAAACAGCGGATAGCTGGAGACGGGAACCTCGTGGTAGAAAATGCCGTCGTCGCGTCCGTTGAGGCGGAAAGGCTGCGAATACGAGATGAAATGGACCTCGTGGCCGAGAGCAGCAAGTTCGATGCCCAGCTCGGTGGCCACGACGCCCGAGCCGCCATAAGTGGGATAACAGGTAATCCCGATGCGCATGAAGCCTTCTTGAGTTTCGATTTGCCGCCACGTCTTGGACGCGCGGGAGTGGATGGAAGATGCAAAGAGTCAGAAAGCGAGCACGCCGGCGAGTCCACGATAATTGCGCGTCGTTCGCTGGTCAAGGCGAGTGCGGCTGTAGCCTGGCAAACGAAATGAGTTCGATGGCAGGGAACTCCTTGAGAGCGATGAGCGCCGAACGCTCAATGTCGCGCGAAGTACGAAGGCGAGTGCGGACGCGTTCGAGGTCGGCGTCGTTGTAGCCGGGATGGGTGACGAGCTCCCATGTGCCAGGGGGAAGACTTTGGAGCAGGGAGCGCAGGGTGGCGGCGTCTAGGACGCCGGTCCCGGCGACGGCGATGGTGCCGCTGGTAGTCACAAATGCTTCTTGGTCAAGAATCCGGCGGCAAACAGGCTCGAGCCACCGCAAGGCGCCCACTTGTGCCAGGCGCATCCACGGCGCGCGATGCGTGGCACGGCTAGACCATTGGGGCTCGAATGGATTGCGGACCGCGTGGATTCCGCGAGCACGCGCGGCGCGAAGGAGGGGGCGCAAAACTGCTGGAAGGACGTGCGTATGTTTGTGCGTATCAATGTGAGTCAGGGGAACGCCTCGTTGCTGAAGGAAGTCGATCTGCGCTCCTGCTTCGGCCTCGATTTCGGCTGTTCGAATGCGGCCCGTGAAAAGGCGCGCCAGAAACGTGCTGAGCGAGGAAGGAAAGCAGCCTGTGCGCGAATCGACCAGCGTGGGAATTTGATCCGGCGGAAGCACGGGCTCACCGTCCACCAGCACAATATGGCAACCAACTCCAAGCGCAGGAGTTAAGCGGGCAAGGTCGATGGCTTCTTCAGTGGCGCTGGCACGCGCCATTAGCGAAGCGCTGGATAGAAGGCCGGCGGAGTGCAGTTCGATAATGGCGCGATTGATGCCTGACGTCAGTCCGAAATCGTCGGCATTGACGATGAGAGCGCCCACCTTGTGAGTTTATCAAGCGCAGTGAGCGGCGCCGGCGCGATGGCGGTGGATGGTGGGCAGTGAGGGACTCGAACCCCCGACTTCCTGCTTGTAAGACGGATCGAGAGTTTCTCTCTCACTGTCTTTTAATTGCTTCAACTGCCGCAGAATCACGGGTTTCTGGCCGCTACTGGCCGCCCGTGATTTCTGCGAATATCTCTCAAAATCTTTGCAGACTACCCGCAATTTCCCCCGCAGTGTTTTGAGCCATGCCGGAAGCGATAGACTGGCATCCGCCCTTTGGCGAAGATCGGAGGATCGTCAGAAATGGCCTCGCAAGAAAAGCGGTACATCGAACTGAGCGATATTCTCGCGTTGCGCTGTGATTGCATGTTCAAAGTCAGAGACAAAATGAGGAACGAGGAAACATCAGAGAAATGCGACGCATCGCTCTCTCTGCCCCTAACGGAAGGCATAGCGGAGTTCATCAAAGCGTGCCCAAAATGTCGGCAAAGCTGGCTAGGCCAACTGGGGGTAAATGAGGGTTACATCAATGCATTCGCGGCTGCGCTTGTGAATTTGAAGGGAATTACATACTTGATTCCCGTCGATGAAAAGAAAGTTGAAAATACTTCTTGACATTTGTGAGGGAATAAAGTACCTTAAAAGAGTAGTCAAAAACAACCTGAAGGGATGACCACCATGAACAACGTCGAACAGATCGTCAAGCACCCCGCAGTCAGCCGCGTTTACGCCAACGGCCCCCGCATAGAAGTTCTCACCGACAACATCGCACTCCAAGCTCTTTGCCGCCTTCGCCGGATGCGTCGAGATTCCAAGCGTGCCATCCAAAACGCCCGCGAAGATGTGGCCGCATCTGGAGGGACCGACTCCGCCGCTTCCATGCCTCACAGAGAGCGCGAACTCGCGCAACTCCGCATTGCCAACGCCAACGCTTCTCTTCTTCCTGCCGACCTCGCCGCGATGGTTGCGGCGGCACTGTAAGGAGCGCCACCTGTGAGTAAAAGCACAATCAGCACTTTTCAGCTTTTTGAAATGTTCCCCAATGAGGAGACGGCCCGCATCTACCTGGAGGGCCGTCTCTGGAAGAAAGGTCCGGTCTGCCCTACTTGCGGTTGCGGTGACCGACTGACGCCCCGCAAGCAAGGTTTCTACCGTTGCAATCAGTGCCAGCTTGACTTTACGATCCGCACCGGAACCATCTTCGAGCGGTCGCACATTCCTCTGCATAAGTGGCTGTACGCAATGTACTTGCTTGTAACTTCCCGCAAGGGAATCAGCTCGATGCAACTCGCCAAAGAGATCGGCATCACTCAGAAGTCGGCATGGTTCATGCTTGGCCGTCTTCGTGAGGCTTGCGGCGGCGAACTGGCCAAACTGCAAGGGATTGTCGAAGTCGATGAGGCTTTCTTCGGTGGCAAGGAAGCCAACAAGCACGAGTCGAAGAAGTTGAATGCTGGCCGTGGTTCCGTCGGCAAGGTTGCCGTTGTTGGCCTTCGTGAGCGCGGCGGCAGGGTCATTGCCCATCCGGTAGCCAACACTGACAAGGAAGTCTTGCAGGGCGCGATCATGGACCACGTTGAGGTTGGCTCTCAACTGATGACCGATGAGGCTTCCGGCTATTCCGGTATCGGCGGACTCTTTTTCGACCACGACACGGTTGCTCATTCGGCAGGAGAGTACAGCCGGGGATCGGTGAACACGAACTCGATTGAAAGCGTTTGGGCGGTAATGAAGCGCGGAATGCACGGAGTCTATCATCACGCCAGCCCGAAGCACCTTCACCGCTACGTGGATGAGTTCACCTTTCGCCTGAACGAAGGCGACGTGAAACGGCACACGCTGGACCGGCTCGATTCGTTCATTGACGCGGTTGACGGCAAGCGTCTGACCTATGCGAGGTTGATCCAATGAAGCCTCCAAAGATACTCGACAAGATCGTCGATGTTGTTCTCAAATACCGGCCCGAAGCGAAGCAAAAACCACCGCGTCAACGGAAGATTTCCACAAAGAGGCTAAGTAATGCGGAATCAAAGAAACGGGAGTCAAGTACGTAAATCCCAATTTGAAAGGGCAGGTTTCAACGCTGGGGTTTCGCCTCTACCTTGAGATTGCGCCGGACGTTAAGAAATAGGACAATGCAAAGCCGGAGAGCGGATGCGGGCGCGCTCCGGCTCAGTGTTGTAGAAGATCGAACCGGAATTGTTAGGGGCGTTCCGGACATTGATCCACTTCAAATTGCAGCCGGTCATGTGGCGCGCCCGCTCCCGGTGGGCAGCGATCCACTTCAAATTGCGGCTGATCGAATGGC
>Ga0116111_1001599_pt1 | contig 15394 bp, 25 predicted proteins | sample June2015DPH_8_10_FD_89720 | JGI IMG/M metagenome (GOLD analysis project Ga0116111, IMG submission 89720) | Peatland microbial communities from SPRUCE experiment site at the Marcell Experimental Forest, Minnesota, USA - June2015DPH_8_100 | ecosystem: Environmental > Terrestrial > Soil > Wetlands... | reverse complement strand
GAGCGTGAGGAAGAGATTGCAAGTCATCTTGATTAGGTTATCGGGCTACTGCCCTTGGTGCCAGTCACGATTCGAAGACTCCTCGTAGCTACTTAACCTAGTACTACTAATTGGCCAGGGCGGCAACGGCATCTTTGTGACGGCCGCAGGCTCCGCCAACCAGGTCTTGCGCGTGCCGCCCGCAGGCGGGACCCCGGTATTCTCCAGCCTGGGGGCGCTCGCCGACCTGTCGGTTGTAGACCTCACGAGTGCTGAGGTTAGCGGACTCCTGCCCATCGCGCACGGTGGCACGGGCACCAACACTCCCACGCTAACGGCGGGTGTCGGGATCTCGATCACCGGGACATGGCCGGCACAGACCATCACCAACAGCTCGAATTACGCGGCGCTGGCCGATCCCCTGCCCGTCGCGCACGGTGGGAGTGGCACGGCGACTCCGTCGGTGACCGCCGGTACCGGGATCTCGATCTCAGGATCCTGGCCGTCACACACCATCACCAACACCTCGGCGTATGCGACGCTGACCGATCCCCTGCCCGTGGCGCACGGTGGCACTGGCACCACCACTCCCGCGCTGGTGGCGGGAACCTACATCTCGATCACCGGGACTTGGCCGGCTCAGACCATAAACGACACGTGCAAGTATGCCCCGCTTGCAGACCCCCTGCCCGTCGCACACGGTGGCACGGGCACCACCACACCCGCGCTGGTGGCGGGTACCGGGATCTCGATCTCCGGCACCTGGCCGGCACAAACCATCACCAACACCTCGGCGTATGCCACACTGGGTGATCCGCTCCCCGTGGGGCACGGCGGCACGGGCACCACCACTCCCGCGCTGGCAGCGGGTGTAGGCATTTCGATCACCGGGTCATGGCCAGGTCAAACCATCACCAACAGCTCGGCGTATGCGACGTTGGCCGATCCCCTGCCCGTCGGGCACGGCGGTACGGGCTTGACCGCTCCGGCGATTGTCGCAGGAGCCAACATCACGCTCTCCGGCTCGTGGCCCAATCAAACCGTGGCTGTGGTCGCCTCACCCTCCTTGACCAGCGTGACTTTGAGCAGTAGTACGACTTCCATTACCTTCGGCCTCACCACCGGTGGGAGCCATCCCTGCACGATGGATGGATGCGGGAATGTAATCTACCCCTCCGACACTAGCAGCGGGTGGTTTTGGGCCGTGAGGGATAAAAGTGGGAACTTCCCCATCAAGGTCTTTGCGGACGGCACTCAGGTGGTCACGCTCGCCCTGCCGTTGGCCGTGACCAGCGGAGGCACAGGCGCGGGCTCCTGCTCGGCGGGGCAGATTCTTATCGCCTCGGCGTCTAACGCGGCTGCCTTTACAACCCCGGACGGGTGTGGGGTGTATAACAGTGCTGCCGAGTCTATCCCGACTGGAACATTGACCCCGCTGACTTTCGACAGCGAGCAGTACAACAATGGCTCGATGCACTCGACGTCCACCAACCCTTCACGGATCACGGCCCAGAAGGCGGGAAAGTACTTGGTCGTTGGCAATGTCGGCTGGGCCTTCTCCGGCGCCAACCGATTCTTAAGCCTTGCCATTCGTAGGGGCGGCTCAGCCTTTCTTGCGGAAGTAGATCAGTGGTTCACCAACACCAGCGGGGTAAACCAGAACATTTCCATCATCGTTAGCCTGGCGGTGAATGACTATGTGGAGCTGTGTGTCGATCAAAACACGGGCGGAGCTCTAAATTGCGCTGGCCCGTCATCGCTTCCGTGGTTCGCCGCTCAGTGGCTGGGGCCGTGAAACTGTTGGTAGGGGCGGCCCTTGTGGACGGTAGGGGCGGCCCTTGTGGCCGCCCCAGGGCACCCACTAGGGATGCCCCTACGGATGAAAGCGAGAAAAAGGGTGGTACAATCCCCTTGGCGACCCGTCGAACGCCTCTAGGATTGGCAGCAGACGCGAAATTTGGGGCCTTGGGAGGGAGCAGCGTGGAATTGGACAACTGGCTGCGAGTTCTGGCGAGTGTCCACGGCGTACAGGACATCCTCACCGTGATAATGTTGATTTGGATGCTGTGGATCTCGCGCGCGATTTTTGATATCCGCGAGCAGCTCGGGCGCCTCAGTGGTGAGCTGGACGTCATCCGCAACAACCGCAAGGTGGTGCTCGGTGGCTAGGTTCATGATGCCCGTCTACACTCCGCTCGACGATCCAGCTCCCGCCGATCCGGCCGACCAGACCCTGTTCGAGGTTTTTACGGCCGCGAATCTACCGGATATTGAGTCTGGCCTCGATGCGGCGGGGAACGAGTTGGCGACGGCTGGGGCAGGAATGGATGCAGCGGCGGCAGTCCTGGATACGATGGGCACGGATCTTGCGGCGGCGTTTGCCGAGCTCGAGGCGAACGCGGCGGAAGAGGATGCGATCACCTTGGCGGATGAGCTCGCGGCCGCGGCGGAGCAGGATTCCGAGCTTGGCTCCCTCGCGGATGACGTGCTGGCGGGACTGGCAGCGTTGCCCCCGGACATCTTCCTGATGCTCTTTAATGCGATCTTTAGTCCCCTGCTCTCCGTCATCGAGGCGGACGTCATCAGCGCTACAGAGCAGCTGCAACTAGAAATCGATCAGATCCAGACTGATCTGGCGTCAACTGGCTGGGTCTAGGGTAGGGGAGGCCCTTGTGGCCGCCCCAGGGCGCCCACAAGGGGTGCCCCTACAGTGAAACGCCAGGGAAGGAAGGTGTGGCATGGCCGAAGATTTAACTACGAAGGTGGTGGACGTTCGTCCTACAGCGGTGCTCAACCAAAAGGGAGGGTTTGCCCCTGGGGTGGCCGTGGACTTCATGATAGGGACTCATGGCCCGTACACCATGCAGTTCAATCAGGAGAAGTACTCCGCCGCCACGGCCAAGGCGGCCATCGAGCAGTACGCGGCGGAAATCAGGGGGACGTTTATTTAAATGGACTGGCTCTCGGGACTCTTCAGCACACTCTGGGGGTACATGACGCGCGTGCTCAGCGCGCTGCGTCACCTCTCATTCTCGGAAATCTGGCAATGGATCAAGAAGGTTTTTGATTACTATCGCCGCTTCCGCGCCTGGTGGCAGAAGAACATCCAGGGACCGCTCGACCAGATGCGCCGGCAGATCATCGCCATCTACCGCCAGTTCTTTAAGCCCATCATCGACGTGATTGATACCGTGCGGGTGGGCGTGCGCATCCTCGCGGTGTTTGATCGTCAACTGGCTGCCAAGCTCGACGCCAAGCTGTGGCAGCTCGAGGCCTGGATCCTCACCCCCATCACCCGCGCTATGCGCACCCTCAACGGCATGGCCTCCATCATCTACGCGGTCCTCACCGCCACCGGGCGATTCGATGCTACGGTCTTCATTGCCACCGTCGTGCGCCACATCGGGGAGATCCGGGCGGCCCTGTTTGGACTGCCCTTCAGCGGCCCAACGGCCACTGTCCCGGACCCGCTGTTACAGGCTCAGCAGGTCAAGATCGACTTCGACAACTGGATCATGACAGGCGGCGGTCCGATCGGAGACGGCGTGGCCGTCATGCACGATCAATTTGAATCGGCGTCGACTGTCTTTGGAGTCTGACATGGCTAGCGGCTTCTCACAAGCTCCGGGCAACCCCGGGGACCTCGGACCGATTGCGAGCTCCGACGATCTCCTCACCGGCGTCGATCTGGAGTATGTCCGCAAAGTTACCCAGGAATCGCTGGAGACCGCCACAGCCCATATACTCGCCGACCTCCAAGCTAATCAAGACAAGCTGCGAGATCCGGCTACAGCCGTTGCCTGGTTCATAAGTGAAATCACAAACTTTCTCCTGAAGCTGGAGAAGTCGGCAATCCCGGAACTCCAGCCCGTCTTCCAGGCACTGGTCGAGGCAGTGACCACCCTGCTGCTGCCAGTCGCCGGCATGGCCGGGTCGCTCTCCAGTACCTTCGTGGCCATGCTCGCCGGCGCCATTGGCAAAGGCGCCGGAGGTGCCGGGGAGCAAGCCGGCGCCGCCGCCGGTGTGGCCGGCCAATACGCCTATGACAACATCTGCGCGCCCATGGCGGGCATCACGGGCGCCACCGATCCCACCACGGCCGGCGCGGGCCTCGCGAACACTCAGCGCACCTTGGGCGGCATCGTGCAACTCCACCTTGTTACCTGGGTGGTTAACTTGCTTTCTAATCTTACCGGGGTGGGCGCTCTGAAGTTTATGAACTCCTTCACCGAGGTGATGACGTCTGCGCTCAACGTGCGCGGCATGTCCCGCCTCTGCATGAAGCCGTACATGGACACCATGATTACCAAGCCCGCCACCCACGAGATGAATGCCCTGTGGCCCCTTAATTTAACCAGTGAAGCCTCCATCGTGAAGGCGTATCTCCGGGGCGCCTACACCTCAGACCAGTATCGCGCCAAGATGCGAGCCGAAGGCTACGATGACACCTGGGCCACCCAGGCCCTGCTGGACGCCTCGAAGGAGCTCACCTTAACTGAGGTGTGTTACCTCGTCCGCAACGGGAGCTGGCAGTTGGCCGATGCTACCCAGTACCTCGTCAACACAGGCTATGACTCGAAAGCGGCGCCCATTGCCCTTGCCAACGAACTGAATAGCCTGGTGCTTGAACTGAACAAGAGGCAGGCAGACGCACTCGGCGCGCACTTCGCCCTCGGTGAGCTCACCACGGATGAGTATCAGGCAGTCTTGGCAAAGCTCGGCTTTACTGAGTTTGAGCAGATCGCGTACACCAACCTTTACGCGGTCGAACAGGAGTTCACCAAGCCGCTCACCTATTCGCAACTGATTGCCCTCTACAAAGGCAGCCTGGTTGACATCGACTTCGTCCGCACCTGGATGCTCACCAACGGCAACAGCCCCGACGATGCAGATCTGCTCATCTTGCTTGACTTCACCGCCGCTGACCAGCAGCAAGCCCGCAAAGCCGCTCTGGGCGCGGCCGCCCGCCTCGCCGCAGTCAAGGCCGCTGAAGAGGCCACCGTGAAGACAGCCGAGGGTGATGCTGCCCTTGCCGCCGCCTACCAGCAGCTCGCCGCGAGCAAAGCCGCCCTCGCCAGCTCCCTCGGCCAGTAGTTACCTTTTTCGTCCCGGGAGATTTTTTGCATAATCTTCGCCCCCGCCCGTGACGTCCACCCGGTCCCGGTATCTACTTTCAAACGACGTGTAAAAGTAGATTATATAGGACATATAGTCATACAAAATTCACAAGTCGCGCGGCATTGCGGATTTTCGGCGAAAATGCCGAAGTTTTTTGAGGGGTGGTCAGGGGTAGTTGCGCTTGTTGTTGACCGACACCATTTTGAAAAACAACGAGCATAGCTTTGAAATGCGCGGGCCGTGGCCACCAGCCGCGGCGGGCGTGGCCACCAACCGAGCCGGCCGTGGCTACCAGGCACGCCGGCTGCGGCCACCAGCCGCGCGGGTGGTGGCTACCAGGCACGCCGGATGCGGTTTTGAAACGGGGCGGCCATGCCGGTTGTCAACACCTGTTGACAACAGATGGCACGCTAGGTGGTTTGCTGGGTAAAGGCTTGCCCCTGGACGGACGGCAAGAATTGTGGCGGCAGGTTGGGAACCTTGCCAGGCTGGAACTTAAAGATGAGGTGGTTCTGTCCTTTGAACAGGCCGAACATGTCGAATCCAATGTACGAACAGACGAGCGCGCCCACGATGACAGCCCGCGCGGAGTAGTATTTGGGGAGCATCCCCATATAGCCCACGAGCTGTCCGAGGGTGCGCATTCCCGGACGCTCCTCGATCTCGATCACCCAGGTTTGATTTTCCCGATTAGCTACCACGTCGATCCGCTTGGTGGTAACCGCTTTCCACATCGCCCGCATGGCATCGGATTGCCCTGGACCGGGATCGAGGCCCTGGCCGACGCGCACGTTGTACTCGAAAGTCTGGAATTTATCCGCGTAGAGGGCAAGGAACTTCCTCCACAAGTCGGCCGCTTGCGGGATGAGTCCGGGGTAGGAAGCCTTATTAATTTCTGCGGTTGCATCCACCATAGGCATCACCCGAGGAAGCGATGGCCCGCGTCGTAACGTCGGGCGGAATCCTTGAGTGCCTCTTTATCGGCGGGCGACGTGGGATCTTGTTTGCCAAAGGCTTGCGGTTGGCTCTGGGGGTCGCTCACATACCCCCAGGGCGCCCAACCCCTTTCCTCGGCTGCCGCCTTCATGCGCCCCTGCTCCCAGCATTTACCTGCCCGACGGATGGCGGGGCCGCAGAACCATACGAAGAAATAGGCAATCAATCCGATATACAGGCCGAAGAGCAACAAGAGCACCAGCACCAACGGAGCAAATATCGAGTCCATGTGTCACCTCAGCTTCCCAGGGTCACTCCCCTGCCTCTTCCTCTTCCTCGTCCTGATCCTCCGCGTCGTCCGCGTCCATGTCCTCCTGGAGGGCATTGTCCCCGGCATCCGCGTCCACGTCGTCGGATTTGGCCTCGCGCGCGGCGCGCAGAAGCGGCTCGAGGAAAGCGAGCAAGGCGGTCATAACGGCACTCTCCGATGAACCTGCCTGGCTAAGTGCACTGCATCTCCTGACCCCCACAGTCTATTATACTCGTGAACGAGATGCATCATGCCAGCCCTGTAGTACAGTGCTGCCTCAGAGTTGCCACGGTAAAAATGGACCCTGGACCTAGAGTTGAGGTGACGCACTGTTCGCAGGTAGGCTCTAATGCCGGCATATTTGGCGTGCAGCTCCCAGGTCATTTGATGCTCCCTTTGGACACCATCTCATACGCCGTGGTGTCCAGTTGCACCCCCACCGCCTCACCCCAATCCTGAAGCAGCTTGCGGGCGAAGCGCTGAGGGAGATTGAGTGCATTGATCCAGTTTATCACGTCGAACTTGGCGTCCGATCGTAAAAACTGAAGCGGAATTGCCGGCGCGGTGGAAGCCATTACGCACCGACCGCCGCCGTCGGCGCCGGCGCCGGCCCGCACACCTCCGGGGCAATCTCCCGGAGGGTTGTCGAGGTGTGAATCTCCTTGCCCAGGGCAAGCGTGAGCCAGTGTGCTACAAACTGGGCATAGGCCAGCGGAACGTTGTGGTCTGCCGCCGGGGCGTAGACTTCAAACAACTGGAGCAGCGTGCTGTCGCCGTTCAAATGGTGCTCGTTTCGCCCGGAGAACTTACCACGTAGATCCGCGCAATCGCCGGTGTATCCCTCCACCAGACCCGCGAACACGGCGTAGCCCTCCGCGTCATGCCCTGTCGCGTAGGGCGAGTCTCGCAGGTTTCCAGGGTTACGATTCCGGTTGCTCACGCTCCCCGGCTTCCATCCTTCGTAGGCCATAATCGCATCCGCCACTGCTTCTATCGGGTCCATGTTTTCTCCTTCGGTTTAACTGGACGTAAGAGCAACTTCTCGAGTGCGTCGAGATCCCTGCCCAACTGTGTATGCGTCCACCAGTCGGGGCACGTGTTGACGTATTTTCTCAGCCGTTCGAGCCGAGCCTCGATCTTGTCGTATTGTGCTGCCGTCATGTTTCCCTCCTTGGGCCTCACTGCCCCGCCCGCCGCTGTTTCGGTGCGTGGTCTCGATCGGCGGGCAGGAGCAAGCATGTGTGTCTACTACGAACAATCCCACCCGTGGTCCCGACAAGTCGGAATTCGGGCGGGGCACTGAGGCCCGAATCTTACTTCTGTAAGGATGACGCCGGAGGTATATAGCCCACCGGCTTAATCTCGTCGGGATGGCGCAAAGCAAGGCTGCCATCCGCGCGCTTGATCACCACATAAGGAATCGGCTTAAGCCCCGCCGGCGTCACTGCTGACATTTTCAATTCCGCCACTGACCACCTCCACGGTTTCACCGGTTATGGTGTCCACCACTTTCATCCCTGGCCGAACCTTAAGCCCCAGGGCATCGAAGATTGGCGCGAGAGGATGATCCACCGCCCCAAGCTGCGCGGCCATCCGAGCCGTGAGCAGTTCGGCCCGCCGCGCAATGTCCGCTTTTGCCATGTTACCCTCCGCCTTTGTTCCGCTGGGTCGCCCAGATCATAAGGATCGCGGTGACGACGTAACCCACGCCGATTGCGATTGAGAGGATGAGGATGACGCGGGAAATTATCATGCTGCCCCACTTTCCCCGGCCCGCCGCCGTGTCTCGGCCTCCACGCGCCGCCGGCAGCTCCGATGTATATAGTGGAACTCAAATTCGTAGGGATCCTCATCCGACCCACAAATAAAACACTTCAACGGTTCCTGCTTCACTAGCTCGGCAGGTTTGGCAGGCTCGCCCGCAGGCGGCAGACTCGTCTCGAAATCCGCTCGCGCATTGTACGAAACCACCCACGCTGAAACTGTGGCGACGGTGGCGCCGTGCCGGATGGCCCACTCCAACAGATACAGGCGATGATCTTCTCTCTTGACCCTATTAAGCTGAGACGCAACTCCCAGGCTGATTTCTCCACGAGACAGACACTCCAGGACACGGGGGTCTCCAGAAAGTAGCGCCAACCGTCCTTCGACGTAAGCTCGATTTTGCCGGACGGACTCGCAAACTCGATCCACATCGTTTCCCATTTCTGCAAAGAGCTCCGCATAGAATACCGCCTCCTCGACGGGATTGAGATCTTCCCGGTGCAGGTTTTCGTGCAGCTTGAACTGTACGGGATCGCCGTCTTCCGGCTCCCACACGAGACACGGCACGGCGGCAAGCTGCGCCTGATTGGCCGCCAGCAGGCGGCGGTGTCCGTAGATCACTTCGTAGCGCCCGTCGGCCGGCTTCACCAGGAGCGGGACTTTCACCCCCGCGCGCCGAATGTCGAGCGCCAACTCCTCCAGCCCGGCATCGTCGATATTGGCGCGCACGGGGTGAGAAGGTGGCACCAATTCTGAGAGTGAGATGCGTTCCAGCCTCATAATCACTACGCCTGGTTTAGCTTGAGATCCAGGGGTGGAGCCACCACCTGGGGACTCAGCGCCGGCCTCACCATCCTGAGCATCACCGCCTCACGCAGATACTCGAGTAGTCCCAGCGTGAGTACGATGTCGCCCGGAATCTGGCACTCGATCTGCCGTGTTGCCTCATCCATTTCGATTGAGAGCCGCACCATGGAATTTCCTCCTGTTGCTTCTAACTAAGTACAGAGCCACCGCGATCATATCGATGTCTCCCGGACGCCATCGTATCGTCTGACATTGCAGCCGTCCCTCCAAGCCAGTGGCCAGCCGCTCCTCAAAGGTGAGTTCTTTGGATATAGATTCAAGCACCGCGCGAAGCGTCGCTTTCATCGCTCCTCCGCCACACGCAAATCGCGCTGCGCTACCAGTGGGGTGAAGTGGGGCTCATCCGCGGCTTGGAGCACGATGGCCTTGCCCACCAGGTACACCAGCACCTCGGAGTTGTGGACGATCCCCAACTCGCGGCACAATTGGTAGGGCAGGTAGACAGATAGTGATGCCCCGGCGCGATGCAATCGCTTCCGCCAATGCCGAGCATTGTAGTGACCTGGGGAGTAGGGCAGGATGCGGCCCGCTTCAGTCATTTTTTATTTTCCACCCCGTAGCAGGCGTCGATCTGCGTGCGCACATACGCCTGATGCGCACGATCTCGCCGCTCCACTCGTTCCCGGTCCAGATCTCCGGCTCGCAGTCCCAGCACTCGCTCCCACTCCGCCTGGCGCTCGGCTTTGGGCGGCGGCGGCTCCTCATCGGCAGGGTAGGGTTCGAGAGCGTCCCCTGGTGGTTGCGGCTCAGCATTCACCACCTCACTCTTCTGCTTTTTGCGACGTGGCATCTGTTATCTATCCGTAAAATCCCTGCTCCCTGACTTGGGCCCGGATCTCCTCCGCGAAATTGGAGGCAGATACCAGGTCCGGGTACACGTCGGCGTCCAACGCATCCTGCTCGAGCAGGGCGAGTAGCCCGTAGATTTTCTTGCCGGACAAGCGCACTTCAAAGAGGCGCTCCCCGTTCGCTTTGATCCCAGCGGTGGCCATCGAATGAATGGCTGTTATGCTTTTCATACCGTGCCCCCCCAGGTTGTCGGATGCTAACCTTATCAGACATACTGTTTGCCCTTTCCAGGCGCGGAGAAGTCGGTTCCCACGCTTCTCGCCTACCCTGTCCCCAGCGGTTGGCGGCAGTTACAACAAAGATCTCCAGGGCCGGTCGCGCCCTTGGTGGACCTCAAGCCCATAGCGCTCAGATGGGTTGGAGCGTTGCGCGAGATGGTGGAAGGCCAAGATCTTGTGCAAGTCGAGCCTGCTGAGCGCAAAGCATCACTTCAATGTGGCGCGCCTGCAATCTCGAGCTGGGCTTGACACTGCGAGGGATGTATGGCGTTGTCTACTCCTGCAATTTCCTGATCATTGTTCAGCACGTGAGCAAAGGAGGGTAGTTATGTCAATGGCCAAGCGTGCCGCGTGGTGCATAGTCCTTGTTGTAGTGGGTAATCTGATGGCTGCATCCAACCAAGGAAAGGAGGCGAGCCGCACGGGATCGCTGCTCGAGGGCAATGCCCGCTTCCAAGTACTCGCTCCCAACCTTGTGAGGATGGAATACTCTCCCGAGAAGAGGTTCATCGATGAGGCGAGCGTTTCCGTGCTGAATCGCAGTTGGCCTGAGACTCCCTACCAGGTTGCGAAAACAAATGGTTGGCTCGAAGTCAAGACCGAAAGGTTGACAGTAGGCTATCATTCCGGCACGCGACCGTTCACGGCGCAAAATCTGCAAGTGATTTGGAAAGACGCGGACGGTGAGCATACCTGGAAACCGGGTGATAAGGACGACAAGAATCTAGGCGGCGTGCCCGGGGATATCGCAGCGCGCGCCGTTCCCGGCAATGAGACCGGAGCGCTCAGCCGCAACGGCTACTACCTGCTCGACGACAGCGGCACAGCGATTTGGGACAAACCAAGCCAATGGGTTAAGCCTCGGCCAGAGAAGAATGGCCAAGACTGGTACTTCTTCGCCTATGGACGGGATTTCAAGGGGATGCTGGGCGAGTTGGCGGAATTGCTCGGCCCCATCCCAATGGTTCCCCGGTATGCGTTGGGCACATGGTTCGGCTCCCGCGCTGCTTATTCGGCCGACCAGTGGAAGATGATTGCCAGACGGTTCCGGGAAGAATCGATCCCCTTGGACATGATGGTGATCGATTCAGTGTCCGCCTGCAAAGTCATCTGGTCCGGCTACGACTGGGACTACGAACAGATGCCGGACCCGAAGGAGTTCTTCTCCTGGATGCTCAAGCACGGCATCCACATAACCTTGAATGAGCATTACGGGCCGCTGACCAGGGAGAGCTTCAGCAACTTCGAAACGGTGCGGAAGCTGATGGGGCTTCCTCCCGAAACTAAGGAGATCCGCCATAATCTGGCGGACAAGAAATATGCGACGGCCTTCATGGACCTCATGCACAAACCCGCGCTTGATATGGGCGTCGCCTTTTGGTGGCAAGATGGCAACGCACCCGCGAACATGGCAGGATTGGATTCTACCTTATGGACCCGGCACATCGAGTACGAGGGATCAGAACGAATCACCGGCAAACGGGGATTCGTCTTTTGCAGGCTTGGCAATCCGCATCCCAATGTGGAATACGGTTATCCCGCCGGCTCTCCCACGCCTGCTTGGGGTGTGCATCGTTACGGCGCTTTTTTCACTGGGGACTTGGTGCCGTACTGGTCCACACTGGAGCTGCTGATTCCATTTAATGTGCAGGCTGCCAACATGCTTATAGCCTACGTCAATGACCTGAATGCCGGCGTGGGGCAGGAGACGGTTGACCCGGAGATCTACCAGCGCTGGCTACAGTTCAGCTCCTTCAGCCCTCTCTTTTGGTGGCACGGAATTTGGGGCCTGCGGCTGCCCTGGGAGTATGGCCCGGAGGGCGTCCGAACGGCCCACAAGTTTATGGAGTTGCGCTACCGGTTGTTGCCCTATTATTACACTTACTCTCGTCTGGCGCACGAGACGGGAGTTTCCCCTGTGCGGGGGGTGTATGTCGAGTACCCGCAGCAGGAGCCTGCCTACAGCTATCGCCACCAGTACATGTTCGGCCAGGAATTGCTGGTGGCCCCTATCAGCGAGCCGGGTTACGGGAAGCCGGTCCTGAAGGACATTTATTTGCCCGCCGGCGAGGATTGGCTGGACTATTTTACGGGCGAGATCTACCACGGGGGGCAGGTGGTCAATTATCAATGCCCCTTGGATCGCATGCCGTTGTTCGTGCGTGCGGGCTCGATCTTGCCCCTGGCGCCGGATATGGACTACAACGATCAGAAGCCTCTCGATCCGCTGATCGTGGATGTGTACGCGGGCAAGTCAGCTTCCTTCCAGGTTTATGAAGATGATGGCACCTCGCTGCAATACCACCGCGGCGCTTATGCCTGGACGCCGCTCAGTTACATTGCGGAAGCAGGAGGTGTGCACCGGATCGAGATAGGTGCGAGCAAAGGAGAATACAATGGGCAAGTCAAGAGCCGCCGCTATGAAGTGCGCGTGCATGGGCTGCTGAAGCCCGAAGATGTCAAGCTGGGGGCACAGAAGCTGGAGGAAAGGGAGGCTAGGGAGTGCGGGGTAGGATGCGGGGGCTGGACCTGGGACAGCGAAGCGCGGATCACCACTATTCGCCTGACCGAACCGATTCGGATAGGCGAGAAGGTGACGGTGAGGCTGGAAGGTGCGGGGACTTTCGCCGACGCGCTGATGCTGCAAAGGGTGCTCGACTACCGCGAACGGATCCGCAGGGTGAAGCATGAGGAGAAGCTGAAGTACGCAATCCTGCTCGATGGCGCAGAACACAGCAAGCCCCCGCGTGTGATTCGCGAAACCGAGAAAATCGAGACCCAACTGGATGATCTGGTAGCGAACCCGAGCGGAATTGCGCAAAGGCCCCCCGATTTCCGCGCCATGACCGCTCATGTGCTCAAAGCGTTTGTGGATCAGCCCTTCGAATCCCAGAGGAAGATTCCGGCGCCGGATCGTAGCGTCCAGGAGGCAACCCGGAAGATTGCGAATGCTGTGTTCGAGCCTTGGGAGATTCGCAGCATGACTCTTACCCTGCTGGGGTGTGAGGTTCTGGCGAAGGCTTCGGGGACGCCTTCTCCCACCCTGATCGCCAAGCTGAAATATGACGCGGAGGCTATTGGCCCGGCCGAAGTCGCCTACGAAATAGGGCTTCCGGACAGTGGCTTGCCCGGCTGGATCATGACGACGCGTGCAGCGGGGCCGGAAGGATACGCCCGATTCGGGATTCGAGTTCCCTTCCCCCCGGAACGAGGCAGCCACATGTTGCGAGTGAAAGCTACGCTGGCGTGGGAAGGCGGCCAAACCGAGGTCTGGCGCGATGTCGAATGGTTCAGCACGGGCCTCCCCAGGGAGCCTGATCTCTCGCGGTGAGCGCGAGGGCATCGGGGTTTCGGTAGTGGGCTTATTTGAATTCAGTCCGTTTTGAATTGGCCTCTAACGTGCTAATCATTTCTTCGATTGTCCAAAGGTGATCTGTTACGTTCGCTTCCATCGCTGGTGTTACTCTCAGCGTCTGGTGAATCTTCACGAAATTATAATGCATAAAGTGCAGAGCCGCTGAATAAGCGTGGTTCTCGACTTTCTTTGAGAAACCATTTGTCAGCCGCGTGAATCTCCGCATGTGCATCCGTATAGTTAGGTTCTGGCGCTCGACGTAGCTTGTAGAGATATGCTTGGGGTCGGGATTTCCCATGATCGGCTTGCGCTCGCATGAAGTGCAAACAGGGGGACTATACCGTATTTCCTCTTGAGTTGATTCATAAGTCTTAATCAGCATAGAATAGTCAATATCACTTCCGAACGCACCTTCAACGGCATCCAAGTATACCTTTAGACCATCTGTCGTAAGCTGAATACGACCGGCGAGCCGAGACGCAAGATCATCAATGAATATGCGGGCGGTGCGAGCGTCACGGTTTCCAATGATAAATGAGGGCACAAGTTTTGTGTCAGCGTCCATCGCGACCCATGTCCACACACTCCCAAATCCGAACTTACCTTGTTTATCAGCGGGGACATTTTTGTCTTTCGCGTAGCAGAAGGCCCAAATTTCATCACACTGAATCCGCTTGCATTTCAAATTACGAAGCGTACGATCTTGATAGTCAGCAGCGGCAGAACCTAGTCGAACCAGCAGTCTCGTGATCGCATCTTTTGAAACTCCGGTGATGCGAACAGTGGCGCGAATTGAGTTTCCCTTTGCAAGGGCGGAAATTACTTGGCTGCATTTAGTTATGCTTAGTCGATTCATTGATATAGGCCTCTCATACGATTTCTACGTCAAATGTAGAGCTTTGATCCAATCGAAACAAGTGAGCGATTTAACTACTTCTGGCTGGCTGTCCAAGTGGTTCAAGCCTTGGCAGAGGCTGTCCACCACCGCGCGCAGCGAGGGGAAGACCCGGTTGCCAAAATAGTTCTCGCGCAGGTGTTCCCAAAGGTGCTCAACCGGATTCAGTTCCGGACTGTAAGGGGGCAGGGGGAGCAACCGCAAGGTAGGAGGAACACGCAGGGCCACAGCTCGGTGCCAGCCCGCCCCGTCGAGCAGCATCAGGCAGTATTCGCCGGGGAAATCAGCCGAGGTTTGTGCCAGGAAGACCGACATCGCCTCGGCATCGACCCAGGGCAGCACCAGCGCAGAAAACTTGCCGTCCTGAGGACTGACCGCCACCAGTCCGTAGACATATTCCCGGATCACTTGTTGTCCTACCACGGGCCGCGCCGGCCAGGGAGCCCAGCAGCGCCGATGGTCGCTCAGACGCCCGAAACGCGCCTCGTCTTGGAATAATAGCCGCACCGGCATGCCCGGCGGGCGGTCCGCTAGCGCTTCCCGGAGGATCTGGGGGAGTTTTTTTTGAACTCCTCTTGCCGCTCGCGGTCGGCCTTGACGTGCCGGGGACGAGGTCCGAGCTTTCGCCAACCGTGCCGGTGGAGCAAGCGGTACACATAGGCCAGGCAAACCTTTTGGCCGGTGGCTTGGCAGAGTTGCTGGTGCATCTGCGGAGCCGTGAGGATGTGCCCTTTCTGGGCGCGTTCCTCCAGGCCAGCCAGAAAGGCCTCTTCCTGTTCCCAAGAAAGAAAGGCCCAGCGGCGTCCGCCTCGCCCGCCTCGCTCCAAACCCTCCGGCCCCCGCTGATTGTATTGTCCGACCCACAGCCACACCGCCTGTTTGGAGACACCGAGCAGAGTGGCAACCTGATGAGCCGGATAGGGACCGATGAAGGTGAGCCAAATCGCCAAGCGTTTCTGGTATTCGTCGCGGCTGCCTGCTTCCCGAACCCAGGTCTGCAAGTCCTCGGCCGACAACCAAGCTTTGATCGAAGCTGGTCTTCGCATCCGTTTTGCACCCCGGTCCGATCATAATATACTCTATGTTTGATGTCAATGTCGTAT
>Ga0116111_1001595_pt1 | contig 15404 bp, 15 predicted proteins | sample June2015DPH_8_10_FD_89720 | JGI IMG/M metagenome (GOLD analysis project Ga0116111, IMG submission 89720) | Peatland microbial communities from SPRUCE experiment site at the Marcell Experimental Forest, Minnesota, USA - June2015DPH_8_100 | ecosystem: Environmental > Terrestrial > Soil > Wetlands... | reverse complement strand
CCGATTCCGAAGAGAAGCACGAGCCCGTGAGCGACATCGACACCGCAGTTGTGGATAGTCTGAAAGCGCTTGACCCCGAATGGCCGATTAGAGAAGCGGACATCGCAAGCCTTTCGGCCGGACGCTTTCATGAGTTCACGGCCTAGTGTAGGTTTCGCCGCAAATGGCCTTCTTCAGACGCACCGGATCAACCTCGAAGGCTATCCGTGCTCATGCAGCGCGTTCGGCAGAGATCGACGATTATGCCGACAGCGAAATCGAGGCGGATGGTCCCGGGTTCGCGCTTGCCGTCGTCGCCCGGGGGACCGTGGTGCATGCAGCCGGCTACGGATTAGCCGATTTGCGCCGCGGCCTGCCGGTTGAAGCGGACACGATTTTTCACCTGGCGAGTTGCGGCAAGCAATTTACCGGCTTAGGCGTTCTGATGCTTGCCGAGGAAGGTAAACTCCATCTCGACGATGCGGTCGGCAAGCATCTTCCTTCGATTGCCGGATTTGGTCCGCGAGTGACCATTCGGCAATTGCTGCACCATACCTCCGGTATCCGCGACCTCTATGACGAGGACGGCGTCAAACAGGTCCTGGCGCGCTGTGAGCGGCCGGCCAATGCCGACGTCATCCGCACCTACGCCGACCTTGGTTGCCCAATGGCGGAAGCGGGGACCAAAGCGGGCGACACGTATAGTTACAGCAACTCCGGTTACGAATTGCTCGGCGCCGTGATCGAGGGGGTGTCGGGCCAGTCGTACCATGACTTTTTCGCAAGGCGCGTGTTCGATCGGCTGGAAATGAAAGACACATTTTCAGTCCCGGATCGCAGAATTGACGATCCGCGTTGCGCGACCGGATATACGCTCGACGATTGGGATGACTTCATAGAGGCCGGCGGCAACGAGTTCGATGGCTTGGTGGGGTCCGGCTCGTTTTACACGACAGCGTTCGATCTGTGCCGCTACGAGCAAGCCTTGCGAACCAATAGCCTGATAAGCGAAACCAGCATGGCGCAAGCTTTCACCGGCGGCCGTACGAACGATGGCGATTCCACCAACTACGGCTTTGGCTGGAGCCTGGGGGTGCAGAACGGCATCTCTTTCGCCGATCACGAAGGCGACTGGAACGGGTTCCGTTCCTATATCTGTTATTGTCTCGACCCGGCGCTCAGTATTTTCGTGCTGTCGAACCATCCCGAACTTGATCTTTCCGAAGCGGCGGATGTCGCGATTGACGCCTATCGCTGATCGCGTCGCAGCTGCGGGATCGGCTATGGCGGGTGCGGCGCTCGCCGCGTCTGTCGGAAGGGTAGAACCGTATCTATTGCTGCTTGTTCTTGGACGCCGACGGCGAACTCGGGCGAACATTGCCCCATGGATCGACTGATGATTTCTTGTCGGGTATCTTCTGGATGGCCGCATTATAGGCGCGATCGGCAGCTTTTTGCTTCTCGATTTCTTCTTGGGTCGGCGGTAGTTTTTGCGGATTGACAGGAACGCTCAAATGCGAATCCTGGGCGAAAGCCGGTCCCGTCAACAAGGCGACGATTACGCCTGCCTGGATGAGTTTCCGCTGCATGCTTGCTCCTATACGCGGTTCGTGGCCGCAACTCGGCTTGGCAGGGCACCGGAAGTGTACGCCCTACTCCTTGAACACGTGCCCCCACAGGCTGTCCCAGTCGGCGCCGGAAATGTCGGTGACGCGGCCGTCCTGCTCGAAGAACTTGTTGGGCAGCTGGAACATGGCTAGCATCAGCCCGCCCTCGGGGGTCCATGATAGCCGATTGCGGCCAAGTCTGCTGCAAAATTTTGTGCCGGCTCACGTCCATCATTTTGAAGATCGAAGCACCTCGCGCGGCAGCGCTGGTCAGAAATCCCGATCTCAGGGAGTGCCCGGAGAAACCGGTGGGATCGAGTCCGATGCGCGCTGCATGAACCTTGACGATTTTGCGGCCGGTCGTTATGCGGGGGATGTCAGATCAAATAAAAGCAAACAGTGCTCCGATGCGTAGATCCAGACACAAGCTGTGGTTACCAACAATGATTTGCGTGCTGGTAGCCTCGACCCCGCAAGCTTTTGCGGCTGGTTCTACCATTAGTTGGTTCGACAGTGGTGCCGGCAACAAGGCGTTACTTAGCTTGAATTCAGGCGCCGCCGAGTTCTCTGAAACTCAGGCACCGGCGCAGGGGCTTATTGATGCGCGGGCAGCGCATTCCAGAGGCTTCAGAATTGCCACGTCTGCCACTGCAAGCAGTCTCTGCACATCAGCCTGTTTTTTGACATTTGTCTGCGGAGATCTGGGTGCCAATGCTGGTCCGCAGAAAAATGCTGCTGCGGATAGAGTAGAAAAAATCTATAATGGGTTTGCCGTCGGAACTGATGCTGAGGGAAATGAAGGATACAACGCAGCTCAGCAAGCGGAAGAACAGCTAAGGCTGGATTTCCTCAGCTCGTTCCAGAATCCACGAAAGAATGCTGCCAATCAGACCGCCTGGGACCAGGAAGAAGGACAGCTCATAAGCGATTCGTTAAAGTACGGTGGGGACAGAACGCTCGATGCTGCCGCGATGTACTGGGGGGAAACCCATCTTCATTTGCCTGTAACTAGCCCGCAAGAACTCCTCGCCCAGGCAAAAACCATGCGGCTCTCCGATCAACCGGGAGAAAGAGAGTTTGCCGAGTACATGGCCAATTACCTGACCGCTCGTTTCGATTCGCTCAACAGGTTGGCTACCTACCATCATTCTGCGACCGATGATATCGAGGGGCGCGACGTGCCGCTCAACCTGGCAGACCTGCAAGCCGAGCTGCGCATAGATGAGGTAGATCGAACACTTCAGGCCCGCCTGACCGTTCGGCCTGGTTGCTGATTTAGGCTTAGCCTTCTCTCGGCGCTCCTAGCGTCGGGGTGTTCGCTTTGGCCGGACGCTGCATATCGCGGCAACGCATCCTCAACTTCTCGTCGACCGTCGCACGCGCGAAAGCAAATTGAGATGCTGAGCGAACAGATCAAGGAGCTGACATCGCTCGGACAGAAAATGGCCGAGGAAAGCGCCGAGCCGATTGCGCGCAGCGTCAACCAGGCTTTCAAGAAAGCCTCTTGACGGCCCCGTCGGTCCCAAGCGGGCGCATTTTCCCGCCGTTTATGAGTACACGCACTAATAGGCTGTGTGCAGCCGCCGATGGGCCCTTGCATTCTCCCGGGGAACAAAATAAGAACATAATGGCAGCCAGTGGCCCAGCCGCAACCGGCTCGGCTGAAATTGAACGTGTGGATAACGCCGATCGCGGCCGGTTCGTCCTTGCAGGGGGCGACCCCGGCACTACGGTGGCGATCAAGCTTAGCGAACGGAGCGTGTCATGGCGGGAAGCGTCAATAAAGTGATCCTGGTCGGCAATTTGGGCGCCGATCCCGAAATCCGTCGCACCCAGGACGGCCGGCCGGTCGCCAATCTGCGGGTGGCTACGTCGGAGTCCTGGAAGGACAAGACCACCGGCGAGCGGCGCGAAAAAACCGAATGGCACCGTGTCGTCATCTTCAACGAGAACCTGTGCCGGATCGCCGAGCAATATCTCAAGAAAGGCTCGAAGGTTTTCATCGAAGGCCAACTGCAAACGCGCAAATGGCAGGATCAAGCCGGCCAGGACCGCTACTCGACCGAGGTAGTGCTGCAGGGCTTCCGCGGCGAGCTGACGCTGCTCGACCGCGCCGGTGCCGGCGGCGCCGGCGCTGGCGGCGGCGAGTTCGGGGCCGAGGAGGCGGGCGGCGAGTTCGGCTCGTCCGGACCGACTCGCAAGGTCGCCGCCGCAGCCGGTGCCGGCGCCCGCAGCCCGCGCGGCGACATGGACGACGAGATCCCGTTTTGAGGGTGCCTTAGGCGTCATTGCTTCGTCGCTTCGCTCCTCGCAATGACGTCGTTGCGCTAATGGACCTCATCTTCGCGATCAAATTCGTGCACCTACTCGCCGCCGCGGCGATGTTCGGCACGTGGCTCGCCATGGCCGTCTTCATGCAGCTCGCCCATCGCTCCGGCAATACCGCCGTGGTCGCGCTCACCGCGCGCTTCGTGGTCAGCGTCGAGCTGATCGTCATGATTGCCGCTATGGCGTTGCAGCCGATCAGCGGCTTTGCGCTGGCCGCGGCGATCGGCCTTTCGCCGCTCGACGATTTCTGGATCGTCATTTCGCTGGCGGTCTACGGTCTCGTTGCAGTGGGATGGCTCGCCGTGCTCGGCATCGAGTTCCGCATCCGCAAGCTGACGCGACAGGCGGCGCTCGATGCCGTGCCGCTGCCCGACGCCTATCGGCGCCTGTTCCGCTTCCATGGCGTGCTGGTCTGGCCGACGCTCGCCGCGATGGTCGCGCTGTTTGCCCTGATGATCTGGCAGCCGCGGCTCGAATAAGCCTGTGCCCGTGTGCTGTCTCGCTGGCGGCGCCGCTTCCCCCCAATTGCAGCGAATTGCTGCGTCACGGCGAACTTTTCGCTTTGCGCGCGCGTTCCATAGAAAATAGCTATAAAGTGAAGCTTGGTTATGAGCCTATCGCCGATGAGTTGCGCGCGCCAGGCATTTCAACAACGACAGTATCAAATTCCGTCAACATTGGAGCGGTGATTATTGATTGATCCGGCGTTTTCTCCGATGGATCATACCATGGTCGTCTCTCTCTAACTTTGTCCTCATGGGCTTGCGCAATCAATCTGCCGATTTCTTCGCCCTGTAGAGGTACGAGCTTTTTATCGTGGTCGTACCTGTAGAGTTGAGGACAAAAATACACGGCATGAATTCGCGGATTATAGCCTTCTACAACAAGAAAGTGCGTCGCCTTCAGCAATATATTGTACTTTTTTACAATCTTTCGCTCCTGCGTCGATCGAGCGACGCGCAGTCTTTCAGGCGATGGGCCGACGATCGTGCTGGCTTCCAACAGGATAATCCAGTCGTTGTTTGTGGCGTTATCAGGATGGATTGCGATTAGATGATTTGCCACTTTTCGTCGGAAGATACCCATGGCGCGGTCCCCAGATCGGCGTCCAAGGTAAGGAAATCAAATTAGCAGCCTGCACGAGGAGGTCAATCGTTCACACGTGGGTAAAGCCCGGTGCAGACCAAACGCCGGTGCCGAAGGTTCTTATCCGGCGTTCGGCGAAGGCGCGGTGAAGCCGGCCCAGGTCAGATAAAGGCCGATCACCAGCGAGGGCGGGAGATAGAGATAGTAATGCTCGCCATATTGCATGTGGTCAAAGATCTATTTCGCCCGAAACGACTGCCGCGCGGCTTTGGCCGCCAGATAGCTTGCCGTGACTTGACTCTGATCGGCGTCGGCGAAAACGCTCGCGGCGTGCAGCGCGTTTGCCGTGGCGTTGATTGCTTCCTTGATCATGCGGACGGTCGGTTGCGGCATCGACAAGACGACTTCAGCCATCTCCATGGCCTTTGCCACGGTGTCGCCGTCATCAGCCACCTCATCAATCAATCCCCAATCGAGCGCTTGGGCGGCGGGCATTTTCTCGCACATGATGGTGATGCGTTTTGCGCGCGCCGGCCCGACGAGGGTGATAAGACGCGGCAAGGCGCCCCACTGCAGGTTCAAGCCGATTTTGACCTCCGGAACGTACAGGTAGGCACTGCGCCCCAACACCCGCCAATCGCAAGCCAGGGCGATCGCGACGCCCGCGCCGACCGCCAGCTTCTCCATGGCCGCAATGGTGATCTGCGGCATCGCCTCCCAGGCTTTGCACAGCCGCACCCCGCCATACGCACGGTATCGCCGCTTCAGCTCGTCGCTCTCGCTCGGCCAACTGTCGGTGGCTTTCAGATCGAAACCGGCGGAAAAGGCATTGGGCGCGCCGGTGAGGATCACCGCATGGGTTTCCAGGTCGTCGAGAAAACCGCGCGCTGCGAGGGTCAGTTCGACGACCAGCTTTTCATTAAAGGCGTTGAGGTTCGCCCTGCGGTCGAAACGCACGACGGCGATGCCATCGCGTTTTTCGATGGTTACGTAGTCCAGCTTCACCTGCCATCCTCCCTCAATCCGCCAGGGTCCCGAATGAGGCTTGCACATGCGCGCGAAAGTGGACCTCAATCAAGAGACGGCTAGAGTTATCCTGCCAGCACCGCGCGGATGCCGTCGACCACGAATTGCACCGCGAGCGCCGCAAGCAGCACGCCGAGCAGCCGCGACAGCACGATGTTGCCGGTCATGCCAATGAGCCGGCCGATCTGCCCGGCGAAGATGAAGGCGACGAAACAGGCGACCGCGACCAGCACCACCACGGCGATCAATAGCCCGACCAGAATGAGATTGCCGTCGGCGCGGCCCGCCAGCAGCACGGTCGCGGTGATGGCGCCGGGACCGGCCAAGAGCGGGATCGCCAAGGGGAAGGCGGCGATGTTACGCACATGCTCTTCGACCGCCTGCTCGGCGGCTTGACCTTCGCGGCGCATGCGCACGCCGAACAGCATCTCGAACGCGATCGAGAACAATAACAAGCCGCCGGCGATGCGAAACGCGGCCAGCGAAATGCCGAGCGTGCGGAACAGCCAATCGCCGATCAGCGCCGTGCCGATGAGGATCGCGCCGGCGATCAGGCTGGCGCGCAGCGCGACGCTGCGCCGCGCGGCGCGCGGCAGGCCGTGGGTCACGGCCAAGAAGGTCGGCGTCAGGCCGACCGGGTCGACCACGACGAACAGCGTCAGCAACGCGGATATGGCGAAGTCGAGCGGCATGCCTCTCAGGAAGCAGAGGCGAGGGCGCTTTGCAATGGACTCGCTGCGAATCGAACGTCGTTACCGCGCGACCGGCCGCATGACAGAAATGTGGTTGGGCGGGCGGGCAAAAACTCTGGCAGCCGTCTCGTCGGCCAGCACCGTGACGTCGAGCGTGCAGGCGTCGAGCAGCGTTTGTTCCTTGACGCCGGCCGCCGCGCAGATCGCTCGTACACGCGCGTACTCCAACGGATCGAGATCGTTCGCATAAAACGGCACTACAGGAACTCCGGGCTCGACTTTCGGGTCCGCGCAGACCAGCGAGTCGGCTGCCGCGACGCGCCAGCTATCGGCGTAGCGGTGATAAAGGTCGGCGAAAGAAACCGGCTGCGTCAGCACGGTTCCGTTGCGGGTCGCGATATCGTCGGCCGTGCTGCCGCTGGCGTCGCCGAGGAGGCCGTGCACCTTGGCCTGCGGCTGATGGCCGAGACCCACGGAGACGTCGATCCAGCCATTTTGCAGCTCGGCTTGCACAGTCTCGCCGCCCTGGCCGCTGATGACGTACACATTGCCGCTGCGTGAGACATCGATGCCGCCGGCGAGCGACAGCGACTTGCCGTCGGCCAGATCATCCGGCTTGCCATTGATGACAAGCCGCGTCGGATCGAGGCAGACGGCGACGCGAGTCTTGTCCATCTGCGTCGCGACAGCCTTGTTGACCGATGCGTTCGGCCACCGCGGCGCGCCCGACGCTTGCCGCGTTTGCACGACGAAGCCGGAATCGGATTCCGCCAGCACAAAGTCGCCCGATGCCTGGAAATCATAGTACAAACCGTCGAAGGTCGTCAGGTGGGTGTCGCCGACGCTCGTTCCGGTCTGGCAACGTCCGCTCACGCACACGGACTTCACCGCGCAGACGTTCCCGCAGCTCCCGCAATTGTTCGAATCGGACTGGAAGCTGACGCAGGCAGACGAGGGCGGCGTCCCCGGCGCCGCGGTCGTACCAGTGCATGTGGTGCAGCTCAGTTGGTCGACCAGCCCGCAAGTCGGCGATCCCCATCCGGTGGCGAGATCGTATCCAGTCACCGCCGGCGCGCTGGCGCCCGCCCCGCAGGCGTTGCTGGTGGCATTGCCGACCACGTCGTGGAAGCTCTTCGCGTAGACGCCTGCGTTCATCCCGATCGCGTAAAGGAGAGGGCTGACGAATCCCATTCCTCCGCCGTTGCTCGCGCAGCTCGCAGGCGCGTTGAGGCATTCCTGCTGGTTAACGAGCGCCAGGAATCCCGCCATCAACGGTGCCGATGCGCTGGTGCCGCAGAACGTTTGATTGCCGCCGAGGCCATTGTAGAACAGAAACAGAGCCTGCGCCGGCATCGCCAGGTCGGGCTCGTTGCGGTACGTTGACGAGGCGCCATTTGCCGCGTTGGCGACGCCGACCTGCCAGGACGGGATGCAGTTGTTGGGACATCCCGGGTTTCCGGGCGTGCAGTTGGCGGGACAGGTCGAGCCGGGAATGTTTTCCACGCCGCCGCCGCTGAATTGCGAAGCTAGTTCCGATTGGTAGGACGCTCCGGCCCCGTTCATCGATAAGTCCGTGCCGCCGACCACCATCGCTTCGGTGTTGTCGAGAATGTTGAAATTGAACGAGGTGCCGGTCGTGCCGGTGCCGCCGTCGCCGGAAGGATAGAAAAACGATTGTCCGGAGGCTGCCATATTCTGGATGGCGGATATATCATCGGACATGCAAAAGCTAACCGAGCTTGAGAACTGCTTGACGTTGGTCGCCGCCGCCATGGCCGCGATGATGTTGTCGCCGCTGGTGCAACCGAGCGTGGGATCGCCTTCGAAGACTTCCACCTGCTGCAGCCCCGGCGCCATCGCGATTGCCATCTCCACATCCGCGGTCGCCTCCGCGCTATAGGCGTTGATCGGTCCGCTAAAGCCGGGCTGCATGTTGTCGTTCAGGCAGGGGACCGAGCCCGGCGTCGAAGCGCCGCATGTGGGGTTCGTGTTGGCGATGCCCACCGCGGCTTCGTATCCGGCGATGTCGGTGTAAAGGTAGCCGCCGTACTCCATGAGGCCCACCGATTGTCCGGCCCCGGTGAGGCCGAGGCACGTTGCGGCGTAAGCGTTGCGCAGGTCGGGGGAGCCGTAGCTGTTGCCGCCGCTCTGCGAACCGCCGTGGTGGCGGGGAACAAACAGATTGTCGACGCCGGCGATGTGCGAAACCTGGACGTCGAGGTCGAGCGACGGAGCGCGATCCGGCTTGTAGAACGCCGTTCCGTCAGGCCGCGCGGCGTAACCGAGCTGCACGGCGAGCGCCTACTCGACGTCAGCCGCCGTCCCCCTGATTCCAAGAAGCAGACGGTGAGGATATTGCGTCTCGACGGTGAGCTTGTTTGCTTGCGCCCACGCTATCAACGCCTGATAGTCCGCGGCCGACGGACCGAACCTTTCCGTCAATTGCTCGAGGGTGAGAAATTTGCGGAATTGGCTGCTCTTGGGATCCGCCACCGCTTCGGCAAAGGCGCGAAGTCCCGCCGCATCCTTCGGCGGCAGCCCGATGGCGAGATGGATGAGCGTCGTCCCCGGAACCGGGCTGGTGACGGGCGCAGCCGGAAGGACGTAGCTCCGCACCTGCTGTTTATGCGGCTCGGCCGCGTAGCTGCCGAAAGCCACGCACGACATAGCTATCGCCGCCAGCGCCAAGATGAATCGCCGAGCCATGACGTCCTCCCCTTTTTTTGATCGCGCCTCGATACGCCAGCGCCGACAGAGGTCGGAAAAGTGGATGGTAGGCCCGCGCGCCGCCGACACGCAAGAATTGTATTTTACAAATGTTCTCTTTGGAGGCGCACGGCGGCGCGGCGGACCACGGGTCTGGGCGAAAAAGATCGGCGTGAGGCGGGAGCGATTCATGCAACCGAAACCGCCCCTGGGCCGGCCGCGTCCTTGGGCCGCGCGCGCGTTTGATTTTTGGCTATAAAGCCTTGAGATTGAATTGGAAAATCATATGTACGGGTGGCCGAATAAGGTGGCGCTACGGCGCCCGATCGGCTATGAAATTCACCTCAGATTCGCGCGAGGATTTTGCTTTTGTCAGACCAGGATAATCCGCCGCCGGCCGAAGGCGGCCCCTCCGATACCCGACCGGTTTCGATCACCGAGGAAATGAAGAAGAGCTACCTCGATTACGCCATGAGCGTGATCGTGGCGCGCGCGCTGCCCGATGCCCGCGACGGGCTCAAGCCCGTGCACCGGCGCATCCTCTATTCGATGCACGAGAACGGCTACACGCCGGACAAGAAATATGTGAAGTCGGCGCGTGTCGTCGGCGACGTCATCGGCAAATACCATCCGCACGGCGACCAGTCGATCTATGACGCCCTGGTGCGCATGGCGCAGGATTTTTCCATGCGCCTGCCGCTGATCGACGGGCAGGGTAATTTCGGTTCGGTCGATGGCGATCCGCCGGCTGCCTATCGTTACACCGAAGCGCGGCTCACCAGAGCTTCGATGGCGCTGCTGGACGACCTCGGCAACGAAACCGTCGATTTTCAGCCCAACTATGACAACACCGAGCGCGAGCCGGTCGTGCTGCCGGCGCGCTTTCCCAATCTCTTGGTCAATGGCGCCGGCGGCATCGCGGTGGGCATGGCGACCAACATCCCGCCGCACAATCTTGGCGAGGTGATCGACGCCTGCATTGCGCTCGCCGACGAGCCGGGTCTGTCGATCGACGATCTGATCGCCATCGTGCCGGGCCCCGATTTCCCGACCGGCGGCATCATTCTCGGCCGGGCGGGCATCCGCTCCGCCTATCACCTCGGGCGCGGCTCGATCACGATGCGCGGCAAGGTCGAGTTCGAAACCTTGCGCGGTGAGCGCGAAGCGATCGTCATTTCCGAAATTCCCTATCAGGTGAACAAGGCGAGCATGGTCGAGCGCATCGGCGAATTGGTGCGCGAGAAGAAGCTCGAAGGCGTCGCGGCGCTGCGCGATGAATCCGACCGCGACGGTTTCCGGGTGGTCATCGAGCTGCGGCGCGATGCGGTACCGGACGTGGTGCTCAACCAGCTCTACCGCTTCACCGCGCTGCAATCCTCGTTCGGCGCCAACATGGTGGCGCTCGAGGGCGGCCGCCCGCTGGTGATGAACCTGAAGGACCTGCTGACGTCCTTCATCGCCTTCCGCGAGGAGGTGATCTATCGGCGCATCAAGCATCTGCTCGGCAAGGCGCGTGATCGCGCCCATATCCTGGTCGGGCTCGCGATCACGGTGGCCAATATCGATGAAGTGATAAAGTTGATCCGCGGCTCCAAGGACGCCAACGAGGCGCGCGAGCAATTGATGAACCGCGACTGGCCGGCGCGCGCCGTCGAAACCATGGTGACCCTGATCGACGATCCGCGCCACAGCATGTCGGCGGCGGGCACCACGCGACTTTCGGCAGAGCAGGCCAAGGCCATCCTCGATCTGCGGCTGCAGCGATTGACCGCACTGGGGCGCGACGAGATCCAGGCCGAGCTCGACAAGCTTGCCAAGGAGATCGCCGACTATCTCGACATTTTGCGCTCGCGTGCCCGCATCCAAACCATCCTCAAGGACGAGCTCATCGCCATCAAGAACGAGTTCGCCACGCCCCGCCGTACCGTGATCGTCGATCAGGAAGGCGAGATGGAAGACGAGGACCTGATCCAGCGCGAGGACATGGTCGTCACCGTTTCGCACGCCGGCTACGTCAAGCGGGTGCCGCTCTCCACCTACCGGGCGCAGCGGCGCGGCGGCAAGGGCCGCGCCGGCATGCAGACGCGCGAAGAGGATTTTGTCACGCGGCTGTTCGTCGCCTCGACGCATACGCCAGTGCTGTTCTTCTCCTCGCGCGGCCAGGTCTACAAGGAGAAAGTCTGGCGGCTGCCGCAGGCGGCGCCGCAGGCGCGCGGCAAGGCCCTGATCAATATCCTGCCGCTGCAGCAGGGCGAGAACATCACCACCATCATGCCGATCCCGGAGGACGAATCGACCTGGGACAAGCTCGACGTCATGTTCGCCACCACCCGCGGCACGGTGCGTAGGAACAAGCTGTCGGATTTTGCCGACGTGCGCCGCTCCGGCATCATCGCCATGAAGCTCGACGAGGGCGATGCCATCGTCGACGTGCAGATCTGCACCGAGAACGACGACGTGCTGCTGACCTCGACCGCCGGCCAATGCATCCGCTTCGCGGTCAGCGACGTGCGCGTGTTCCAGGGCCGCACCTCGATGGGCGTGCGCGGCATCAATCTCGGGAATGATAAGGAAGGCTTGGGCGACAAGGTCATTTCGCTGTCGATCCTGCGCCACGTCGAGGCGACCGCCGAGGAGCGCGCGGCGTACCTCAAGCGCGCCAACGCGGTGCGGCGCGGCAGTAACGGCGAGGCGGAGGAGAACGGCGGCAACGGCGACGATCAAGAGGAAGCGGAAGGCGCCATCGAGCTCGGCCAGGAGCGTTACGTTGTGATGTCGGAGGCTGAGCAGTTCGTGCTCACCATCTCCGAGAAAGGCTACGGCAAGCGCACGTCATCCTACGAGTACCGCACCACCGGCCGCGGCGGCAAAGGCATCACCGCCATGGCGGTGACGGAAAAGAACGGCCGGCTGGTGGCGTCGTTCCCGGTCGAGGAGACCGATCAGATCATGCTGGTCACCGACGGCGGCCAATTGATCCGCTGCCCGGTCGACGGCATCCGCATCGCCGGCCGCTCGACCCAAGGCGTCATCGTGTTCAATACCGCCGAGGGCGAGAAGGTCGCGTCGGTCGAGCGGCTGAGCGAAGAGGGCGAGGAAAACGGGGACTAAACCACGCGTCCGCCACTGACTGTCGTCCAACGATCGGTTCAGGTCGCGGCGCGCATACGGCGCGGCCAAATGGAGACCCCGGTATGAAGCTTTCCGCGCTTTGCATCGCCTCAGCTGTCGCTTTACCCGCGCTCGTGAGCGCGGGCACCGCTGCGGCCGACCCAAGAGGCCTGTGGCTGGCGGAGGATGGCGCAAAAGTGCGCGTCAGCTCTTGCGGTCGGGCGCTCTGCGCGACATTAGCGAGCCCCAAATCGCCAACCGACCCAGCGACCGGTGCCGCCTGGACCGACAAGAATAACATCGATCCGGGACAGCGCGGGCGGCCGCTTGTCGGCGTCTTCGTGCTCAGTGGAATGCTGCCGGATGGGCCCGGAAGGTGGTCGGGAGAGCTCTACAATACCGACGATGGCCACACGTACCCGGGACATCTCGTCGAAATCGATCGTAGGACAATCAGGATCGAAGGCTGCGTCCTCGGCATTTGCGGCGGTAAAAATCTAAGCCGAATACAGTGAGAGCGGCCTGACTTGAGCCAACGGGTCCGGCCCGAAGTGGCCAGCCCGATGACAAGCTTATATTGCGCCGAGTGCGCGCAAACCACGTGCCTCGCTAGCACTGGCCGCCTTTGCAGTGCGGGACCTGGCACATCAGCATGGTACGCAGATGCTGGATTCCCGAGCAGGTTTCCAGCTTGCAGCCGCAACGGTCGCCGCAGAGCTCCTTCTTGCCGTTCACCTTCACCCAGGAATTGCCGAGGACGATTTGACAGCTGCTGCAGCCGAGCCACGGCGCGCATTGCTCCGCTGCCCGTGCGTTTGATCCGGACCAGGCCAGGGCTGATAACGCCAGCGCGAAATATAACAACAGCCAAGAGCGGCGCATGATTTGCTCCTTTGCATAGGACGTATTGGAGGCGCCTCAGTCTCACACGTCGGAAATCGCCGTTCAAGCGTCGCGCAGGCGTCGCGCCTATTTCATGATGATCATTGCCTGAGATAAGGGCAGCCGCCTTCGGCCATCGGCCGGAACGCCTGATCGCCCGGGACGGTGACCAAATATTCGTACAGGTCCCACTTGCTCTTGGATTCCTCGGGCTTCTTGATGCGCATCAGATACATATCATGCACCATGCGGCCGTCCTCGCGCACCTTGCCGCCATGGGCGAAGAAATCGTCGACCGGATGCTCGCGCATCCAGTCGATGACCGTCGCCGTATCGGTGGAATTGGTCGCGGCGACCGCCTTGAAATAGTGGCGCAGCGCCGAGTTGACGCCGGCCTGATACGAGGTCGGCATGGCGCCATGGCGCTTGTAGAAGACTTCGGCAAAGGCCCGCGTTTCCGCGGTGCGATCCCAGTAGAAGGAATCGGTGAACAATAGGTCGTGCGCGTGTTCGAGCCCGAGCGCCGGGACGTCGGTCAGCGTCACCTGCAGCGCCACGATCTTGGCGCCGCCGGCGCGGATGCCGAATTCGTCGGCCTGCGCCACGGCGTTGCGGAAATCCGAGCCGGCATTGGCCAGCCCGACGATGTCGGGCTTGGCGGCCTGCGCCTGCAACAGGAACGACGACATATCCGAGGTGTTGAACGGGTGGCGCACCGCGCCGAGCACTTTGCCGCCCGCCGCGACCACCGCCTTGCTGGCGTCGCGCTCGAGCGCATGGCCGAATGAATAGTCGGCGGTGAGGAAGAACCAGGTCTTGCCGCCGCGCTGCACCACCGCCTTGGCGGTGGCGTTCGAGGAGGCATAGGTGTCGTAAGTCCATTGAATGCTGGTGGGCGTGCAATACTTGCCGGTGATGTCGGAGGAGCCGGCGCCGGAAATCAGGAACGGCTTGTTGCGCTCACGCGTGACGTTCATGACCGCCAGCGCCACCGCGGAATTGACGCCTTCGGCGACCACGTCGACATGCTTGGTGTCGATCCATTCGCGCACGATGGCGCTGGCGATGTCGGCCTTGTTCTGATGGTCGCCGGAAATGATCTCGATCTTGCGGCCGGCCACGGCGCCGCCGATCTCCTCGGCGGCCATCTGCGCGGCGATCACGGAGCCCGGGCCGTTGCCGTCCTTATACTGGCCGCTCATGTCGGTGATAATGCCGACGCGCAGCACATTGTCCTCTGCGCGAGTCGGCGCCGCGCCGACCGCGATCGCGGCAGCGATCACGCACGCCCCGAGCTTTGCGACTTTCATCTTGTCTCTAACGTTCAGTTTGACATTAATCTGGTGGGCCTGCGCGAAATGTTCGATGTCCCTAGAACTTAGACATGCTCCACATCTGCCCGGTGAAGTTGCCACACGCCGCCATCGTCGGCTTGTTGTCTTGACCGTCATTGATGATGTCAAGGCACTTCCCCGGCCCGGTGAACTGAGTCTGGAGTTTAAAAATTCCAGGAGTACCATTCGGCGCGATTGTCCACATCTGCCCGGTGAAGTTGCCACACGCTGCCATCGTCGGCTTGTTGTCCTGGCCGTCATTGATGATGTCGAGACACTTATCTGCACCGGTGAAATTTGTGCGAAGGCGAACGTGACCATCAGCCTGAGCGCCTGCCGGCGTACTCGCTCCCCCAAACCAACCGCCTGCAAGAAAATCGCGCCATTTTTGATAGAGCGGCGAGTCCGGCTCTTGCGGCGGGGGCTGATTTTCAACAAATTTATGGTCCTTCAGGATAAACTCTACTGGCAGAGCGTTGGTTTTTGACCATATGATGTTTGGCGGGCGAAGATATAAGAACACCTCCCCGCCCTCATGACTCCCCTCATTTTCAGACAGGTCCGAAAGTATTAGCGAAGACCGGGAGTTCCGCCAGCATCGTGGCAAACCGCTCGACGAGCGGCTGCAGCCGCGGCTGCGGCATGGTTGGCAT